>Ga0105240_10000779_pt1 | contig 57657 bp, 51 predicted proteins | sample KBSC54metaG_FD_80426 | JGI IMG/M metagenome (GOLD analysis project Ga0105240, IMG submission 80426) | Corn rhizosphere microbial communities from Kellogg Biological Station, Michigan, USA - KBS C5-4 metaG | ecosystem: Host-associated > Plants > Roots > Rhizosphere > Soil | place: Michigan, USA... | reverse complement strand
CATGGTAATCGCGGCACAGCTGCTGGACGCGAAAGGTGCTCTCGAAAGGGTCGCGCAAATCGCTGGAACGCCGGAGTGTCTCCAGGTGGCGGTGGCTGCATCCACTGCGAAATCCAGCCCGACCACTTTTCTACGCCCGCCTTCGCCGCCCTCCGCGCGGCCGACCTTTCCTGTACGCCCGCTCTTTTCTTCCCGCTCGGCGAGTTTTTTCAGAAACACGCCGCTGCCGCAGCCGACATCGAGTACGATGCCCGGGGCTTCCGATTCCCGAATCGCCCGTTCGGCGAAGCGCAGGTGGTCGCGCAGTACCATCCGGCGATAGAACTTCTGGAAGCGATCGGTAACCGTAGCTTCCGGTTCCACCCAATAATCGGCAGGATAATAGTCGCGCAGTTCCTGAGGCGTGGGTTGGGGATGCAAACGAATCAGGCGGCATTGCCCGCATTCAACAATCTGAAAAACCCTGCTGGTGGTGGCGTAAAGGCGATCGGTAGCGGCAAATAAAACGCACATTTCACTGGCGCCGCACGCCGGGCAAGCATCTCCCAGGATGCCCGGAACAGCCGCTTGGCTGTCCGTCAAACCCGGTTTGCCCGAGAGAGATTCCACAAAGTAGCCTAAAGTTTTCGCCATCAACGTCCGATGTTCAGGATCGCATGAACTGGACTTGCTGGAAAACACCCAGCTATGTATGATAGTACGTTCGGGCGGCAAGCCTCGGTAGTACTAGGAAAAGGACGTTGATCCAATGACATCCGTCGGTAGCATTCTTCGCGGGCAGCGGGAGAGCCAGGGACGGTCGATTGCTGAGATCGCGAAGGAACTGTGCGTCACGCAAAGTTATTTGTGCGCCATCGAGCAGGACGACCTCGCTGGCGTTCCCGGGCTCTTCTTTTACAAGAATTTTGCCCGCCAATACGCGGCGGTTTTGGGCATCGACGGAGAGCTTATACGCCCGGCGCTCAATGACCTGCGCGAATCTGAAGACCAACTGCCCAAGCCCGAAATCCGCGTGCCGAATCGGTTGGTGCAGGCCACTAACCGCCGTCATATTCCGGACGTGCCTCTGGGCTGGTCAGTGCTGGGATTGGTACTGGTGCTGCTCGGATGCTCGGGATTCTACGCTTGGTGGAAGCGCGCGCCGCAAAGAACACCGGTGAGCGCGGTAGTGCAATCGGCTCCGGTGATGGTGGTCAAAGCTGCAGCTCCGGTAATTCCCGTAGAACAGCATCTTACGGAAGAGCATCCCGTGGAGGCGGCCGCCGACGCCGGCGAAGAGGGCAGTGTGGTCCTGAAGCTTTCAGCCACCGAACGGACCTGGCTGTCGATCAGCAGCGGCGGCAAGGAGATTTTCGCTGGAATCCTGCAGCCCAGCGAATCGAAGACTCTCACGGGGCTCGACCGGGCCACCATGAAAGTGGGCAATGCAGGTGGCATCGAGGTGCGTTGGAACGGCAAGGTGATTGCGCCACTGGGAACCCGCGGCCAAGTGCTTACCATCCGCATTACGCCGCAGGATTTCGAAATCGTTCCTCCGCCCAAGCAGGAGTTGTAGCGCCGGAATCGAACCCGGGATTCTAGAGATCGCCCAGATCTCGATCCTCCGCCCTAATCTTCGACCGTAATGTTCGGTCCGGCGGTTTGTTCTTCCTGGCAACGGGCCTCAATTCTGCGGGCAAGTTCGAGGAAGGGCGTGGCGAGTGGATCGTTACTATCGCGCGTCGCCACCGGGCGACCGGTGTCCCCGCCGATGCGCACTTCGGGCTGCAATGCCAGTTCGCCCAAATACGCTACCTTCATCGCTTCCGCCGTGCGCTTACCGCCGCCCTGACCGAAGACATCGATGCGTTCACCCGAGCCGGGGGCTATCAGATAGCTCATGTTCTCGACCATGCCAAGGATGGGCACGCGTACCTGCGCGAACATGTTGACGGCTTTGCGCGCGTCTTCAAGCGAAACGTCGGAGGGCGTCGTCACCACCACAGCGCCCGAAAGCGGAGCGGTTTGGATCAGCGACAGCGCGACGTCGCCGGTGCCCGGCGGGAGATCGATTACCAGGTAGTCAAGCTCGCCCCAATCGACCTGACGCAGGAACTGCTGAATTACGCTATGCAGCATCGGGCCACGCCAGACCAATGGTTTGTCGCCGGGATTCAGGAATCCCATGGACATCAGCTTCACGCCGTAGCGCTCAATGGGGCCGATGCGATCGCCCTGGCCTCGCGGCGTTTCTTGTACGCCCATCATGAGCGGTACGTTCGGACCGTAAACGTCGGCGTCAAGTAATCCCACCTTGCGCCCGAGTTTGGCTAACGCAATGGCCAGATTCACAGCGACGGTAGTCTTCCCTACTCCGCCTTTGCCGGACCCGACGGCGACAAGGTGGCGGACGCCGGGGATCGGCATTTTCGGTGGTGCTTGCTGAGGTTGTTGGGGACCCATCTACCTGATGGTAGCAACCGTCCTCAAGCTAGCGCCAGATTTGCTTGAGCGCGCAGCGTCCAATCGGCGAAATCGCCACACTCGAACTTGGGGAATGCGGCGGCTGCGATCATGGCGGCATTGTCGGTCGAGAGGCCCGGAGTCGGGAAAAAGACCGGATACGGCAAACGGGTGGCCGCGGCGGCGAGGCGCAGTCCGGTATTGCAGGCCACGCCACCGGAGATCACTAAACTGCGCGCGCCGATTTCCTCGGCCGCTTTCACGGCCCGGCGCAACAATTCACGGATCACCGTGTACTGAAAGGAGGCCAACAGGTCGACGGTTTCCTGCGGCGTAACCGCCAGCCATTCATCGACGCCAGGTTGCGGGTGGTTTTGGAGAAGCTCCTGCCTGGCCGCCACTTCGGCGGAAAGATCGCGGGCTTCAGTCCAGCGAAGAACGGCTGTTTTCAGGCCGCTGAAGCTGAAATCGAGCGTGTTTCCCTTCATCTTCGCAAGTGTGAACGGGACCGCCCGGGGGTTGCCGTGAGGCGCAAGCGCATCGATCACCGGTCCGCCGGGATAGCTGAAGCCCAGCAGTTTCGCCACTTTATCGAAAGCTTCGCCGGCGGCATCGTCACGGGTCTTGCCCAAGAGGCGATAGCAAAAGCCCTCGCGCACTTCATAAAGATGGGTGTGTCCGCCGCTGACTACCAACGCCAGAGCGGGCATTTCAACCGGATTCTGGCTGACCACGGCGTGAATGTGGCCTTCGATATGGTTGACGGCAATAAGCGGCAAGTGGCGCACCAAGGCGAGTGCCTTGGCATAAGTGATTCCAACCAGCAGCGAACCCACGAGGCCGGGCCCCTGCGTCACCGCGATGGCTCCCAGGTCTTCGAGACGGGTGGCGGACTGTTCGAGCGCCAGGCGAACCACCGGCACGATGGCGCGCAGGTGCTCGCGCGATGCCAGTTCCGGAACCACACCACCATAGCGGGCATGCGTCGAGATCTGCGACGCGACCACCGACGACAAGATGGTTGCGCCGTCCTCAACCACTGCAGCGGCGGTTTCATCGCAGGACGATTCGATGCCTAAGATGCGCACTGGTACCTAGTTTACAGTGGGAAACAGTGCTCCTTTCCGAATTTGATTACCGTCTCCCCGAAGATTTGATCGCGCAAGAACCGCTGGCGGATCGGTCCGCGTCGCGGATGCTGGTGGTGGATCGCGCGACGGGCACCTGGCAGGATCGGACCTTTCGCGAATTTCCTTCCTTTCTGCATCCAGGCGATTGCCTGGTGCTGAACGATTCGCGTGTGTTTCCGTCGCGGCTCTACGGCCATCGCGAAGGTTATCGCGGGCGGGTGGAAGTTTTCTTGACGCAGCAGGAATCCGCGGACGGGCTGCGATGGACGGCGCTGGTGCGGCCCGGCCGCAAGATGCGCAGCGGCGAACGCATCATTATTTCCGACGAATTAACCCTGGAGATCTTGGGGCGCGGCGAGTTCGGCGAGCGGACCGTCAAGCTGGCGCCGAAGGGCGATGTGTTTGATGTGCTCGAGACGGCTGGACACGTGCCGTTGCCTCCCTATATACGCAGACCCGACACCATTGCAGATCGGCAGCGCTATCAGACCGTATATGCGCAGACACGGGGTTCGGTGGCAGCTCCAACGGCCGGACTCCATTTCACGCCGCAGATTCTGGACGCATGCCGCGCTGCCGGGGCCGTGGTCGCCGGCGTGACCCTCCACGTTGGATTGGGCACATTTCAGCCGCTGCACACCGATGTCATTGAAGAAGTGAAGCTGCACTCGGAAAGTTTCATGGTGCCGCAAGAAACGCTCGATGCGATGAACGCGGCTTCGCGAGTGGTCGCGGTAGGAACCACCAGCGTGCGCGCGATTGAGAGCGATCCTGCCCGGCCGCGGACGGAGCTGTTCATTGCTCCCGGCTTTTCCTTCCGCAGAACCGGCGCCATGCTGACCAACTTCCATCTGCCGAAATCGAGTCTGCTGGTGCTGGTGTGCGCCTTCGCGGGGAAGGATCTGGCGCTCGCCGCCTATCGGCACGCCGTTGAAGCCCGCTACCGTTTTTTCTCCTACGGCGATTGTATGCTTATCGTGGGATAATCGAGGCGTTGGAATTCCGCCGCTCACTTTCGGATCTGCTCGCGAAGGCCCGGCAGCGCTCGTTCCAGCATCTGTTGCTGCATCAGGTGACGCTGGCCGCGGCCATTGTGTTCGGCGGCGGCGTGGTCATTCTCTTGGCCGGCACTGAATACCTGAGCGCCCTCTGGCTGGTTTTGCTGGTGGCGGCGGCTCTGGGCGCGGCAGTTTATATCGCAATACGCAGGCGGCCGTCGGCCTATGGAGTGGCTCAAAGAATCGACACGAAATTGAAACTGGCCGACACGCTCTCGACGGCGACGCATTTCCTGCAGGTCCCGGGCACTGTCGATGCCGGCATTCGCGAGAGCCAGCGACTGCAGGCCGAACGCGTGGCCCAGTCTGTGGATTTGAAACAGGCTATGCCGCTCGCCCGCCCCAGAGCGCTGTATCCGGCTATTGGGTTGGCGCTGGCACTGGCGGCAGTAGTGCTGTTGCGGTATGCCGTGCTGGGTTCGCTCGACCCGCGGACCTCCCTGGTAGCAAGCGCCTACGATAACGTATTCGGCGCGGCCAAACAGCAAGCCAAGCTGCCGGGTTCGCCTGAAGGTGGCGACCAACCGGACGACGGGCGCGAGGAGAGCAAGGAGGCCGCCAAGAATAACGACTTCGCGGGCGATCCGTCGACGAACTTCGAACCCGCCACGCCTGAGAACCAGAAGGATCAAACCAAGCAGGAAGCCGGGAATAAAGATCCGGGTGCGGATGGCGATAAAAAGGAAGATTCGCCCGGCAAGGATTCCTCTTCCGAGGAACAAAAACAGGGTGACAAGCAGCAGGCCGACGGCAATCAAAACGCCAAGTCCAATACCGAGCCTTCATTGTTGAACAAAGTGCGCGAAGCCCTGAACGACATGTTGAATAAGATGAAGTCCTCGCCCAATGACCCCGGAAAGAGCCAGAAAAACGATCCCGGCGAAAGCGAACAGCAACCGGGACAGGACGGGCAGTCCCAGGAAAAGGGCGATAGCCAGCAGGCACAGAACGGAAAGCAATCGAGCGACGCTCAGGACGGCAGCAATAACACTCAAAACAAACAGTCGCAGGAGCCGCAGAACGGGATCGGCAGCCAGGAAGGCGACAAAGCCGCGAAGCAAGCGGAGGCCCTGAAGGCCATGGGAAAAATCACGGAGCTTCTGGGCAAACGGGCTGAGAACGTAAAGGGCGCGGTCATGGTGGAGGTGGGTTCGACCAAACAGGAACTCAAGACTCCAGTGGGCCAGAGCCAATCAACCCATGCCGAAGCAGGCAGCGAAATCCATCGCGATGAAGTCCCGCCGATCTACCAACAATTTGTACAGCAGTATTTCGATAAAATTAGAAAAAATTCACAGAGTCAGCCTTCCGCACCCCAGGCAACCACAAAATAGTAAACTCCCTTATGCCAATAGGGTAGTCCCCAAGTAGCCTTTTTTCAATATCTTATAAGCAAACTATTGTGTGTTTAATGATATAAGAGTATACTAACGGTAATCTGTCCGTAATGGGGAGGTTAGCCCATTTTGCGCAGAAAGTACTATGCTAGTTACCGCAAACTTTGGTGGTAGTGCAGTCGATGCTTCGCGCTGGGCACCTCCATGCGGGGTATTCCTCTCCACAACCGTTTATTTACCAACAAACAACATTCCAGAAATGTTTCGGCTTACCAGCCGAAAATCTAGGAATCCAGGGAGGTTACAAGATGAATACTCTATCCAAAGCCGGGAGACTCACGTTGCTCTCAGCTGTAGTTATTCTTCTGGCACTTACCGGCGTGCCAAGACTAAACGCTCAGGCGACAGACAGTAATATAGTCGGAACCATTACGGACGCTACCGGAGCCGCAATTCCAGCCGCCAAGGTCACAGCAACGAATACTGGGACCAATGTGAAATACGATACCGTATCGAATACGGAGGGCGAATACCGCCTCAACAATATCCCAATCGGCACGTACAATGTCTCGGCAACCAAAGCCGGTTTCACCACCGGCACCAAGGCGGGTGTTCAACTGGATCTGAACCGCACGGCTTCGGTCAATGTCAGCCTCGCGGTGGGAACCGTGGAGACTTCCGTGGATGTCACCGAATCGGCGGCTCTGATTGATACCAGTTCCTCACAGCTGCAGACCATCTTCGATACCTCGGCAGCCACAGATCTTCCAGCGGCGGGCAGTTCCAAGCTCATCAACGGCGCAGGGATCTATAACATCAGCTTGGCTGCGGCGGGAGTCGCCATGGCCGGCGGTATCGGTTATGGAACCGGGCCCGCCGTTGCTGGACAACGCTCGGAAAATAACACTTTCAGTATTGATGGCGTGAATAACGACGATCACGATGTGACCGGCCCTCTGGTTTATGTCTCGAACGAAGCGGTGGCCCAATTCTCGGTTCTCCAGAATCAGTTCAGCCCTGAATTCGGCGGCGCCGCCGGCGGTGTATTTAACGTGATCGTTAAGAGCGGCACCAACCAATTGCACGGTTCGATTTACGAATACATGCAAAACCGGAATCTGAATGCGGTAGACAATACCCTGGTTCTCAACGGAAACCGGACCAATCCCCGCTTTGACAACAACCGTCTGGGCGCGACCATCGGCGGACCGATCAAGAAGGACAAGCTGTTTTACTTCGGTAATTTCGAGTACAATCCATTGGGCCAAGCCTCTACGCCTAGCGCCCCCATATTCGCCCCGACGTCCGCCGGCCTCGCGATTCTGAACGGCATGGCGGGCTTGAGCAAGACCAACCTTGGCATCTTTGAGAAGTATGTTCCAATCGCTACGGCGGCCAATGCTCCCAATCCGGTAGTCGTGAATGGCGTGTCGATTCCAAGTGGGTCGCTCCAGTTTGCATCGCCCAACTTCGCGGACTCATACCACGCCATCGCCTCGGTCGATTGGGATATCAGCAATAGCGACCAACTCCGCGGCCGGTATATCTACGACAAGAGTTCGCAGATAGATAACAACGCAGCGATCCCGGTATTTTACGCGACTCAGCCTACCCTCAATCAAATGCTCTCGCTTTCGGAGTTTCACAATTTTTCTCCGACTTTCGAAAATGAGTTGCGTTTAGCGTATTCCCGGCACAACCAAGTTGTGCCTACGGGCGATTTCGCGTTTCCGGGATTGAACGCCTTCCCGAACATCTCCATCGACCAGCTCCAGGCGCAGATCGGGCCGGATCCGAATGCTCCCTCCGGCGGAATCCAGAATTTGGCTACGCTCCAGGAAAACATCACGAAGTCCATTGGCCGTCACACTATCAAGGCTGGTTATAATTTCACGGACATAATTTTGAGCAGCTTCTTTGTGCAGCGCGTCCGCGGCGATTATGACTATGCCACCCTCCAGGAGTTTTTGACGGACAGCCAACCGAGCGGGGGCGCCATCACTGGCGTTTCCGGCGAACGTACCTTTGGTGCCACCAGTGGCGTTCCGGAAGGTTTCCTGCAGCACTCCGCTTATGTAAACGATGATTTCCGGCTTCGTCCGAATCTGACCCTCAATCTGGGTCTGCGTTATGAGATCGTCACCGTGCCGGTAGCTTCGCGCGCGCAGCAATTCAGTGCCATCGCCAACGTTCCCGGGGGGCTTACCTTTGGTAATCCCAAGGTAAGCAAGAATGACTGGTCTCCTCGCTTCGGCTTTGCGTATTCGCCCGGAGCGGATCAAAAGTGGGTGGTTCGCGGTGGCTTCGGCAGATCCTTCGACCTTCCGTACGCCAACCTCAGTACCAACGCGAATCCCGCGTTTTACCAGGTAACGTCGGATGTAAACCCCGCCCATCCAGTGAGCAATTTCCTGGCTAACGGCGGCTTGACTGCTCCGCCGGTGACCACGCCGACCGTTTTGGGAACTCGTGCAAACATATCCGCTTACACCTGGGATCAGAATCGCCCCTACGCCTTAAACGGAACCCTGGGCGTGCAGCGGTTGCTGGGAAAAGACTACACCTTCGAGGCCCGTTATGTGTACACCAAAGGTGTCCACCTCTATGTGCAAGATCGGATGAATGTGGTCCCGCAGGTGACGCCGAACAACTTCATTCCCACATTCTTTAGTCTGCCGTCGGCGTCTACGTTCGCCGGTCTCACCAAGACCCTCGGTACCGCTACGACCCCCGGCACCGTCAAGGGTACGCTGCCCCCGGGCACAACAGCAGCCATCCCCTTCGACAACTTCGCCAGTCTGGGCTTCAATGCGAATATAGTAGGCTTCAATCCGGTCGGCAACTCCAGGTACAACGGCTTGGCAGTTCAAATGAACAAGCGGTACTCCAAGAACTTTTCGTATCAGCTTGCTTACACTTACAGCCACGCCCAGGACGATTCGACTGCGACCTTGTTTTCTACTTATTTCACACCCCGCCGCGGACAAGATTTCTATAACAAGAGCGCGGATTGGTCTGATTCAGCGCTGGACCACCGCCATCGTCTATCGATTTCACCGACCTACGATGTAAAAATATTCGAAGACAAAGGTTGGATCTTAAAGAACATAGTGGGCAATTGGCGTTTGCTAGGGGCCTATACCTATCAGACGGGTGAGTGGGCTACCATTCAAAGCAACGTTGATTCCAACCTAAATGGCGATAGCGCTGGAGATCGAACCGTGATCAATCCGGCGGGACAAGCGAATATCGGAAGCGGGGTTGTGGGATATAACCACGCGGGCCAAGTGGCGGCTAGCGCAGCAGATATCGTCGCCTATGTTGCCGTTAAACCGAACGCCCGCTACGTAGTTGCCGGAGTGGGTGCCCTCGCCAACGCGGGACGCAACACCTATCGCTTGCCTCCAACCAATAACATCGACCTGTCGATCGTTAAACGCTTCAACTTCACCGAGCGCACACACCTCGAGTTATCGGGGCAGTTCGCGAACCTTTTCAATCATCCGCAGTACGTGGGTGCCTGGATCAATGACGTTTCGCCGAATCCCAGCATCGGTGCGTCTCTCGGGCGCAACGAGTTGGTCCCGAGCAATGCCCAATTCCTGCAGTTCGACCAGTTCTTTACCAGCAACTCCCGTACAATTCAGGTCGTGGGTAGGATCGTGTTCTAACCTGACTTACAGCAACAACGAAACCGCCCTGCCTGCAGAAATTGCTGGCAGGGCGGCTATTTTTTGCACTAGCTTACGTCCGGTCGATGTGCAGGTTATTGGTTACCGAGAAAACTCCCGGAACACTGTTCGCCCTCAAGTAGGCTAAGTTCTTGTCCATCTCAGTCGCCGCCGCGCCTTCGAGGAATACATGGCCGTTCCTGACGATGATGTGAATACTGGGAATCGCCTGGATAGAATAGCGAGACAGCCCCGGATCTCCGTATATGGCCCGATAAACGGCGCGCCGGAGTTGATCGTCCATAGGGGACAGCGGCAGAACTTCGATGCGGTTCTCCACCCGGTCGACGCCCTCAATCTGTTTCACCGCTTTCTCGGCATCCGACTTCAGATTGGGTTGGGTCACTTGACCCATCAGCGTCACCGTACCCCCGTTGATTTTGTATTCAAAGTTGTCGAAGACGTCGTAGAAAGGCAACGTGACCAGTTCATGGCGTACTTCCTTTTGCAGGCGTTTCTCTGTCTTTGTCTTTGCGGAAACGTCCTTCTGATCTTGGGCTCCCAGCCCCCCGGCCATAACCAGCGCCATCAACGCGGGTAGCCAAATCTTGTAGATTTTCATCGTGTAGCCCTCCCGGAGCTTGATAGTGCATGTTTAGGGCCGATCTAAGCCTAGGCAATGGTTACGTACACGAGGGACGCTGCCACCTGCGGAATCGTTAGGTCTTCTCCGGGGAAATAGGTGAAAGAATGGTACAAACGATCCCAGGAAGGCGCATGCGCGTTACTGGTTGGCGCGACCGCGGCTCATTCCGTGCAGAATACGTGTCCGCTGGCGGGTGGACATGTGGTTATTACTTCCTGCCGCTGGCCGGAAGCGCTACCTTCTTCACTGCCACGGGCCTCGCGGAGTGCGCTGGCTCCTTCAGCCAAACCAGCCGCAAATATGCAGCCGCGGCGCGCAACCGTACGGGTTCCTTCGAATCGTCGAACTGCTCCTTTATAAGAGGCAGCATGGATGGGTCGTTGCGCAGCGCGAGGGCATGCACCACGGCCGCACGTACGGAGGCATCTTTGTCGGACAGGGCCTCCTTCAGAGCATCCAGCACTTCGGGACTGCGGTCATTTGCGAGCAGCACCGCCGTGGTGGCGCGTCCGGAAACTCCATTGTCCGAAAGCAGATCCTGTAGAGAAGATACACCCTCACCCAGCCCGGGCACCGGAGCGAACCCGATGCCGTTCTTAATGGCGAACATCATCATTCCTTTTGGGATATGAACCAAGCGAAGCGTATCGCGCCGCTGCGATGTGAGGATGTTCGAATGGGTCTTGGCCTCCCCTTGAAGGATAGCCAGCATAGCGGCACGGCCACGCGGGTCTCCCAGGCCGAATAACGCCTTGGCAGCGGCGAAGCTCACTTCCGGCGTGCTATCGCCCAGCGCTTGATTGAGCAGATCCGCTGTGCCTTTGTCTTTCAGGTCAACAATGCTGGCGACGGCGCTCAGGCGCACATAGACATCCTTATCCGAAAGCGCGTTAGAAATTTGAGAGAGATACGGTTCACGCGGCCCGATCAGCCCCAGAGACGCCACCGCCATCTTGCGGATATCGGGATTATTGTCGGCAAGTGCAGTGTGCAGAATCAAATTGGCGCGGTTCTCATCAGGCGTGGGCGGCGGTGCGGCGGGCCCCGGGAGCCGGCTCTGTCCCCAGGCTGCGGAAACGGCAAAACAAGACAGAAAAACCCACCTTCGCATAGCACTTCTCCTTGTCGCTGTTTGGAGTTTAGCCTAGTCCGAGCGCGGCGCGCACATTCTCAATCGGCAGGTCCTTCCAGTGGCGTCCCATGTTATCGAAACTCGAGAACGAGCGCGTCTCCATCCGGTCGATGTACAGACAGCCCTGGAGATGATCGATTTCATGCTGCAGAATGCGTGCAAACCAACCGGAAGCTTGGAGCCGCTGCGGCTGGGCGTGCTCGTCCAGATATTCAACGGCCACTCGGCGCGAGCGCTTCACTAGCGCGCTGAATCCGGCGAGGCTTAGACAGCCTTCGAAGAATTCCACGGTTTCCGCAGAATACTCGACAATCACAGGATTGATCAGGACCATGAATGGGACCGGCCGGCGCTCACGCTCCGCCAGAAGCTCGGGCGCGATGCCGGTAAGATAGTCGGGGCGATCCTCAATCACAGCCACTTGAATACCGAGTCCGACCTGCGGCGCAGCCAAGCCCACGCCCGGGGCGGCGCGCATGGTGTCGCGCATATGCTCGATCAATTCCCGGATGGCGGAGTGGGCGATTTCATCCAGAGTGAGCGGCCGGGCGACCTGCCGCAGAACCGGTTCTCCCGTTTGCACGATTTTGAGCCGCCCGAGCGGACTCACTTCTGTGCTCACAGGTCCTCTTATTTGTCCCAAGCGTGGTGTTGTGGACCGGCGTCGCGATCTTCGACGCGATCGTAAAGATGATCGTCGCAGATAGTGCCCAGCGCAAGATTATAGAGAGTAGTCAAACCCAAACCTTCACGCAAGTCTTCGTCAAAGGCGTGGAGAGTTTTCAAATGCGACGCCAGCGCGGGAACTTCTTTGCCCGAGGGCGTCCGCAAAAACATTTGAAATCCGCCGTGTATCAGCAGGGCGATCTCGCCGTCCACCAGCACGCCGGATTTGCCGATGCCCATCTTGCCGCCGCCCAGATCTTCCGCGATCGCGCCGCAACCGCCGCGAGTCACCAGGCAACGCCCGGCGGATTGCATTTTGGCCGTGAAGCCGAATTCCTTCAAAGCCGCGATCCGCTCCTCGAAACTCTCCACCTTGGGCTTTTCATTGCGAAAAAACATAGAACTTTTATTATATAGTCACGCGCCAAGTTCAGCCTGAATGGCGGCGGCGATGCTATGCGCGAAATGTTCCACACGCTTCAGTTCCGGCCCTTCCACCATCACGCGCGCCAGGGGCTCGGTTCCCGAGAAGCGGACTACAATACGGCCGGCCTCCCCAAATTCGGCCTCCGCGGTGCGGATTTCGCGATTTGCAAGGTCGAGTTCTTCGAGCGGACGCTTGTTCTTGACGTGCACATTCACCAGAAGCTGCGGATAGGTTTCAAGTTCGCGCGTCAGCGTGTCGAGATCCTGCCCGGACTCGCGCATGACTTCGAACACGCGGAGAGCCGTTAGCAGGCCGTCACCGGTGGTAGCAAAATTGCGGAAGATAATGTGGCCGCTCTGTTCGCCGCCCAAGGGAGCATTGCGGCGCTGCATCTCCTGGAGTACATATTTATCGCCCACCGGCGTGCGTACCAGTTCGATGCCATGGCGTTTCAGAGCGCGTTCGAGACCCAGATTCGACATGACAGTGGCAATTACTTCGGTTAAATGTCCGGCGGCATGAAGGCGCAATGCAGTCACCAGCATTACCGCGTCGCCATCGGCGATCTTGCCCGTGTGCGATACGAAGAGCGCGCGGTCGGCGTCGCCATCGAAAGCCACGCCCACATCGGCGCCGGTCGCGAGCACGCGCTGCCGCAGCCCTTCAAGGTGCAGCGAACCGCAATTCAGATTGATATTCCGGCCGTCGGGAGCGCAGCCAATGCAATCGACCACGGCGCCCAGACGCTCAAACAGCGCCGGAGCCAGGAAGCTCACCGCGCCGTGAGCGGCATCAACTACGATCCGCATGCCGGCAAGGCCCGCTGGCAAGGTAGCGGCGAGGTGTTCGATGTACTCGCGGTCCAGGCCTTCGTCGGCCACCAGTCGCTTCGAAACCGCTGGCGCGCCGGATTTGAGAAAAGCAAAAATGTCTTGCTCGAGAACGTCTTCCTGCTCGTCGGGCAGTTTGAATCCGGAATGATCGATGATCTTGATGCCATTGTCGCGATAGGGATTGTGCGAAGCCGAGATCATAACGCCCGCGGCGAAGGGCCCCGTCCGCGTGACATGGGCGATGCCAGGAGTGCTAATTAATCCGGCAAACCTCGCCGCCACGCCGCGGCTGGCAAGCCCCCCCGCTACCGATTCGGCAATGGAAGGCCCGGACTCGCGGGTATCCATCCCCATGACCACCTGGGGAGCAGTTTCTATGGGGCCCGCGGCGGGATGATCTCTCACCCAATTCGCCAGCGCGATTCCCACGGCAAACGTCGTGGCCGCGTCGAGCGGGTACTCCCCCGCCACCCCGCGCATTCCGTCGGTGCCAAAAAGCTGTCTCACGATTATGTTATTTCCCTCTTCGTTCTATAGTGAGTTTGACGATCACCACCGGGGGCGATTCGAAGCGTACTTGCGGGTCATCGACAAAGGCATCCACCCGATGTTCGCCGGACTGCGTCAGCGTGCGCAGATCGATAGGGTCGGTCTGAACCTCAGTTACCATCGCAACTCGCGTTTCGGCGCCAGCAATACTCAAATGGTCCGGGGAGACGCTCTGCGTAACCATGCGATATCCCGACGGAAGGCTGCCCGCAAAGCGTACTTCGACTGGCACCTCCTTGGCCGCTAATCGCGTAAGCCGAAGCCGCAGCTGCGAAGGAACCGCGCGCAGGAAGGTCACCCCCGGCGGCAAGTTGAGGTTGGTTTCCGAGATCGTGAAGGTGCGGTCTTCGCTGGTCTTGACGTCCGCCAAATCGAACAGCACTACGGTTTCGACCAGGCTTGCAGCGGTCAGGCGTCCGGCCGTGCCCCGCAACTCGAGATGCACATTTTCCAGGGAACTGCCGGTAACCATCCAGCCGGAAGCCAGATTGCGATAAACGATGGGCGCGGTGTAAGTGGTGACCACGTCCGGAGTCGAAGAATAAGCCAGCCAAATCAGGACCGCCAACAGCAGCGAGGCAAGCTTCCACCCGAGATTCTTAGGCATCGGCATGCGCTACGGCTCTGCGCGTTTCAAGCGCGGTTCGGCTTGTGGATTGGCGGTGTCCGCCTTGCCGGTAGTATGGCGTGTCAGACGCTCCTGCAGGCGCTCCATCGAAACGTCCGGCTCCAGGTCTCCGCGGGCCGCAATGGCAATCTGACCGGTCTCCTCGGAAACCACAATCGCCAGTGCGTCGCTCTCCTCAGTGACACCGATGGCTGCGCGATGGCGCGTACCCATGCGGCGTAACATCACCGGGTTGGTAGTAAGGGGCAGGAAACAGGCCGCCGCTGCAACCCGATCGCCTTGAATGATCACCGCACCGTCGTGCAACGCGCCGCCGCGCTCGAAGACGGAGCACAACAAGTCGCGCGATACTACCGCATCCAGGGCGACGCCGCTTTCAATGAAGGTTCGCAGCCCAATATCACGCTCGATGACGATCAACGCCCCGATTTTGGCATCGATCATGTGCTGCACAGCCAGGATGATTTCGTCGGCAATCTCGCGCCGCTCCAGTTGGCCCTCCAAGCCTAGCCAGCGGAAGCGGCCGATGCGCGACAACAAGCGCCGGATTTCGGACTGAAACATCACTATCAGGGCAAAAGCGGTATAGGGCGCGATCCCCGCGAGTACCGTGCGCAGCAGATCCAGGTGGGCCCAAACTGCGACCAGATAGACCGCGAGCAGCACTGCGAGCCCGGTCAAGATGTGGGCCGCATGACGGCCGCGGATGATCACAACGAACTGGTAGATCAATACTGCCAGAGCCAGAATGTCGATGACCGACCTGACCGTGAGCTTTGAAATGATCGGAAGCAGAAATGGCTGCATGGTCCTCAAGGCAGGCCCTCGCGAGCTACCTATACGTAGTGTATTAGGAGTTCTTAATCTCCGTCCACAAGCGATCGCGTAATTTTTGAGATGCGGCCGGCTGAGCTTCAAACCACTCCCCGCGCACCAGAACTGCTGGAGCCGGATACAGCACTGGATCCTCGCGGATCTCCGCCGGCAAATAACGCGTCGCTTGCCCGTTCGCGCTGGCGGTGTGAGTGGCTCGCACGATCCCAGCCGCAACTTCGGGGCGCAACAGGTAATTGATCCAACGATGGGCGTCTGCGCTACGCCGGCTCTCGCGTAGAATCGCAAGGTTATCGGCAAAGCGCGGAAAACCTTCACGGGGAAACGCAAACGCAAGCCTGGTGGGCGCGGCGGTGATAGCTTGGGCGGCAGTCACGGCCCAGGCTTGCGCGGCTAGGACATCACCCGCCACGGCCTGGTCGCGAACTTCGGCGTTGAGATAGGCTCGCAACAGAGATTTCTGCGCGAGCGCTTCGTTTTTAGCGGCCGTCAGCTCGGCAGCATTGGTCGAGTTGATGGAGTGGCCCAGCTTCTTTAGACACGCGCCCAGCACTTCCGGTTGGTCATCGAGCATCGTGAGGCGTCCGCGCAGGCGCGGATCCCACAAATCCGCCCATGCCGCGGGAAGCGGACGCAGGCTCTCCTGATACAAAATCCCGGTCACTCCGTGCATGTAAGGGATGCTCCAGTGCAATTCAGGATCCCAGGGCGGCCGCTGGAATTCCGGCGCCAGCGCACCCAGGTTCGGAAGCAGCGCATGGTCAAGCGGCGCCAACAAATTCAGCGCGCGCATAGGCGCGATGAAGTCGCCGGAGGGGAACACCACGTCCCAGCCTGAATTGCCGCTCATCACCTGAGCGAGCATCTCCTGATTGCTTTCGTAGGTTCCATAGTGAATCCGCACGCCAAATTCGCGCTCGAATTGCGGAACGGTTTCGGGCGCGATGTAATCCGACCAGTTATAAACATTGAGGCGCGGCCCGCGCGAGCACGCGGCCGAGAGTGCGCCACCGAAGAGAAACGCGCGCCGCTTCATGCGCGCCGCAGCCTTTCCGACAGCAGGACCAGCGTTCCCAGCAGGAGAACCACCGTCGTCGAAACGGCGTTGAGCACCGGGCTGACACCGCGGCGCGCCATGGCATAGATCACCATGGGGAGCGTTTGAGAATCGACGCCGGCCACCAGGCTCGTGATCACATAGTCGTCAATCGAAATCGTAAATGCGAGCATCGCGGCGGCGGCAATTGCAGGCGCCAGAAACGGCAGTGTGACGCGCCTGAACGCCGCGAACTCGGTAGCGCCCAGGTCTTGCGCCGCTTCTTCGAGCGAAGGATCGAACCCGCGTAAACGCGCCAGCACCACTACGACGACGTAGGCGATCGAAAACGAGAGGTGCGCCAGAATTACCGTGTGCATTCCCAGGCGCAGGTTAAGATAACGAAACGCCCACTGAAATAGCGCCAGCAGGGAAACACCGGTCACAATCTCGGGCGTCACCAGCGAAAGATACAGACCTCCCGCCAGCCAATTCGACGTGCGCTTCCAAAGGCCATAGGCTGCGAGCGTTCCGATCAAAGTGGAGAGCGCCGTCGAGATAATGGCAATCACCAGACTGTTGCCGGCCGATTCCAAAAGGTCGCGGTCAGCGAACATCGCCCCATACCAGTGCAGCGAAAATCCCTGCCAGGCAGTAAAGCGGGATGCATTAACACTGAAGATTGCCAGAATCAACAGCGGCACATGCAGAAACGCATAGAGGGCCACGGCATAGACCGCCAGCCCGCGCTTCACAGGAGTTCCTCGCCTCGCCGCCGCACTGCGAAGAGAAGCAGGAATGCGACCATCATCAGCACAATCGAAACGGCGGCGCCAAAGGGCCAGTCGCGCGCGGTCGTGAACTGGTTCTGCACCAGGTTGCCGATCAGGATGGTCTTGCTGCCTCCCAGGAGATCCGAAGTAATGTAGGTACCCAGGCTGGGAACAAATACCAGGATCGCGGCAGCGCCAAGCCCCGGCGCGCATAGTGGCAGCGTAACTCTGGTCAGCACAGCGAAGGGCCGAGCCCCCAGGTCCGCCGCAGCCTCCAGCAAACTTTTGTCGAGCCGTTCGAGCGTGGCGTATAGCGGCAGCACGGCAAAGGGCAGGAAGCCGTACACCAATCCAAGCACCACGGCGCCGCTGTTATAGAGCATCGGCAGGGGCTCGCGGATCAGGCCTAAAGAGTGGAGCACCGTGTTGATCAGACCTGTATCGCGCAACAAAAACATCCAGGCGTACAGGCGTATCAGAAAGCTAGTCCAGAACGGCAGGATTACCAGGCTCAAATACAGATTCTTGCGGGTACCGGATTGCGCGATGAACAGCGCCAGCGGGAATCCCAAAACGATGCATAGGAGCGTGGCAACGCCAGCGAGTGCAAACGACCGTACAAAAATTCCACCATAGAGCGGATCGATCAGGCGTCCGTAGTTTTCAAGAGTCCAGGGCATTTCGACGCCACCATAAGCGCCCCGGCTCAAGACGCTATAGATACAAATAATGGCCAGCGGCACCGCGATCGTGACTAGCATCAGAACCGCCGGCGGAGCAAGAAACATGCTGCGCAGCCGCGTCATCCGGGGAACCGCAATTCGTCGGCAGGATCCCAAGAGACGCGGACAGCGCCTCCCGACGGGTGGACGGCACTCGCGGCAGTCTGCGCCGTGAGCACTTCCCCGCCCTCCAGTTGAATCGTGAGATGACGGTGCGGGCCGAGGAAAGTGGTTCGCGTGATGGTTCCGCGGCGCCCGTTCGAAGCGGCATCGCAGGACACGCGCAGGCACTCGGGACGAATTCCGGCCCCGTCTATCCAGTTCATCTCGCCCAGGAAAGATGCCACAAATCGCGACCTCGGCTGCTGGTAAAGCTCCTGGGGCGTCCCCGTCTGTTCGATTTCACCGGCGCTCATAATGGCGATGCGATCCGACATCGCCAGGGCTTCTTCCTGATCGTGGGTGACGAACAGGAAAGTAACGCCGGTGCGCCGTTGCAGTTCCTTGAGTTCGGAGCGCACTTGTTTGCGGAGCTGCGGATCGAGCGCGGAAAGAGGTTCGTCAAGCAGCAGGACGTCGGGCGCCAGGACCAGCGCACGAGCGAGAGCCACACGCTGACGCTCGCCGCCGGATAGCTGCGAGGGTTTCCGCGATTCTTTTTCAGAAAGCTGAAGCTGTTCCAATACTTGACGGACACGCTCGCCCGCACTCTCAGCCGCAACGAGAGCGCGGCTTCGCAAGCCAAACTCCACATTGCCACGCACCGTCAAGTGCGGGAATAGCGCGTAGTTCTGAAAAACAGTATTGACGTTGCGGCGGTAGGGCGGCAACGCATCGATGCGGACACCATTCAGCCAGATCTCGCCGGAGGTGGGCGTTTCAAAACCAGCGATCAAACGAAGCGTAGTGGTCTTTCCACAGCCCGACGGTCCCAGCAGCGAAAAAAACGAGCCGCGCTCAATCCCTAGCGAAGCCTCGCGTACCGCGCGATGCGCTGGGAAGTCCTTCGACACACCGCGGAGTTCCAGGATGACTTCCATTCCCATGCTGACGAAGGCTTCTTCGTCACATGATAAATGAAATCGGGCGCCTGCTAGGCGATGGCAGGAGTCAGCTTCTCACGTAAGGCCTGGCGGGCGCGCAGCAGACGCACACGGATCCCGGTGGAGCTAATCCCGGCCGTGCGCGACAGCTCTTCAGCGGTGTAACCCTGCAGCGTGCGTTCGAGCAAGGCGCGATCGCGATGCGAGCAGGCATCCAGCATTCTGCGCAAGTCGATCGAACTGGTGTCAAAAGCGTAGGAGGGCTCCTGGATGTTTTCAAGCGGCACCGGAACCGCGGAACGAAAACGCGCGCGGTACAGGTTGCGGGCGATGGAGTTCACCCAGTAGCTCACCAGACCTGGATCGCGCAGTTGCTCGCGGTATTCCCATCCCCGGGCCCATGCTGCTTGTGCGATCTCCTCAGCTTCTTCGAGCGCGGCGCCGCGGGAGATAAGAAAACGTCGCGTAGCGCCAAATCCAGTCTGAAATGCCTCAGCGTATGCTTTTCCGTGCATCGGTTTCCAAGGAGCAATTCGCGGGCCAGCTCTGGAATCCATGAAATCAATGAGTTCGCACCTAAGGCACCTTATGCACGGTAAAATTTCCCTGCCGCTAATTAGGGATGAACATTCGTCCGATGATTTTACCGTGGGCATCTTTCTTCTGTTAGTGATGGCGGCTTCCTTCGCCATGGGCGAGTCGTTCCCGCGCGCTTGGAACTATGTGGCGCCGGACGCCAGTGCCTTAGTCGGGTTCGAGTGGCAGCACTTGCGCGAATCGTTTCTTGCGGATGCCGTGCGCTCGGAACTCTCGAGCAATGGCCGATTGGGCTTTCCGGACCTGGATTGCCTATGGAACGCAAGGGAAATTCTACTAGCCGGCCCGGATCTGTTGGGCGTCGCCAGTGGCTCCTTCCCGGCCGCGACCGTAGCCGCCCAAGCTGCCAGTTTGGGGATGAAACCCACGGATTACGATGGCGTGCGGTTGTGGATCGCCTCTGAAAAGGATCGGCGAAGCGTAGCGCAAGTGAGTGACACGCTGCTGCTCATCGGCTGGAAGGAAACGCTCAAAGCGGCGATCGACCGCAGCTTACTGACCACCGATGGTCAGATGTCACCTCTTTTGACACGCGGTGCGCGGCTGGCCGCGAACTTCGATCTATGGATCACCGCGATTGCTCTCCCGGATCCCCTGGTAAAAGTATTTGTTCCGCTGGAACTCGAAACCGCGGATTTTGACGGCGGAATCAGTGCCCGCAATGGTTTAGTGCTGGATGCGTCCTACAGCATGGGCACACCCGAGGACGCTGAGCAGAGTGCCGAATACTTTCGCGAGGCCCTTCCCGACTTTCATCCGCTGTTGCGGGGGATGAATGTCATCGAGGACGGCGTAGTAGTGCGGCTGAAACTTCAGGTAACTCCCCAGGAGCTAGCGGACCAGTTACGCCCACCCGAGCCCTCTAAAAAGGATGTCGTTAAAGTGACACCGCCACCGGCAAAGCCACGAACCGTGCATATCGTTGGGCTGGACGACGGGCCGCGCGAATTCCCATTGCCCATTCGATAAGCTGCAAAGCTTTACGAAGGCCCACTAATATTCCCAGCGCCACAGGCTGGCGCCCACCGTGAAACCGGCCCCTACGGCGGCGAAAAGCACGATGTCGCCCTTCCGCAATCTGCCGGATGCGACGGCATCGCGCGTGGCGAGCGGTATGGTGGCTCCCGTGGTATTTCCGAACATGCCGATATTGATAATCACCTGATCGTCGGACATTCCCAAACGCTCTGCCGTAGCCTGAATAATGCGCCGGTTGGCTTGATGCGCGATCAGAACTTTGACGTCTTTCGCTTCGAGGCCATGGCGATCGAGCAGCGTCCGGCAAGCTTCGTACATTTTGCGGACCGCAAATTTGAAGACCTGCTGGCCTTCCTGCTTTACGTAGTGCAGACGCTTTTGAACTGTCTCGGCACTGGCCGGCATGCGGCTGCCGCCGGCCGGCATCTTGAGAAAATCGCCGCCCGAACCGTCTACTTCATTCAAGAAGCCAATGAAACCGTGGCCCGGCTCCGCAGGTTCGATGAGCATGGCGCCGGCTGCATCGCCAAAGAGAATACACGTGCTGCGGTCGGTATAGTCGATGATACGCGACATGGTGTCGGCTCCGATCACCATCACCTTCTTGTGAGCGCCAGCCATCACCAAATGCACCGCGGTTGTCAGCCCGTAGAGAAAGCCGGAGCACGCCGCCACCAGGTCGAAGCCCCAAGCTCCTTTGGCGCCAATACGATCCTGCACCAGGCAGGCGGTGGAGGGGAACATCATGTCGGGCGTCACCGTACACACGATGATGGCCTCGATTTCGGTGGCCTCGATCCTGCGATGGCGCAGCAGGCAACGCGCGGCTTCGACGGCCATATCGGACGTAGCTACTTCGGGAGCGGCAATGTGGCGCTCGCTAATTCCGGTGCGTTCCAAAATCCACTGATCCGTAGTGTCGACCAGTTTTTCCAAGTCTTGATTGGTCAGCACGCCCGGCGGCACATGGCAGCCGAGGGCGCTGATCTTAGCTCCAGGCAAATAGATTCTCCTTGTGAATTGAGGGAGCTAGCGTGCGGCCCACTTAAGCTATGTTACATTCGGGAGGAAATGCAAGTCGAGGGCGCTGGAATCCTAACCACTCAGCCTGAGGCCGCCGCCGCAACGCCCGAGACGCTGGAACAGATCTATCATCGGGTATTCCGGCAGCTTCGCCCGCGAACGGCAGTTCCAACTGTTCATATCGAATTCCGCCGCTACGCCAACGCGAACGCTCAAGTCCGTTTGGAATCGGGAACGCTGAGGCTGCGTTTTGCCGACACGCTTCAAAGCGCTCCTGAGAGCGTAATGGAAGCGCTGGCGGAGATTTTATTGGCCAAGCTGTTCCGCCGCCCCGTGCCCCCCCAAAGTAATGAGCGCTACCGTCGTTACCTCAACCGGCGCGATATCCGGCGCAACTTAGATCTGGTACGCCAGATCCGCGGCCGCAAACGCGTCGAAGGACCGCAAGGTGTTCGCTACGATCTGAATCAAATCTTCGAAGAACTGAATTTCCGATACTTTCACGGGCTGATGGCGCGGCCCATCCTGGGATGGAGCCCCTATGCCTCGCGCACGTTGCTGGGGCATTATGATCCTTCCCACAACGCGATTGTACTTAGCCGGATTCTGGACCGGACCGACACGCCCAGGCTGGCGGTGGAGTATGTTCTATTTCACGAGATGCTGCATTTGCGCTATCCCGCCGAGCACAGGGGGGCGCGCCGGCGAGTCCATACGCGAGACTTCAAAGATGCGGAACGGCAATTTGAAGGTTTCGCAGAGGCGAAAATGCTGCTCAAGAATCTCTAACCGGCCATTAGCGGCGCAGTGCGCTGAGCCAAGTCCGCGCGCATAGCTCCGATAAGCTCCATAAAAGGCGTCACATCCACGGTTCCCATTCCCATTCGGTGCAGCGCCAAACGAAACTCCAGAGCAGTGGTTGCCCGCACAAACTGGATCTGCTGCTTCATCAGGACTTCGACAAGGTCGGCGGAATCCGCTCCGGATTGGGCTACCAATTCCCGTGCCTGGGCATGCAGCCGCCGGAAATCATCCTTCAACTCGCCCAGATAAAGTCGGAAGATCCGGTGCCGCTCCCGCTTCCAACGCGCGCCGGCCGCCGCACTGTAACCGGGTTGAGATTTTAGAAACGCTAAGTCCTCTTCAGCCAATAGACGTCCCATCGGTTGGTAACGCTCCAATGAAAAATCGCGGGAATCTTCCCCATCCTGCCATGGGGCCGCGCGGCGCCTGCCCAGCGCCAGCCGGATCAGCCACCAGAGCAACCCAGCCAGTGAGCCAAGCGTAACCAGCCAAGCCAGCGCTAAACCAAAGGTCATCCGAAAATTCCTCGCTAATTCCCCATCAGAATACAGACTATTTCTATTAAAAGCAATTGGAAAGCAGCCAAGATATTTTTCGGTCAATTGCGGACAAAACGAGACAAGGCTGAGTTGATGGCGTCTAATTGGCGTTGCAGCCGCTGCATTGCTTCCGGATCATGGTGATATCCGGAAGTCGCCGTCACGCGCTCCCCTTCGGGACGGATTCCCACGATCCAGATCAGCAGGCATAATAGCGTGAGACCGAGAAGGACGGTACTGATGAGGCGAGTGGCTTCCTGCGGCCGCAAGTTAATCAATAGAACTCCAAAGGAGCGGGAGGCATGGAACAGTACGAAGCCGGAAATATAGACCACGATATTTCGTCGCACTTTTATCGGGAACCACAGCAACAATCCGCTGATGAGAAGCAGGAATATCAGAATCACAAAATTCATAACGCGTTCGAACGTCGCGAAACGCTGAATGGCGGCGTAGTGGCCCGGGAGGATGGTCGAATCGAGCGTGATCCCCGACAACGCCACCAGAGCTGCGATAGCCATCGAAGCCATCATGCTGCGTTTCCCGAAGGAAGCTACCGCCGGGTGTTCCGAAAGCGCGATTCGATACAGATCCTGAACCACATAGACCGCCATGAGGATGTAGATGGTCTGCGCTGCCCAGTACATGTACAAATATTCGTATGTCCGCATGGGCACAGGAAGTATTGCCAGGGTTGTCAGCGCCTGTATCAGCCAGTAGAGGAACAGGGAACGGTAGGTCCGATAGAGCCCACACTGAATTAGTTGCCAGAGGAGTACGAGTTCTGCGACGAAATTGAGATAAAAAAGGACTTGCTCCACCCCGGACATAGCCAACTTTTCGAGTCTAGCACGCAGCCGGCTGCCAGGAAGGAAACGAAGCCACCATGGGCAAACCTCACGCGGAACCTGTGAACATTCGATTGCCCTAGCCCCGCGTGAGTTCCCAATGCTCCGATAAGGATGACTATCTTAGATTTCCGCCACCTCCCGGAGGGTCGGGGAACGGGAGTTGTTGGCTCGGTGTCATGGCGCCCACCGTCGATGCGAGGGTGAAAGCGAGAGCAACCATCATCATAATTTTTTTGAACATGGTGAGATCCTTTCGAAACGGATAGAGTGACTCTCTACCCGGGAGTAGCCTAAGGCGGACTACTCCCTCACCGAGAGCAGTTAGCTGAGGTTTTCGGGATTCGTAACAGGGCGAAAGCGCGGTCGGGATGAAATCCCTAAGTGGCGTACAATAGTGAACACCAAGGACCAGGATGCCGCGATTCAAGCCTAAGGGGATGCTCGAACGGAACGCCTTGGCGGACTTATGGAAGCACACGCTTTCGCAGATTCCAAGTATCTACGGTAGGCTGGTCTATTTGGCCTCGCTACGGGATCCGAACTCGGGCTCCTATCGCCATCACGGCTTGAGCGCCGCTTTTGGGCGAGAAGAGAGCACGGGGGCCCTGAGGAAAAGCCACGAGGATGCGTTTCTGCAGTGGCTTAAATTGCCGCTGGCGGAGAAAAGCGCCGATTTTCGGGCGTATTTTCAACGCACGGAAGAGAGTCCTCGGGCAGTGGTTACTTATTTGGCCAGGGGTACACCCTACTTGAGTCAGGCTCCCGATGCCGCAGGACGGGCCCAACGCCGACAATTCCAGATGGAAATGGAAGTTTTGTTGGAACTTGCTAAGAACGAGGACGCCGCCGAGCGGATTCCAAGCTTAGCGCGACGCGCGTAACCTGACCGATTACTTCAATTTCGTTAGGGTAGGCGTAAGATTCGGCGTCAATATTGGAGGCGGGGTGCGGTTGCACAATGAGCCTCCCATCGCCCATGGAACACCATCCGCAAGTGTATCCCTCACGGTGCTCCAGGAAGTAAATCGGACGGTCAAACTCGCTGGACCAGCCGGAGGTCGCAATCTTGCGTTTGGAATCGTCAATGACCACCAGCGAGCCAGGCGGTATGAGAGGGAACATGGACCAGTCGTTGGTGCCTATAAATCCGTAGCGATAAGTCCGCAAGTCTATGTTGCTCAATAATGTGAGGGGGACTGTTCCCCATTGCTGAATCAATCGGCTCAGAAAAGCTGTACGGCTGAGGTCCAGGCCGGGATCGAGCGCAATCGGTAACTGCACCTCGCACTCTTCAGGACGAAACCCCACTAGGTGAGTGCGTCCATGCTCAATGACGTCGGCATCCGCAGGGATGGTGTCGGCCGGGATTCCATACCAGGAAAGCACCTCGGAGAGATCCAGGCGGTAAATGGCGCACAGTGAATACAGCCGGTAAATGGACGGAATCGTACCTTTGTTTTCAATGTCTGCGAGGCGGCTCAGAGCTACGATGAACTCGTCGTTGCCACGCCGGCGTGCGATTTTGGTACTGGCTTCCTCGACCTCCCGGAAGCGGAGGTTCAACCGCTCGCGCACGCGCTTGAGTTTCTGACCGGGTTCCTCCATCATAGAGGCTTGAGTTTCCCGAAACTATTGGTAGAGCCGTAAAATCCTTCGACGGCACGGGGGGGATATATATCCAGATATATCACTCTAGGTTCGGCTAGTATAGCGTTCTAGGAAGGACATCAGCAAGCAGGATGTTCTGAATTCAGAACAGAATTTTGAATTACTGTCCGATTTGAAAGATTTGGTGAAAACAACCTGAAGTAGTGTTTAAAGGTGGAAAGGCCATTTGCGGATTATTATTGGCGTCACGGGAGCGAGCGGCTCCATCTACGGCTGGCGACTGCTGCAGAAATTGTGCATGCAGAAGGAGGTGGAAACGCACCTCATCATGTCGCGCTCTGGCGAGCGCACGGCGTTCCTCGAAATGGGAAAGGCTGCCGCGGATTTCAAAGCATTGGCTCATTTCCATTACCCAGTGGAGGATATCGGCTGCCGGCTGGCGAGTGGGTCGGTCCCGATGGATGCCATGGTAGTGGCACCCTGCTCGATTCACACGATGTCGGCAATCGCTCATGGCATCAGTTCCAACCTGATCGTGCGCGCTGCGGATGTTACCCTTAAAGAGCGCCGGCGGTTAGTGTTGATGGTTCGCGAGTCGCCGTTGCACCTCGGGCACCTGCGTTCCATGGCATCGCTTGCGGAAATGGGTGCAATTCTGGCACCACCCATGCCCGCCTTTTACCTGCAGCCCCAAACGGTAGCCGACATCGTAGAACACAGCGTGGAGCGAGTGATGGCGCTGGCCGGCACCCCGGTTCCGGACGCTCCGGAATGGGAAGGAAAGCGATGAAGCCGAGTACGCCCAAACGGATCGGATTTCAAGGAGAACTGGGCGCCTTCAGCCAGCAGGCTATTCGCCAGTTGTTAGGCCTGAAGGCTGAGCCTATTCCGCACCAGCGTTTCGACGAGGTGTTTGCCGCGCTCGATGCGGGCAAAGTGGAGGCGGCGGTGATTCCGCTGGAGAATACGCTGGCTGGTTCGGTGCACGAAAATTACGATTTGCTGCTTAAGTATCCGGCCGAGATCACGGCGGAGACCAGCGTGCGAGTAGTCCATAACCTGATTGCTCCGCCCGGAGTTTCATTCCGCGCCATCCGAAAGGTGTATTCGCACCCGGTGGCGCTCAATCAGTGTCTGGACTTTTTCACCAGCCATCCGCGCATCGAGCGAACCCCGTTCTACGATACCGCCGGCAGCGTAAAGCGCATCATGGAAGAAAAGCCCACCGATGCCGCCGCGATCGCATCGGAGCTAGCGGCGCAGACTTACGGCGCAAATATTTTGAAGCGCGGCATTGAAGACGACCGGCAGAATTTCACGCGTTTCTTTCTGCTGGAACCAGAGGGCGCGAAAGCGCGGACTATACGGGGCGCGGCCAAACATCCCTGGAAAACTTCCCTGGTTTTTTCGATTCGTAACGTGCCCGGAGCTTTATTCCGTTCCCTGGGCGCGCTCGCCTTGCGGGATATCGATCTGGTGAAAATCGAATCGCGTCCGCTGCGCGGCAAGCCGTGGGAGTATCTGTTCTATCTGGATCTGTGGGGCCATCGCGACGACAAGATCGTCCGTAACGCGCTCAGCCACCTGAGTGAGCTGGCGGACTTCTTGAGAGTTTTGGGAAGTTATCGTGCGGCGTAACCTTTTGGGGGCTGAGGCAATCCAATCAGGTACACATGCCTGAAGTGTTTCTGCTCTTATTCCTCGCGGCCGCGCCCGCCACCAACCCCGAACTATTGAAAGCCCGCGACATCCAAAGCCTCCCGCAGTTGCAGCAAATCGCGACGCAGCTCTTGTTGGCAGCGGACCGCCAGCCGGCCGACGCACGGGCGCAGTACCAGGCTGCCATGGCACATTCGACGCTCGCGGAAGTTGCCACCGAATTGCACGATAAAGGCCAGGCACACAGCGCCTCGGAAGCCGGGATGAAGACGGCGGAGCGTGCTGTTGCACTCAAACCGGGCGAAGCCGAATATCACCGTATATTGGGCACCCTGTGCGGGCAGGAAGCTGCGGCCGTCGGAGCGTTGGGAGCCCTGAAATATGGCCGTTGTGCGCTGGATGAAGTAAATAAGGCCATGGAACTGGACCCTCGCGAGCCCATGAATTACTTAAGCCGCGGCATCGGCAATTACTATTTGCCGGCGGCTTTCGGCGGCGGCGTGGAACTGGCGATCAAGGATTTTGAGAAGGCCATTACGCTCGATTCCTCTTCCGCCGAGGCTCACTTGTGGCTGGGAATCGCGTTGCGCAAGACCAATCGCAATCGGGAGGCGCGCAAAGAGTTCGAGCGCGCCGCTAAATTGAATCCATCGCGGGTCTGGGTCCGTGAGCAATTGGCGAAGACTCCGTTGCAGTAACCAGCGCCCGTTGATGCTATTGATCCGCTACCGCTGGCTGGCTTCGCCTGCCAGCACCCGGCGATTAAATTCGTCAGATTTCCGGCGAGGTATGCTCAGCGATTGCCACTCCTCCGCTTTGAAATGCTTGGCTAGCAGTACAATCTGCCCACAATGGTAGGAGTAATGCGCCACTTGGCGATTGATGGCCTGCATCACGGAGTGAGCCTCGCCGCGAATGGTCACGGTTCGCTGGAGATCCTCCTCGGAAAGCGGCTCGAGCGCCTCGAATAAACACTGCCAAGCCTGGTCCCAAATAGCGAGCAGGGCTTCTCGGGTAGCGGGAGGATCGGCGAACTCAGCGTCCCGGTCGCGGTCCGGTTTTTCTCCATCGCTGTTGAGAAAGTCCGTGAATCGCGAGCGCATGTTGCCAGTCATGTGTTTCACAATAATCGCGATCGAATTCGCCTCAGTATCCAACACCGTGAGGAGTTGGTCATCGGACAATTGGGCCATCGCTTTCTCTACCAAGCTTTTGTAATAACGGAACAGAGAGAGGGAATCGGACACATACGAAGTGGTGAATCGCAGGGCCATACCGTCATTTTTGCGCTTCGGTTTGACGGCTGCAAGCTGCCGCCATAATCGAGGCTGGCACTCTATTTCTTACCGCTCGCGCCTACGATTCCGTTGACGTAATAGTTCACTACTTTCGCCTCATCGCGTGCCATTTCGTAATACGCTGCCTTCAACAATTGATCTTTGCGATTGATCAGTTGCTCGCGGATAGTCTGCTGCACCTTGGGATCAGACAATTCACGCTGGCCGGCAGGCTCACGCGTGACCAGTTTCAGAATGCGGTAACCCTCGGGGGTGTGAATCGGCGCCGTGGTCTCACCGGGCCGCAGCGCCATCAGAGTCCTGCGCAGATCGGCATTGGCTTTTTCGAGAGCGGATTCCGGGATGAAGCCCAGGTCCCCGCCGTTTTGCGATGAGTTCGGGTCTTCCGAGTAATTCTGCGCCAACATCGCAAAATCCTCACCCTGGCGGATGCGCGCGTCGATGCTTTGAATCTTCTTGCGCGCCTGCTCCTCATCTTGCGCTTTGTCATTTTTCAAATTGCGCACGTTGGCATCGGGCGTGGGCGTAACCAGAATCTGCGCCATGTGAATCTGCGGCTCCGCCAAGTTAAAGCTGGCCTTGTTGGCGTTGTAGAAGTCGGTAATATCTTTGTCTGTAATGGTGATTTGCGAGGTGATTTCCTTGTTGAACAGCTTCTGTACGCTCAGATCGCGCCGCAGTTGCGCTTTCAATTCTTCGACGCTCATCTTGCGCGCATCCAATTGCTTTTGGAATTCCTCTTGAGTGTAAGGCGCCTTCAGCTCGTTGAACTTGGCTTCCACGTCGGCATCCACCGCCATCAGGCTCAGCTTTTCGGCCCGCTGTAACATGATCTCGTTATCTACTAGAGTTCGCAGGACTTCGAGCTTTTGAATCATTGCCTGATCGCCGCTCGAGCGCTCGCCGGCAGCGCCGCCAAATTGGGATTCGAACTGTTTATCGAGCTCCGCGTACGTAATGGGGCGGCCGTTCACTGTCGCCGCTACATTAGCGGGAGCAGAGCGGTTGCAACCGGCTAAGAGTACCAGCAGGATAAGAGCACCGGTGAGCGGGCGAAGGATTTGATTCATAACGGGAGGCGTTCTAATTCTACCGCGCAGAGGATCGGCCTTGCGGCGGCTTCAGATTGCGTTCGAAAAAATCCAGCATCGTAGCCTCCATCTGGCGGGCGGCGGCGCCGCCCACACCGTGGGTCTTCTGCGGATACAACGCCAATTCAAAGTGTTTGCCGGCGGCCTCGAGGGCAGTAATCATTTGCACAGTATTCTGAAACAGCACATTGTCGTCTTCGAGATTGTGCGCGATCATCAGCTTCCCGGTGAGGCTGGCCGCCAGGGGTAATATCGAGGTTCGGGCATAGGCTTCTACGTTATCTTTCGGCAAGCCCATGTAACGCTCCGTGTAAATGGTGTCGTAGTTAAGCCAGTTGGTCACCGGCGCTCCGGCGAATCCGGCGCGGAACAAGTCGGCAGCGTTCAATAACAGATTCAAGGTCATGAAGCCGCCGTAACTCCATCCCGTAACGCCGATGCGCCGGGGATCGACGAAACCGAGCGAAATCAAATATTGGATGCCTTCGCGCTGATCAGCCAGCTCCTGTACACCCAGGTTGCGAAACAGCGGAGCCTCAAACGCGTGTCCGCGCCCGGAGGTACCGCGATTGTCCATTTCCCAGACGACATATCCGTTGTGTGCAAATACTTGGTCCAGGTCCAAGCCCGCCCACGCATTGCGGATCGACTGCACGTGCGGACCGCCGTAAACGTCCACCAGGACCGGATATTTCACAGAAGGATCAAAGCCGCGCGGCTTGATGAGGCGTCCATAAAAGGTGGTGCCGTCTTTACCCTTGAACTCCACTAACTCCGTGGGCCGGAGGTCGAACTCGTTGAGCACCCGGCGGTCCGCCGGACGATAGAGGGCAATCATCGCGCCATTCGCGCCGCGCAAAGTCGCTTCAGGAGGTGAACTTAGGCTCGAATAAATATCGAGAAAAGAGCCGCCCTCCGGAGCCATCCAGATCCGATGATTGCCCGCACCCATGGTCAGTCGCCGTTTTCCGGTACCGTCCAATTGCACGCTGTATAGCTGCCGTTCCACGGGACCGGCCTCGGTTGACCGGTAATAGATCCGTCCCAAACTCTCGTCCAACCCAAGGACATCCGTCACTTCCCAAGCGCCTTTGGTCACCTGCTTCGGGGCACCGCCATCGAGCGAATACAAGTACAGATGACGGAAGCCATCACGTTCGCTGGTCCACAAAAAATGCTTTTTGTCTTTGAGGAAAAGTGGATCTCCTTCGACATTGACCCAGGCAGAATCCGTTTCGCGGTAAACCGGCCGCGGCTTACCTGAGGCAACCTCGTAAAGCAGGAAGTCCAACTGGTTCTGAATGCGATTGGTCCGCGCAACGTATACACTCTTCGAATCCGGGGTCCAGCCTGCGCGAGCGATCAAGTACGCATTCACGGTATCCCCGACATCCAGCCATTTGGTGGGTCCGCCGGTTGCCGCCACCACCCCCAATCGCACATCCGCGTTATTCTCCCCCGCCTGGGGATAGCGCTGGGGTTCGAACACGGCGCGCGGTGCCTGAACATCGCTGTGCGGATAGAGCGGCTCGCCGGTGACATTAAATTGAAGATAGGCGAGGGCGCTCGAATCGGGCGACCACCAGTACGCGGTTCCAAGGTTGAGCTCTTCCGGATATACCCAATCCAGACCTCCGTTGCGCAGTTTGTCGGAACCATTGAAGGTGAGACGTGTCTCAGTGCTATCTTCCACGTTGAGCACATACAGATCCCAGTCGCGGCGGAACGCAAGCCGCTTTCCGTCGGGCGAGAACTTAGGATCCCGCTCCTCTGTCGGAGTCTTGACCAGCTGGCGCCAATGGCCGCTTGGAATATCAACCAGGAACAGATCACCGTCGCTCAAGTACAGCACTTCCCCGCCCTGCGGCGCCCATTGCAACCTGGTTTCGTCAACTCGCCGGTTTTCCCATTCATAATGTTCCGGAGCCGGCGGATTCAGAGCCATCGAGTCCAGAGCCGAGAGGTCCACCACCTCGCGCGATTTCCTGGCGGCCAGGTCATAAAGTTTCAGCAGCTTTCCTTGCCGATAGACGAAAGTCTTGCCGTCGGGAGCCCACACGGGATCACCCGGGCGATTACTCAATAAGGCGCGCGCGCCAGAACTTTGCCAGGCCTGGAGGGCATCGAGCGTGACCGGCTTTTTCTGCCCGAACGCCACGCACGCCAAGAGTAGGAAAATGGCCGTCCTTCGCATCGTATAGTTGTGATTGTACTCAAAATCATGAAACTCACCTTTTGGGGTGCCGACAAGACGGTCACGGGCTCGATGCATCATGTAGAAACCGGCGGCCAGCAATACCTGCTCGACTGTGGACTGTATCAGGGACGCCGCCAGGAAGCCTTCGCGCGGAACTGTCAATTTCCGTTTCCGGCATCCGCCATCCAAGTGGTGATCCTGTCGCACGCGCACATCGATCACAGCGGCAATTTGCCGGGCTTGGTGAAAAACGGGTTTGCAGGCCCGATCTACGCCACACCCGCCACCGTCGATCTATGTCTCGCCATGCTCGCGGATTCGGCGTTCCTGCAGGAGAAGGACGCCGAGTTCGTGAATCGGCGCCGTGAACACCGCAAGGCGATAGGCCGCGACGACAGGCCGGTGGCTCCGCTCTATACCCGCGAAGATGCCGAGCACACCTTCAAACTATTTTGTGAGGTCTCGCTCGGCGAACGCAAAGAAGTTGCCCCCGGGCTGTTTTACAAGACCTACGATGCAGGGCACATTCTGGGCTCTACGTGCATGATCTTGGAGGCCGACGGCGTGCGTCTGGGCTTCTCGGGCGATGTCGGCCGCCCTGGGCTGCCCATTATTCGCGATCCCCAGAGCCTGGATGCGGTCGACTATCTGATTCTTGAAAGCACCTACGGTGACCGTTTCCACAAGCCGCTTGGTCACGCGGCGGAGACGCTCGCCGATGTAGTGAGCCGCACAGCAGAGCGCGGCGGCAAAATCATCGTACCGGCCTTTGCAGTGGGCCGCACCCAACAATTGGTCCTGCTGCTGCATCAATTGATCGATGCTAAGCGAATACCGGCGATACCCATGTTTGTCGACAGCCCGCTCGCGGTGAATGTGACCGAAGTCTTTCGCAATCACCCGGAGTGTTATGACGTGGATATCCGCAAGTTCCTGACAAATGGTGACGATCCCTTCGGGTTTCACCGGCTCACCTACATTCGCGACGTTGCGGAATCGAAAAAACTCAATGATTTACGCGGCCCCTGCGTAATTTTATCGGCCTCCGGCATGTGCGAAGGCGGCCGTATACTGCACCACTTGCGCAATAATATCGAGGACCCCCGGAACACCGTACTGATCACCGGTTTTCAGGCCGAATACACGCTGGGGCGAAAAATCGTGGAAAAACAACCGGAAGTTCCCATCTTCGGCGAGCCCATGCGTTTGCGGGCCGAGGTCTGCTCACTGGATGAATTGAGCGGCCACGCCGACCAGCGAGAACTTATCGAGTGGATGCGGCCCATCGCCAAAGGCCTGAAGAAAGTTTTTCTGGTGCACGGCGAGCCGAAGCAGGGTGCCGCGCTGGCAGAGGTAATTCAGAAAACCTATGGAATCGAGGCGGTACAAGCCTCGCGTGGCGATAGCGTGGTGCTGCAATAGCGTCTCGACCTGATAAAATAACAGCTTGACTCCCACGGAAATCAAACCCAGCCGTCCCCGCGTGTGCGCGGTGAGTTATCTCAATACTGTACCGCTAGTATGGGGACTCTTAAAGGACCCCGCTCAAGCGCAAACCTTCGACCTGAGCTTTGCCGTGCCCTCGCTATGCGCCGACCAACTGGCCTCTGGCGAAGCCGACATCGGCATCGTGCCGGTAATCGAGATGGCGCGTCAGAAACTGGCTTATTTCCGTGAAACCGGTATCGCTTCCTACGGTGCGGTGCGCAGTATCCTGCTGATCTCCAAAGTCCCGTTCGGCGAGATCCGCAAACTGGCGACGGACTCCGGTTCGCGCACATCTGTAATGCTCTCCCGCATCATTCTGGCAGAAAAGTACGGCGTCGAACCGCAAGTGATTTCCCATCCTCCCGACTTGGCGGCGATGCTCGGCGTTGCCGATGCGGCTCTCCTGATTGGCGACTCAGCACTGCGCGTCGATCCCGCTACGCTCCCGTTTGAGACGCTGGACCTGGGCGAGGAATGGACCACGCTCACCGGCCTCCCCATGGTTTTCGCCGTTTGGGCGGGCCGCAAGGAGGCAATCGTTGAACCCTACGGCGCCGCCCTGGCGGCTTCCTGCAGCTACGGTCTGGCTCATATCGACGACATTGTACGTGACGAGTCGGCACAACGCGGGTTCCCGGAAGCTTTAGTCCGCGAATATCTGACGCGGCAGATCCGCTTCGAGTTCTCGGACCCCCACTATACGGCAATCGAAACTTATCTTAAACATGCCGCTGCGCTCGAACGCACGGTAGTGCCCGGAGGCGTTTCCGCATGATGACTCGCACTGAAGCAATCGATCTTTTTCGCAGCGACGATCTGGTAGGGCTGGGCATGGCCGCCGACCAGGTGCGCCGCAAGCTGCACCCGGAAGGTGTGGTCAGCTATATCATCGATCGCAATATCAACTACACCAACGTGTGCACCGAATATTGCAGCTTCTGCGCCTTTTATCGTCCTCCGGGGCATGAAGAAGGCTACGTTCACCCGCAGGAAGTGATCTTTGAGAAGATCCGCGAGACCATCGGCCTGGGCGGCACGGGCATCCTGATGCAGGGCGGCTTGCATCCGGATTTAAAGATCGCGTGGTATGAAGACCTGCTGCGCGGGATCAAGCAGCGTTTCGATATCTGGTGCCACTGCTTCTCGGCGCCCGAGATCGTCAATATCGCCGAGGTCAGCGGATTGTCGCTCCATGATACTCTGGCCCGTTTGCGGGACGCCGGTCTCGACTCGGTCCCCGGCGGCGGCGCGGAAATCCTCGACGACGATGTCCGTCGCCGCATCAGCCGCTTGAAGTGTTCGACGCAGGAATGGGTGGATGTTCATCGCACCTGCCACGAGTTGGGACTCCGCACCACGGCGACCATGATGTTCGGCACCGGCGAGACCATCGCGCAGCGCATGAACCACTTCGACCTGGTCCGGCAGATTCAGGAAGACACCGGCGGTTTCACGGCGTTCATTCCCTGGGCTTACCAGCGCGAAAACACTTCGCTGGGCAATTTCGTAAAAGAAGACGCCACTGCCGTCGAGTATCTGAAAATGCTGGCGCTCTCGCGGCTGTATCTCGAAAACATCCTCAACATCCAGTCATCGTGGGTGACGCCCGGCCTCAAAACCTGCCAGATCGGGCTGCGCTTCGGCGGTAACGACGTCGGCAGCATCATGATCGAGGAGAACGTCGTTAGCGCCGCGGGCGCCCATCATCGCGCATCCGAAGAAGAACTCCGCCGTCTGATTCGCGGTGCCGGCTTCATTCCCAAGCAGCGCGATACGTTGTACCGCACGTATTATCTGAACTAATATCGGCGGCCATGAAACCAATCCCTGCAAACAGGACGTCTAAACCGATTATGCGCTTCGCGAGTCTTTTCGTTGTGGGTGTCTGTGCCGTCGCGGCCCCGTCTGCCCAAGTTTTGCCCCAGCCGCCGGTACGCTTTGAGCGCAACCCGGGCCAGCACGGCCAGCCGGGGGCAATTGAATGGTCGGCGCGAGGATTGGGCTATTCTCTGGCCTTCACGGCGGACGCTACCATGTTGCGCCTCGGGGAGCAAACTCTTTCGATGCGCCTGCTCGGCGCGGATCCGCACGCTCCTTTCGAAGCCATCTCCCCGTACTCAGTCCCCACTCAGTATTTCACGCCGGCCTACAGCGGCCCGGTGCAGGGTTATCGCCGCCTGCGGCGACACCAGGTTTATCCGGGCGTCGATGTGGTGTTCTACGGAACCGGGCGAAATCTGGAATACGATTTTGAGATCGCGGCGGATGCCGATCCTTCGCACATCCGCCTGCAATTTGGCGGCGCGGATCGTATTCGTATCGCGCTCAATGGCGACCTGCAGGTGGAACTGGGTGCGCAAACGGTGACGCAACACGTGCCGGTCGTGTATCAGATCACGGCCTCCGGGGACCGCAAGGCGGTTCACGCGGAGTATCGTCTCGAACCCAATCATGATGTGAGCATCCGGCTGGATCAATTCGATAGATCCGCACCGCTGGTGATCGATCCGGTGATTTCTTTTGCCGCGTACATAATTGGTTCGAAAAGCGACGCCGGCATTGCCATCACTCACGATTCTCAGGGCTTCGTTTACGTGGCCGGCAACACTTCGTCTACCGATTTCAGCACTACGTCTAACGCGTTTTCGCAAACCAATGCCGCCACCCAAAATGTCTGGGTGATGAAGCTCAATCCGACAGCGCCTTCCGATCAAATTATTGTGTATTCCACTTTTTACGGAGGCACGGCAATAGACAGCGTTAAGGGGTTGGTCACCCAACCAAACGGCTTGATCTGCATCACAGGTACGACTACCTCGACCGACTTAGTCACTACCGCTAGCGCGCTGCAAAGCACGAACGCTGGCGCGACCGACGGATTTGTAGCCGCCTTTAATCCGGCGCAGAGCGGTGTGGCTAGCCTGTATTACGGTAGTTACCTCGGTGGAGCAGCCATTGATGAACCCGCCGGCATCGCGACTTTCAACGGCAAGCTCTACGTGACCGGCTCGACGCTATCGGACAACTTCCCGGTGGCCCACGGCACGTCCGTCGGCCGCGACGGAGGCAGGGACGTCTTTGTCACGGAAATCGATCCTTCCCAAAGCGGTTCCGCATCCCTGATATACAGCAGCTATTTCGGCGGTACGGGAACAGATTATGGCCGCTCCATCGCAGTGGATGCGGCAGGCTTGGTGTATGTAGCTGGATTCACCTACTCAGCGGACCTTCCCGTCACTACCACCGCGTATCAGGCTACCTCAGCGGGCGGCGGAGAAGCATTTCTGGTGCAATTTGATTTTTCGTTCCCGATCATCCTCTATTCCAGCTATCTGGGCGGCTCCGGCGTTGACGATGCTAGAAGCGTAGTGGTCGATTCCACCGGAAAAGTCGCCTTGGCAGGCTACACTTCGTCCGCCAACTTTCCCATCACTCAGAATGCCCTCCAACCCCTGCTCGGCGGCCCGCATGCCACCAGCACACCGGCCACCAACGCCTTCCTTACGGTTTTGGATTTAAGACTTCCCGCGCCCCAAACTGTGGTGTACTCCACCTACTTCGGCGGCAGCGTCGCTGAAGTTGCCCAGAGTCTTGGCACCGATTCAACGGGAAAGTATATTCTTGGCGGGTATTCTTACTCCCGCGACCTGCCGGTCTCGCAGAACACTTTGAGTCCGGTAGCGGGACACGGCGGCCTGAACGGCTTCGTCGCAGTGATCGATCTGACGGCGCCGGCGGTGAACGCGCTGGTGTATTCAAGCTATATAACAGGCCCGGGATCGCAAACTGTGAATGGCGTGGATGTGGACGCTGGCGGGGCGATTTACTTGACCGGCTATGCCACTAGCGACATCTTCCCGGCTGACCAAGAGGCGCATTTTTCAGGCCCTGGCAACGCGGATGCCTATATATTTATTTTCAGGCCTTGATTTAAATAGAATGACCTTCTGAATCCGCCGGAATTGACGCCGGCGGTACCACACTTGTCCCCTATTGAGCGGGTCTTGCCCAACTCCGGCGCGCGCGTCCGCGGCCGTCGTCCCCGGCGAAAACCAAAGCGACTGGTCTTCGCCGATGGTTGGAACCTAGGTTCAAAAAATACGCGGCTAGGCTGCTGCGGATTCTCTGATTTTGTTTTTGCTGCCCGGCGGGCGGCCGCGCCGTTTGATCGCCGCCATCCAGGCGGGTGGCCGGCCGCGGCGCTTACTGCGCCCGCGCGCCAAACGTTCCAAGGTAACAATAGCTTCTTCTATTTGCTCGCGTTCCTGGCGTAAATCCGCCAGCATTTTCATGACATCCATGGCAATCTCCTATCGAGTCAGGAGCCCCTCGCTACAACAACGTTCTGAAATCAGAACAGAGCGCCCAGATCACTTCCTAACTTCCTTCCTGAGTCTAACCGTTATTTAAGGGCAATTCAAGAATCTTGTTCTGTTTACCGAACAAACCTCAGCCCGGTCTTCCGGTTTCTTGAAACCGTCAAAGTATCCGGCATTTGGCCCGTCTATCGGTCCTTGCCAAACGCTCTATGGCGGCGGCTCCAATAATAATAAAAGGGTAATCCTATGATAATCAAGCCGAGACCCATGCCCGATTCCCGGGGAGACTCTCGCAGCGTCGCATACAGGAGGGAGATTGCGACTAGTACAAACGCAATGGGAACTGCGGGGTAACCCCATACCTGATAGGGACGCGTCATTTCCGGGCGCGTGCTGCGCAGCACCAGGACCCCTGCCGTGGTCATCCCATACAAGATCCATTCCGTGAAAATCACCATGTTTATTAAGTCTTCAAAGCGACCGCTTCCGAGCAGCAGCACGGACCAAACGCACTGCAACGTTAAACTTGCCGCGGGCGTTTGAAAACGAGAAATCCGCCCTACCGGCTCAAAGAAATAGCCATCCCGCGCCATGGCAAAGGGGACGCGTGAGCCCGAGAGAATCACCCCATTCAGACTGGCCAGAATGGAAACAATGGCGGCGATGCTGACGATGGCAGCGCCGGAAGACCCCACCACCCGGCGCATCATATCCGCCGCCACGCGCTGGCTGCCGCCCACCTCCGGAGCGCTTAGAACGTAAAGATAGGCAAGATTGGTCAGCACATAAATCGCAATCACCGCTATGGTTCCCCAAATCAGGGCTCGAGGCAGATTCTTTTCCGGATTTCGAATGTCCGAACCAATCATGCTGGCGTTGGTCCAACCGTCATAGGCCCACAGCGCAGCCACTAATGCTAAGACGAATCCGGCAATTCCCCCGGGGTGCGCCGGCAGCGATGACTGAAAATTTGCGACGCTGCCGTGACTCGAAGCCAAACCGCCCAGGACGATCCCGGCGATGAGTGCGACTTTCAGGCCGGACCCCACCACTTGAAACCCGCCGCCCAGGCGAGTTCCCAGAATATTTACGAAAGTGAACAGGATAATCAGCCCGGCGCCGAGGATCTGCCCCTGATGGATATCGAGCGGACCTCCCCCCGGGCCGAGCGGCAAGGCTACGGAAAACACAATGGCATTTAAGCCCGGGAAGAACTCCGCCAGATAGCGGTAAGCGGCACTCGCCAGCGCGGCGATCGATCCCGGTTTAGTCACCAAAGTGACCGTCCAGCCATAAATAAATCCCCACAGCGGTCCGTAGGCGGCGTTCAAATACACGTAATCGGCGCCGGATTGGGGCATGGCGGCCGACAATTCCGCGTAGCTCAAGGCGCCGAACAACGTCAGAATGCCGCCGAAAATCCACACCGCCAAAACCTTTGACGGAGAGCCCACGGAGCGTATCATCTGGGAAGTAACCAGGAAAATGCCGCTGCCGATTACGGTGCCGATCACCATCGACACGGCGGCTGGCAGGCCCAGCGTTCTTACCGGCTCGTGCGGGCGCACATCACTTGCCATGAGCCGGCTCCTGAATGCAGAGCGACACCAGAAGCGCCGTCACGAAGGTAGCGATGGCGCCGATCAGCACATACCAGGTGAACGCAATGGGCGTGGCAAAGCGGATATAGAGCAGCAATCCCAGCCCCACCAACATTCCGCACATTGCTGCCTTCTCGCCCACCCGGTGAGTCAACAGGCCCAGCAGGAAGACCCCCAGCAACGCCCCGTAAACGATGGAGGCGATCGAGAGCCCGGCTTGCAGTACGCTTCCCCATTGACGCGCAATCAGCGCCACCCCCATCAGCAGCACACCCCAGAAGACCGTGGCATAACGCGCTCGGCGAAGCCAGGTGGCGTCGTTTGCGCCTCCCCGCAGCGGCTTCCATAAATCCAGAACAGTAGTGGATGCCAGCGAATTGAGCGCAGCGCTTAGATTCGACATGGCGGCCGCCAGAATCGCGGCCATTACCAGCCCGGCCACTCCGGTAGGAAGGTTCTGCCAGATGTATAGCGGATACAAGCGGTCGAGAATCCCCGGGGCCGGCAGGCCATGTTCCCGGTAGGACACAAACAGGCAGGTGCCGATCGCCAGAAACAGCGTGAACTGCAGGAAGATTACCACCCAACTTGCCAGCAGCGCGGCTTGGCTTTGTCGCAGGTTGCGCGCCGCCAACAGCCGCTGCACCATTAACTGATCGGTGCCATGGCTGGCGGTAGTCAGGAAACAACCGCCCAATACGCCAGCCCAAAAACTATAGGTACGCGTGAAAAACACCAGCGGAGCGGCCAGCCGGAAATCGAACACCTGCAGTTTGCCGAGCGGCCCGGCTACCGCGGCGACATGCGCCCACCCTCCGGGAATCTGCTCGATCAATAGGATCAAACTCACGATCGCTCCCACGATATACAACGCCATTTGCACCACGTCGGTCCAAATCACCGCCGTCAAGCCGCCTTCGTAGGTATAAAACAGCGTGAGGCACAGAATAACCGCTATCGAAGCCGTTTCACCCGCACCAAGAATGATGGAGATCACGATCGAGACCGCAAACACCCGCACTCCCTCCGCCAGTGCCCGCAGCACCAGAAACGCCGCTCCCGTCAGACGCCGCATGCGTTCGCCGAAGCGTACCTGCATCAACTGGTAAGCGGTAAACATTGCGCCGCGGAAATAGGCTGGAAGAAAAAGCGTGGCGATCACCAGCCGCCCCAGCAGGTATCCCAACACCAATTGCAGAAACGCAAAGTTCCCCCCGAAGGCCAGCGGAGGCGTCCCAATTACCGTAAGAGTACTAGTCTCCGCGGAGACAATCGACAGCGCGATAGCCCACCAGGGCGCAGTCTTGCCACCCAGAAAGTAGTCGCGCAGGGTGTGCTGGGAAGAGCGGAATTGCGCGCCAAACCAGGTGATACCGGCCAGGTACGCGAAGATCACAGCCAGGTCGAACCAGCGCGCGGGGACGGTCATGTAAGGGACAGCATAGCCGTCCGGAGTAGTACAAGGAAAGCCTGCGTCGAAACCTTACCGCTATTCCGGCGTCTAAAGAATTGGAGTAACCCAGCCAAATTAGGTGTAGGCTGGAAGTATGGGATTCGGCTACCGATTCCCGAGTGCAGCGCCAAACGGGGGCGCTTGCGGGTGCGATGCAGGTTCGGGTATACTTCGCAGAGTGCGAATCCAATGAAATGAAAGGGCGAGTTCTCCAGAGGACCCGCGGGCGGAGCGTAGTTACGATGAAAAAAACAATCATTTCCCTTGTCGCGATTGCTGCAATGGCGGTGGGGCTGCATGCACAAGCAACGGCGCAGGCACCGGCAAAAGCTGAGAAGAATTGGAAAGATCGCGCGGAGTACGATCTCTATAGCGAAATCGTAAAGCCGGATGCGACCCCGGCGGCGCGTCTTCAGAATCTCGACAAATGGAAGAGTACGTACCCGCAAAGCGAGTACGCCGACAAGCGCCTGGAAATTTATTTGATCACTTACCAGCAGATGAATAATCATCGCGCTGCGTTCGACACGGCCAAAGAAATTCTGAAGACCAACCCCCACGATGCGGCGTCCATTCAGGAGATTCTGGGATATATTCGCGCGCTCGAGCCGCAGAAGGCCGACGCTACGCTAACTCCCCAGAACAAGGCGGATATGGAAACGGCGGAAAAAGTTGCCCGCGATCTTTTGGCCAACCCAGACGCGGTCTACGGCGCCGATAAGAAGCCACCAAATGTCGCCGATGCCGCTTGGGCCAAGACCAAACCTACGATGGTAAACTTCGCCCAGTTCACGCTTGGCTATATTGGCGTTGAGGAAAAGGACAATGCCAAGGCTGAGGCCGAATTGACCAAGACCCTTCAGATCGACCCTACTAACGCCCAGGCGTCCTATATGTTGGCCACCATTCTACTCGGCCAGCAGAAGGATCATCCGGAAAAGATGTCGCTCGCGTTGTTTGAATATGCCCGCGCCGCCAACTACGACGGTCCTGGCGCGTTAGACGCCAATACCCGTAAGACTGTGGACAGTTTCTTGGCCACCAAAGCCTACAATACTTATCACGGGTCCACTGAGGGATTGGATCAGTTGAAGACGCTGGCGAAGGCGAGCGCGCTTCCGCCTGCCAATTTCAAAATCAAGAGCACGGTGGAGATCGCCGAGGATAAAGCCAAAGCCGACGAAGAAAAAGCCAAGGCGAATCCCATGCTGGCTCTGTGGGAGACCATCAAAGCGCAATTGGTTGGTGATAATGGTCAGGCTTACTTTGACATGAGTGTCAAGGATGCGGCTCTGCCGGGCGGCGCCAATGGCGTCATGAAATTCAATGGCAAGCTGGTTTCCACCACTCCTGAGAACCGGCCCAAAGAGCTGACCCTGGCGATTGGCGGCGACGCCCCGAATGTTACACTGAAGCTCGACGAGCCGCTGCCCGGCAAGATGGATCCGGGCGGCGACATTGCCTTCTCAGGAATCGCCAAGGCCTTTACCAAAGATCCCTATATGTTGACCTTTGAAGTATCCAAGGACGACATCGAAGGCTGGACTGGCAAAGGCCCGGCTGCCGCTCCCCGCCCCGGCGCCAAAAGAGCCGCGCCCAAGAAAAAGGAATAGCTCTTACCGCGGTTCCGAAAACACAACGCGCTCCTGGAGGGAAACCCTCCTGGAGCGCGTAAGTTTTTTCAGCCAAGAGTTTCCGACCAGCCGCCAGCTACATCTTATAACGGCCCATGTCCTCATCATTCAGATTTTCAAGCCAGCGCCGCAGTTCTTCATTGCTCCCGACTTCCGCTACAGCCGCCACCGATTTCGACGTGCTCAAAACCGTCTCTTCCACGTAGATCGGACAATCCAGGCGCAACGCAATGGCCAGCGCATCGCTCGGCCGCGAGTCGATCGAAATCATCTCGCCGTTGCGTTCCAGCCAGATGACCGCGTAGAAGGTGTCTTCCTTCAAGTCGCTGACCACCACTTTCTTGACGCCGGTTTCGAGGCCGAACAGCAGGTTGCGAATCAGATCGTGCGTCATGGGGCGAGGCGTCGCTACTTTCTCGATTTCGAGCGCGATGGCGTTAGCCTCATACACGCCCACCCAGATTGGAAGGATGGCCATGCCGTTCACGTCCTTCAGAACCACAATCGGCATGTTGGTCACCGGGTCCACCATCAGTCCCCTGATTTTCATTTCTACTTCCATAGCGCCTCCCTAACTGACATATTCGCCGACCAATGAATTGGCTCCCGAACGCGTGACGCGCACATCCACGTACCGCCCGACTAAGGTGTCGTCGGCGGTTGGATGCAGGAAATTCAGAGTCTTATGCTGCGACGTCCGTCCGATCCACTGCCCGGTGGCTTTATTAAAACCCTCCACCAGGCACTCTTCTACCGTGCCTACATAAACCGTGTTGCGGCGAATCTGGATCTGGCGTTGGTGTTCCTGCACGATCGCCAGGCGCCGGATCTTTTCTTCTTCCGGAATGTGATCCTCCAGCGCGAGCGCGGGCGTATTCGGCCGCCGCGAATACTTGAAGCTGAATACAGAATCGTATTCTACTTCGGTGAGCAGCTCTAGGGTAGCCTCGAAGTCCGCCTCGGTCTCACCGGGAAACCCGACGATAATATCGGTAGTAATTGCGATCGGACGCCGGGCGTTTTTCATCCAGGCGATTCGCTGCATGTATTCATCGCGCGTATACAGCCGCTGCATGGCCTCGAGGATGCGCGTTGAACCCGATTGCACGGGCAGATGCACATGGTTGCACAACGACGTATTCGAATCGATGGCATCGATAATCGGTTTGACGAAGTCCCGCGGATGGGAGGTGGTAAAGCGCACACGCCGAATTCCGGCCACACGCCCGACCTCATCCAGTAATTTCGCAAAGTCCCATGCCGCCGGGGACGGGTCCCGATAGCTGTTTACGTTCTGCCCCAGCAATTGGATCTCGCTATAACCCATCGCCGACAACTGCTCCGCTTCCGCGATCACCGATGCACTGGTGCGGCTCCGCTCCGGTCCGCGCGTGAATGGCACCACGCAGTAGGCACACTTCTTGTCACAGCCTTCAATGATGGTGATGTAGGCCCGATGCGGATTGTCGCGCCGCGTCATGGGCGTGTCGAAGGTTTCATCGGTATCCAGGCTCAATCCGGTGACGCGCCGGTTACCCGCCTCCAGCTGCACCAGCATCTGCGGCAGCTGATTGTAACTGGCCGAGCCGCACACCATGCTTACGTGCGGAGCCTTCTCGAAAATCTTCTCGCCTTCCTGCTGCGCCACGCACCCCAGCACCGCGAAGGTCTTGCCCTTGCCGTCGCGCTTGAACTGATCCAGCCGGTGAAACACCTTCTGCTCCGCCTTGTCGCGAATGCTGCAGGTGTTGTACAACACCAGTTCCGCGTCGTGCGGCGTCGGGACCTGCCGGTACCCCTGGTCCAGTAACGTGCCGATGACTTTTTCCGAGTCATGCGCATTCATCTGGCAGCCGAAGGTCTCGATGTAAAACGTCTTCACCTGCAGTCATTGTAACGTGCCCATCGAGGCGTGGGCAGGTTCGCCAGCGCGATCTAAGGTATTTCGCGTATTGAAAGGGGGCGGGATTCGGCCTAGCCTGAAATCGTGAAGTACTGTCTCTGTTCGCTCCTTTGCGCCGGATTGGTGACAGCCCAATCGATCACCGCTCTGCTGACTCCCGACCTCAACGGCCGTAGCGTCCAATCGGCTATTTTCACGGCGAACGACGGCGACCGCACCGAACTCAACCAATCCATCAACGGCCGCCTGGTTCCGCTGCAAAAAAGCGACACCCGCACGCTCAGCGAAAGTCCCGCCGGGAAAACCACCGAGACAATCGTCCGCAAGTATGACCCCACCGGACAACTGGTGTCTACCGAACGCATCCTGGTAGAAACGCAAAAGCGTCCGCACGGCGCCGTTGTCAAGGCCACCACCTTCCGCAGCGATATCAACGGACAGATGCAGGAGAGTGAACGCCGCACGATCGATACGCAGGCCCAAGGCCCGGTTTCGACTACCGACATCACCGTCTTGCGCCCCGGGTTAAGCGGAAATTTCGACCTCGCCGAGAAACGCAACATCATCACCACCGTCGATGGCAAAACGGTGCATGAGACGGAGTCCGTGCAGCGCCCCTCGCAGACCGGCCAGTTGACGGAGGTATCGCGGGAGGTTCGCGAACAGGGCACCGCCGGCGGCAAATCGACCGCCACTACCACCACTTATGAGCCTGACTTTACCGGACAAATGAGCCTGATCCGCCAGCAAGTCGCTACCACCACCAAGGCCTCCGACGGTTCGATGGTCACTGAGCTCGACCTTTACGCTCCGTCCGCCTACGGCATTGCCCGCGAAAACAACGCGACGCCAAAGCTTAAGGAGCAGGATGTCGTGGTGCGCCGCGAAAAGAACGGCGTCGTTACAGAAACCACGTCGGTCAGCCGGCCTACGCTCCAAGACCAGAACCATCTAGTAGCAGCCGGACCCCCTACAGAGCTGGTATGCACGGGCGCGTGTCCGCTTTCTTTACAGCCCCAGCAATAATTCAGACAGAAAGCTTTGTCCCGTCGCGATGCTGGTGCCGAAGTTCTCAGCCACGGTCTGCCCGATATCCGCTAGCGATGCGCGTACGCCCAGATTCACGCCGACGCGCGCCTGCGGACCGTAGACCAGCAGCGGCACGTACTCGCGGCTGTGATCGGTGGAGGGGGTAGTGGGGTCGCAGCCGTGATCCGCGGTCAAGATCACTAGATCCCAGGCGGCCAGCTTGGCTTCGAGCGCCGGCAACCAGCCGTCCACTTCCTCGAGCGCCCGCGCGTAACCCTCGACATCGTTGCGATGCCCGTAGAGCATGTCGAAATCCACCAGGTTGACGAAGATCAACCCGCGGTCGACCTCTTCCATGGCCTCGAGAGTCTTGGCCATTCCATCCGCATTGGTTTTGGTTTTGACCTGCCCCCCGATACCACGCCCCAGGAACACATCAAAGATCTTGCCGACGCTGTAGATCTCAATTCCGCGCGCCTTTAACTGATCGAGCAGCATCCCTTTGGGCGGAGGCACGGCGTAGTCATGGCGATTGGAGGTGCGCGTGAACGCACCCGGTTCTCCGACGAAGGGCCGCGCGATAACCCGTCCCACCTCGTAGGGTCCCCGCAGAATGTCACGCGCCGCGTCGCATATCTTATACAGTTCGAACAACGGAATTACTTCTTCGTGCGCCGCGATCTGGAACACGCTATCGGCGGAGGTATACACGATCGGCGACCCGGTTCGCATGTGTTCCTCGCCCAGTTCTTCGATAATTTCCGTGCCCGACGCTGCCTTGTTGCCGAGTGTGCTGCGGCCGATGCGGGTCTCAAACGGGTCCATCACTTCGCGCGGAAAACCGTTTGGAAATAATGGAAACGGCTTCTTTAAATGAATCCCCGCCATCTCCCAATGGCCGGTAGTGGTATCTTTTCCGGGCGAAGCCAGCGCACAGCGCCCGAACGCCGCGGCGGGCTTTGCTGCAGCCTCCAAGCCGGTGAGCGGCCGGATATTCGCCAAACCCAGCCGGCGCAAATTGGGCAATCGTAACTGCCGCTGCCGGGCAATGTTCCCCAGCGTATCGCTGCCCTTGTCACCGTAGGCCTCCGCGTCCGGCATCTCGCCAATACCTACGCTATCCAATACGATCCAGATAATTCGCCCGAACGCCAATTATTTCTCCAACTCCGATACCTTGAGAGCCGCTTGAATTCGGGCGGTCAGCTGATCGACAAAGGTATCGCGCACGAAGCCGTCCATGCGACTAAACAGCCGGCCTTGTTTGTCTGCAATCATGGTGGATGGAATGGAATTAATCGCCAGCAGCCGCACCAGTCCGTCATCGAAAAATACGTTGGTGCTCCAATGCTGCGCATCGACGAAAGGCGCCACCAGCTCGCGATCTTCATCCGTATCCACCGACAGAAACACCACGTCGTCGCGCTCGCGGAATCGCTTCTTCACTTCCTCATAGAGCGGATGCTGCGCGCGGCACGGCACGCACCAGGTCGCCCAGAAATCGAAGATCAGGACTTTACCGCGCATTGTCTTCAGATCCAGCCGGCCTCCCGTCAAGGCGCCCAACGTAAATTTCAGAGGGTCAGTGATACCCAGATTCGGATCCAGTGCGCGCAGCTCGTTCTCGCGCTTGGTGATGATCTCGGAAGTACGGTCGTATGCCGCCAGGATCGCATCGCCCAGCCCCTTCTCCGAACCGTCATGCAGCTTGCGGTACATCTCCCCCAACTGCTTGCGGTCGGCGCGACGGTCCTCCTCACTTGCCCGAGGATCCGCGATTGCAAACGCGTCGGCCAGGCGCTCGATGGCCTCTTCGTGCTTCCCCTGGAGTTCCAGCGCCTCCGACCACGCCCGCGCCGAGGGCGCATCCGCATAAGCGATGTAGGCCAGCGCCGCCTTACGCCGCGCTTCGTCGAAGTCGCCGAGAATGCGATAGGCATGCGCCTGATAGAGCAGTGCGCGAGCCAAAGACCGGTCGTGATCCTCCTGGTTTTTCACTGGATCGTAGCCGCTCGGAACCGGGAGTCGAATCACATAACTCTCGAATCGTTTGGCATAGTCTAACGCCCGCGTGGCGTTTGGTTTGCCGCCGGCGTCGAGCAGCACCCGCGATACATGCTCGAGCAAACTCACATCGTTGGGTTTGAGCAGCAGTGCCGGCTCACCATACTTGGCGATCCGGGCATCGTCGTGGGATTCGATCGCCGCCTTCGCGAGCAAGTTGAAAATCTCCGGGCGCAGCGGCGTATCCGGATATTGGCGCAGGTGGGCTTCGAGCGCGCGGATCATGTCGAAGCCACTGGTATTGGCTTCCGTGATTGCGGTGGCCAGTTCATGCTTCTCGGCGTCGGACGCCACCGGCGCCTGCGCCAGCGCCGTCATGCATACTAGCAGCAACCCGATCCCGCGTTTCATGCTGATTCTATTTTAAGCTCGGACGATTTTAGCAAGTACGGCACAGCCTTATTTAGACGACGTGGCCCGGATCGCGTCCGCGATCTGCGCTGCCCGCTCGCGCGCCATGTGAATGTAGGCCTCGTCCTGGGCCACCTGATCGAGCAGCGGCAGAAATTGCGCCGTGGCCACCAGCCGCTTGTTATCCCACAGGCTCTGAATCTTCAAGACCGCCGCGTTGACTCCCAGCCGGTCATGCTTGGCGGCCCGCCGCAGTTCGAGCAGCGTCCGCATGCTTTCCGCGATGCGTTCGAAGCGGTCGCTGAGCAATTTCGCATCCTCGTTCGACGAATAGTTAAATTTCGCCTCTGAGCGATCGCCGCCAGACTCCCAGCGCAGCGTTTTTTGTCCCATGTTGGCCACTTTCAAGCCCGCCTCGAGCGGTTTCTTGAAGTGATCCATTCGCTCAGCAAGGTCGAACATCTCGCTCACCACGCCAGCTTCGAGTTGAACTTTCTCAGCGTTGTCCGGATCTTCAGATTCGTTGTAGGAGCCCGCTCCCGTCCGGTCGACACTGATCACGAAATACGCCGGAATCGACCCGGGAAACGATTTGCTGAAAGTGATGCGCGGAGCGCTCTCCGCCCCCCACGCCGTTACCAGGACCACGGTCAATAGCGCCGCCGCGAGCTTCATCGAACCGCTCCGGCGATCTTAACCACTCGCGGCGCGGCAGCGTTCGAGCGTGTCGCATGGCAAATTGCCACCGCCAGCGCATCCGCAGCGTCTTCCGATTCGACAGTCTGTCCCGTGAGTGTCCGCACCATTAATTGCACCTGGCTCTTCTCGGCGCGCCCGTAGCCCACTACACTCGACTTCACCGACAGCGGCGAGTACTCGCCCAGCACCACTCCGGCTTCCGCGATGGCCGCTAACACCACGCCCCGCACGTGCGCCAGCTTCAACGCCGTCTTCACGTTCTGCGAATAGAATACTTCTTCAACGGCGGCTGCCTGAGGAGCATGTTGCGCGAGCAGCAATCGCAACGCGACTCCCACCGCCGCCAGCCGATGGCACAACGCATCGCGCGGCGAAAGAGCAATGACCCCGTGCGCGATCACCGCATGGCGGCGCCCGTCGCTTTCGATCACGCCCCAGCCGGTGCGCTCCGTCCCGCAGTCGATGCCCAGCACCCGCATAGAGCAGCACGGCGCAAGACGCTTACGCCATTGCCTCCAGGTCCTTCTCGTCGACGTCGAAGTTGGAATACACGTTCTGCACGTCGTCGTGTTCTTCGAGAAGCTCGCTCAGCTTCAGCATGCCCGAAGCCGTCTTGCCCTCGAGCTTCATCAGATTCTTGGGAATCATGGCGATTTCCGCCGATTCCGTAGGAATCCCGGCCTTCTGAATGGCTTCGAGAACTTGCACGTGCGCTTCCGGCGCGGAGAGTATTTCCCAGCTTCCATCTTCCTCGCGCAGGTCATCGGCGCCGGCATCGAGCACCAGCGCCATTAATTCATCTTCACCCGGAGCCTTTTCAGCGTCGATAATGATCTGGCTTTTGCGCTCGAACATCCACGCTACGCTGCCTTGCTCGCCCAGATTTCCGCCATTTTTCGAAAACATGTGGCGGATCTCGCTAACCGTTCGGTTCCGGTTGTCGGTGGCGACCGCCACCAGCACCGCCGCGCCGCCAGGCCCATAGCCTTCAAACATGATCTCGTCGCTCTGCCCGCCTTCGAGTTCGCCCGTGCCGCGCATGATGGCCCGCTTGATGTTGTCAGCCGGCATGCTGACGTTCTTGGCGTCGTTGATGGCGGTACGCAGACGCGGATTGCCGTCGGGGTCCCCTCCGCTGCGCGCGGCGATGGTGATTTCTTTGATGATCTTCGTGAACTGCTTGCCGCGCTTGGCGTCAGTGGCGGCTTTCTTGTGCTTAATCGTCGCCCATTTGGAATGACCGGACATTACAGACCTCTAACGTTTTCTAACGGATTCTCAGGGCTGCGAGCCGCCCAACCCTCTACCATAACACGTAGGGCGGACGCCCTCTACGCTTTGTAAGGAAATCGCTCAACTTCGCGCATGCATTGCGCCAGCGCCGATAGCAGTGTCTTGCCCCAGCCGACGGGAGTATAGGGCGCGACTCCCTGGTTAGTCTGCTTGTCGGCCTGCGCAAAGTATCCCATGGCGGGATCCTTCGGCGTCAGAAACTCCTTGACGGTAATGATGACCTCAACTTCGCCGCCCTCCTGCTGCTTCATCATGGAAAAATGGTGTATCAATGCTAACTGCTGCTGCGGATCGGCCTGTGCAAACTCCCACTCGCTCATGATTACCCTCGGTTCAATTAGAATTTGAAGACCGGGACACGTCCTGAAATGTCCCGGTGGAACTACGCGTTAACCCTGGGCATGTGCGGCGTCGGATACCGCGTGCCCGCGACTGCTCCCGCCGGAAAAGCCGCACTGATCTCTTGCAGTTCGGACGCGCTCAGCGCAATATCCACCGCCGCTATATTTTCTTCGAGATACTTGCGGCGCTTGGTCCCTGGAATCGGCACGATGTCCTGGCCCTGCGCAAGCACCCATGCGAGCGCCAGTTGCGCGGGGGTCACTCCCCGGCGGCGCGCAATGGCTTTGAGCGTTTCAACCATCTGGATATTTTTGTCGAAATTATCACCCTGAAAGCGCGGCATGTCCCGCCGGCGGTCGCCCTCAGGAATCTCGCCTGGACTGCTCCACACCCCACTCAAAAAACCGCGTCCCAAAGGACTGTAGGGCACCAGCGACACCCCCAGCCGGCGCGCCGCCGCCAGGTTTCCGTGCTCTTCGACGTCGCGCGTCCACAGCGAATATTCACTCTGGAGCGCCGCGATCGGGTGCACCTTGCAAGCCCGTTCGAGCGTCGCCGCCGACGCTTCCGAAAGTCCCAGGTACCGCACTTTGCCGGCCTTGACCAGTTCCGCCATCGCGCCGACGGTTTCTTCGATCGGCGTCTCGAAATCCACGCGGTGCTGGTAGTACAGATCGATGGTATCTACGCCCAGCCGCCGCAGGCTGGCATCGCAGGCGCTGCGGACGTATTCAGGTTTTCCGCTGACGCCTACAAACTGTCCGCTCGCGTCGCGGATATTGGCGAATTTAGTGGCCAGAAACACCCGGCCGCGCTTGTCCTTCAACCACCCGCCCAATAGCTCTTCGTTGGTGAACGGCCCGTAAACGTCGGCGGTATCGTAAAAATCGATGCCCAGTTCGAGCGCGCGGTCGAGCGTCGCAAGCGATTCCCGGTCATCGCGGCCGGAGTAAAACTCGCTCATACCCATGCATCCTAAACCGATGGCGGAAACTTCGGGCCCGCCAGCCCCTAATCGGCGTTTTTGCATATCCGCTATTGTAGCGGCTTGGCTTCGAATAGGCGTGGATCGACGCGCTGGAACCCGGTGCCGTTCTCGAGCAGAACCCGGAACTGCGACGCTCTCGGCACAAAATCTCCCCGAAAGCGTCCGGGCGAATCCGCGTCGGGCTCGAGCGTCAAAGTCTGGATCGCTTCGCCCGCGAGACCAATCAACCGGAACCGCGGATTAGCGATTTCCGGACTCAAACGCAGCAACAGCGTCTTCTGGTCCGCACCGGTTAATTCGACGCTATGCATCATCTGCGTCGCATGTGCCTGCACCGCCACTGAATACACACCCGTACCCGCCAACCGCAACAGCCATTCCCCGGCCGCCGGCTTCGCAATCGTCGCGATTCGTCCCGCGTGGAACCAGTGATCGGCGTGTGTATCTCCATTCACGCTCGACCGCTGCGGCAGGATCGAAAGTGCGCTCTTTCCCGATGCAAGGCCAGCCCGGCTGATCCCGCGGCTGCTGCTCCTGGCCCCAGAGGCTTAAGCGCAAATATCATCAGCGGTACGATGCGCCTATACGCTAATCGGAAAAAGAAAGCCCGGCCGTTAGACCGGGCTTGTTGCACTCTATAGCGTTTATGGCCGTATTACTCGGCCAGCGGTTCTTCGGTGGGCTCGCCCTCAGTCAGGCCGCCCGCATACAACGCGCGCGTTTCCTCGTCGTAACCCGGAATGTTATCGAGCACAGCGGCCTCTTGCTCCGGCGTCAGTTCTTCTTCCACATCCTCGCCGGCAATCTTCACGCTGCGGTAGTACGCCATTCCGGTGCCCGCCGGAATCAGCCGGCCCATGATGACGTTCTCCTTCAGGCCACGCAGATTGTCGACCTTGCCGTTAATGGCCGCTTCGGTCAGCACTCGCGTAGTCTCCTGGAAGCTGGCTGCGGAGATAAACGAATCGGTTGAAAGCGACGCTTTTGTAATCCCCAGCAGCACTGTCTTGCCTTCCGCCGGTTTCCCGCCCGCTTCCACCACGCGCAGATTTTCCTCGCGAAACTTGAATTTATCGACTACTTCTTCCGGGAGGAATTCGCTGTCGCCGATGTCTTCCACTTTCACCCAGCGCATCATCTGCCGCGCGATCACCTCGAGGTGCTTATCGTTGATGTTGACACCCTGCAGGCGGTAGACTTCCTGGATCTCGTTCACCAGATACTTCTGCAGATCCTTCTCGCCCATCACCGCCATGATGTCGTGCGGATTGCGCGGACCGTCCATCAGCGGATCGCCGTGGCGCACGCGCTCGCCTTCCTGCACGTTGATGTGGACGCCGCGCGGCAGCGAGTATTCTTTCTGCTCGCCGTCATCGCCTACCACGTACAGCTTGCGCATACCTTTGCTGATTTCGCCGTACTTCACGATACCGTCGATCTCGGTGATCACGGCTGTCTCGCGCGGTTTACGCGCTTCGAACAGTTCCACCACGCGCGGTAGACCGCCGGTGATGTCCTTAGTCTTCGTCGTGGCGCGCGGGATCTTCGCCAGCACATCGCCGGCGTGAACCTCATCCCCATCCGCCACCGTTAAGTGGGCATGCATGGGCATCAGGTAACGCTTTTCGTCATGCTTGCCGCCGCCGGTGGGGCGAACATAGATCGCCGGAATGCGCTTTTCGTCGGTCGAATCCATCACCACCCATTGCGAGCGGCCGGTGATTTCATCCACTCGCTCCTGCATGGTGATGCCGTCGGCCAAGTCCTTGAAGTGAACCACGCCGCTTACTTCGGTCAGGATCGAGAAGGTATACGGATCCCATTCGAGCAGGATGTCGTTGGTTTTTACCTTCGCGCCATCGGCGAAGTGAATTTTCGCGCCATATACCACCTGATAGCGCTCCTTTTCACGGCCTTTATCGTCCAAAATCGCAATAATTCCATTGCGATTCATAGCGATTAGCTCGCCTTTGGCGTTCTTTACGGTAGCTACGTTGATAAATCGCACGAAGCCGTCCGATTTCGCGTCCTGTTTCGACTGCTCGGCCGATCCCGTCGCTGCGCCACCAATGTGGAACGTACGCATGGTCAGCTGCGTGCCCGGTTCGCCAATCGATTGCGCCGAGATGATCCCCACAGCCTCCCCGCGCTCGACCATCCTGCCGGTTGCCAGGTTGCGCCCGTAACACAACTGGCAAACGCCACGCTTCGATTCGCAGGTCAGCACCGACCGAATCTTGACGCGCTCGATACCCGCCGCCTGGATCGCGGCCGCCAGATCCTCGGTGATTTCCTCGCTCACCTTGACGATGATATTGCCCTCATAATCCAGCTGATCTTCGAGCGCCACGCGGCCCACAATACGGTCGCGCAACGGTTCGATGATTTCGCCCGATTCGATGATTGGCTCGACGTAAATACCGTCGCTGGTGCCGCAGTCGTCTTCGGTGACGATCACGTCCTGTGCCACGTCGCACAAGCGGCGCGTCAGGTAGCCCGAGTCCGCGGTCTTCAACGCCGTATCCGCCAGGCCCTTGCGGGCGCCGTGCGTCGAGATGAAGTACTGCAACACGTTCAGCCCCTCGCGGAAGTTCGCCGTGATGGGAGTCTCGATAATTTCACCCGACGGCTTCGCCATCAAGCCGCGCATTCCCGAAAGCTGGCGGATCTGCTGTTTCGAACCGCGAGCGCCCGAATCGGCCATGATATAAATCGGATTGAGGTAGCGGCCGGTGCGGTCGTCCTCTTCCATGGTCTTGAACATTTCTTCCGAAACGCGTTCCGTCACCTTAGACCAGATCTCGATGATCTTGTTATAGCGTTCGCCGTGCGTGATCGCGCCTTCCTGATACTGCGATTGCACTTCGATCACGGCCTTCTCGGCGTCCCTCACCAGCCCCGCCTTCTCGCCCGGCACGATCATGTCGTCGATGCCGATCGAGATGCCCGCGCGGGTAGCGTATAGGAACCCCAACGCCTTTACTTTGTCAAGCATGGTCACCGTAATGGTGAGACCGAACTTCAGGTAACAATACTGGACCAGTTGCGTAAGGCCCTTCTTTTTCAGAAGACCGTTGATGAAAGGCATCTCATCGGGCAAAACGTCGTTGAGAATGACACGGCCGACGGTCGTATCCATGTACTGCTTCATGAATTCGATCGGCTCGGTGTGCATCAGATTTTGGCTGTCGAACGCCTTGATCAGATCCACAACTTTACCCGTATAGCGCAGCTTGATCGGCGTCAGTGTCTCGACCTCGCCCATTTCGAGCGCAATCAAAACGTCGTCCATCGACGCAAACATACGCCCTTCGCCCTTGGTTCCCGGACGCGCCTTGGTCAAATAATACAGACCCAGCACCATGTCCTGCGTTGGAACTGCGATAGGCGCGCCATGCGCCGGCGACAAAATATTATTCGATGACAACATCAGCGTCGAAGCTTCAATCTGCGCCTCAGGTGACAGCGGAATGTGGACCGCCATCTGATCGCCGTCGAAATCCGCGTTGAACGCGGTACAGGTCAGCGGGTGCAGCTTGATGGCCTTGCCTTCGACCAGCACCGGCTCGAACGCCTGAATCCCCAAACGATGCAGCGTAGGAGCGCGGTTCAGCAGAATCGGATGGTCCTTGATGACTTCCTCGAGAATGTCCCAAACCACCGGGTCCTGCTGCTCGACGAGTTCCTTCGCCTGCTTAATCGTCGTGCAATGTCCGCGCTGCTCCAGGCGATGATAGATGAACGGCTTAAACAGTTCGAGCGCCATCTTCTTAGGAAGACCGCACTGATTCAGCTTCAATTCCGGACCCACCACGATCACCGAGCGTCCCGAATAATCCACGCGCTTTCCGAGCAGATTCTGCCGGAAACGCCCTTGCTTCCCTTTCAACGTATCGGAGAGCGATTTGAGCGGACGGTTGTTGGCCCCGCGTAGCACACGGCCACGGCGGCCGTTATCGAACAGCGCATCGACCGCTTCCTGCAACATGCGCTTTTCGTTGCGCACGATAACATCGGGAGCATGCAGATCGATCAGCTTCTTCAAGCGATTATTGCGGTTGATGACGCGGCGATAAAGATCGTTCAGATCCGACGTAGCGAAGCGGCCGCCATCGAGCGGCACCAACGGACGCAACTCCGGCGGAATCACCGGGATCACATCCAGAATCATCCACTCCGGCTTATTGCCGGACTTGCGGAAGCTCTCGGCGACCCTCAGACGCTTGGCGTACTTCAGCTTCTTCTGCTGCGACACCTCGGTCTTCATCTTTTCGCGGATATCGAGGCTCAAGCCTTCGCAATCCACTTTCTTCAGAAGTTCTTTGATGCCTTCGGCGCCCATCATCGCGACGAACTTGCCCGGGAACTCCTGATCGAGCGCCCGCTTGCGCTCGTCACTGATGACTTCACCCTTGCGCAGGTCGGCGACTTCACCCGGATCGACAATCACGAACGCTTCGAAGTACAACACGCGTTCGAGTTCACGCAAGGTGATATCGAGCAAGTAGCCGATACGGCTCGGCAGTCCTTTGAAGAACCACACGTGCGAGCACGGGCTGGCCAGTTCGATGTGGCCCAAACGTTCGCGGCGTACGCGGGACAAGGTCACTTCGACGCCGCATTTGTCGCAAATCACGCCGCGATGCTTCATGCGCTTGTACTTGCCGCACAAGCATTCCCAGTCCGCGATCGGTCCGAAGATGCGGGCGCAAAAAAGCCCGTCACGTTCCGGCTTAAAGGTACGATAGTTGATGGTCTCCGGCTTGGTAACTTCGCCGTGCGACCAGCTCCGGATTTTCTCCGGCGACGCTAGTGATATTCGAATGGAGTCAAAGTCCGCAATCAGATTCGCGCGATCGTAAGGGGAAGATCGATACATAGTATTTGCTCCTTTTCGTTAGTCAGCCGCCAGCGCGGTTTCCATCACTTCGGTATGTTTCTTCATCAACTCGACGTCCAGGCACAGCGATTGCAATTCGCGAATCAAGACGTTGAAGCTTTCAGGGACCCCAGGCTCGGCCGCAGCCTCGCCCTTCACGATCGCTTCGTAAATCTTCGCGCGTCCATAAACGTCGTCCGATTTCGCCGTTAACAACTCTTGCAGCACGTAGGCAGCGCCGTAAGCTTCGAGCGCCCACACTTCCATTTCGCCGAAGCGCTGGCCGCCGAACTGGGCCTTGCCGCCCAAGGGCTGCTGCGTGATCAGCGAGTACGGTCCGATGGAGCGCGCGTGAATCTTGTCGTCGACCAGGTGACTCAGCTTCAACATATAGATGTAGCCGACGGTCACCGGCTGTTCGAACGGTTGCCCGCTGATGCCGTCGTGCAACTGAATCTTGCCCGAACTCGGCAGCCGCGCCGATTTGAGCTGCGCCTTGATGTCTTTCTCGGTCGCGCCGTCAAACACCGGAGTCGCAAACCGCAACCCCAGCGCCTGAGCCGCCCATCCCAAATGCGTTTCGAGAATCTGCCCGACGTTCATACGGCTAGGTACGCCCAGCGGATTCAGCACGATCTCTACCGGCGTTCCATCCGGCAGATACGGCATGTCCTCTTCCGGAACAATGCGCGCAATCACGCCCTTGTTACCGTGCCGTCCCGCCATCTTGTCGCCCACCGACAGCTTGCGCTTCATCGCGATATAGCACTTCACCTGCTTGATGACGCCCGGGGGCAACTCGTCGCCTTTGCGGAGCTTCGCAATCTTTTCCTCGGTGATCTTTTCGAGCACCGCGATCTGCCGCGAAGTCATCTCTTCGATTTCATCGATCTGCTCGTTGACGCGCGGATCTTTGTCCTTCAACTTCATGCGCTTCAGATCCCGCGCGCGCAGCTTCTCGATCATGTCGGCCGTAAGGTCGGAACCCTTGGCCAGCAGCTTTTTGTTGGTCTTCTCGTCGTGTAAATCAGCGAGAATTTCCTTGCCCGCAAGCAGATTCGCCAGACGCTTGGTACGCTCGTCGTTCAAAATGCGCTTCTCGTCTTCGAGGTTGCGCCGCAGCCGCTCTTCCGATCCTTCGAGAATCAGCTTGGAGCGTTCATCGAGCTCTGCACCTTTGCGCGAAAACACTTTGCAATCGACCACGGTGCCTTCAATGCCCGGCGGACAATAGAGCGATGCATCCTTCACATCGCCGGCTTTTTCACCGAAGATCGCTCGCAGGAGCTTCTCTTCGGGTGTCAGTTGCGTTTCGCCCTTGGGAGTCACCTTGCCCACCAGGATGTCGCCCGGCTTCACAGTCGCACCGATGCGAATGATGCCGCTTTCATCGAGATTTCGCAGGAATCCTTCGGCGATGTTCGGAATGTCGCGCGTGATTTCCTCGGGACCCAGCTTGGTGTCGCGCCCGTCTACCTCGAACTCCTCGATGTGGATTGAAGTATAGTAGTCCTCCTTCACCAGCTTCTCGGACACCACAATCGCATCCTCGAAGTTGTAGCCGCGCCAAGGCATGAAGGCGACAAGAACGTTCCGTCCCAGCGCCAGTTCGCCCAGATCCGTGCAAGGGCCGTCAGCCAGCACATCGCCCTTCTTGACGCGCTGCCCCTGCCGCACGATCGGCTTTTGATTAATACAAGTGTTCTGGTTCGAACGCTTGAACTTGGTCATCGTATAGATGTCCGCACCCACTTCGCGCGAAAGCTGTCCTTCCTGGACGTTGCCTTCGACGCGCACGATGATGCGCTCGCTATCCACTGAATCGACCATCCCAGCGCGCTTGCAGATAATGACCGCACCCGAATCCCGCGCCGTCACCCGCTCCATACCCGTACCCACATACGGAGCATCCGCTCGCAGCAGCGGCACCGCTTGCCGTTGCATGTTCGATCCCATCAACGCGCGGTTCGCGTCGTCGTTTTCAAGGAACGGAATCAAGCTCGCCGCCACCGATACCAGTTGCTTCGGGCTGACGTCCATGT
>Ga0105240_10000778_pt1 | contig 57686 bp, 39 predicted proteins | sample KBSC54metaG_FD_80426 | JGI IMG/M metagenome (GOLD analysis project Ga0105240, IMG submission 80426) | Corn rhizosphere microbial communities from Kellogg Biological Station, Michigan, USA - KBS C5-4 metaG | ecosystem: Host-associated > Plants > Roots > Rhizosphere > Soil | place: Michigan, USA... | reverse complement strand
TTCATCCCGCCTGTGTGATCGCCCTGCAGATAAAACGGCCCCGGCTCGCCCTCGTTCGCATCCAGCGCGCCGCCGCTAATCCCCGCGATCTCCTGGTTATCGATGGTCTTCACGCCGTTGCGGACCACCGTCAGCATGCGCCCGACCAGGGTAATTTCGAAGCTCTCCCATTGCCCGGGCTTCCTGGGCAGTTCCGCCGCCGGTGCGAGGAACCCGTAAACCGCGCCCATATCGTGGAACTTGTCGTTCACCCCCGGTCCCTCATACGCCACCTGGATCTCGTCGCGGCCGCGCAAGTAGATACCGCTGTTGCCGTCCTCGGGACAGTTGTATTCGATGTGCAGTTTGAAATCCTGGAATTTGCGCGTCGTCTTCAGGTTGGCGCCGTGCTCCAGGTTCACCAGCACGCCGTCCTGCGCCACCCAGTGATTCGTGGCTCCCGCCGGGAATGGCTCCCATCCGGTCAGATCCTTGCCGTTGAACAACGGTTCCGGATTCGTCCACGCCTTCGGCATCGGCCGCTTCAGATCGGGAGCCCGTACGCCGGCCAGTTGCGCCGTCGCCGTGTCGCCGCGCTTCTGCACGCCGCTCAGCTTGTTCCCCTTCACTTCCAACTCCCACGTGACCGCGGGATTCTTGCCCGATGGCGCAATCCCCAGCACCAGTTTGCCGCCTTCCGCCTTGACGTCCTTCACGGGATGGACGGTGCCGGAACGCGGCTGCACGCGCACTTCGAAATTGCCGCCGTGGTCGACCACTTCCATCCAGTCGGGGAACGGCTGTCCGTCTTGCGGTGTCACAGTCATATCCCAGCGTCCCGCGAACGGCGAGCCCGCTTTCTGCGCGGAGGCTGGAATCAGGAGAATCGAGAAAACTACGAGAACAGAAAAAAGAGTCTTCATAAATTGAAAAGGCGCGCCCTCTTGCGAGAGCGCGCCGCCTTTCCGAATCGAACTATCCGAGTTTGGCGGGGAGGTATTTTTCCCAGCTCTTGCGGACGAACGGTTTGATGTACTGATTGGCAGCCGTGTTATTGGTGATCCGCATCTTCACCGGATCCCATTCGATCTTGCCTTCGCTGCGGCACGCGATCACTCCGAGCAGCATCCACTCGACGAACGGCGAAGCCACGTTGAAGTTCGAGCACGACGGGTCGCCACCCTTCGCGGAACGGATCCAGTCGTGATAATGGCCGGGCGAGCGGGTGAGGATTGGGTTCGGGAACTCGTAATCCTTCATGTTCTCGACCGGGATCAGGCGTGTATCGTCGCCGTAAGTTCCGGTGGTGAGCATGCCCTTGTCGCCGATGAACAGGCTGCCATCGGGGTCTCCCATACGCGTCGGCGGATTCGCTTTCAGCGCTTCGATCTTGGACCACGCAAAGACCGGACCGGTGCCTTCGTGACGGCGCGGATCGTAGCCTGCACGGCCGCCGCCGCGACCGCCCTGCCCGCGCCCTGCGCCCGCGGCTTGACCCTGCGGTCGCGCCGGACTCGGCAGGTCGCCGAGGTACTCGCCTTCCGGCACGCCCTTGATCTTCGGCGTCGCCGTCAGTCCGTCGTGCCAGTAGAGGGTCACCGGCGGCATGTTGCCGCGCGCCGGGAACTCGTATTTGATCACCGATTTCTTGGGGAACTGGAAGTCGCTGACGCCTTCCTTGCTAATGCACTCTACGCTCGTGGGCGAGCCCAATTTCAGCGCCATGTTCGGAGCGCCGAGAATGTGGCAGGCCATGTCGCCGAGCGCGCCGCAGCCGAAATCGTAGAAGCCGCGCCAGTTCGAGGGCTGATAGAAATTGCCGCGCGCGTACCCCGCCGGATAGCCCTCGCCGCCCGCGGTGTACGGACGCTCTTTGGCGATGCCGAGCCACAGGTCCCAATCCAAGGTGTCTGGCACCGGTGTCGGCGCCGGAACGGCAGTGACGCCCTGCGGCCAGATCGGTCGGTTGGTCCAGGCATGCACTTCGGTGACGTTGCCGATATCGCCGGCCCACACCATCTCGGCGGCCTGACGGGTGCCTTCGTTCGAATAACCCTGGTTGCCCATCTGGGTCGCTACTTTGAATTTGTTGGCGGCCTCGCGCATCAGGCGGGCTTCCCAGATCGTGCGGGTCAGCGGCTTTTGCACGTAGACGTGCTTACCCCGTTCCATGCAGTTGTACGCCGCCACCGTGTGCATGAAGTCGGGTATGGTGACAATTACGGCGTCAATGCCGGCGCCTTCCTTGTCCAACATCTTGCGGAAGTCTTTGTACTTCGGGGCTTTGTCGAAACCCCTGTCCTTATCGTTGTAGATGGCCGCCGCGGATTTGTCGTCCACGTCGCACAAGGCCACGATGTTCTCAGTCGTGGCGCATCCGCGAATGTCGCTGGCTGCTTTGCCGCCGGCGCCAATCGACGCGATGTTCAGTTTTTCGTTGGGCGATTTGTAGCCCAGTGCTTTCAGCGAAGGCGTGCTACCGAAGCCGCCTGTGGGGACGGCGCCTGCGAGCAGCGTGCCGTAAAAGAAGTGTCTTCTTGAAAAGCCTTTTCCCGACATGGAACGTTCACCAACCTAGTGAAATGTTAACGCGATTTGCATCCGGATGGGGCCAGTATATAGCAATCGGGACCTGAATGTCCCGCTACCCATCGCCCCGGCCACCAGCTAGAATCGTACTGGGAGATCCGTAATGCGATCCTTTTTAGTCCTGGCATTCCTGCCTTCGCTTCTCTGCGGCGCCGGACCGCTACAGATCGTTCAGCCCGTCATCAGCCAGTCCGAAGGTGGAGTGGCCGATGCCCCCGGGACCACGCACGTCCCTGGCGAGATCCTCTTTTTCACCTGCCGCATCGCCAATTACACGAAAACGCCCGAGGAGAAGATCCGCCTGGCCTACTCCGTCCAGCCTTTCGACCCCAAAGGCGTGCCGCTCATCGAGATCTACAAGAACGAACTGAACGACGAGGTCAGCCCGCAGGACAAGGAATGGATGCCGCGCATCGCCACCGAGGTCGCCATTCCGCCCCTGGTCATGTCCGGCGACTACAAGATCGTCGTCAAGGTCGAGGACCTGGTCGCCCACACGAACGCCGAGTTGTCCGTGCCGTTCCGCGTGCGCGGTCATGAGGTGGCGCCCAGCGATACGTTGATCGTGCGCAACTGGCGCTTCTTCCGTAACGAGAACGATACGAATCCGATCGCCAAGGCCGTGTACAAACCGGGCAGCGTGATCTGGGTCAAGTTCGACATCACCGGCTATAAGTTCGGACCCGCCAATAAAATCGACGTCAGCTACGTTTTCAGTATTCTCTCGGGCGCCGGGAAGGTGCTGTTCACTAATCCCGAAGCCGCCGGCGACCAGACCGAGTCGTTCTATCCCAAGCACTATGTGACCGGCGAATTCAGCGTCCCCATTCAGACCAACGTCAAGCCCGGCGAGTACGGCATATCGGTGACGGTCAAGGACGCCGTCGGCAACCAGACCTACGAAATCAAACAGCCCTTCACGGTGGAGTAGTGAGCAATCCGATCAGTGGGGCAGGCGCTTTCGCCTGCCAACCGATACGAATCCTAAACCCATCCTCGTCCCCGAGCGAGCTACCGATCGGAGCCGCGACCGTAAGGGAGCGAGTGTCTTTCAACCGAGCCGCGACTCTAAATCCATCCAATACCCTAACGGAGCGTCCATGGTAATTGTCGGCGCCGATCCCCTCTCCATCGAACAAGTCGTCCGCGTCGCCCGCCAGGCGGACGAGGTGCGCATGACCGGCGGCGCCAAGACTCGCATCGCCCACGGGCGCGCGCGGCTCGAAGAACTGCTGGCGCGCGGCGAGCGGATTTACGGCGTTAACACCGGCGTGGGCGGCAATATCGGGATCTCGCTGGAACCCGGTCAGATGGACACCCTCCAGCACAACCTGATGCGCCACATGGCCTGCGGCACCGGAGCGCCCCTGCCGACTGACGTAGTGCGCGCGGCGGCCCTCCTGCGCATCGTGACGTTCGCGACGGGCGCGTCGTCCGTGCGCAACGTCCTGGTCGATGCGCTGGCGGCGATGTTGAACCGCGGCGTGACCCCCATTGTCCCCCGTTACGGGTCGGTGGGCGCCAGCGGCGACTTGATGCCGTCGGCGTATATCGCGCGCGTCCTGGTGGGCTTCGGCGAGGCCGAAGTGCAGGGACGACGCATGCCGGCCGAGGAGGCGCTGGCCTCGGTGGGGATGATGCCCATCCATCTCGCACCCAAAGAAGGACTGGCGCTGATCAACGGCACGACGGCCATGACGGGCGCGGCCGCGCTCCTCTGGGTCGATGCGGGGAACGTGCTGCGCGCACTGCTCGCGGCCATCGCTATGTCCGCCGAAGCGTTGCAGGCGCCCGACCTCCCGTATCAGCCGTGGGTGCACGAGAAGAAGGGCCATCCCGGGCAGATCGCCGTCGCGGCGCACCTGCTCAACCTGCTGCGCGGGTCGGCATACACGCGCGACAGCAGCGGACAGACCAGCTATTCGCTGCGCTGCGCTCCGCAGGGACTCGGCCCTGTCTGGGAGGCGCTTCAGGACGGCCGGGCAGTGATCGAGCGCGAGATCAATTCCGCCAACGACAATCCGCTGATCGATCCCGATACCGGCGTGATGTATAAGGCGGGCAACTTCTACGGCGGCCACATCGCGCGCCTGTTGGACACCTGGAAGATCGACTTCGCCGTGATGGGCAATTGGTGCAACGCGCTCATGTCGGTGATGGTGGATGACAAGTTCAATGCGGGACTCCCGGCCAACCTGACGCCCGAGCCCGGCGTCAACTGCGGCTTCAAGGGCATGCAGTTGAGCGTGACCAGCCTGGCCTGCGCGATCCGGCAGATGGCCGGTCCCAGCTCCATCCACTCGCTCGCGACCGACCAATACAATCAGGATGTCGTGAGTCTCGGCATGCACGCGGCCGTCACTGCTATGGATGCACTCGAGTGCCTGCGGAATCTGACCGCCATGCTGCTTCTGGCGTCAGCGCAGGCCGTGGATCTCCGCGGCGGTCCGGACAAATTGGGGCAGGGAACACGGCGCGCGTACGACGAGGTCCGCTCAGTGGCGGAATTTCAGCCCGTCGATCGCGCCATGGAGCGGGAACTGGCCTCGGTGGCGGGACTGGTCTTCCAGGGAGCGCTTACGTGAGGACAACACGGTCTGCTGCTTGTTTCAGCCGCAGCCATTCTTCGATAGCTTCGAAGACTTTATCAAACTTAACCGGCTTCGCGATATAGCCATCCATCCCGGCATGCAGGCACAACTCCCTCGATCCTGCCAGCGCTTCGGCGGTCATGGCAACGATTCTGACCTGCCGTCCCTTCCGTTCACGCCGCCGGATTTCACGGGAAGCTGCATACCCATCCAGCTCAGGCATCTGGCAGTCCATAAAGATCAGGTCGTACGGAGCCTTTTCGAACATGGCAATGGCTTCCAGGCCGTTGGTCGCCAAATCCGGCCGGATCCCCAGTTTCCCCAGAATCAAGCTCGCGACCTTTTGATTCACCGGATTATCCTCAACCACCAGGACCCGAACCGCGATCCCGGCAAGTGCGTCGGCTAACTTGCCTCCCAGATTTGCAGGCGCAGCAGAGTCTGGCAGGTCGGCTACTTGTGCCGTCGACGATCTCTTCGACCACTCCGTGGCGAGCGTACTCAGCAAGTGCGCGGGCCGCACGGGTTTCACCAAGGACGCGTCCACGCGGGCACTTTCGATCTGGCCCAGTTCGCGCTTGTGGCCGACGGATGTCAGCATGACCACAACCAAATCCCGGAAGGCGAGATCTGAGCCTATCTCTGTTGCCACTTCAATGCCGTCCATGCCGGGCATTTGGTAGTCCAAGAGCACGAAATGATAAGGATCTCCACCTGCCAGCGCCGCTCGAAGGCCATTCAGTGCCTCATGGCCTGAAGTGAAGCTGTCGCTCCGCATTCCCCAACTGGCCACCTGTTCGCGTAGGACCCGGCGGTTTACCTGGTTGTCATCGACGATCATCACCCGGAGATCTTTCATCTCGGCGATGGGAACCGGCTCCACTTTCGGATGCAAATTCGCCGCAAGGGGCAGCGTGAACCAGAACGTCGAGCCTTCGCCCGGTCTGCTCTCGACTCCGATCGCGCCCCCCATCAGGTCGGTGAGCTGTTTTGAAATCGCCAGACCCAACCCCGTCCCGCCGTATCGCCGGATCATCGAACTGTCAGCCTGGTTGAACTTTTGAAATAGCGCGCCGATTTTGCCTTCGGGAATGCCGCATCCGGTGTCCGCCACGGACACACGGACACCATGCGTTCGTCCTTCCTTCAGCTCGCAGCCGACCTCGATCAGAACATGGCCGCGCGCGGTGAACTTCACGGCATTGCCGACCAGATTCGTCACGATTTGGCGGATTCTGCCCGCGTCGCCCACGAACTGCCGGTGCAACTGGGCCGGGTATTGCAGAATCAGATCGACCTTCTTTTCTTCAGCCTTCGGCGCCAGCATCTCACACACGTCTTCGATCACAAGGCCAAGGTCGAATGGCAGTTGTTCAATCTCCACTTTGCCGGCTTCGATCTTGGAGAAATCGAGAACGTCGTTTATCACCGCCAGCAGAGCCTCTCCCGATACGCGCGCCGTCCGGGCAAGGTCCTGCTGCACCGGCGTCAGTTCCGTATCCAGCAGCAAACCCGTCATGCCGATTACGCCGTTCAACGGTGTTCGCAACTCGTGGCTCATGTTAGCCAGAAACTCGGTCTTAGCCCGGCTCGCCACATCCGCGGCGTCCCTGGCCCGTTCCAGTTCCTCCTGCGCGCGGCAGCGCTCGGTCACATCGCGGAACCCCCACACCCGGCCGATGCTCATTCCATTGACACGCTGCGGCTCCGAATGGCTCTCGAGTATGCGGCCGTACTTTAACACCAAAACATCGTCGCTTTGCGTCTCCGTGTCGTTGTAGAGTTTGTGAACCTTGGCCAGGAACGCCTCCGCGTCGTCCAACTGAGTGCTGATGTGGCCCAGAATAGCCTCACCGGTCGCGTGCCGATCGGGCTCCGGGATTTGCCAGATTTCCACGAATCTATGGTTGTACGTGACGACCCTGCGTTCGGAATTCATCACAAGAATGCCATCGGCCGTGGATTCCAGCGTCGCCCGCAGAGTCTCCGTCTTCTCTTTCACGCGGTGCCGCAGCGCGACTACCCATACCGACACTGTCACGACCACGCCCGCCAGCACCACCAACAAGCCAAGGAGATGCGGCCCTGTCCACCAGGATGTCTCTTGCAGAACGACAACATCGCCGGCCTTGCGAAGGAGAATCCGATACGCGGTGGGGCGCCGGTATTCGTCCGTCTCCACTGACCACACGCCCAGGAACTGTAATTCGCTGCCCGCCCGGATGGATCGCAACTCCCCGGTCACGGCCTCCTCCCGAAGACGGGCCGTAAACGTCGCGGCGCCGACCTGCAACATGAAGACGTGCGTTGTGCCGCTGAGCGATTGATCCAGCAGCCTGCCCTTGATCTTGACTAATTCAGCGTCATGGGCGCCTGACAAGCTGGTAGTCGCGGTGAGGTCCACTGGTTGCGGCGGCCCGTGCTCGCCGATCTTTCGCAGTCCGCCGTCTTCCAGGATTGGCGCATAGCGGCCGACGGAAGGAAAGCCGATGGCGTCCACCAGATCGTTTGGCTCGGCGCGCGCCAGATCTTCGCCTTCGATCACCACTCCGCCCGACTCGTCCTGAACGAACACGGCCCGGTCGGACTCGCGCAACGTGACCACACCACGAACCCGCATCCGCCGCCCCGACACTTTCGCGGGCGTGAACTGCATCAGGCTGCCGATAGGAAGCACCGGCAGAGCATAAGGATCCCCTGGTGATGGATGAGTCACCGTGACTCCGTCGATCGCCGGAACAAACATTTGTACGCCGATCAGTTGCCGTCGATCGTTGAACAAAGTGCCGCACGCGCCGCGAACGGTTACCACGGCGTCTACCAGATCCCTATAGTCGCGGTCGCGCGGGTAGTCCCGGATTCGGACTTTCAGCTTGTTGTTTCCGGACGCAATCCCAAGCACCAATTGAGGCGGACCCTTTCGCATGTCGGGCGGGAGCCGGTCCTCGAGCGCTACGGAACGGACAATCCCGCCAACCTCGACCCATTGGCTGTCTTCCTGGCCGGTAAGCAGTTCCTGCACGGTTCTCGGCCGCGGCGGTGGCAACAGGACATGGCCGAGAATACGGATTCTTGCGTGCTCGATCGACGGGGCGAAATCGCCTGGCGTAGTGTTGCCGTCTACCTCCACGAGGCTTCCCGACGGCATCTCCAAATCCGGCTGCTCCACCCAAACGAAGATCCCCGCCGTCTCGTCCTGAAAGAAGGTGACGTGGTACTCCGACGCGCGGTAAGTGATGACACCCTTGAGATGAATCTGGTATTTCTCTCGCGCCTCCTCCAGCGTCAGTGCGCGGATTTGAGCGACGGAGGTGAGGATGTGCTGTTTGGCTGCGGCGTTCCCTGCGCATGTCAGCGCAGCCGCGATCGCCGCCATTACGAATTGGCGAAACAGAAACGCGAACCCCTTCAACACTTCACCACTCTTCGAAAGCACCAATTGGGCAAGAATCCCCACTTAAGTCTGACCGCCGGCTACAGGTAAAACAACCATATATATGGCAAACACTGAACCGCTACCGCCAGTTAACAAATAGCCACACTGCCTTATATCGGCGGTTACCCGCCAAGACTTTAATTTCTTTTCCGGCGGTCGCGACGGTTCATGGCCGTCCGCGTGCCTGTTTGCCCCCTGGCTGCCAGGAGGCCCAATGAAATCAGGCGTTCGCGCTACGCCGCACGAGTCGTTCCGACCCAACGGTGACGCCCTCCGCCTCATCGCCGCCATCTTCGTCTTCGCCGCCGCTTTGCCGGCCCAGTCCTCGCCGGCCACCATCACCACCATCGACCAGCCAACTTCCGGCTCCGCAGTATTCGACGCCGCCGGGAACGTTTACTACCTCAACGGACCGGTCACGCCGGGTGCCGCCCAGACTCAGCCGGGCGGGGGCACCTGCTTCTACTCGACCGGATTCATCGGGTCCATTCCTGGAGATTGTCCCGACGCCCATATCGTCAAGCTCGATCCCGCAGGGAACGTCGTGTGGGGCACGCTGCTCGGCGGCAACACCGCCGACTCCGCCTCGGCGCTGGCCGTGGACTCCACCGGCGGCGTCTTCCTAACCGGCGAGACCCGCGGGTCTTTCCCGACCACTGCGGGGGCCGCCGTCCCGGCCAGTTCCGCCGCCCGGGCCTTCGCCGCCAGACTCAGCCCCGATGGCAAGACGTTCGTGTATTCCACCTACCTGCCCGAAACCGTCGCTACTTCAAGAGCGATCGCCATAGACGCGCAGGGCAACGCCTACATTACCGGACTGTCCGCCAGCAGCCAGCCCTATTTGCTGAAGCTAAGCCCTGATGGATCGACCATCCTTTATCAGTTCTACTTCGAGGCCGGTAACCCGGGCAGCGGGACTGCCGTAGCGGTCGATGCGTCCGGCAATGCCATCTTCGCCGGTTGGACCTCGGCCGCCGATTTCCCCGTCACTGCGGGCGCCTTGCAAGCAGGGCTCGCCGGCGTCCAGAATATCTTCGTCGCCAAGCTCGATCCCGCGGGCCGTGTAGTTTTCTCGACCTATCTGGGCGGCAGCGGGACCGATGCACCGTTGAAGCTGCAGACCGATTCAACGGGCAACATCTATGTCGGCGGCAGCACCAGTTCGCTCGATTTCCCCACCACGCCGGGCACCTTCCAGCCCGCGCCCGTCCTGCCTGCGTGGAACAATACGCCGGATTCCGGTTTCGCCGCCAAATTGAATCCCGCCGGCACGCGGCTGTTGTGGTCGACCTACGTGATGACCGCAAATGGGGGCGTCAACGACGTGGCGGTAACTGCTTCCGGCGACGTGTATCTCGCCGGTCTGACTGGCCCGGGTTTCCCCGTGACTCCGTCCGCGCCGCAGGTCTGTTTCGGTGGTTCCGGCCGCACTGCCGGCTTCCTGGCTCATTTGAACTCGCAGGGAGCGCTCGCCGATGCCACTTACCTTGGGTCGAACACGGAGAGCAACGTGAATTTCATATGGGGATTATCCGTTTCTGCCGATGATGCCGTTCGGGTGATCTGGCATTCCGCGGGCAATAACGTGCTCTCCCGATTGCGCTTCGGTACCGGCGGATGGACCGCGCCCGCGTGCCTCTCCACCAGCGTGCTCAATGCCGCCACGCAAGCCGGCACGAACAGAGTCGCCGCCGCCGAATTGATCACGCTCACGGGCTTCGGCATCGGACCGGAAACCGGTGTCGCCTACGTGCCCGATGCCCAAGGTCAGATCCCCCGCCAGCTAGCGGGAGCCCAAGTCCTCGTCGACGGTGTGCCCGTTCCCGTCTTATATGCCCAATCGCGCCAGATCAATGCGATAACTCCTCTTGAGATAGCGGGCAAGCCGGCGACCACGATTACGGTCACTTACAACGGGCAGCAGTTTGATCCTGTCTCGGTCCCGGTGACTTTCGGCAGTCCCGGAATCTTCCGCCTCAACCTCGGCAAGTCGGCCCAGGCCGTCGCGTTGAATGAGGACAACACCCTGAACGGCCCGTCCAACCCCGCCGCTCGAGGTTCCGTGGTGACGATCTGGACCACCGGATACGGTCCGACCACGCCCGCCTGCACCCCTGGCGGCCTCAATCTTCTGCAACCAACCGGCCTCGCCCCCGGCATCACCGCCCAGCTTTTCGACGGCCGCATCTACAACGCCCTCTACGCCGGCAGCGCCCCCAAACTCGTCTGCGGCATCGTCCAAGTCAACATGAAAGTTCCCGACACCGCCGCCCCCGGAACTTATTACTTCGCTCCGTGGACCCTGTTGGTCGAGGGTAACAGCACCACAAGTTACCAGCCTCCCACCGGCGCCACCATTGAAGTGAAATGACCGAGTTTCAGACCATACCTTCCGGAGCAGGCCGGCGACGCCAGGTTTGCATCGAGCAAAGCTAACTGCCTGACGATCACGTCGCGAGCAGCGGAAAGCGCACCGGCAGCTTCAGCTATTCGGCCGCTGCGAATCCCGAATGCGCCCTACGCTCTGCAGCCCTGGCCGTGGGGGCTCCTCCTATATGACTGTGCTGCAGGCGGGCGGAGGGCCGGCCATTCAGGCGATCGTGGACGTACGTGACTACAGTCCCCGAGTGGCACCGGGCCCCTAAACGAACTCAAGCTTCCGCGTCTGACCGCGCTGAGTTACTTCGGACCCGTCACATTCGCAACGGCATTTGTAACTGTAGCCTGGCCTGTGCCCCCGCCGAGCGCCGCACTTAGAAACATGCACGACGCATTGATTGTATTCCCTGGTCCCTGTGGGTCCGGCGTAGTATTCGTCAAGCTACATGAGAAAGCCGGATTCAGCGTTCCGCTGAATAACTGGGCCGCGGTCCCTTGTACCACGTGCATCGTATAGATCCCATTCGGACCTTCGGACACCTGCCCGATGATCGACGCCGCGTTCTTATCCAGTCCGTAAAAGTACATAGACCCTGCGCATGCATTGTGCGTCTGATAACCGCCGTTACTATTCGGCGCCGCATCGGCCGCGCACCAGATCCAGAAACCGAACGGCGTCGACGTCGCAGTCGAATTACCGCTCAGGTTCATGATGGATCCCGTTGCGCTGAATATCACTTGCTCGGCATTATTCGCCGAGAAAGCGGCCAGCGTCAGCGACAACAGTCCAGCTCCAATACGAAAGAGGTTTTTCATCTCCGTTATCTCCTGTTCGGAAGATAAGTCATGGGAGACGCAAAGTCAGCCGCGGAGCGATAACATTGCAGGTGTAAACGTTCGGACTAGGACACCAGCGCTTGCGTCACCCGCGACGCGAGCTGGTCGAACGTGAGGATCTCGTACAATGTCGGGTCGCTCATGATCGACTTCACCAGCGCAGCGTGCATCGCATGTCCCGCGCGCTCGGCGATCACGTGACCCAGCAGCGGACGTCCCAGCAGTGCCAGATCCCCGATCAGATCCAGCGCCTTGTGCCTGCAGCATTCGTCCGGCGCGCGCAGCCCCTCGGGATTCAGCACGCCGTCTTTGGTGAAACACACGGCATTGTCCAGCGACGCGCCGCGGATCAGCCCCATGTCGCGCATCTGGTTCAGATCCTGCTCCCACCCGAACGTCCGCGCGAACGCCAGTTGCGACGCATACCGCTCCGGCGTGACTTCCAACTCCAGCGATTGCCGACCGACCGGCGCCGGGTAATCCGTATCGCAAGTCAGCCGGAATGTGTCGTCCGGCAGAATACTGATGCGCTTGCCCTTGTCCTCGACCGAGATCGGCCGCCGGATCCGCAGATACCGCCGCTTCCGCCGGTACTGCCGGATGCCCGCCTGCCGGATCAACTGCACAAACGGCTGACCGCTTCCGTCCAGGATAGGCACTTCCAGATTGTCGATTTCGATCAGCGCGTTGTCGATCCCCATCGAGTACAGCACGCTGAGAAGGTGCTCCGTCGTCGAGATCAGCACGCCCTGCCGCATCAGGCTCGTCGCGTAACTCACGCGCGCGACATGCCGCCAACTTGCCGGAATTTGGAAATTGTCGAGGTCCGTCCGCTGAAAAACGATCCCCGTCGAAACCGGCGCGGGTAGGATCCGAATGGTTACCGGGACCCCGCTGTGCAGGCCCACACCGCTGGCTTCAGCGGCGCGCATAACCGTGGTTTCAAATCGCAAGGTGAGGCTCCCGAGTCATCTCTATCATCGTAATCCAACTGCAACTCTTGTGCACAAGCTTTTGATTCCAAAGGTCTTGTAAAGTTTCAAGTGTGGCGAAAATGCAACACTTTCCCCCTGCGGTGTGTCCGAATTGATCCGCCTTGCGCGACCCTGTACGATGGAAATCACGTGCCCCATCAAAAGTTATTCCTCATAGATACGTTCGGGTTCATTTTTCGTGCGTACCATGCCCGCGCCCGCAGCGCCGCGCCCCCCATGCGCACCAGCACCGGCCTGTCCACGGAGGCCGTTTACATCTTCAACAACATGGTCCGCAAGCTCTCCAACGAGCACAAGCCCGAATACATTGCCGCCATTTTCGAGAGCGGGGCCCCCACCCACCGCGTCGAGGAATTCGCCGAGTATAAGGCCAACCGCCAGGAAACTCCGCCCGACCTGCTCGACCAGATCCCGTACGTCCGCCGCATTCTCGACGCGATGCGCATCCCCATCCTCGAATTCACCGGGTTCGAGGCCGACGACGTGATCGGCACTCTCGCCCGCCGCGCCGAAGAAGCCGGCTTCGAGGTCGTCATCGTCTCCAGCGACAAGGACATGCTGCAGCTCGTGAACGAGCGCGTCACCATGCTCAACCCCGCCAAGGACGACGCCTGGTACAACCCCGCCGCCGTCCAGGAATTCATGGGCGTCCGGCCCGATCAGGTGGCCGACCTTCTGGCGCTCAAGGGCGACGCCATCGACAACATCCCGGGCGCACCAGGTATCGGCGATAAAGGCGCGAAGGATCTCCTGCAGCAGTTCGAGACGCTTGAAGCGCTGCTCGAACGCGCCCACGAAGTGCAGCGCAAGATGTATCGCGAGAGCCTCCAGAATAACGTCGATCGCATCCGCATGAGCAAGCGGCTCGCCACCATCGAAACCAATGTGCCCATCGAGTTCACCTTGGACGCCGTCAAAACGCAGGGCGCCGATCCGGCCCTCCTGAAGGTCGTCTATAAGGAACTGGAATTCTTCAGCCTTCTTAAGGAACTCGGCCCCGGCGAGGACACGCGGACCCGCGACTACCAGGTCCTGCAGGACGCGGCCGAACTCAAGTCGTGGATGGATGCCATCCCGCCCGGCACTCCCGTTGCCGTCGCCATTTCCCGATCCCCCGAAGGCGAATTCGCGCTCGACACCGTCGGCCTCGCCTGGCAGCCCGGGCAGGCGCGCGCCGTCAACGCTGACCTGCTGCCCGCGCTCACGCCGTATCTGGAATCCGAGGCCCTCCCCAAGATCACCTGCGACGTGAAGACCGCCATCCTGACGCTCGACCGCATGGGCATTCAGGCGCGCGGCTTCGTTCACGACGTCATGCTCTACGCCTTCCTGCTGGACGCCGATCCCTCGGGCTGTCCCCTCGAAGAGCAGGCGCGCCGCCGACTCGACCTGAAACTCGGCGCCGCTCCCGAGCAGCACGCCGATATCACGCTCGAGGTCTGGAACCACCTCTCGCCCGCCATTGACGAGCGCGGCCTTCGCACTCTCTACGACACCATCGAACTGCCGCTCGCGCAGGTGCTGGCGCGCATGGAACGCACGGGCATCCGCATCGATCCCGTCGAGCTCAAACGACTCAGCGGCCTCATGGAGACGGAGATCGCGCGGCTCACTTCCGAAATTCACGCCCTCGCCGGCAAGCCCTTCAATATCAGCTCGCCCCAGCAACTCGGCAAGGTGCTTTTCGAAGACCTCAAGCTGCCCGCGCCCGTGAAGTACGGCAAGGGCAAGACGATGTCCACCGCCGCCGACGTGCTGGAGGATCTCGCCGCCGAGCACGAGGTGGTCCGCAAAGTCCTGGAATACCGCCAGCTCACCAAGCTCAAGGGCACCTATGTGGACGCTTTGCCCATGCTGATCGACCCGCGGACAGGCCGTCTGCACACCAGCTTCAACCAGACCGGCGCGGCGACAGGGCGGCTGTCATCGTCCAATCCCAACCTGCAGAACATCCCGATCCGCACCGCGCTGGGCCGCGAAATCCGAGCCGCCTTCGTCCCGCGCGAAGGCTGGCAACTGATGGTGGCCGACTACTCCCAGATCGAACTGCGCCTGCTGGCCCACATGTCCGGCGACCCGCTGCTCGTCGAAGCTTTCCGCAACGGCGAGGACATCCACACGCGCACCGCCGCCGAAGTCCTCGGGGTGCCGCCGCTCATGGTCACGCCCGACGCGCGCCGCGACGCGAAGGCCGTCAACTTCGGAATCGTGTACGGCATCAGCGGCTTCGGACTGGCCCAACAACTCGGCATCTCGCGCGCCGAGGCGGAGAAGTACATCAAAAACTACTTCGCCCGCTACGAAGGCGTCGCGCGCTTCATCGAGGCCACCAAGGCCGAGGTGCGGCAGACCGGCGTGACGAAGACGCTGTTCGGACGCGAACGGCCCATCCCCGATATCAACAGCCGCAACGCTAATGCCCGCGGCTTCGCCGAGCGGACCGCCGTCAACTCACCCCTGCAAGGCACCGCAGCCGATCTCATCAAGCTGGCCATGGTGCGGATCGACGCCGCCCTGGATGGCATGCAGGCGGCCATGCTGCTGCAGGTCCATGACGAACTGGTGTTCGAGTGCCCGCCCGAGGAAATCGAGCCGCTCCGCACGCTGGTCAAACGCGAGATGGAAGGCGTCTACGACCTCGCCGTCCCGCTGCTGGTGGACGTGGGCGTGGGCCCCAACTGGCGCGATGCCAAGTAGAAACATCGCTTGCTTACGCGCGCGGCTCCGTTCAGAGCCGAGCTTTTCTGCCGCGCGTACACGCCGGCCCGAGCGCGAGAATGGTGGTGGACGCGCTGTCGGAGTTGCCCCGTCTCCAGCGTCAGCCCGAGTTGCTCCTCCGCTAGCATGCCCGTCTCCATGTTGCCTCCCATCACGCGGCCGGGCAATGCGCGCGGCTCTGATCAGAGCCGCGACCGTAAGGGCGCGACGGTGTACTAATTCTCGATGGGGACCTTCTCGGCGCGATCGATCACGAGCGTCTCGACCGGAGCTTTCCCCGTCTCCAGTTTCAGGCCCAGTTGCTCCTGCAGGGCCGCGGCGACGTCGCTATTGTCCTTCGCGAACTTCAGGTCGATGTCGTAGGCCCCCGGCAGCCCCGTCTTGTCGACCACAGGATATCCGGCGAAGCGGGAAAGCAGCGCTGCGAGCATGCCCATCGGCATGTTGGCGCCCATCAGCCGGCCGGGCAGCATCTGATTCTGTCCGCCGTCCGGACGCCCGTCCTTCAGTTTCGGTCCGTTCTTGCCGACGACCAGCAGATACGCCTTCTGCTCCTTCATCTCCTTATGAACGGTCAGTTTGAACCGCTCAGTCAGCAGCGTCTTCAGCATGCCCGGCACCTGATCCTTCGGCGTGCCCGCCGGCAGTTTCGCCTGAATGTCGTACGGCGTCTCATCGATCCACGCGGGTCCGCTGATGCGCGCGCTATCGATGTGATAAGCGTTCGCCAGCAGGTTGACCAGCGTGATGTTGGAATAGCGGACCATCGCCGGGTCAGCATCTGACGCCGTGTACGCGGCCGTGCCATGCCGCGGCGGCGACATCTTCACCGATGCCACGTCGAAGGCCGGTGCCGATTGGCCATGCGCGCAAATCGCAAGTACGAACGCCGCTGCAAGTGCTCTCATTGGCCAATCAGTGTAACCTGTTTCGCTTGACTTCCAACCTGCATTAATGTGATTATCCGGCCAATGCGTGTGAAATGTTTCCTTTCGCTGGCCGTCGTTGTGACCGGTCTGCCTGCTCTGGCGCAGACCCGGTTTACCGCTGCCGATTACGCCCGCGCTGAGAAGTTCATGACTTACAACACCACGCAGCTGGTGTACTCGAGCGGTGTCCGGCCGTCGTGGATTTCGGGTGAGCGCTTCTACTACCGCAACACCACGGCGCAAGGCACGCAGTTTATCCTGGTCGACCCCGCGAAGGGCACGCGCCAGCCGGCCTTCGATCACGTCAAAGTGGCGGCCGCGCTGGCCACCGCCGGCGGCACCGGACTCAACGCCTATCGCCTGCCGTTCCAGGAGATTGACGTCACGCCCGACGGCCAGACGGTCAGCTTCAATTACAACGGCCGTCATTATGAATGCGACACGCAGGGCAACAAGTGTAACAACGTGGGAGTCGCCACGGCGTCGACCGGCGGCGGTGGACGCGGCGGCCGCGGTGGACGTGGTGGAGGCGCTGCCGGCGGCGGCGCGCTCTCGCCCGACAAGAAGCGAGCCGCCTTCATTCGCGACTACAACCTCTGGGTCCGCGACGTCGTCACCAACAAGGAAACGCAGTTGACGACGGACGGCATCAAAGACTTCGGCTACGCCACCGACAACGCCGGCTGGACCAGCAGCGACCGCGCCATCGTCGAATGGTCGCCCGACTCGCGCAAGATCGCGACCTACCAGCAGGACCAGCGCGGCGTGGGCGAAATGTACCTCGTCGAGACCAAGGTCGGCCATCCCACGCTGCGGTCGTGGAAGTATCCGCTGCCCGGCGATCATACGATCACCATGATCCAGCGCGTCGTCATCGATGTGGATGCCGCCAAGGTGATCCGGCTGCAGATGCCGCCCGACCAGCACCGCTCGACCCTGTGCGACGACATCGCGTGCGGCGGCGAATGGGGCGACGTCCAATGGTCGCCGGACGCCTCGCACCTTGCCTTCGTCTCCACGTCGCGCGACCACCGGGTCGAACAGCTCAAACTGGCCGACGCCGCCACTGGCGCCGTCCGCGAGGTCATGGAAGAGAAGGTCGCGACATTCTTCGAATCGGGCAACGGCAAGGTCAACTGGCACTACCTGCCCGAGTCCAACGAGTTCATCTGGTTCAGCGAGAAGGACAACTGGGGCCACCTGTATCTCCACGATCTGACCACCGGCAAGGTGAAGAATCAGATCACCACGGGCGAAGGCAATGTCACCCGCATCCTGCGCATCGACGAGAAGAATCGCATGGTCTACTTCCTCGGCGTGGGCCGTGAGAAGGGTCGCGATCCCTACTTCGCGAGTCTCTATAAGGTGGGCTTCGATGGCAAGAACTACGCCCTGCTCACGCCCGAAGACGGCAATCACGATATCACCCTTTCTCCTTCCGGCAGTTACTTTGTGGACAGTTACTCCAAGCCCGACGTGCCGCCCGTCGCCGTGCTCCGAGACCTCAATGGCAAGCTGATCGCGAACCTGGAGAAGGCCGACATTTCCAAGCTGCTGGCCACCGGGTGGAAGCCGCCCGTGCCGTTCACGGTCAAGGCGCGCGACGGCGTCACCGATATCTACGGCCTGATGTTCAAGCCGTCGAACCTGGATCCCAATAAGAAGTACCCGATCGTCAATCACATCTATCCGGGTCCGCAGACCGGCAGCGTCGGCTCGCGGAGTTTCTCGGCGGCGCGCGGCGACTGCGACGCCTTGGCGGAACTCGGCTTCGTCGTGGTGGAGATCGACGGCATGGGCACGCCCTGGCGGTCCAAGAAATTCCACGAGGCATACTACGGCGACATGGGCGACAACACGCTTCCCGACCAGGTGACCGCCATGCGGCAGCTGGCGTCGAAATATCCCTGGATCGACCTCGAACGCACCGGCATTTACGGCCACTCGGGCGGCGGTTACGCCACAGCCGACGCCATGTTCCGCTATCCCGATTTCTTCAAGGTGGGGATCAGCGAATCCGGCAATCACGACAACCGGGAGTACGAAGACGACTGGGGCGAGAAGTGGCAGGGCCTGCTCACGGACAAGCCAGGCAGTTCCGGCGACAACTATGACAGCCAGGCCAACCAACTGCTGGCCAAGAATCTGAAGGGTCACCTGCTGCTGGCTCACGGCACCATGGACAACAACGTCCCGCCGTACAACACGCTGCTCGTCGTCAACGAACTGATCAAGGCCAACAAGGACTTCGACCTGATCATGTTCCCCAACGCTGCTCACGGCTACGGCGCCGCATCCAACTACATGACCCGCCGCCGCTGGGACTACTTCGTGCGCTACCTGTATAACGCCGAGCCCCCGGCCAACTACCAGTTATCGGCCCCCGCCGCCGGCCGGGGCGGTCCGCCGACGGGGAACTAGCGGGGCACGCTTGCTGGGCGGGCGCTGCCGCAGCTGACGGGGAACTAGGGGGCGAACACATAGCTCCCTCACGGTCGCGGCTCTGATCGGAGCCGCGTGAGCCGAGTTGGCGCTCGGCGGGCAGGCTGAAGCGTGCCCCACTCCGGTATAATCACTAGCCTGTGGCAGCTAAGAAACCATCGGGTGGCGCGCTCGTGCTCGGGCTGATCCCGTTCGTTGCGATGTGTTTCTCCGTCGCGCTGTGGGATCGGGTGGAGCCGATGGTGTTCGCACTGCCGTTCAACCTCTTCTGGCTGATCTGCTGGATCGTCCTCAGCACGGGATGCCTCTGGGCCGCGTACCGCCTGGGCCGCGGTGACTCATGAGTGCGAGCGCCGTCTCGCTCACGACCATCTTCGCCATCGTCGCGTTCGGCGCCCTCATCGGCTTTCTGGCCGGAGTTCGTCGCAAGATGGACCTCGAACAGTGGACCGTCGGCGGCCGCGGCTTCGGCGGACTGCTGATGTACCTGCTGATGGCCGGCGAGGTCTACACCACCTTCTCCTTCCTCGGCGCTAGCGGATGGGCGTACTCGCGCGGTGGTCCGACGCTGTACATCATGGCCTACCTCACGCTGGCGTACGTCGTCTCATTCTTCATCCTGCCGCCCATCTGGGAAATCGGACGCCGCCACGGACTGCAAACCCAGTCCGACTTCTTCCGCCATCGGTACCGCAATAAGTATCTGGCCGCCTTCGTGTGCGTGGTCGGAATCGCCTTCCTCATCCCGTATCTGCAACTGCAACTCACCGGACTCGGCATCATCGTCTCGATCGCCAGCTTCGACGGCATCGGCAGGACTCCGGCCATGATCATCTCGGTGGTCCTGATCGCCGCTTTCGTCTTCGCCAGCGGCGTGCGCGCGGTCGCCTGGGTCAGCGTTCTCAAGGACGCCCTGATGCTGTTCGCTGCCATCTCGATCGGGATCGGCATCCCGTACATTCACTTCGGCGGAATCGGCCCGATGTTCGCCACGCTGTACCGCGCCCATCCGGCCCACCTCACCATGCCCGGCGCGACGCCCAACCTCGGTCACTCCTGGTACATCTCGACCGTGCTGCTGACGTCGCTGGGCTTCTACATGTGGCCGCACGCGTTCGCCTCCACCTACACGGCGAAGAGCGGCGACACGCTCCGGCGCAACGCCGTGATGATGCCGCTGTACACGATCACGCTGGCATTCGTGTTCTTCGTGGGTTTTGCCGCGGTGCTCGTCGTGCCCGGACTCCCGAGCGGCGATCTGTCGCTCTTGACCATCGTGCGGCAGAGCTTTCCTGCTTGGTTTCTCGGCGTGATCGGCGGTGCGGGCGCGTTGACGGCGATGGTCCCCGCCGCGATCTTCATCCTCACCGCCGCCACGCTATTCGCGAAGAACTTCTGGCGTCCGATGGTGTCGCCCGAGATGACCGACGACCAGGTCGCCCGGACGGCGCGCGCCATGGTGATCGTGATCAGCCTGATCAGCCTGTACCTGGCGATCTCGAACTCCACGACGCTGGTGTCGCTGCTGCTGCTCGGCTACGCCGGCGTCACTCAGTTCTTTCCGGGCGTCGTGCTCGGTCTCTATTGGGATCGCGCCGCGATGCCCGCCGTGTTCGCAGGGATGGTCGCCGGTGTGGCGCTGGTCGCGTTGCTCATGCTCACGCACCACGACCCGTTCTATGGCCTCAGCGCCGGCTTCGTGGCGCTCTGTTTGAACTTCTCGATTGCGGTAATCGGCAGTTTTGCTCACGCCTCGGCCCTGATGGGCCGCAGAATCGAGTGAACACCGTTGCCCGCCTGGACAGACGACCCTTCGCGATCGTCTATCTACCAGGCTGGAAGAGCGGCCGAGTTAGCGCACGGCAACGGGCGACAAAGATCGCCGCCTGCTGCACGTTCGCAGTCCGGAGGCCTACGCTACGCCGTCAGCCCCGAAAGCAAGCGAACGGCAGCCGTAACATCCTTCAGCCACTCACCGGGAGCCGCGCCCTCGCGCTCGATGTTGAGCGTTCCACGAAAGCCAATTTCCTCGAGTGCCCTTAGGAAGTTCTCAATGCCGACCGCGCCGAAGCCCAATGCGCGTTCGCTGCCCAATGCGCCAGGTACGTCCTTGGGCGGCCAATCGCCATCCTTGCAGTGCACCGAGATCACATGCGGCGCCAGCGCACGTAGGGCCTCGATGGGCTCGCCGGTGCCGTACAGGATCAGGTTCGCCGGGTCGAAATTGATTCCCAGGTTCGCCCGCCGGCAATCGGCCAGAAAGCTCCGCAGCACGTCCGCGCTCTCCTGCCCGGTCTCGAGCGCAAATGTCTGTCCATTCTTCGCGGCGTGATCGCAGATGCGCTGCACCAGTTCGCGCACGGCGACGTAGTCCGGGTCGGCCGCATTCTCCGGCACGAATCCGATATGGCATGCGATGCTCTTCACTCCGAGCTTGGCGGCGAAGTCGCTGACCTCGTACGTCCGCTGCTCGCGTTCGTCGCGGGTGGCGCGCGGGATGAAGCCCACGGTCTGCTGCACCGTTGGAACATCGGCGTAGCTCTCGCCGATGTACGATGCGAACACCGTCACCAGCGTGAACTGCGCCGCGTCCAGCGACTGCTTCCATTCGGCCGCCGCGGCATCGGTGAGTTGCATGTCGCCCGGCAATCCAAGCTGCCCGCAGCGCACGCCCGCCGAGCGTACATGTTCCAACGAATCCCGCCCGGCCCAAAACATCACCCCCGGCTCCAGGGGTCTCAAAGGCTGCATATCATTTTCGCTCCATTGCGAGTGCGCGATTCCAAAATCAGCCGCATCAATTTCACCGCGTCCGCCGACTCGGCAGCGGGACACAGCAGCGCTGGCTTGCCCGTATCGCAGCACTCGGCGAAATAGGCGATCTCGGCGGCGTAACCGTCGCACGGCGTCATTTCCAGGGGCTGCGACCCGCCCTTGGCTCCATACAGCGCCGGGGGCCGTCCGATCGAACTGTACTCGACTGTTCCGCCGTCCAGCGTTACCGTGTACTCCATGCTGAACGGGTACGCTCCGGCATTGTGCCAGCCGCCCGTGACCTCCACCACGCCGTCATCGTAGAAAAGCTGCGCGTCGAGGCAGTCGATGCCGAGGGCGGTGTGACAGTAGCCCGAAGCGCACACGGCGCGCGGTTTGCCGAACAGATGCAGGGCCATGTCGACGTCGTGAATCAGCAGGTCGAAGACGCCGCCGCCGCTCTTCTCCGCATCTTGCAGCCAGCCGCCCCAGGCCGGAGCAGCGCATCGCCGGCGGAATGTCGCGAAACGGCAGCGCCCCAGTTGCCCATTGCCGATGGCCGCACGCAGGGTGGTGTACTCCGGGAAGAAACGCAGCACCTGTGCCGTCATGAGCGTCTTCTTGTAGCGGCGCGCGGCGTTGATCATGCGATCGGCGCCGTACGGGTCGAGCGCCATCGGTTTTTCGACCAGCACGTGTTTACCGGCCTTCAGCGCCTCGACGGCCACGGTATCGTGCAGGTAGGTGGGCAGGCAGATATCGACGCCGTCGATCTTGGAATCGGACAGCACATCCTCGATCTCGGTGTACTTGCGCAGGCCGGAAAAATCCAGCCGCTCGCCGGGACCGCCGAGATTACCCTGCACGGCCGTCAGGTCGCCGGCCAGCTTGTTCTCATCGCTGCTATACACGGCCGCCAGTTCCACGCCCGGCAGACCGCGCATCGCCGCCACATGGGTACTGCCCATGAACCCCAGGCCCAGCACCGCGAGTCTCATCGCAGCTATTATAACGACGTGCTTGTCAAAGTTCTGATCTTTTCCGCGGCCGTGCTGCATGCGGCCGATGTGAACTGGCCCGTCAACGGTGGTCCTTACAATATCCGCTACTCCGAGTCCACGCAGATTACGCCGGCCAATGTCGGCCGTCTGCACGTGGCGTGGAGCTACGATTCCCACGACGCGTTCAAGGATTCCGAGATGCAGAGCAACCCCATCGTGGTCGATGGCACGCTTTTCGCGACAACGCCGACGCTCAAGGTGGTCGCACTCGACGCCGTCACCGGCCGCGAGATCTGGAAGTTCGATCCCAGCGGCGGCGCCGGTCCGCAGCGGCGATTCCGTCATCGCGGCGTGACCGTCTACCAGGACCGCGTGTTCGTCACGTACCGCAATTTCCTGTACGCGCTGGACAAGAAGACCGGCCAGCCGATCCCGAGCTTCGGCGCCGCCGGCCGCATTGACCTGCGCGAAAATTTGGGCCGGCCCGTCGCGACAGCCAGCATCAGCGCCAGCAGCCCGGGCGTGATCTTCGAGGACATGATCATCCTCGGCAGCACGGTCCCCGAGACCCTGCCGGGGACGCCCGGCCACATCCGCGCGTTCGACGTCCACACCGGCAAGATGCGATGGATCTTCCACACGATTCCGTACCCCGGCGAGTTCGGCTACAACACGTGGCCGAAGAACGCGTACGAGATCTCTGGCGGCGCCAACGCCTGGGCGGGACTCAGTATCGATCCGAAACTTGGCATGGTCTTCGCCGCCACCGGGTCGGCATCGTTCGATTTCTACGGCTCGAACCGGATCGGCGATAATCTGTTCGCCGACTGCGTGCTGGCACTCGACGCGCACACCGGTAAGCGCGTCTGGCATTTCCAGGGCGTGCATCACGACGTCTGGGACCTCGACTTTCCGGCCGCGCCCAGCCTCGTGACCGTGAAAGGCGTGGACGCCGTCGCGCAGATCACCAAGAGCGGCTATGTCTACGTGCTGGACCGGCGCACCGGGAAATCGCTATTTCCGATCGGCAGGCGCAAGGCTCTGGCCTCTCCGCTGGATGGCGAGAAGCTGTCCGTGGACCAGCCTTATCCAATGAAGCCGCCGCCCTTCACGCGCCAGACCTTCGACGAATCCATCATCACCAACCGCACACCGGAAGCGCACGCGGCGGTGCTCGAGATGTTCCGCAAACTCGATTCCAAGGGCATCTACACGCCTCCGAGCGCGCGCGGCACCATCCTGTTCCCGGGCACGGATGGCGGCGGCGAATGGGGCGGCGCGGCATTCGATCCGGCCACGGGGCTGCTGTACGTGAACAGCAACGAACAGCCGTGGATTATCCGCATGGTCACGCACGACACCACGTCGCTATACAAGAACAATTGCGCCGGATGCCACGGCGACGACCGCAAAGGCTCGCCGCAATTTCCTTCCCTGGTGGATATTGGACAGCGGCGGACGCGCGCGGACCTGGCATCGGTGATCCGCGAGGGCACCGGTCGTATGCCGGGCTTCTCGCACCTGGGGCGGGGAATCGACGAAATCGTGGAGTTCCTGATGACGGGCCGCGATACCGAGGCTGTGAAGGACACCAAAGATTCCAGTTGGCAGAAGTACCGAAATGAGGGCTACATCCTGTTCCGCGATCCCGATGGCTACCCGCCGCTGACGCCGCCGTGGGGGACGCTCAACGCGATCGACCTCAATAAGGGCGAGATCCGGTGGCAGATTCCCTTCGGCGAATATCCGGAACTGGTGGCCAAGGGAATTAAGGATACGGGCAGCGATAATTACGGTGGTCCGGTCGTCACGGCCAGTGGGCTGTTGTTCATCGGCGCGACGAATTTCGACAAGAAATTCCGCGCGTTCGATAAGCTGACGGGCAAGTTGCTTTGGGAGACGGTGCTGCCGGCGGCCGGCAACGCTACGCCGTCGATTTACGAGATCGGCGGACGGGAGTACGTGGTGATCGTCTGCGGGGGCGGGAAGAATGACGCGCCCTCGGGCAGCGCGATCGTGGCGTTTGCTTTGTAAATCCAGCTTTTCACGCAAAGACGCGAAGCCGCAGAAGCTTTTCGAGGAGGGCAAGGTCGTCCTGAAAGGCTCGTTGGATGCGCCGCTCGTAGAGGGTCGATAAGTTGATAATCTGGCCGCGCTCGAGCCACGGGTAGGCGTGGGCGAAGGCCACATTGGCTTGTTCGAGACGATGGCGTTTTCGATTTGGGCGGCGCGCTTCAGGGGCCAGCCATTGTAGGCGACTGGCTGAGAGGTCGGCATCGAGACAGTCCGCGGGTTCGTAGCCCTCGAGGTATGCGAGGCAGTGCTTCTTGTATCCTGCTCGTCGGCGGGCGTACAGAAGCGGGACTTGGGCTGTCAGTCCGTTCCTCTAAGCATTTAAGGTGCCAAACTCGGTCGTCCCCGAGGTGACGGAACAAAGCCAATTTCCCACCCGAGCCCAACGCAAACGACCAAATGAGCGCAAATTCATCGAGTGAGCTGCCCCCAACGAGGGAACCCCAATCCCCAACCCTAAAGTTCCTCCCGTTCTTGCCGATATTATTCCCGTGGGGAATTGCATTCTCGTAGCGTTACTGCTGCTATGCGCCGCCGCAGCGCAAACCGACAAGCCGCCCGCTCCAACAAAGGATGAACAGGCTCTGTTCGGCGATTTACCCACCATCGAAGCCGCTGCCCTGCATGCCCAGACCCTCGCCGAAGCCCCCGGCAACGTGTCGGTCATTACTGCGGAACAGATCCGCCGCTACGGGTACAAGACCCTCGCCGAGGCGCTGGCGTCGGTTCGCGGATTCTATGTCACTTACGATCACACCTATCACTTCGTCGGTGTGAGCGGAATATCCCTGCCGGGCGATTTCAATACCCGCTTTCTCGTGATGTTGAACGGACATCCGCTGACCGACAACATCTATAACTCCAATAACTTCTTCGCCCAGGATTTCGGGCTCGATATGGATCTGGTGGAACGTATCGAGATCATCCGCGGCCCCACTTCTGCCCTCTACGGGTCGAACGGCATGCTGGCGAATATCAACGTAGTGACCCGCTCGCCGGTGGACGGCCCGGCCCTGCGAGTGTCTTCCGAGAACGATACCTCCGGCCTGGCGAAAGTCACTGCGTCAGCCGCCCTCAACCTGGGCCACGGCGCCAATCTGCTGCTCTCGACCGCCATTTTCCACTCGTCCGGCATGTCGTTTCCATTGGACGGGCTCGATATTCCAGCCGGAGCCACGCGTCCTGTCTCGAACGCCGATGGTGAGCGCGGCTACCACACGTTCGCCAACCTGATCTGGCGCAATTGGAGCTTCACGGCTTACCTGAATTCACGCGAGAAGCACCCGCCGGTCGGATTGGGCACCAGTTTGTCCGGCGACCCCGCGCAGCATGTGACGGACAGCCGCAATCTTCTCGGCGCTTCCTACAAGCGCCAGATCGGTCCTGGAGAGGTTCACTGGCAGCTTTACTACGATGTCTACCGCTATCACGACCTGTTCAATTATCCGGTCGACGAGGATGTCCAGCCGATTCATGATTACAACCGCGGCGACTGGCTGGATACGCAGTTCACCTATGCGCTCCCGGTCAGCGGGTTGGGTGTCTTTACGGCCGGCGTGACCGGTTCGTGGGATCTTCGCGCCCAGCAGTTCAATCTGGTGGACGGGGAGCGCCAGGATTACACGAACGATCCCGACCGCAACGCTGCGTTGTTCGTCCAGCAGGAATGGGCCGTGGCGTCGAATTTGAAGCTGTATGGCGGATTGCGTCTTGACGAGTCGATCAACTTCGGCCATTTCCTCTCTCCGCGGCTCGCGGCAGTCTGGCAGTATTCGCCGCGCACGGTCTACAAGTTCGTGTATGGCCATCCGTTTCGCAACCCGAGCGCGTTCGAGCAGTTCTATAACGACGGCGGCCTCAGCTATACCGCGGCGCCACCCCTCAGCCAGGAAGTGGCGGAGACTTTTCAGGTGTCAATGGAGCGGAAACTGGCCTCCGCATGGACCCTGACCGTCGACGGATACCGGTATCGGATCCGCAATGGAATCGAAGCTGTCACCTTGCAGGATGACGTGCAGCAGTACCGGAATTCGTCCGGGTATTCCTCCAACGGGGCGGAATGGGAGCTCTCCGGTAGAGTCGCCGACCGTCTTGAAGTGTCGGCCAGTGTTACCAAACAACTGGCGGCGAATGCCTCGGCATGGTTGGCCAATTCACCCCATTCACTTGCCAAGGCGCGGCTGGGCCTGCCCCTATGCCGCGACAGGCTAAACCTGGCCGGAAGCTGGCAGTACATCTCCGCCCGGCAATCGTGGACCGGCGATCGCCTCGGTGGCGCGCTTTTGATGGATGCGGTCGCAACATGGAGGCTCACGTCGCATTTCGATGTGCAGGGGGGAATCCGCAACCTGTTCGACCGGCGTTATGAGGACCCGATCTACCTCACTGTGGATCGTTTGCGCGGAGATGGCCGTACGGCATTCCTCAAGCTCGTTTGGCGGGTAATGGAATGACGTCGGCTGCCGTTTGGCTAATGCTGGCGGCGACGCTTCCAGCGGCCCAGACAGGTATTGTGATCGCCTACGAATCGGGCGTCGTAGCTTACACGGAAGCTTTGGAGGGCTTGCGAGCCGGCCTCGGGTCCACGCCGCTGACTGTAATAGACCTGGGGGCGCCCGGAGGCGTGGACGAGTTGGCGAGGGCGGTGGCCGCGCGCGATACCCGTGGCATCATCGCCGTGGGAATGAGCGCACTCAAGGAGGTCCAGGCCCATAAACCGGCTGCTCCCGTGATTGCCGGTATGGTGCTCCACGGTCCCGACGCCGAAGCAGTGGCTGCTCACGTGGATATAGAAATCGCGCTGGCCGTGCAGTTGGAAACGATGAAGGCATTGCTACCCCACGGCAGCCGGGTGGGAGTCATTCTGAATCCGAAGAATGGCCGCTACGCCGCCGACGCCATGGAATCCCGCGCCCGGCGTGTGGGCTTCACGCTGGTTGCGGTGGAGTGTGACGGGCCCACCCACCTGTTGAAGGCCATGTCGTCCCTCAAGGGCAAAGTGGATTTTGTGTTGTGCTTCCCGGATTCGGAGTTCTACAACTCCGTCACCATCAAGCCGCTGGTGCTCTCGTCCCTGGAAGGCCGGCTGCCCCTCGTCGGCTTCTCCCCGGCATTCGTCCGAGCGGGCGCCGTCGCGGGCATTTATCCGGACTACCGCGACTTGGGCCGCCAGGTTGCCGACCTGGCCCTAAGGACGCTCAAGGGCGGGGAGCGGATCCCGGACGAAGGGCCTGCCAAAGTCCGGGTCGCGGTGAATCAACGGGTGGCCCGGTTGTTCGGTCTGGAATTCCGCACGACCTCCTTCCCGGTGGAGGTTCTGCACTGATGCGATCCATGCAGAACTCGCTATTGCTGCGTGTCCTCGCCGCCAGCCTGGCGCTCTGCGCCTTCATCGTGATCGGTTTGACCGGTCTCTTTTTGTGGAGCTACCGGCGGGACGTGCAGCGGCAGTTGGCCAGCCGCGCTGGTTCCCTGGCCGATTTCCTGGCCGGCCAGAGCCAGTTCGCAATGCTGGTGGGCGACGAATCCGAACTGGAGCGGATCGCCCGCACCGCTATCTCCACCGAGCAGGTGCAGTTTGTAGAACTGACCGACGCAAGCAGTGGAAAGCCGCTGCTGTTGATACGTCCGGGCTTCGTTCCGGGTCGTCACAGGCTGATCGAGGTGACCCGCCAGGTCGTGCGGCCTCCCGAGGTGGGCCGCATCGGTTGGGAGTCCGGGAATGCCTTTCCAGCCACGCTCGGCAGCGTGCGTCTCGGCTTTTCAACGGAAACCCAGCGTGCCGAACAGGAGCGGCTGGCGCTGGTGGCTGCGGCCATGGCGGCTGTCTGGCTGCTGCTCGCCGCCGCCATCCAGTCGTGGCAGATGAGGACGCTTTTGCGGCCGCTCCAGTCATTGACTGAGTCCACCGGCCGGGTCGCGGCCGGCGATTTGAACGGTCGCGCCGAAGTAGTTCGCATGGACGAAGTCGGCCGTTTGGCGACCGCGTTTAACACCATGCTGGACCGGCTGGGCGAAACCCTCGTATCCAAGGAAGCGGCCGAGGCCGCCAATGCGGCCAAGAGCCGCTTCCTGGCAACCATGAGCCACGAGCTGCGCACCCCCTTGAACGCGGTGATCGGCTACAGCCAGTTATTGCAGGAGACCTGTGCCGAGCGGAATATCGAGGACATGACCGAGGACCTGGGCCGCATCGAACAAGCCGGGTCGATGCTGCTCCACCTCGTCAGTCAGGTGCTGGACTTCTCCAAGGCGGAAGTCGACTGCATCGAGCTGTACCCGGAGCTTTTCGACGTCGGCCAGACCATAAAGGAAGTGATCGCGACCGTTGGCCCCCAGGCAGCCGGCAATCGGAACCGGTTGTATGTGCATGCTGACGATAGCGCCGTGGAAGCGTATACCGACGTGACGCGCTTTCGCCAAAGCATCCTGAACCTGGTGGCCAACGCCTGCAAATTCACCGAGAACGGTGAGATCCATGTGGATCTGAGCCGCGAGAAAGCCGGCGGCGAGGATTGGATCGCGGTCAGCGTCAAGGATACCGGCATCGGGCTCAGTCCCGAACAGCAGGCCAAACTGTTTCAGGCCTTCACCCAGGCGGATTCATCCACTACCCGCAAGTATGGCGGCACGGGCCTGGGACTTGCGATCAGTCGTAAACTCTGCCGCATGATGGGCGGAGATATTTCCGTGCAAAGCGAACTCGGGAAAGGATCGAACTTCATGATACGGATTCCGGCGCGAATCCGTCTCCAGGAAAGTTAGCAAACCTATGGCGATGCGTCTGCTGGTTGTCGATGACGATGAGATGAATCGGGATGTGCTGAGGCGGCGCCTGTTACGAGCCGGCTACGAAGTGGTCACGGTCGTCGACGGCCCCGAGACTTTGCGCGTCGTGGAAAGCAGTCACATCGATCTCGTACTGCTCGACATTATGATGCCGGGCATGAGCGGTATGGAAGTCTTGCAGCGCATTCGCCGGAAGTTTTCCGCTTCGCAACTGCCGGTCATCATGGTAACGGCGGTGGCGCAAAGCGCCGAGGTCGCGGCGGCTCTGCGCATGGGCGCCAACGACTACATCACCAAGCCCCTCGACTGGCCCGTGGCCCAGGCGCGAATCGAAGCGCGGCTGGCCTCGTCGTCCCGCCACCGCGAGATGACCCAGACCGCCGAGCTATACCGTCTGGCCTCCAGCGCTTCCGGCGAGGGACTCTGGGACTGGGACCTGACCACCGGCGAGGTGCACTGTTCGCCAAGCGTGATGAGCATCCTCGGCGACGAGGAGGGCGCGTTCGCCTGTTCCGCTGACGATTGGTTTGAACGCATTCACCCGGGCGATCGTTTGCGCGTGCGGCAACAGCTTGACCGACATATTGCCGGCAGCAGCGCCAACCTGGAGAGTGAATTCCGGATGTACCGCAAGAATGGCGGATACCTATGGGTGGAGTTGCGCGGCGGTGCTTCCCGGAATAGCTCGGGAGTAGCGGTGCGTGTGGCCGGACATCTCACCGATATTACATCGCGCAAAGCCGTGGACCCGGCGACGCTTCTGCCCAATCGCGTCTGGCTTGAATCCGAATTGGAAGGGCCGACAGGTCCCCACGGAAGTACCGCCCTGGTGCTGGTCGAACTGAACGGGTTCGACCGCTACCGCGAAGCCGTTGCGTCCGCCCACAGCCACCGCATGCTCCAGGCCATCGCCACGGGCCTGAAGAACTGCTTGCATGACGCGGGTCTGGACAGCCGAACGGACGTCGCCTGTTCCGGCGAACACCAGTTCGCCATTCTGCTGCGGCAAGCCGGGTCCGCCGGTGAACAGCAGCATACGGCTCTCGCGTTGCAGGCTGCAATCAACGCTTGTTTGCAGCAGGAACGCGAGGCTGCGTTCATCACGCCGCTGGCCGGCATGGCCGCCGTTCAGGCCGGCGAGCCGTTACAGTCGCTCTATCGCGATGCTCAGGCCGCACTCCGCCATGCCCGCGAACAGGGCTCCGGCGCGTCGGCCGTTTTCGATAGCGCAATGCGCCAGCGCGACCTTGACGAAATTCGCTTGGAAGCGGACCTACGGCACGCCATCGACCAGATGCAGTTCGTCGTGTACTATCAGCCCAAAGTGGATCTGGAATCCGGCGCCATCGCGGGCTTCGAGGCCCTCGTGCGGTGGAATCGGCCCGGTTTCGGACTGGTCATGCCCAACGACTTTATCCCCTTGGCCGAGCGCACCGGCATGATCGTGCCGATCGGCATCGCCGTGCTGCGGCGCGCCTGCCAGGACACCGTCGAACTGCGCCGTTCCTTCCCTGCGGTGGCCGTGAGCGTCAATGTTTCGGGCCGGCAATTCTCCGATCCGAATCTCGTAAATCAGGTCCGCGACGTCCTTGCCGCGACCAGGTTGCAGCCCGAAGCGCTGCGCCTCAAGGTCACCGAAACGGTCGTCGTGAACGATGCCGCCGGCGCGTTGCAGACCATGCGGGAATTCCGCAACATGGGCGTCGGGCTCAAACTCGACGACTTCGGTTCCGGCTACGCGTCGCTGGCATATTTGCAGCAGTTTCCCTTCGACACTTTGAAGATCGACCGCAGCTTCGTTGTGCAGATGGACGAGAGCACGGCGGGTCAAGCCATCGTCCGCGCCATTATCGAAATGGCCCGCTCGCTGCGGTTGGACGTGGTGGCCGAAGGTATCGAGACTCACCGCCAGGCTCGCCAGTTGCGCGGTATGGGCTGCGGCTACGGGCAGGGATACCTGTTTTCGCGCCCCGTGGATCTGCCGAAGTTGCACGAGTTGCTGGCCGGCTGGACGATGCCCGAGTTATGGCCCGTGGGTGTGGAGTCGGTGGCATGACCCGCTTGCTGCTGGCCGAAGATGACGAATTCAGCCGCGACATGCTGGTTCGCAGGCTGGAGCGCCAGGGCTTCCAGGTAATCGCCGCGTCCGACGGGCGGGAAGCCCTGTTGGCCGCCCGCCAGCAGCGCCCCGACCTCATCCTCCTGGATCTCGATATGCCCGTGATGGACGGTCGCGCCGCCATGCGCGCCCTCCGCAATGACCCCCGCACCTTCCGCATCCCGATCATCGTGCTCACCGCGCACGCCCTGCCCGAAGATGTGGTGGACGCCCAGGAGCACGGCTGCTGCGCCTACGAAACCAAACCCGTGGTCCTCCGCCGCCTCATCGAAAGAATCGAGGACGCCGTGAAATCCGTCGCCCCATCGGAGCCGCGACCGTGAGGGAGCCCCGACCTACGCCAGCCCCGACCGCTCCAGCAGCGCGCGCGGGTCCGGCTCCCGACCCATGAAGTTGCGGTACAGATCGGCTGGGTCTTCGCTGTCGCCCTTGGCCAGAATCTTGCTCCTGAACTCGCCCCCGATGTCCGGACTGAAAATCCCGTTATCCCGGAACCGGGTGAATGCGTCGGCGTCCAGCACCTCGGCCCACTTGTACGAGTAGTAGCCCGCGCCGTAGCCCACGGGAGCCGCGAACAGGTGCGTGAACGCGGCGATCATGGCGTGCTGTGGCGGCAGCGGCGCCGGAATATATTCCTGCAACACCTGCCGCGTGTAATCGATCGGGTCGCCATCGCGTTCCGGCGAGTAGTGCACATGCAGTAGCAGGTCGATAAAGGCGAATCCCAGTTGCCGCATCTGGCCGTTGGCCGCGCGGAACGTGCGCGCCCGCTTCATCTTCTGGAATAGGTCTTCGGGCACCGGTTCGCCAGTCTGCCAGTGGCGCGCGAACAGATCCAGCGCCTGCCGCTCCCAGCACCAGTTCTCCATGATCTGCGAGGGCAGTTCCACGAAGTCCCATGCCACGCTGGTGCCGGCCAGCGACCGGATCTCGACCCGGCTCAACAGATGATGCAGCAGGTGGCCGAATTCATGGAAGATGGTCTCGACCTCGCGATGTGTCAACAGCGCCGGGTTGCCGCCCACCGGCGGAGTCAGATTGCCGCAAATCAAGCCGAGGTGCGGCTGAAACCCCGCGACCGAAGGCCCGCCCGTGATCAGCGCATCCATCCACGCGCCGCCCCGCTTGTTCTCGCGGGGAAACCAGTCGGCGTAGAAGCCGCCGATAAACCCCCCCGTCTCGTCGTACACGTTGTAGTAGCGGACTTCCTTGTCCCACGCCGGCACGCCCGCTTCTTCCTCTACCCGGATGCCGTACAGCCGGCTGACCAGGTCGAACATCCCGGCCACCACGCGCTCGACAGGGAAGTAGGGCCGCAGTGCCTCTTCGTCGAAATCGTATAGCGCGGCCCGTTGTTTCTCGGCGTAGTAGGCGACGTCCCATGGCGCCAGTTCGGGCGCGTCCGGACCCTCCAGTGTGCGGCGGAATTCCAGCAGTTCGCGATTCTCTTCCCGGAAGCGCCGCTCCGTTTTGGCCTTCAGGTCCTCCAGGAAGTTCATGGCCCGGGCGCCCGTGTGAGCCATGCGGTCTTCCAGCACCAGGTCGGCGAAATTGGCGAAGCCCAGCAGCGCCGCCTTCTCCCGCCGCAGATCCAGGATGCCGGTAATCAGCGCGCGATTGTCGTGCTTCCCCTGCGTAGCTCGGATGGCATAGGCCTCGTACTCCTTGCGCCGGATCGCCGCATCGTCCAGGTAGGTCATCACTGCGATGTAGTCCGGACCCTGCAGGGTGAAGCGCCAACCCTCCATTTTTTTGCGTTCCGCGCTCGCGCGGCCGCTGGCGATCGCCGTCGGCGGCAGTCCGGCCAGTTGCGCCTCATCGGTGATCACCAGTTCGAAGGAGTTGGTCGAATCCAGGACGTTCTCGGCAAACTTGGTGGTCAGCTTCGTCAGTTCCACGTCGAGCGCTTCCAGCCGCGCCTTGCCGGCCGGATCCAGATCCGCGCCGTGGCGCCGGAAGCTCTCCATCGTCTTGGTCAGAAAGCGCCGCCGCTCGCCCCACAGGCCGGTCGCTTCCGGCGTGCCGGCGAACGACTTGATGGCCAGCCAGAGATTCTCCTGCAAAGGGATGCTCGAATAGAACGCGCTGACCTCCGGCTGTACCGCATTGAACGCCGCCCGCAGTTCGGGATAGGTCGCGACGGCTTCCAGATGCCGCACCACGCCCATCGCGTAGTCCAGCGGCTCGGTCAACAGGTCGAGCGCACGCATGGTATTGTCGAAGGTGCGTTCCGCCTGTTCGCCCGAAATGGCGGTGAGACGGGAGCGGGCCTCGGCTAGAAGTTCGGTGGCGGCGGGTTCTACATCCGCGGCGGTAATCCGGTCGAAGGGAACGCGAAATTGAACCGTGAGGAGCGGGTTCGACGGGTTGGCACTCTGCATCATTAAGAGGTTAACAGGTGGTCCAGTCTCCACAACCGGCCCGCGTGCAAAAAACTACAGAACGGTTAACATAGAAGAACATGGGTTCTGACGAGAATGGGGTGCCCCGCCGCCCCCCTGTCGAGGAGCGGCTGAACGTTTTTGCCCTGGTCATATACATACCCGGTCCGCTCGGAGTCTTCCTCGACGACCTTCGCCGCGAGTTGGTCCCCCATTACAATCCCCACGCACATGTCAGCGTCCTGCCACCACGGCCGCTGGGGGTCGATTGGCATGTGGCCTCCGACCAGGCCCGGAATCTGATCGAGGCGTGGAGCCCGTTCGACGTACAACTCACGGAACTTCACGTCTTTCCGGTTACAAACGTAATTTATATCGAAGTCGGCGCCGGGGCTGACGATCTGCGCAGGATGCACGCCGCCATGAACCTGACCGACCTGGCCTTCGAAGAGCCCTTTCCTTACCATCCGCACATCACGCTGGCGCAGGAGATTCCTCACGATACCGTGGCCCAGGTCCAGGAACTGGCGCAGCGCCGGTGGGACGAATTCACCGGACCCCGCACCTTTCGCGCCGATCGCGTCGCCTTCGTCCAAAACACCCTCGGCAACTGCTGGATCGACCTGGAAGAGCACTCGCTCGGCGCCGTTCCTGTCCGCTAAGAATTAATTTGCGACCAATTGCTCCGAAAAAGCACTAAAGTACTGGCAGGAAACTGCCGATCTGGTAAGTGTCGGGCAAAGGGCCATCATTGTGAACACTGTAGCGGTATGTGATACGGAGCCGATCGCGATTGAGGGCTTGCGGAGCCTTCTGGAATCGGCGGAAAACCTGCGAGTCGTCGTGGCCGAGAATACGTTAATGGACGGCATGGATGCAGTGCGCGAACTGCATCCGGCCATCCTGATCGTGGACAAGACGTTCGGTCAACACGCGGTGATCGACTGGATGCAGAGTATGAAGGACGCTCCGTTCCAGGTTTTCACCATCGTTTGGGGCAGCACTTTCTCCGAAGCCGAGGCCCTGCGGTACATCAAGTGCGGAGCCGCCGGGGTGCTGCGGAAGACCGCGTCCCTCGATACCGTGCTCGATTGTTTGCGGACCGTGCAGCGCGGCAATACATGGATGGGCGGCGATATGGTTCGCGAGGCTCGCCGTCCCTTCCGTCCCGGCCATTCACCGCTCACCGCCAGGGAGTTGCAGGTGCTGGAACAGGTGGAGAACGGCCTCAAGAATCGGGATATCGCGGAAATGTTGGGCATCCGGATCGGAACCGTCAAGATTCACCTCAAGCACATCTTTGAAAAAACGGGAATCCGCGGACGCTACGGGCTTGCGCTGTCGTGTTTGAAGGAGAAAGGCCTCGTTTCGGCGGGGATGATATCCTAGAAGCTTGACCCGCATAGTCTCGCCTTGCATGGCAATTTTTTTGAGCGCCGCGACTGTCGCTACGGCTCAAACTCCGGTCCTGCTGGACGCAATGTCCCAGGAACTGAACCGCAATTTTAGTGTACTCAAAGAGAAGGCCGATCCCGCCGCTTACTTCGTCAGTTACGAAGTCACGGAAGAGGATTACCGGAGCATCTCCGGCACTTTGGGAGTGATCAACAATTCCGGCAACGGTAAGACCCGCGCGCTGGATGTCTCGGTCCGTGTGGGCACGCCGAAACTAGACAACTACCACCGCGTACGCAACGATCGCGGCCAGTTCACTTCGGGCGCCATCCTGACCTTCGAAGACAACGTCGACTCCATCAAGCGCCGCTTGTGGTCGGAGACGGATCGAGCGTATCGCGCCGCTGCCGAGCGCCTTATCCGCATCAAGACCAACACCCAGGTCAAAGTGGCCGAATCCGATGACTCGGACGATTTCTCGGCGGAACCTCCGACCAGCTTTACGCAGGCCGTCCCCCGGTTGAAATTCGACGAGAACGAGTGGAACGAGCGCATCCGGCGGCTCTCGGCGCGGTTCCAGAGCTATCCCAGCGTGCTGACCTCGCATGTCAGCGTCCTGGCGCAGACCGACACCCGGTACCTGGTGAATACGGAAGGCTCTCGTGTGCAGCACGGCCGCGGGTATGCCCGGATCGTGATTACCGCGTCGGCCAAAGCCGCCGACGGCACCGACCTCAGCTCCTTCGACACCTACGAAGCGGTCGATCCGTCCGGCCTGCCGGATGACAAGGTGCTGCTGGCTGCGATCGATCGCGTCGCCAACGACATCGGCCACCTGTTGAAAGCCCCGGAAGCCGAGCCGTTTGTCGGGCCGGCGATTTTCTCGGGCCGCGCCGCCGGCGTCTTTTTCCACGAGATCTTCGGACATCGCGTCGAAGGCCACCGCCAAAAAGACGAGAGCGAGGGACAGACCTTCACCAAGAGCGTCAATACCAAGGTGCTGCCCGATTTCCTCTCGGTCGTCTTCGACCCCACCCGCCGCAAAGTCGGCGGAGTTGATCTCAACGGTTGGTACGACTATGACGATGAAGGTGTGAAGGCGCGCCCCGTCACCGCCGTCCAGAACGGTGTGCTTAAGACGTTCCTCATGTCGCGGTCGCCCATTAAGGGTGTCGATCACTCTAACGGCCACGGCCGCCGGCAGCCCGGGCTGGAAGTCGTTTCCCGGCAGTCCAACCTGCTGGTCGAATCCTCTAACGCCGTCTCCGACGCCAGGTTGCGCCAGATGCTGCTCGACGAAGTGAAGAAACAGGGCAAGCCCTACGGCCTGTACTTCCGCGATATCACGGGCGGGTTCACCACCACCCAGCGAGCCGGGTTGCAGGCATTCAAAGTGATCCCCGTCATCGTCTACCGCGTGTACGCCGACGGCCGGCCCGACGAGTTGGTCCGCGGGGCCGACATCGTAGGCACGCCGCTGTCGAGCTTCTCCAAGATCATGGCAACCAGCGATAAGCAGGAAGTCTTCAACGGTTACTGCGGCGCCGAATCCGGGAGCGTGCCGGTGTCCGCCGTATCGCCCGCCATCCTGGTGTCGGAAATCGAAATCGAAAAGAAGGCCAAAGGCAACGACCGGCCTCCGCTTCTGCCCGAGCCAACCGTGATGGAATCCCGGGGAGGTGGCCGTTGAAACGTCTTCTCCTTGGCGCGGTAATCGTGGGAGCAGCGGTAATGAGCGGCCAGGCGCCGCCGGTGGATCCGGTGCTCCAGGCCATGCACGATGAGGTGGAGCGGTCGCGCGCCCTCAGCATTTCCAACCTGGAAAAGCCCTACTTCGTCGAATACGCGATGGATGAGGCCGAAACGTTCGCCGTCACGGCCAGTCTTGGCGGCCTGCTTTCGAAACGGCACGACCATTTCCGCTCGCCCGAAGTCGAGGTGCGCGTCGGCGACTACAAGTTCGATAACAGCAACTATGCCGGCCGCTTCGGCGGCGGATCGCAGTACGACCTGTCGCGATTCCCGCTCGAGAATGCCTACCCTGTGATGCGCCGCTACTTGTGGCTACAGACGGATTCGGCCTACAAATCGGCGGTGGAAGCCATCTCCCGAAAACGGGCAGCCCTGAAGAACCTGACCCAGAGCGAGCAACTCAACGACTTTGCCCATGCCGAACCGATTCGCCTGGTGCGCGACTTCAAACATCTGACTGTGGACGACACGGCCTGGAGCAATCGCGTGCGGGAACTGTCGGCCGTGTTTGCCCAGTACCAGGATGTGAAGGCCAGCGGCGTCGATTTGGAAGCCACCGAAGGCGGCTATCGCCTCGTGAATTCCGAAGGCACCGAAGTGAAAATGCCGGAGAGCGCCGCGTTGGTGCGCATTCGCGCCGCCGCCCAGGCGCCCGACGGTATGACCGTGCGGGATGCCGTCACGTACCACGCCATGGATGCCTCTCATCTGGCCTCGCAAGTCGAAATGCAGCGCGGCGCGAAAGCCGTTGCCGAGAACGTGACGGCACTGGCGCATGCGTCCAAGGGTGAGGACTATAGCGGTCCGGTGCTGTTCGAAGGCACGGCCGGCGCCCAGGTTTTCGCCGAGGTCCTCGGCAAGAATCTGACGCTGACCCGACGTCCCGTGATGGACGGAGGGCGCGGCGGCGGTGCGGCCAGCGGCAGCGAATTGGAAGGCCGCATGGGTTCGCGGATTCTGCCGGACTCTTTCAGCGTGGTCGACGACCCGTCGCAGACCGAGTGGCACGGCCGCCCGCTGTTCGGCCATTACGAAGTGGATCGCGAGGGAGTCGCGGCCAAGGCGCTGAAGCTGGTAGACAAAGGAGTGCTGAAGAGCTTCCTGCTGACCCGCCAACCGGTGCGCGGCTTCGAGGGCTCCAACGGACGCGCCCGCCTGCCGGGCGGCTATGGCTCCAGCACGGCCGCATTCAGCAATCTGTTTATCAGCTCGACCGAGACTGTTCCGGCCCGGCAGATGAAGCAGAAACTGATCGAGCTCATCCAATCCCGCAGCAAGCCGTACGGACTGCTGGTCAGGCGTATGGACTTCCCGTCCACCGGTACCGCTGACGAAGTGCGCCGCATCCTCACCGCCAGCCAGGGAAGCGGCCACCCGGTAAGCTCGCCGATCCTGATCTATAAGGTGTTCCCGGACGGCCACGAGGAGATCGTCCGCGGTCTTCGCTTCCGCGGCTTCAACGTAAAGTCCCTGCGCGACATCCTGGCAACCGGCGACGACGCCGAGGCGTTCGAGTTCATGGATAGCTCCGTGCCGTTCGCTCTGGTGGGCTTCTCCAGCTTCACCACCGAATCGTGCGTCGTCGCGCCGTCCATTCTGATCGACGATTTGGAACTGCATCCCGTCGAGGAAGAAATGCCAAAGTTGCCACTGGTGCCGGCGCCGCCTACTGGCAATAAATAGGACCTGCGATTGCGCCTGCTCGGCCGATACGTTTTTCGCGAGATTCTGACCAGCGCCGTGCTGGGCACGATGCTGGCCACGTTCGTCATCTATCTGCAGGGTGCGGATGCGCTGTTCACGCTCTTGGTGAGCAGCACCAACGTCACTCCGAAGATGGTGATCTCGCTGTTCCTCTGGGCCATTCCTCCGGTGCTGCCGATGACTATTCCATTCGGCGTGCTGGTCGGCATCCTGATTGGACTGGGACGGATGGCCAGCGATGGCGAGATCGTGGCCATGCGCGCGGCCGGTGTTTCCAGCCGCAAGGTCATCCTGCCGGTACTGTTGTTCGCCGCTCTCGGGATGGGTGTGGCCGCGCTGGCATCGCTCCGGCTGGCGCCGCTGGCTTGGCGGGTGACTCTCGACCTGCGGAACGAACTGCTGAAGCAGCAGCTCTCGGCCGACGTCGAGCCGCGCGTCTTCATCGAGAACTTCCCCAACAAGATCCTGTACGTTGGGGAGGTCAAGAACGCGGGCGGCCCCAGCATCTGGAAGCCGGTCTTCATCGCCGACGTGACGCCGCCCGAACAGCGCACCACCGGGATGAAGGATAAGGCGAGCGGCCCTATGGTGACGGTGGCGCGCGAGGCCATCGCCGTCTCCGACGCCGCGCACAATCGCATCCAGCTCAATATGAGCAACGTCGCCAACCACGAGATGGGCAAGGACGACCTGGCGAATGACGCCAGCTATACCCATATCGTGCAGCGGCTGGAGGCTAACCCTCCGCGGCAGGAATCGCTGCGCTCGCGGGCCATGAATACGCGCCAGCTATACGCTGCCCGCAAAGGCCCCGACTGGGTCGAAGTGCAGACGGAACTGTATCGCCGGTTTGCGAATCCCATCGCGTGCCTGGTGCTCGCGATGGTGGGCATTCCGCTCGGCATCTCCACGCGAAAGGGCGGCAAAAGCGCGGGCTATATTATCGCGGTCTTCCTCGGCTTCTTCTGCTATCACCTCTCGTCTCTGACCCTGATCGGGATCGCGAAGCAGCGTAGCCTGCCCATTCCGCTTGCCGTGTGGCTGCCCGATATCGGGTTCTTTTTGGCCGGCCTGGTGTTCCTGTACCGTATGGAACTGCCCGGCGATCGCGATCTGTTGGGTAGCCTGCAGGCATTCTTCGGCAGGCTGGTGGCGCATATCAAGCCGAAGCCGTCGGACACCGGCGAATCGAAGCCGTTCTGGCGCTTTCCGCTGCTGCCGCAGATCGTCGACACGTACATGCTGTCTGGGTTCCTGTTTTACGCCGGGGTCGTGCTGGCCAGCCTGGTTTCGATGATCCTGGTCTACAACTTCTTCGAACTGATGGGCGACATGTTCCGCAACCACATCGACTTCGGCACGATGCTGCGGTACCTGTTCTTCCTGACGCCGGAACTGATTTACGAGATGGTGCCGATCAGCGTGCTGGTGGCGGTGCTCATCAACCTCACCATGTTGAGCCGGCAGAACGAAGTAACGGCATTCAAGGCCTGTGGCATCAGCCTGTACCGGCTGGCGTTGCCGATCCTGCTGGGCAGCATGATCTTCTGCGGCGGCCTGTTCGCGTTCAATTACCAGTACGTCCCCGCCGCGAATCTGCGGCAGGACGCCTTGCGGGATGTCATCAAGGGCCGCACCACCAAGCAAAGCTGGCAGCGTCCCGATCGTAAGTGGATCATGGGCAACGACAACCGGATCTACTACTATCGCTACTTCGATACCACCGCGGCGGCCATGAGCGATGTCTATGTCTTCGACCTGGAGCCCACCACGTTCCGGCTGGTGCGAGAGATCGTCGCCGAGCGGGCAACTTGGAGTCCCGTGGGCAGGACGTGGCTGTTCGAGAACGGCTGGAGTTGCACGTTCGAGGGCGCAAATTGCAAGAACTACGATAATTTCAAACGTGGATCCGGGAAGAGCGAGAGCGTGACCTTCCCCGAGTTGACCGAACCGCCCGACCATTTCCTGAAAGAACCGCTGCAGGACAAGCAAATGAACTTCCTGGAGTTGGATAACTACATCAACGACCTATCGAAGAGCGGGATCGGCACGACTAAGTTGGAAGTGCAGTTTTATCGTAAGTTCTCTGTGCCGATGTTTCCGATTATCATGGCGCTGATCGCCGTGCCGTTCGGGTTTATCGTGGGCAACCGCGGCGCGATGACGGGCATCGGTGTGAGCCTGGTAATCGGACTCAGCTATTGGGCGACCAATACGCTTTTCGAGAAACTCGGCGACGTTCGCCTATTGCCTCCGACTATGGCCGCGTGGTCGCCCGACTTACTTTTCGCCTTGGTTGGAATGTATCTGTTCCTGCGAATGCGGAGTTAAATTCTCTCTTGCGCCTGCCCCGAGTTCTTCATTTTTCTCGCTATGAGAAATGCCAACTCGATGGACTGCTCGCCATTTAGACGGGGATCGACTTCCGATTCGTAAGCCCTGGCCAGATCCGCTTCGCCCGTGCCGCGGGCGCCGCCGATGCACTCCGTGACGTTCTCGCCGGTCAGTTCGATGTGGACACCGCCGAGTTCCTGACCCATGGCGCGGTGGATGTCGAAGGACTGCTCCACCTCGTCGTAGATGTCGTCGAAATTGCGCGTCTTCACGCCGGTGGAGGTCGTCTGGGTGTTGCCGTGCATGGCGTCGCAGATCCAGACCGGCTTGCCGCCCTCCGCTCGGACGGCTTCGATCAGGCGGGGCAGTTCATCGGCGATCTTCTTGCGTCCCAGGCGATGAATCAGCGTCAGGCGGCCGGGACTGCGCTCGGGATCGAGCATCTCCAGCCACTGCGCGATGTCCTCGCGTTTCGTGGACTCGCCGACCTTGATGCCGATGGGATTTTCGATGCCGCGCAGGTACTCCATGTGGGCGCCGTCCGGGCGGTTGGTCCGCAGTCCAGCCCACGGGAAATGCGTCGACAGGTTGAAGTATCCGGGCCGCCGCGGCACCTTGCGCGTCTGCGCCGATTCGTACCCGAGGTGCAGCGCCTCGTGCGCCGTGAAGAAGTCGATACGGTCCGTCTCGCCGGCGCGAATGCCGAGGATGTTCTCCATGAAGCTGAGCGAATCGCCGATGGTTTCCTTGATGCGCCGGTATTCGTCCGCGAGCGGTGAATTCTGCGCCCAGTCGAGATCGAAGTATTCCGGGTGATGCAGGTCGGCGAACCCACCCTTGATGAGCGCGCGGACGAAGTTGAGGGTCAACGCGGCGCGTTCGTAGCCGCGCAACAGGAGGTCGGGATCGGGTGTGCGAGCTGCGGTCGTGAATTCGGGACGGTTGATGATATCGCCGCGATAGCACGGCAGGGTCACGCCGTCGCGCGTCTCCAGGTTGGCCGAACGCGGCTTGGCATACTGGCCGGCGAAGCGCCCGATGCGGATCACCGGCTTCTTGGCGCCCACCACCAGCACGACGCTCATCTGTAACAGCAGTTTGAGCATGTTGGTGATGCGCGGCGGCTTGCAATCCATGAAGCGCTCGGCGCAATCGCCGCCCTGCAGCACGAATCGCTTGCCCGCGGCGGCCTCGGCCAGTTGCTCGCGCAACTGCACGATCTCCCAACTGACCACCAGCGGCGGAAGCTGTCGTAACTCGCCCAGTACGCGATCCAGTGCGGCCGGGTTGGGATATTCGGGCTGCTGCAGGGCAGGGTACTGCCGCCAGGAATCAGGATGCCATGCCAGGGGGCTGGTGGTGCTGGGAAGGGCCATGAACTTTCACGGTAACACGGTCGTAAGTTGGTACGTCAGTTGCTATCAAAGGAGCACTATGTCTGGAATTCGGACCGGGTTTCTGGTAATTGCTCTGGTCGCGCCGTTCGGAGCGGTCGCGCAGGACGCGAGTAAGCTTCCCGTAAAGCGCGTGGTTCTGTATAAGAACGGCGTCGGCTACTTCGAGCATATCGGCAAGGTGACGGGCAAGCAGAATGTCTCGATCCCGTTCACATCCGGCCAGCTCAACGATGTGCTGAAATCGCTCACTGTGCTGGATCTGGACGGTGGACGCATCACCGGTGTCGAATACGGCTCCTCGGCGCCGCTCGACCGGCAACTCGGCGACCTGCGGCTACCCTTCGACGAGAAGACCACGCTGACCGACTTCCTCAACTCGCTCCGCGGCGCGCGCCTGGAGATCCGCAACGGCAACACCGTGGCCACGGGCCGGCTGCTCAGCGTGGAGCGCAAGACGCGCATGGGCGGTGGCGCGACCCTCGAAGTCGACTACGTTTCGCTGATCACCGACACCGGCGAGTTGAAGACGACGGAGGTATCGCCGGGATTCTCGGTCAAGCTGCTCGATAAAGGACTGCCAGGCAAGGTGGACCGCGTGCTCGATGTCATCTCGGCGGGCCGCGAGGCGGATGTGCGCCGGATGGTTGTATCGACCGAGGGCACGGGCGAGCGCTCGATCTTCGTCAGCTACATCAGCGAGGTGCCGGTCTGGAAATCGACTTACCGGATCGTGCTCCCGAAGGGCGGGAAGCAGCCGCTGTTGCAGGGCTGGGCGATCGTGGACAACACGGTCGGGCAGGACTGGGACAACGTGCAGCTATCGCTGGTCGCGGGCGCGCCGCAATCGTTCGTGCAGAATCTGTCGCAGCCGTATTACACGCGCCGTCCGGTGGTGCCGATGCCGCAGGACGTGATGGCCGCGCCGCAGACCTACCAGGCCACCCTGATTCCCGGGGGCGGACGATTGGCAGGGCGCGTGACCGATCCCAGTGGGATCGCCGTCGCAGGCGCTCTGGTGAAGGCCTTCGACGCTAATGGCGCAGTGGCGGGGCAGGTCCAGACTGATGCCGGTGGGTCGTACGAACTGTCCGGTCTCCCGCAGGGCGATCTGCGCTTGCAGGTGGAATTCGCCGGTTTCAGCACGACGAATATCACTGGGCTCAGCGTGGCGGTTGGTCAACCGAAGCGGCAGGACGTGCGGCTGCAGGTGGGGAGTACGAATCAATCGGTCACGGTCACCGCACAATCAGGTGGCATTCAAACGGACACGGCGATGAGTGTCGCCGTTGCTGGTGGCGGCCGCAATCTCGGCACCGGACGGGCGCTGGGCAGCGGCGCCGGACTGGGTGGAGGCGTGGGCTTCGCGAAAAGTGCCATCGGGTCGGGTTCGGGAGGCGGAATGGGCGGCGGTGTTTTCGCGGTGCCGTCCGCCGCCGACGCACAAGAACTCGGCGATCTGTTTGAGTACAAATTGAAAGACCCGATCACGATCCAGAAGAATCGGTCCGCGCTGGTGCCGATCGCGCAATCGAATATCGGCGCCGAGAAGGTCTCGATCTGGAACGACCGCATGGCCATGCCGCGCGCGCAACGGGCGCTGTGGCTGAACAACTCCACCGGACTCACTCTCGACGGCGGCAGTTTCAGCGTGATGGAAGAGGAGACGTTCGCCGGGGAAGGCGTTTTCGATCCCATCCGCCCCGGTGAGAAGCGGCTGGTGTCTTATGCGACCGACCTCGCGCTGGTGGTCAGTTCCAAACTGGGTAGCGAGCAGCAGCGCGTCACGCGCGTTCTTGTGGTCCGCGGCATCATGACCCAGCGGCACGAATTGCGCGAACGTCGCACCTACACGATGCGCAATGAGGATACGTCGCCGCGCAGCGTGATCATAGAGCATCCCGTACGCAGCGGGTTCACGCTCAGCAGCGAGGCGCGTCCGATCGAGACGATCGCCGACTGGATGCGCTTCCGCGTGCCGGTCGAACCCAAGCAGACGGCGACGTTCGTGGTCGACGAGGTCCGGCCGATTGAGCAGACGTATCAGATTTCGAATATCAATAGCGAGCAACTGGCCATCTTCGTGCGGCAGAAGTCGATCGATCCGACAATCGAGGAGGCGCTGCACAAGGTGCTGGCCCAGAAGGCCGTGGTCGCGGGCTTGGGAGACAAGAAGGATGCCGCGGACGAGGAGATGACGAAGATCTTCGACGACCAGCAGCGGCTGCGGGAGAACATCAAGTCGCTGAAGGGGAGTCCCGAGGAGAAGGCGCTGCTGCAGCGGTATACGGGTCAGATGAACGCACAGGAGAATCGGCTGGACGAGTTGCGCAAGCAGATCGCGGCATTGGAAAAGCAGCAGGAGGCCGCGCAGGATGCACTCAACACCGTAATCTCGAACCTCTCCTTCGATGTGAAGGTGGGATAGGCTTCAGCCGGCTGAAGCCTGTCCAGCCGAGCGCCAACTCGGCGGCTGCTGCATGCGCTTGCTTACGCGCGCGGCTCCGTTCTGGCCGATACTGAAGGCGTGAAAACCCTTAATAAAGCAGTGCGCCTCTGGCAGAGTTCCGCTCGGCGTGGACAGGTGAAAGCGCCTATCCTACGTGCTCGGACAAGCAGCCCGTTTTCGGCGCACGAAGATTGGCAGGCTGAAGCACGGGGCGGAAGCGCCTGCCACACGCACTTCGCGAGCCGAGTGGGATACGGCCTTAGCCGATTCGCAGGCCGGAGGCCTACGCTACTGCAACTGCACTAAGCCTTGGGGCGCCTGGGCGTGCGATTGGAGATCCTGGCGGCCGCGCCAGAAGTCGATCTTCGATACCTGGTGGACACAGGCCACGGTGCACCGTGGCGCGCAGCCTTTGGCCGTCCGATATTCGCGGCGGACATCGTCGCGCGTGTAGCCGAGCAGCGGCTTGCCGGGATAGCCGCGCTGTTGCGAGCAGTAGTGCACCAGTCCGTCCTCGCAGACGTACAGGTAGCGCGACCCCGCGCGGCAGCGCCAGTCATTTTCCTTGCCGTGTGCGATATTGTCCTGGAATCCGTTGACGCGCGAGTAGCTGCTCTTCTCCATGCTGCGCATCGCCAGATACACTTCGCGCTCCTCATTCTCAAGCGGCCGCAGTTGGCCGTCGCCATCGTGAATGATGCCGACCGTCGACGTGAACCCGAGTTCGAGAGCCCGCTTGCCGATCGTCAGCGCGTCCTTCGGTGTACTGATGCCGCCGCCGACCACCGAGTTGATGTTGACGTGAAAGTCGGCATGCTCCGCCAGGATCTGCAGCTTCTTGTCGAGCACCTTCAGGCTCTTCTTCGACACCTCGTCCGGCATCACGTTGTCGACGGAGATCTGCAGGTGGTCGAGACCCGCGCGATTCAGCCGCTTCACGCGATCGGCGGTCAGCAGGTACCCGTTCGTGATCATCCCGGCGATCATGCCGCGGCGGCGAATGTGCGCGATGATGTCGTCCAACTCCGGATGCAGCAGCGGTTCGCCACCCGAGATGGTGATGACGTTGGTGCCCAGGTCGGCCAGGTGATCGAGCCGGCGAATCATCTCGTCCAGCGCGACGGGCTTCGAATGATCGTCGTATTCGTTGCAGTACGCGCAGGCCAGATTGCAGCGGCGCATGGGGATGATGTGCGCCAGAATCGGATGATCCTTGGACGCCAGCCCGAGCGCAATCATACGCAATTCCCGGACACGCCGGTAGACGGCTTTCCAGGTTCTGCGCAACGTTTTAGCTGAATCGGACATCGTGGAAGTGCTTATATTACAGCACAATCCTGCGCATTTGCCGACAGTGTGAAAGCGATTGGCGCTTATCGGGGGTTGAACGGTCGAGTTGGCGAATCCAGCGCTTCCCGCACCTTGGCCGCGAGCACATCGGGCCGCAACGGCTTCTGCAGAAAATTCATCCCGGGAGACAAGGCTCCGGTGCGCACCAGCACGTCGTCCGTGTATCCCGACATGAAGATGATTCGTGTGTCCGGTTGCAGTTCGCGGATCTTTTCGGCCAGCACGCGGCCGCTCATACCGGGCATCACCATGTCGGTAACGACGAGATCGATCTCGCTGCTGCGAGCCTGGAACAGCGCCAGCGCTTCCTCCGCGTTGGGCGCCTCCATAACCCGGTAACCGCGCTTGTGCAGCAGGTGGGTCAGCAGGCGACGCACGTTGTCCTCGTCCTCGACGAGCAGCACCATCTCGTTGCCTTCGCGCGGGTTTGCGACCGCGGCCAGGTTCGACCCGCCGCGTCCCGCCGTTCGCGTGGCAGGCAGCCAGATCGCGAATGCCGCGCCATTACCGGGCTCGCTGTGCACGCGGATGCCGCCGCCGCTCTTGCGCACGATTTCGTAAACGGTGGCCAGTCCCAGGCCGGTTCCCTTGCCTTTAGCCTTGGTGGTGAAGAATGGCTCGAACACGTGTGCGATGGTTTCGGCGTCGATGCCGAAGCCGGTATCGGCAACCGACAGCACCACGCCGGGACCGGGCGGCACACCGTGTTGACGGGCGCCCTCCGCATCCATATCGCAGTTGGACGTGGTGATCTGGATACTGCCGCCGTTCGGCATGGCGTCGCGCGCGTTCAGGATGAGGTTGACGATCACCTGTTCCATCTGGCCGGTGTCGGCCGTGACCTTGCTCAAATTGGGGGCTAGCACGGTCTTCAGACTCACGTACTCGCCGATGATGGGGCGCAGCATCCGCTCCATCCCGGTGACGACGGCATTCAGGTCGAGCAACTGCGCGTCGACACCCTGTCCGCGCGTGAAGCCCAGGAGTTGCGACGTGAGATGCGCGCCGTGACTGGCGGCCTTGCGGATCTCTTCCAGTTCGGCGCGGACCGGGTCCTGCGAGCCGAGGCGGTTCAATAAAATATCGGTGTAGCCGTCGATCAGCGTGATCAGGTTGGCGAAATCGTGAGCCACTCCGCCCACCAGCCGTCCCACCACTTCCATGCGATGCGCCTGGCTGGGTGGTTGAGCGCCGCGCAAGACATGCAAGTCCTGATGCACGACGAGAGCGCCCAGCGAACACGGCGAAATGTTGATCAGATAACGATCTGAGTCGCCATACGCCTGGACGAATCGTTCTCCCTGAGCCAGCGAGCGCTGTGCACCTTCCATCAAGGCGCGGGCAAGCTCGGGCGATGAGGGATGGCGGGACGCGCACCACGATTCGAAGCGCTGGCCGGGTCCGCTGTCCTCGTAACTCGTGGTCCAAAGGGAATTCGCGAGCACGAAGATGCCTTGATGATTGAGGACGGCCGCGGCGAAGGGCAGCGCCTCCAGCGGTACTTCAGTGAGGGGAAGGGCTTCTGCCTGCTCCCACTGAATCCGCGGATTAGACACCGTTGCCACGTGACTTTCCTGATACGGAACTAGCACCCTGGGGGCCAAATAGGGCGGCTCTGGTAAATCCCGTATTTTCAGCAAGATTCCTGAAAGCGCCGCAGGTGTATTGGATCTCACGCGCCGAAAAGTTCATCCACAGAACGAAATTGTTACCGTAACGACCAACGCTGAAATTGCACGCCTTTCCAACGCTGTCCCAGTGTGTTGCACAATTTGACACTGCCTCCCGGCAGGTGATAAGTGTAGAAGTCTTCACAAGAGGAGATTGAATGGCTGACGAGCAAAAGCCCGAGGGCTCGGATGCGCCTCCGCCCCCCGCGGGAGAGGCACCGAAGCCACCGGCTAAACCAGCCGCCGATGCCGCGAAAGCGGCGCCTCCAAAACCGGCCGCAGCGGCACATGCCGCCCCGCCGAAGCCGCCCGCTACCATGGCAGCGATACCCTGGGATAGCGACCTCGCCCGTGAACTCAAGGAGAGGTTCGGTGACCGAATCAGCGAAACCTCGACCTACCTGGGACAGAACTTCATCGTCACCAAACCCGAGGCCGCGATCCCGGTCCTGGAGTATTTGAAACTCGAGGCGGACTTCGATTACCTGGTCGATGTCACGGCGGTGGATTGGCCGAAGCGCGCCGACCGGTTCGACCTTGTATATATCGTGTACAGCTTTGCGCGCAATGAGCGCGTGCGCATCAAGACCTATATTCCCGACGGATTCAAACCCGAGACTTCAGTCAATGTGCATCTGACCGCGAACTGGCTGGAACGCGAAGTCTACGATATGTTCGGGATCGAATTCGCCGGACATCCCGACATGCGCCGCATCCTGCTGCCCGAAGAATGGCAGGGTTTCCCGTTGCGCAAGGAATACGGAATTCTTCAGCAGGACGATCGCTGGGTGCAGGAAAACCTCAGTATCGAAAGCGGCCAATAAGCCCCTATGCCGGACGCCACATTCTTAGACTCCACAGAACTGGTTCTCAACATGGGCCCGCAGCATCCCTCCACGCACGGGGTGTTGCGCGTCATCCTGAAACTGGATGGCGAAAAGGTTTTGGGGACCGAATGCATCATCGGCTATCTGCATCGCGGCGTGGAGAAGATCGCGGAAAACCGGACGTACGCGCAGTTCAATCCGTATGTCGATCGCATGGATTATGTGGCCGCCATCTCGAATGGGCTGGGCTACTGCCTGGCGGTCGAGAAACTGCTGAACGTCGAAGCTCCGCCGCGCGCGCAGGCCGTCCGCGTCATCCTCACGGAGCTGAATCGAATCGCCAGCCATCTGCTGTGGCTGGGCACGCACGCGCTCGATATCGGCGCGATCACGCCGGTCTTCTACTGCTTGCGCGAACGCGAGGAAGCGCTCAAGATTTTCGAGAAGTACTGCGGCGCGCGTCTGACGACGCATGCCTTCCGCATCGGCGGACTGTTGTACGAGACGTACGAAGGCTTCGAAAAGGAAGTCATCGAGTTCTGCGACATGTTCCTGCCGAAGGTGGACGAGTACGAAGAACTGCTGACGAACAATCGCATCTGGGTGGGCCGGTTGAAAGATGTCGGCATCCTGAGCGCGGAGGAGTGCAAGGAGTTCGGCGTCACCGGACCCGTGCTGCGCGCGGCCGGGGTGAAGTGGGACCTCCGCAAGGAGCAGCCGTACTCGGGCTACGAGAAGTACGATTTCGACATTCCGACTCGCACCAACGGCGACACCTACGACCGGTACGTGGTCCGAATGGAAGAGATGCGGCAATCGGTGCGCATCATGCGGCAGGCCGTGGCGGCGATTCCTGAAGGTCCCGTGATGGGCAAGGTCGGCAAGGTGATCAAGCCGCCTGTCGGAGAGGCATACGTTTCGATCGAAGCTCCCAAGGGCGAGCTGGGCTACTACCTCGTGAGCGACGGATCGACGCAGCCCTATCGCTGCCGTGTCCGTCCGCCGTCGTTCGTGAACCTCCAGGCTCTTGATCGCATGATCCGCGGGGGGCTGGTCGCGGATGTGGTCGCGGTGATCGGGACTTTGGATATCGTGTTGGGTGAGATTGATCGATGAAGAAAGAAGTCAGAAGTCAGGAGTCAGAATGCGCGGTGGCTGCCGTCCTCCTGATTCCTGTCTCCTGACTCCTGTCTCCTGGTGAATTTATGGGCAAGCTTCTAAAATCGATATTCCTCGTGGACCTGTTTCAGGGACTGTGGGTGACGTTCCGGAATCAGCATCCCAAGTACATCTACACCGAGCAGTATCCGGCGGAGCGGCCCAAAGTGGCGGAGCGGTATCGGGGAGCGCCGCGGCTGAATATCAATCCGGAAAACGGCGAGACGCTTTGCATCTCGTGCAACCTGTGCGCGCTGGCATGCCCCGAGACTCTCATCGTGGTCACCAGCCAGCGCAATGAAGAGACCAAGCGCAAGGAACTGACCACCTTCACGTACGACACCTCCCGCTGCATGTTCTGCGGACTGTGCGAAGACGCCTGCCCCGTGGACGCGCTTGAGTTGACTCAGGATTTCGAGATGGCGACTTACACCCGCGAGGGCCAGATCTGGGACCGGCAGATGCTCGAAGAGGGCCCCAGGCCGACGCAATACAAATGCTAGACACCGTCCTGTTCTACATCTTCGGCGTGATGACGCTGTTAGGCGGAATCCTCACCATCACGCGGCGCAACGCGGTACACAGCGCGATTTCGCTGATCGTTTCCCTGCTCGGCGTGGCCGGCCTGTACCTGCTGCAGCATGCCGAGTTCCTGTTCGCGGTCCAGATCGTGCTTTATGTGGGCGGCATCATGGTGCTGTTCCTGTTCGTGATCATGCTGGTGAATCTCGACCTGGCGGCGAAGGAGCGGCAGTTCAACCGGCAATGGCTGGTGGCCCTGGCGGCCGTGCTCGCGGCCGGTGCGGAACTGGGCTACTTCTTTTATCGCGGCAAGGACGCCTTCAAACTGGCCGACGTCGCGGCGGCGATCACGGGCGCTGAGGCGTTGGGCAATACCGAAATCATCGGCAACTCGCTGTTTTCCGAGTACCTGCTGCCTTTCGAAATAGCGTCGCTGCTGCTGCTGGTGGCGGTGGTGGGCTCGGTTGTCATGGCGAAGAAGAGGATCTGACGATGCATCCGATAACAACGGTACATTATCTGGCGCTGAGCGCGGCCCTGTTGCTCATCGGCACCGTTGGGGTGCTGACCCGCCGCAACATCGTGATCATTCTGATGTCGATCGAGCTGATCCTGAACGCGGTGAATATCAACCTGGTGGCGTTCTCGCACATGCTGGGACCCGATCATCCGCAGGGCCAGGTATTCGCAATTTTTGTCATTACCGATGCGGTGGCTGAAGCCGCTGTCGGGTTGGGCATCCTGATCGCGCTGTTCCGCAATAAGGAAACGGTGCTGGCGGATGAAATCGATTTGCTGAAGTGGTAGGAGAACCGTGAACTTTCTCGACCAAATCTGGCTGATTCCCCTGTTCCCCTTGTTGGGAGCGGCGCTGATGCTGCTGTTGGGCAAGAAACTCGACCCGCAGCCGGAATCCGAAGTCGCAGTGGCGCCCGGCGTGGAGCCCATTTACGAACATGGCCACGAACCCGGCCCCGCGCACGGCCATGCACATGGTCACGACCACGCGCACGGCGATGCTCACGGCCACGGCCATCATCATTCTCCCCTGAAGTTCCTGGTCAACCTGATCTGCCCCGGGATGATCCTACTGTCGTTCATCTTCTCGGCGGGCGCGGTCTACCAGCTTGCGCAGCTTCCCAATCGCATCCATCAGGTGATCCAATTCACCTGGCTCGCGGGCCTGCCCTTCCACATGGCGAACGGCCAGATCGCGACCTTCTCGGCCGATTGGGGCTTCCTGCTCGACCCGCTCAGTTCCGTGATGATCCTGGTGATCACCGGCATCGGTTTCCTGATTCACGTGTACTCGACCGGTTACATGGCCCACGACAACGGCTATTACCGCTTCTTCGGCTACCTCAACCTGTTCGTGTTTTTCATGCTGATGCTGGTGCTGGCGAACAACTACGTGCTGCTGTTCGTCGGTTGGGAAGGCGTGGGGTTGTGCAGCTACCTGCTGATCGGTTTCTACTTCCACAAGAAGTCGGCGGGCGATGCAGGTAAGAAAGCATTCATCGTCAATCGAGTGGGCGACGCTGGGTTCGTACTCGGCATGCTGCTGATGCTGAGCGTGCTCGGCACGGTGCGATTCACCGACGTGAACGCGATCCTGCGCAACGGCCACTTCACCGCCGAGACTGCCGGATTCGGCGTGCTCAGCGCGATGTCGCTGTTGATGTTCTTCGGCGCGACCGGAAAATCGGCGCAGATCCCGCTGTACGTCTGGCTGCCGGACGCCATGGAAGGGCCGACGCCCGTCTCCGCCCTCATCCACGCCGCGACCATGGTCACCGCCGGCGTATACATGGTGGCCCGGTCGGCCGCGCTCTTCCAATTGACGCCGCACACTTCGACCGTGGTCGCCACTGTCGGCGCGTTCACGGCGATCCTGGCAGCCAGCATCGCGCTGGTGCAGAACGATATCAAGCGCGTCCTGGCCTACTCCACGGTCAGCCAACTCGGCTACATGTTCCTGGCGCTGGGCGTCGGGGCGTACTGGGTCGCGATATTCCACGTGTTCACGCACGCGTTTTTCAAGGCCCTGCTCTTCCTGGGCTCCGGGTCGGTGATCCACGCCATGGGCGGCGAGCAGGACATGCGCTACATGGGCGGCCTGAAGAACAAGATCCCGGTGACGCATTGGACCATGTTCGTGGGGTCGGTCGCGATCGCAGGTATTCCCGGACTGGCCGGCTTCTTCTCCAAGGACGAGATCCTCTGGCAGACGTACAGTTCGCCGCAGGGCTCGCAATTGCTATGGGGCATCGGAATCGCCACCGCCGCCATGACCGCGTTTTACATGTGGCGGCTGATGAACCTGACCTTCTACGGTCCGAGCCGCGCGGCTGCGGATGTCCAGGCGCACATTCACGAATCTCCCGTATCGATGACCGGACCTCTGACGGTGCTCGCGATCGGCAGCATCCTGGCCGGGTGGCTGGGCGTGCCGAAGCTGTGGAGCATGTTCGGCGAAGGCTTCCGGTCATTCGAATCCTGGCTGGCGCCGGTGTTCGCGTCGGCTGCCGCGGAGGCCGCCAAAGAGGGCGCGCACGATGCCTCCACCGAATGGATCCTGATGGGCTTCTCGGTAGCGATTGCGGTCATGGGCATCACCATCGCGCGCTACTTCTACTATCACAAGCCCGGCATTCCCGACACGCTCGAAAAGAAACTTCGTCCGCTGCACGGCCTGCTGTATCAGAAGTGGTACGTCGACGAGATTTACGATTTCATCTTCGTCAACGGACTCTGCAAGGGCGGCGGACTGCTGCTCGGCGCGTTCGACCGCAACGTTGTCGATGGCGGCGTGAACGGCGCCGGATGGCTGACGCGCTTCACTTCGCGCGTGTCGATGTGGTGGGACACGTGGATTGTCGATGGCACGGTCCGTTTCACCGCGTTCTTCGTCAAGATGCTGTCTTATCCGGTCTGCATCCTCCAGACCGGCCGCGTGCAGGCGTACGCGTTCTTCATCCTGGTAGGGGCGATGGCGTTTCTGGGATATTACGTAGCGCGATAACCATATGGACCAGCACTTACTCAGCATTATCCTGTTCACGCCCCTGGCCGGCCTGTTGGTTCTGCTCCTGCTTCCTTCAAAGAGCACGAACCTGATCCGCGTGTGGGCCAACCTGGCGAGTCTCGCTGGTTTCCTGATTTCCCTGCCGCTGCTGCAGCGGTTCCAGACCGGCGCGGCGGGCTTTCAGTTCGAAGAAAAGTTCGACTGGATCCCGACGCTCGGCGCGCACTATCACCTCGGAGTCGACGGGATCAGCCTGCTGCTGATCATGCTGACGACGCTCATGGGCTTCATCGCCACCCTGTGTTCTTGGAGCGCCATCCAGGACCGGCTGAAGGAATACTATGCCATGTTCCTGTTGTTGCAGACGGGCATGCTCGGCGTCTTCATGTCGCTGGATTTCTTCCTGTTCTACATCTTCTGGGAACTGGTGCTGGTCCCGATGTACTTCATCATCGGCATCTGGGGCGGCCCGCGGAAGCTGTACGCCGCCATCAAATTCTTCCTGTACACCCTGGCCGGTTCGGTGCTGATGCTGCTGGGCATCCTGACGCTCTACTTCCGGCACGCCGAACAGTTCGGTTTCTACAGCTTCGAAATCTCCGAATTGATGCGCGTCAACATGCCGTTGAACGTGCAGCAGATCGTCTTCTGGGCCTTCTTCCTGGGCTTCGCTATCAAGGTCCCGATGTTCCCGTTCCACACCTGGCTGCCCGACGCGCACGTGGAGGCGCCCACCGCGGGGTCGGTGATCCTGGCGGCCGTCCTGCTGAAAATGGGGACGTACGGCTTCCTGCGATTCTCGCTGCCGCTGCTGCCCAACGCTTCGTCGGATCGCACCATCGTGCAGATCCTGGCGGTGCTGTCGATTATCGGCATCATCTACGGCGCGCTGGTCTGCCTGATGCAGCAGGATTGGAAAAAGCTGGTGGCGTATTCGTCCGTCAGCCACTTGGGCTTCTGCACGCTCGGCATTTTCTCTCTGACTCCGAATGGAATCGCGGGCAGCGTGATCCAGCAGATCAATCACGGCATCTCGACGGGCATGCTCTTCATGGTGATCGGCCTCGTGTACGAACGCCGGCATACACGCCTGATCGCCGAGTACGGCGGACTGGCGCACGTCATGCCGAAGTTCGCCATCATCTTCGCCATAGCGATGCTCAGTTCCGCGGGACTGCCGCTGTTGAATGGCTTCGTCGGCGAGTTCACGATCCTGCAAGGCGCGTTCGAGGCCAACCGCATCTGGGCGGCCTTCGCCGTCAGCGGAGTGATCCTCGGGGCGGGCTACCTGCTGTGGCTGTATCAGCGCACCGTGCTCGGGCAGGTGACTAACGGCAAGAATCTGGTGCTGCATGACCTGAACTTCCGCGAAGTCGCCATGTTCGTCCCGCTGATCGCCTGGGCCGTCTGGATTGGCGTGTATCCCAAGCCGTACTTCGACATCCTCCAGCGGCCGGTCGCTGAGATCGTGGAGCGCGTGCATCCGGGTTATTACCACGGAGGCGTGCTCGCCGATGTGGCGAAGCCGGGGGTGGCAAAATGAACTTCTCCTACACCAGCACCGACCACTTCACCATCATCCCGGCGGTCATCCTGGCGCTCTTCGGCTGTGCGATTCTGCTGTTCGACTTCTGGATCTTTCCCGACCCGCGCCAGCGCAAATGGCTGCTGATCTTCGTGGCGCTCGCCGAAGGCTTTACCGGATACGGCTTGTACCGCCAGGCGGCCTACGTTGCCGCCAGCAGCGGACAAGCGCTGCAGGGTTTCGGCGGATCGGTCACCATCGACGGCTTCAGCGTCTTCTTCAACGCGATGTTCTTGGTCGCGGCGCTGATCGTCGCTATCATCTCGTACAAGTATCTGGAAATCGCCGGCGAGCATCATGGCGAATACTACGGGCTCATCCTCTTTGCCCAGTGCGGCATGTACTTCCTGGCCGCGGGCACTGATCTGGTCACGCTGTTCATCGGGCTGGAGCTGATGGCGCTGTCCTTTTACGTGATGGTCGGCTTCCTGCGCGGCGACAAGCGATCCAACGAGGCCGCGCTCAAATATCTGCTGCTCGGGGCCTTTTCGACCGGCTTCCTGGCGTACGGCTTCTCCGTGCTTTACGGCATCGCAGGGTCCACCAAACTGGACGCCATCCAGCGGGTCATCGAATCACGGCCGCCCTGGGATCCGGTCGTCTTCCTTGCGCTGGCCACGACGTCCGTGGGTCTCCTGTTCAAGATCGCCGCCGCGCCGTTCCATATGTGGGCGCCGGACGCATACGAAGGCGCGCCCACTCCGGTCACGGCTTATCTCTCGGTGGCCTCCAAGGCGGCGTCGTTCGCCTTCCTGCTGCGGCTGTTCATGGGCCCGTTCCAGTCGCTGGCGAATGAATGGCAGCCGATCCTCTCGTTCGTTGCTATCCTGACGCTGACGCTCGGCAACCTCGCTGCCATCAATCAGACCAACATCAAGCGGCTGCTGGCGTATAGTTCGATTTCGCATGCCGGGTATATGCTGCTCGGCCTGGTCGCGAATAATCAGACGGGCATCAACGGCATCCTGGTGTACGTCATGGTGTACACCTTCATGAACCTGGGCGCGTTCTCGGTGATTGCCGCCATGCGCCGCCAGGGCATCATCGGCGAGGAGTTGGACGATCTGGCCGGACTCATGCACAAGAGCCCCGGCTACGCCATGCTGATGCTGGTCTTCCTGCTCTCGCTCGCGGGCATCCCGCCGACCGCCGGCTTCCTGGGCAAGTACTACATTTTCTACGCTCTGATCCAGAGCGGCCACTACGCGCTGGCGGTGGTCGCGACCTTGTATGTCGCGGTGGCGATCTACTATTACTTCAAGATTGTTCGCAGTATGTTTATCCGCGAGGAAATGGAAAAGGCTCCAGTGGCGACCAGTTTCGGTCTTCGGTTGGCGCTCGGCGTCACCGGCCTGCTGACGCTGCTCATCGGTATCTACCCCGAGCCCTTCCTGCAACTCGCTAAGTCGTCGCTGGTGCGATAAGGAAAATATGAACGCGGTTTTCTCACATCCGTTATTCATGCCGCTGCTGGTGACCGTGGTCATCATCGCGGCGTTCCCGCTGGTGGCGGGCTACATCGTACTGGTGGAGCGCAAAGTCCTGGCCGATTTCCAGGTGCGCCTCGGACCCATGCGCGTCGGACCGCACGGTCTCCTGCAGCCTATCGCCGACGCACTGAAGCTGCTGCTCAAGGAAGACATCATCCCGGCGGATAGCGACAAGGTCCTGTTCTGGTTCGCCCCCTGCATCTCGACGATCACCGGCCTGGTTGCCTTCGCTGTACTGCCGTTTTCCAATACTATCTTCGTGGCCGATGTGAATGTCGGCCTGCTGATCGTCTCCGCGGCATCCGCCGTCGGCATCCTCGGAATCATTCTCGGCGGCTGGTCGTCGAACAGCCACTACTCGCTGCTCGGCGCGCTGCGCAGCGCGGCTCAGCTTGTCAGCTATGAAGTGGCGCTCTCCTTCGCGCTGCTGTCGGGCGTCATGCTCGCGGGAACGTTGAGTATGCGCGGCATTGTCCTGGCGCAACTGGAGCACGGCGTCTGGGGCGTGTTCGACAATTACCTGTTCATGATCGTGCCGTTCGCGATCTATATCATCGCCGCGACCGCTGAAACCAATCGCGCGCCGTTCGATCTGCCCGAAGCCGAGTCCGAGCTCGTCGCCGGATTCCATACCGAGTACAGCGGCTTCCGCTGGGCGCTCTATTTTCTGGCCGAGTACGCGAATATCTTTGTCGTGTCGTCGGTAGCGGTCACGCTGTTCCTGGGCGGTTGGCTGCGGCCGTTCCCCAGCATCTCGTGGCTGGCGCTGCCATTCAACGTGATTTTCCCCGTGATCCTGTTTGCAGGCTCGGGGCTGGCCACATTCACGCTCGTCAAGAAGTTGAAGGATCCGATCCAGCAGAAAGTCCTCGTCGTCGCCGCGTTGCTCTGCATAGCCCTCGCGGTGCCGTTCATCGTCCCGTCGGTCAATGCCGCGGTCATCGGACTCTTTTGGTTCCTGCTGAAGGTCTTCTGTCTCATCTACCTGACCATCTGGTTCCGCGGCACGTTCCCGCGCTT
>Ga0105240_10000776_pt1 | contig 57893 bp, 41 predicted proteins | sample KBSC54metaG_FD_80426 | JGI IMG/M metagenome (GOLD analysis project Ga0105240, IMG submission 80426) | Corn rhizosphere microbial communities from Kellogg Biological Station, Michigan, USA - KBS C5-4 metaG | ecosystem: Host-associated > Plants > Roots > Rhizosphere > Soil | place: Michigan, USA... | reverse complement strand
CTAGACTGAAAAGGCAGGGTGTACTCTGAAGTCGTAGCGAGAGAGCAGGCGCAATCCGGCCTGCTCTTTTCTTTTTAGGAGGTACGAAATGATTGAAGAAGAACCCAAGCCGGAACGCCGCACCCTCAACGCATACCGCCACGGCCGGACAGGCCACGTCCACTTCTGTACGCCCGCCGACGAGCAGGCCTACAAGAAGCGCTGTGCCGGATACATGCAGGACTTCGCCCCCAAGGGCCCCGTCGAAACCGACCGCACCCAGGCAGTCGCCGACGGCCGCTGGCGCATGAAACGCGCCGCCCAAAACGAAAACGCCATTGTCGCCATCGCCCCTCGGCCAGCCCGACCAGATGAAGTGCGGCCCGGATACCGAATAGCATAGTAGCCATGCAAAAGCCCTTCGTCTGCCTGCTCGTCGCCGCGTCCCTCGCCGCGGCCTGCTGGCTGACTGCCGCCCCCGCTGCCGGTATCTCCGATCTTCGCCAGGCTTTCCTCCATCCGCCCGACGATTCCCGCATCATGGTCCGCTGGTGGTGGTTCGGTCCCTCCGTAAACAAGACGGAATTAGAGCGCGAAATGCGCAAGATGAAAGAGGGCGGCATCGGCGGATTCGAAGTCCAGCCCACTTACCCGATGCAGGTCGACGGCAATTTCCCATACCTCTCGTCCGAATTCCTCGACGACCTTACTTTCACCGGCGCGAAAGCCAAAGAACTCGGCCTTCGCATGGACCTCACGCTCGGCAGCGGCTGGCCGTTTGGCGGTCCCCACATTCCCATCGAAGAGGCCGCCGGGCGCCTCATCGTCAGTGCCACTCCGCCCAAACTCGCGGAAGGCGACAAGCTGATCGCGCAGACCAACGGCCTGTACTTCGTGGCCGGGCACACCCGCCAGACGGTGAAACGTCCCGCCGCCGGCGCCGAGGGCTGGGTCCTCGACCATTACGATCGCGCCGCTGTTGAGACGCACCTGAAGAAGGTCGGCGAGCCCCTGCTGCAAGCTCTCGCCAAGACCCCGCCCACCGCCATCTTCAGCGACTCCCTCGAAGTCTACAATTCCGATTGGACCCGCAACTTCCTCGCCGAATTCCAGAAGCGCCGCGGCTACGACCTGCTTCCTCATATCGCCGCGTTCGCCAACAATGCCACCGGCGACGACGTCCTTGCCGTACGCCACGATTGGGGCAAGACCCTATCTGAACTCTGCGACGACAACTATCTGAAACCCATCACGCAATGGGCCCACGACCACCACACGCTATTCCGTTCCCAGACCTACGGCATCCCGCCCGTCACGCTTTCCAGCTACCGCTACGTGGATCTGCCCGAAGGGGAAGGCACGCAATGGCGCCACTTCTCCACCACCCGCTGGGCCACCTCCGCCAGCCACCTGCTCGGCAAGCCGGTGACGTCGTCCGAGACGTGGACCTGGCTGCACTCGCCCGTGTTCCGCGCCACCCCGCTCGATATGAAGGCCGAGGCCGACCTCCACTTCCTGCAGGGCGTCAATCAACTCGTCGGCCACGGCTTCCCCTACTCGCCCGCCGGAGCCGGTGAGCCGGGCTGGCGCTTCTACGCCGCCGCCGTCCTGAACGAACACAATCCGTGGTGGCTCGTCATGCCCGATATTGCGACTTACCTGCAGCGCGTCAGCTTTCTGCTCCGCCAGGGACAGTCTGCCAACAACGTCGCCCTCTACCTGCCCACTGACGATGCCTTTGCCCACTTTACGCTCGGCAAGGACTCGGTCAATCAGGCCATCGACGGCTTGATCGGTGACACCGTCATTCCCCAGATCCTCGACGCCGGCTACAATTTCGATTTCATCGACGACGGCTTCATCGCGAGCGGCGGCATCCCGCATAAGATCCTCATCCTGCCTAATATCGAACGCATCCCGCTGTCCACCCTCCAGCGCATTCAGGAGTACGCGAAGAAGGGCGGCACCGTCATCGCCACGCGCCGTCTGCCGTCCCTCGCGCCTGGACTGCAGGATGCTGCCGACACGCCCAAGATCCGCGAATTGGCGTCGTCGCTCCATCTGCTCACCGACGAAACGAAGCTCGGCGACACCCTCCATCAAGCTCTGCCGGCCGACATCGCCACGGCGCCCGAAATCGCCTTCGTCCATCGGAAACTGCCGTATGCCGAAATCTATTTCCTGGCCAACACCAGCAATCATCCCGTCCGTCATCGGGCCATCTTCCGCGTCAAGGATCTCGAATCCGCCTGGTGGAACCCCTTCACCGGAAGCGTCACTCGCGCCGGCGGGGCGTCCCTCGATCTCGACCTCGCCCCCTACGAATCCCGCATCGTCGTGTTCTCGAAAGACCACGTGACAACGCCCGCCCTCACCGGACCCGACACTACCGCCCTTGACCTCTCCACGAATTGGAAAGTGACGTTCCCCAATGCAGCCCCCGTCGAAATGCAAACGCTCGCGTCCTGGCCCGACAAATACTATTCGGGCGCCGCGACCTACGAAAAGACCATCAGCGTAGACCGCGCCCTCGCCGCGCGCACTGTTTACCTGAACTTTGGCCACGGCACGCCCGCCAACGCCGAACCCCGCCGCTCCGGCGCCGGCATGCGCGCTCTTCTGGACAGTCCCGTCCGCGAAGCCGCCGTCGTCTACGTAAACGGCAAACGCGCCGGGTCCGTCTGGTGCGCCCCCTACGAGGTCAATGTGACAGGTCTTCTGCACGCGGGTGAAAACTCTATCCGCATCGTCGTCGCCAACCTCGCTCTCAACCAGATGGCCAAAGGTCCGCTCCCCGATTACAAGGACCTCACCGCCAAATACGGCGAGCGCTTCCAGGCCCAGGACATGCAACTCGTCCAGCCCCAACCCTCGGGTCTGCTCGAAGGTGTGAAACTCACGACGCGCTAAATGGCGCGCGAAACTTTGCAAGCCAGGCTTAGGACTTTCGATGACGTCCCTGTCCTATAACTATCACAAACCTTGGTCCTATTCGGTTTCGCCCTTGGACGGCCGCAAAATAGGCTCACTTTTTGAATATCTCCTCATTGACATCGAGAGATCCGTCCGACAAGATCAATGTATGTATACGTAGAGTTATTTGGAGTGTACGCTGCCGCTCTCTGTGTAAGAGCCCCGCTCGTGGAAGTTATCATTCAGTAGTGTCTTTCAGATAGCGGCAAAGGACTAACCTCAGGCAGCTTGTTTCGACCCTGGGAACCGCCCCAGTCTATTCCTAAGAATAACTGAGAACTTTTCGGCGCAAACCAAATTGACGCCGTAAATATATCTAAGGTGTGCTTACACGCAATCCTTCAGTAGGTCGAGCCGCGTACGTGGCCGGCACAGCTACTGGAGCGCTTCCGAAAGGAAACACAGTATGTACGGCAGAAAGACCCTTACCGTATTCCTGGTTGGCGCCGCGGTTTCTTTGCTGCGGCCTGCGCCTGTCCGCGCGCAAGACCGGATCTCCGTTAACCGCATCCACGAGTTAAATAATGATGTATTGAGGTTAGACAGCGCCCTCCGCGAGGCAATTCCAGCGCGGTCGGCAGAACTGCGCAACCAAGCTCTTGCAGCGCTGGCCACACGCGCCGCGGCTTTGACGGCGCTCATGGACTCGGATCCCCATGAAGTACTGGCCTCGGTGTTTTCTCCTGAGTTGCTAGCGCACTTAGCCACCAGGTTTCCCGAGGCGGCCAGCAACCTGGAAATCCAGGGGACTTGGTCGGGACCAGCTGAAACGTGGGTCTACGATTACCCCGACGGCTCGCACAGGTCCGTGACTCAAGTGAAGACCGGCAGCGAAACTCTGGAGGTGCACATGGTGAACTCCGAACCGGTCCCTTGCAGCCAAAACAGCACTTTGGAAATTTCCGGCGTTCGCTTGGGAAACAAGGTGGCGGCCGAGAGTTCTAAAATTCAACCGCAAGTGGCGACTCCGACGGCGAATGCCACTCCGGCTGCTTGCAGCACCACGGGGCCGCAAAACACAGCAGTCCTCATGGTGACTTTTCCCGGCGTCACGCCGCCCTCCTACGTGACCGCACAAAGCGTTTCGAATGCGTTCTTTGGGGGCGCCGGATTTAACCTCGCCGGATACTGGCAGGAAGCTTCCTACGGTAAGACCTCCGTGGTGGGAAACGTCTTCGGCTGGTATACGCTCTCCACTTCCTACTCCTGTGCCACGACAGACCAGATGCGTGCCGAAGCCATCAGCCTTGCGTCTAAGTCCGGTGTCAATTTCCAGAACTATACACGGATTTTCCTGGTAGTGCCGGATATGGGTTGCGGCTGGGCCGGAGCGGCGAACATGGCTTGCCAAAGCCTGACTGCTCCAACCGGTTTGTTTAACGCGTCCACATCCTACATCAATTGGGTAGAGTGGGGGACCGTAACGGGTAACGATACAGCAGCAGTTGTGATCATGCACGAAGGCGGTCACAATCTGGGATTGAATCATGCGCGCAGTCGGGCATTCGGTTCGGACGCTGTGGGACCCCTCGGGACTTAAGGCGCCTTGACCGAATATGGCGATAGCTTCTCGGCAATGTCGAATGGAGGCTCGGGTCACTATGCTGCGCCGCAAAAAGCTGAAATCCTGAACTGGCTTTCGAGTAGTAATTTTAAGGTGGTCCAGAACCCCGGCAGTTGGACGCTGGCTCCCCTGGAAACAGCTTACAGCGGATTGCAGGCTCTCAAAATCCAAAGGGGCACGGGCAACAATGCCTGGCTTTGGCTCGAGTACCGTCAACCGCTCGGTCCTTATGACAGTGCCTACAATGACGGGAACACCTGGTCGAGCAACGTTTTTTCGGGCGCTACGATTCACTATGAGGACGCCTATACGACCAACCAGTACAGCGATTTGCTGGATTTCAGCCCGGGCGACACATACGCATTTTGGACGCCGGATCTTCTCGCGGGCCAAACCTGGACCGATCCCTATTCCAATCTCTCGATAACCGTGAACAGCGCTACCGCAAGTGGCTTGCAAGTAACCGTCAACTACGGCGCCGCCACTTGCACGCACGCGAATCCTACGGTGGTCATGTCGCCGGCGAACCCCACCACGGCGGCGGGATCGAGCGTCAGCTATACCATCTCGGTAACGAACAACGATTCTTCCGCCTGTCCCGCGGGCGCTTTCAACGTCAGCGCCACCCAACCAACCGGATGGACCGGGAATCTATCCTCCGCTTCTCTGCCGGTCAGCCCCGGGCAGACTTTGACCGCGACACTGACCGAGACGGTTCCGACCACCACCGCCGCGGCGACATACAGTGTGAGCGCTACTGCCGCCAACGGAACGTATTCGGGTTCGGCTTCGGCCAACTGCTCGGTCACCAGTTCGTCCGGGACCACGACCACTCTTACCAACAGCCTGACTGTGGGAGGTTCCACCTTTACCGCGAGGCAAACCGTATCCGCTACTTCAATGGTTGTGTCCGGTGGCGCACCCTCGTCGGGCGCAAGCGTAACGTTCACATTGACCAAGTCCAACGGCGCAAAAGTGACTGGCACTAGCGCGACCGCCTCGAATGGGACCGCGCCCTGGTCTTACAAATTGGGACCCAAGGATCCTTCGGGCTCATACACCATGTCCAGCGTGGCCACTTCCCAATCTCAATCGGCAGCCAGCAACACGGTTTCGTTCACAGTCCAATAAAGGATGATCGCCAGTGTTTAGGGAAGACTACCGGCTCCCCGGTTTTGTCAATTCGCCGTCAATAATCTTCTCGAATCCCGAGGCGGATTGCGATCCACTCAGCAGAATACCGTTGATGAAGAACGCGGGCGTCCCCGAAACGCCAGCCGCGGTTCCGGTCTGAAAGTCATTATCGATTAGCGGCCTGGATCTTCCGCTTGCCAGGCAGGCATCGAACCGCTCAGGTTCGAGCCCTAGCGCGCGGGCGAACTGTTTGTAATTCTCGGGATTCAGGGCAGTTTGGTTGGCAAAAAGAAGGTCATAGTATTCCCAGTATTTGCCCTGCTCGCCTGCGCACCGGGATGCTTCGGCTGCCGACTGCGCCTGAGGGTGAATCGACCGGAGCGGAAAGTCTCGAAAACCCAGCCGGATCTTACCCCGGTATTTCTCCATCACCTGCTTCAGTGCAGGTTGTACAGACTGGCAATATGGGCACTGGAAATCGGCAAATTCCACGACAGTAACCAGCGCGCCCGGGTCGCCTCGCAACCTTGCGGGATCGACCGTTACGTCCACCCGCGGTCGCCCGAGCAGAATGGCGACACCGGCTTTCTCACGAAGTCCGGCGATATAAGTCTGGCGGGCCTGTTGCCGCTTAGCTTCCACAAAAGACCTTTCCAGTTCAGTTTTCACTTCGTCAAACGGCCGGTTGATCCGGTCTTTTTGGGCGAGGTAAAAGCCTTCGAGTTCTTGAATGTGCCATGGGGGCAGATCCTGATCGAGGCGTTGGAGCATTACCTCCACGGAGATACCTTTCTTCCCGGCTTCCGCTTCCAGCAGCCGCTGACTCACAAGAGAATCGAGTGTTTTCGATCTCAACTCGTATTCCTGATTCCTCAACTGCAGTAGTTGGCCCTGGATCAGCGGCAGCAGATCGTCGTCGTAGATCGCCTGGTCCCCAACCCGAGCGATCGGCCGTTGTGAGGCGGCGGACTGGGCTGCCAACTGGGAAGCAAAGACTACAAAGGTGCTGACGGCAAATATGGTCGAAAATCTTGTTCTGCGCATTTTCCCTCCTAACGCTCACGATGGAAAGATCGGTGGCGGGACATGCCCGCCACCGTGTCGAGACGACAAGGGAGATCTAATCTACGGCTGGATACAAGCACCGGCAGGACAGACTGCGCACTGTGCTACTTGAGGACTCGGCGCCGGAGATGTTAAGGGATTGCCGAATTCGTCCTTCGGAACCGCTGAGAGGCTTACCGTGTCGGAGAAGAGACACCTGCCACTGGTTCCACTGACCACGCCCCCAACACAAGCAGTGGGAGTATAGGTCGGATTGTAGGTCTGACACTGGCCAGCGGCGAGCGTCAGACCTGTCGCGATGATGTCCGCTGCCGGGCCGTGATCGACCGCATTTGTAAGGCTGATGTTTGTGATCGTGTCCTTCGCATCCGTGTTGCAGACCTTGATCGTGTCGTAAAGCTGCAGCACGACGCCGCTCGCCGTCTGCGACAGGTTGACCACGCAACTCTTGGTGAGGCTCATCGACGTATTCGTGGTGATCGAGCACGTCCCGCCGCCGGGAATCGACCCTCCCAGGGCGGCACTCCATGTCGCCGCATTGCCGTTGGACTGGCTCGCGACATTGCATGGACCGCCTGGAAACGCCGCAGCGCAGACTTCCCCTGTCACGGTGAAATTACCTTGATTCGGATACGTGAGCGTGATGCTGAACGGGACGCTTGCGCCGCCGCCGATCGGGCCAACGGGTTGCGTAACGTTGGTGATCACGGTTCCGCTCGGCAGCGAACCGGCGTCCACCGTCACGTTGGGCGTGTACAACGTGCCCGACGCCTGATTGATGACATTTCCGTTAATCGTGTAGGTAATCAGGGGAGGGCTGACCGTGTAGCTGGGAGTGCCCGCACACGAAGCCGATGACCCGACTGCGCAAAGTGGGAAGGATCCGCCGAGGAAGTCCTTCAGGACGGCCGTAGGCGATTGCGACGAACGCGTATCGAACAGAAAGCTGCTGAGACACGGGACATTCGTGTTGACCAAACCGAAGATGAAGGTCAGATCGACACCGCCAGTGAAGAACGCGCCCTGCGGAATGATATTCGTACCCGCATTCTGGTTCGATTTTGCGATGTACTGCCACTCCGCTGTTTGAGGGCTATTGTTCGTGATTGCACACGTAGGGTTGGAGCCGCATACGGAACTTGCGGCTGCGCTATAGACCTCGTAAAGATTGGTCGCAGCGCAGGCCGGCAGGGTTGTGGGATTCGGATAGTTGCTGTTCGGGCACCCGCCGTTGACCGCACCCGGCTGTCCCGCCTGATTCCACAAAAATACCGAAACCCCGGCGGTACCGCCGCCGCCCGTAAATGCGGAGATCAGAAAGATGTCCCCATTCTGGTGCAGGCCGGAGAACTTTCCGCCGGTCACCGGACCGACGTTTTGCTGAAAGAACCAGATTCCGATATTGGCGTCTCCACTAGTCGAGAAACGGTCCGCCCCAAACACAATCACGGTGTGATTGCCTGCGGCCGCGCCGGTATACGCCGCGGCGTAACCGTTGGTGAGGGTGTCCTTATCCGGCGTGGGGCTGCCTGACCAAGCCCACTGGGATATCTGATTCGGGTCCTTCGAGCCGCCGCCCTGGAAGCTGTCCGTGCTTGCAGCTCCGGAGACGAAGGTATTCACGGAAAAGTTGCTGTACGGCTTGGTCGCGGTATACGGCAACGAGAAGTTAGTCCCGTCGAAGACACTTCCCAGGGCGCCTGTTCCGTTGATTCGGTTCCAATAATCTGTGGTGGGCGGGTTCGGCGGCGGAGTCGAAGTGTAGGTTGGACCGACGGTGCCATCCAACGTCACGACCGAAGCCGGTGCTTGGGCGATAGCTACCGCGGCGCAAAGCAGAACAGCGCTGGGCAGCATAAGAAATCTTTTCGAGAATGGGTTATTCATGCCTTTTCTTCCTTTGCAAAAGCCGTCGTGTTTTTCATCGGCGGCCAAGCCAGATTCCATGGGACCGAGAGCCAGATCGGGCAGAAGGACGGCCGATTTGGTAAACACGCACACCCATCCCACTTAGGCGTGCGCGACCTCTCGAAAAAGTAGCGCGATCGTGCAGCGGCGTACAGTTGGCGAAGGGAGAAGGGATGCTACCCTTAAAGACGCACGTCCCAGAGTGCCTTGAGGGCCGGCAACGGTTCTCAAGCCCCGGCTCCTGTTGACGCAGGAGCCGGGGAGTGGCGTTCTTCTCCTTACCTTCTTTTCAGAAAGAGTAGGTTTCGCGCATTAGCTCGACTGTGCCTCCTTCCTTGAATTCGCTCTTGAGAAATTCAACTCCTAGAAACAGGGCGGGGTAGATTTCTACAATGTTCGTTAGCTGCCGCATACGGCTGCCAGGGTGCGCGTCTCAGGATGCGATCCCGTCGACTCGGGCGTATACTTCTCCTGGTTCCTCCGAGAGAGCAGCAGCGCAATATAGTCTACTCGTTACCGGCCAATTTACAATGAGGAATCTGACAGGCAATCGCTGAACGTGTCTCTTGAACAGCCCACAAAGTCTATTTGCATACGCTGGTACTCCAACCTCGAGTAATGATGGCCGCCGCGTAGGCCAGACTCGATTTCCAATTCGTGATTTCGCCCGCTCGATAAGACAAGCTTGTAAGTAAATTAACGGCTACAAACAAATCATGGCTTCCTTATCGGGATCATAAGCTTGGACTGGCACTAATAGAACCACCGTACTGTTACTTGGCGTTACTTGTTGTGGGGCCGTCCTGGCTAAGCTAGCCAATAAATCGGTCGCCTGGTACGAGTAAGGGCATTTGGTCGTGTAAGTGATCGACTCTGATTCGAGTGACAGGCGTGCCATTGACGGCCTGAACCCATTGCGGCGCCCCGCCCGCACGACAGTTCGCTATATTGGCTGCATGGACCTCCTCGTCCTCCAGATCAACGAGCCTTGGCAATGGCCGCCCGAGACCTCCGATTTCCTGCACGAGTTCCTGACGGATAGATCCAATGAAGAATCCGACCTGATCGAAGCCGCTGGCTTCGCCGGTGAAATCGTCGCCATCAACGATCGGTTGTGCGACGACCTGCTCGTCCTCATCACCGACGCGTCAAGATCCGACGAACTCCGCGGCATGGCGGCCATCTCGCTCGGCCCTGTGCTCGAAGAGTGCGACCTCACCGAGTGGGATGATGATCCCTTAGACCACCCGCCGATTACCGAGGAGACCTTCGACAAAATCAAGGATTCCCTCCACCGCCTCTACGATGATTCCAAACTCCCGAAACAGGTCCGCCGCCGCATCCTCGAAGCCTCCGTGCGCTCTGAAGCCAATTGGCACGCCGCCGCCGTCGAAGCCGCCTATGCTTCCGGCGACCGCGAATGGATGCTCACCGCCGTCTTCACCATGCGATATGTCGACGGCTTCGATCGCCAAATTCTCGAAGCCCTCAAGAATCCCGATCCCGAAATTCACATGGAAGCCGTCCAGGCCGCCGGTGCCCAGGAGGTCGAAGGTGCGTGGCCCCACATCCGCGCGATTCTTAAGAATCGCAAGACCTCCGAAGACCTCCTCTTCGCCGCCATCGAATCCGCCGGCTACATCGGCGGCGAGGAAGCCATGGAACTCCTCGAAGAATTCAGTGAGTCGGAGAACGAAGACATCGCCGCCGCCGCCGAGGAAGCTCTTACGTACGCCAACCTTGATGACGACATTGGCGAAGAAGACGACGAAGAGGAGTAGGCCGCCGCAAGCGCAGCGAACGGCCGCTAAACCCCGGCCCCCGGCCCCGCTTTTCCCCAACCCCCAACCCCCAACCCCCAACCCCCAACCCCGCTCTTCTGCTTCAATAGGATGTGCCCCTCAACTGGCTGGTCATCGGCATCGGCGATATCACGCGCAGACGTGTAATTCCCGCCATCCTCGAAGAACCTCGCAGCAACCTCTACGGCATCGTCACCCGCGACCCGCGGAAGGCCGCGCCCTACCCCGGCGCGCGCGTCTGGACTTCGCTCGACGATGCTCTCCAGGATGACGAAATCCACGCCGTCTACGTCGCTTCTCCCGTCGCATTCCACGCGCCCCACGCCACCGCCGCCCTCCGCGCCGGCAAGGACGTCCTCTGCGAGAAGCCCGTCGGCATGAACTATCCCGAGGCCCGCGACATGGCCACCACCGCCCGCGAATGCCGCCGCGTCTTCGCGGCCGCTTACTACCGCCGCCTCTATCCCAAGCTGATCCGTGCCAAACAATTGATCGCCGGGGGCGTCATCGGCCAGCCCGTCCTCGCCGAAGCCAACTGCCATACCTGGCTCGAAATCGCCAATCGCGAGTGGCTCGTCGACCCCGCCATCGCCGGCGGCGGTCCCCTTTACGACACCGCCTCCCACCGCATCGACGCGCTGAACTTCCTCTTCGGCCGTCCCATCAAAGCCGCCGGCATGCGCTCCAACGCCGTCCACCGCCTCGCCGTCGAGGACTCCGCCACGGTCCTCATCGAGTACGGCGCGCATACCCGCGCTGTCGTCGATGTGCGCTGGAATTCCCACATCCGCCGCGACCAGTTCCGCATCATCGGCACCGGCGGCGAAATGGACCTCGATCCCCTCAACAGCCCCACCCTCCGCTATCCCGGCGGCGAAGAGGAACTGCCGCCCCACGACAACTTCCATTTCCCCATCATCCAGGACTTTGTCAAGGCCCTTCTCGATGGCGCCGACCCCGCCTGCCCCGGCGAAGAAGCCATTTGGACTGATTGGGTTACAGCCGCCGTAAAGTAGACTCTTGACAGCCCCGCCTCGCCTCCTGTAAAAATAACGTACAGGCGAATAAAAGGCGAATACAGTGGGTGCGGCGGTCCTCAAACAGCAGTTCGAATCGGTCCTCGGCGGCCACCTGGACTGGCAGTCCAAACCGCTTCGCGAGACCGTGCGGACCGGCATCGCTGAGATCGATTCCGCCACCGGAGGCCTCCCCCGAGGCTGTCTCACCGAGATCTTCGGCCCGGCCTCCTCCGGCCGCACCAGCCTGCTCGTTTCCATCCTCGCCGAAGCCACCGCGCGCCAGGAAGTCTGCGCGCTCGTCGATGCCGACGATGCCTTCGATCCCGTCTCCGCCGCCGCCGCCGGCGTGCGCCTCGAAAAGTTGATCTGGGTCCGCGCCCGCCAGAATGCCGAACACGCCCTGAAGTCCGCCGACCTCCTCATTCAGGGCGGCGGCTTCGGCATCGTGGCCATGGACCTCGGCGATACCCCGCAGTCCATGGCGCGCCGCATCTCCATGACCTCGTGGTTCCGCCTGCGCCGCGCCATCGAGCATACGCCCACCGTGCTCGTCACCGTCGCGCGCCAGTCCAACGCCAAAACCTGCGCGTCCCTCATGATCGAGTGCGCGCGCGAACAGGCCGCGTGGAGCGGCGCGCGCGGTAGTTCCCGCCTGCTGCGCGGCATCTGCGTCAAGGGCAAATGCGAGCGGCCCCCCGGTCTCCCGCGCTTCTCCTGGAAGGCGCCCGTATGATCGCCTGTCTGCATGGCTCCGGCGACCTGCTCACGCTCGCGCTGGAATTTTCTCCCATCGTCGAGCGCATCTCCGCCGACACCGTCGTCCTCGACGTCTCCGGCCTCGACCGCATGTTCGGCCATCCGCAGGACATCGCCGCCGCCATCATGAACCGCGGCCGCGAACGCCAGTGCGCCATCCACATCGCCCTCGCCTCCAATGCCGATACGGCCATCTGCGCCGCGCGCGGATTCTCCGGTGTCAGCGTGGTCCCGTACGGAGATGAGGCCAAGTTCCTCGAGACGCTCCCCGTATCCATGCTCGCCCCCAGCCCCGAGCTACACGACACGCTGGAACGTTGGGGCATCCGCCGCTTTCACGAACTGGCCGCGCTCCCGCCCCTGGGCATCGCCGAACGTCTCGGACCCGAAGGACTCCGCCTCCGTGAACTGGCGCGCGGCGAGGCCGAACGCAAGCTCGTCCCCGTCGTCGATCCCCTGCGCTTCGAAGATCAGATCGAGCCCGACTATCCCATCGAACTCCTGGAGCCGCTCGCGTTCCTCCTCGCGCGCCTCCTGAACAGCCTCACCACAAGCCTCGCCGCCCGCGGACTCGCCACCGACGAAATCCGCCTCCGCCTCAAACTGGAAAATCGCACCACCTTCGAGCGGACCCTGCGCCTCCCTGTCCCCTCCACCGACGCCAAGTCGTTTCTCAAGCTCTGGCATCTCGATCTCACGGCGCAGCCCCCGCAATCGCCCATCCTGCATATCTGGATGGCCATGCGTCCCGTCAAGCCGCAGGCCGCGCAATCCGGCCTCTTCGTCCTCGCCGCCCCCGAGCCCGTCAAGCTGGAACTCACCCTCGCGCGCATCAAAGCCATCGTAGGACCCGACCGCGTAGGCTCGCCCGAATTGCTGAATACCCACCGGCCTAACGGCTTCCGCATGGTTGCCGCGCCATCGCCCGCGCTCGCCGTCGCGCAGCATTCCCGCCTCATGATCCGCCTCTACCGCCCCCCGCGCACCGCCCGCGTCGCCCTCGCCTCCGGCCAACCCCACTTCATCGCCGCCGACGGCATCCGCGGCAAAGTCACCGAACTCGCCGGCCCCTGGCGCATCTCCGGCGACTGGTGGACCCACGACCCCTTCTCCCGCGACGAATGGGACATCGCCCTCTCCGATGGCGCCCTCTACCGCCTCTATTGCGACCCCCAAGGCTGGTTCGTGGACGGCTCGTATGATTAACGTGGTCTCCCTCGGCGTCTCGGCATCTCGGCGGTGAATAATGTCCTACGTCGAACTCCACGCCCGCTCCGCCTTCAGCTTCCTCGAAGGCGCCTGCGTCCCCGAAGAACTCGCCGGAGCCTGCGCCGAGATGCAGATGCCCGCCATGGCCCTCGTCGATCGCAACGGAGTCTACGGCGCCCCCCGCTTCCACCTCGCCGCCAAGAAGTCCGGCGTCCGTGCCCACATCGGCTCCGAGATCACTTGCACCAACGGAGTCTCCTACCCTCTCCTCGTCGAATCGCAACAGGGTTACCAGAACCTCTGCCGCCTCATCACCCGCCTGAAAATGCGCGCCAAGAAAGGCGAAGGCGCGGCCACCCTCGAGGAACTCGCCGAGTTCTCCAAAGGACTCATCTGTCTCACCCGCCACCCCACCCCCCAACTCCGCGACATCTTCGGCGCCCACAATCTCTACGCCGAACTCCAGCGCCACCACAACCGCGACGAGGAGGCCCGCAACCAGGCCATCGCCGATCGCGCCGCCACTCTCGGCATCCCGGTCGTAGCCACCAACGGCGTGGCCTATGCCACTCCCGCGCAGCGCGAACTCCTCGACGTATTCACCTGCGTCCGCAACAAAACCACCCTCGCGCAGGCCGGCCGACTCTTGGAGCGCAACTCCGAACGCCACGTCAAAACCCCCACCGAGATGGCCCGCCTCTTCGCCGATCTCCCCGACGCCATCGCGCGCACTCTCGAAATTTCCTCCCGCCTCGACTTCACTCTGGCCGACCTCGGCTACGAATTCCCCCGCTTCCCCGTCCCTCCCGGCGAAACCATGGACAGCTTCCTTCGCAAGCGCGTCGATGAAGGCGCGCGCCTGCGCTACCAGCCCTATCACGAGCGCGCCCGGCGCCAGATCGAGCACGAGCTCGCTCTCATCCAAAAGCTGAAACTCGCCGGCTACTTCCTGATCGTCTGGGACATCGTCCGCTTCTGCCGCGACAACGACATCCTCGCCCAGGGACGCGGATCCGCCGCCAACAGCGCCGTCTGCTACGCCCTCCAGATCACCGCCGTCGATCCCGTCGCCATGGACCTGCTCTTCGAGCGCTTCCTCTCCGAAGAGCGCGGCGAGTGGCCCGACATCGATATCGATCTCCCCAGCGGCGAAAAACGCGAGAAGGTCATCCAGCACGTCTATCAGTCCTTCGGAAAAATGGGCGCGGCCATGACCGCCAACGTCATCACCTACCGCGGACGCTCGGCCGCACGCGAAGTCGGCAAGGCACTCGGCTTTGAAATCACGTCCCTCGAAAAACTCAGCAGCCTCGTTCGCGCCTGGGAATGGAAGGACCCCAAGGACACCACCGAAAAGCAGTTCAAAGACGCCGGCATGGACCTGCATCACCCCCGCGTGCGCAAATTTTTCGAGCTCTACCGCATGGCGCAGGACCTGCCACGCCACCTCGGCCAGCACTCCGGCGGCATGGTCATCTGCCAGGGCGCGCTCGATTCCGTGGTCCCGCTCGAACCGGCCAGCATGCCCGGCCGCGTCGTCGTCCAGTGGGATAAGGAGGATTGCGCCGACATGGGGATCATCAAGGTCGATCTCCTCGGACTCGGCATGATGGCGGTCATCGAGGAGACCCTCAAGCGCATTCCCGAAACCTACGGCGAAACCGTGGACCTGGCGCATCTCCCGCCCGACGATCCCACCGTCTTCAAGGCCCTGCAGAAGGCCGACACGGTCGGCATGTTCCAGGTCGAAAGCCGCGCGCAAATGTCCGCGCTGCCCCGCATGATGCCGCGCAAATTCTACGACGTCGTGGTACAGGTGGCCATCATCCGCCCCGGACCCATCGTCGGCAAAATGGTGCATCCCTACCTCAATCGCCGCCAGGGCAGGGAACGCGCCGATTGCCTGCATCCTTCGCTCGAACCCGTCCTGCGGAGGACCCTCGGAGTCCCGCTATTTCAGGAGCAGTTGCTGAAGATGGCGATGATCGTGGCGGGCTTCACCGGTGGCGAGGCCGAGGAGTTGCGCCGGGCCATGGGCTTCAAGCGCTCCGAAAAGCGCATGGCCGATATCGAAATCAAACTGCGCTCCGGCATGGACCGCAACGGCATCCGCGGCGAAGTGCAGGAGACCATCGTCCACGCCATCACGTCGTTCGCGCTGTATGGTTTTCCCGAATCGCACGCCGCCAGTTTCGCGCTCCTGGCCTATGCCAGCGCCTATTTGAAGTGCCATTATCTGGCCGCCTTCACCTGCGCCATGCTCAATAATCAGCCGATGGGATTCTACTCGCCTGCCATCCTCATTAAGGACGCGCAGCGCCACGGACTCCGCGTGCTCCCCGTCGACGTCGCCATCTCGGATTGGGAATGCAGCATCGAATATCCCGCGCTGCGTCTCGGCCTGCGTTATGCCAAAGGGCTCCGCGAGCAGGCCGGCCGCGCCATCCTGCGTGCGCGCGACGAGCGGCCCTTCAGCAGTGTGGACGACCTCGCCCTGCGCGTCCGCGAACTGCGCAAGGACGAAATCAATCGCCTCGCCGAAATCGGCGCGCTCAATTCGCTCGACAAGTTGCATCGCCGCGACGCCCTATGGCAGGCCCAGCGCGCCGTGCTACCCGTCGGTCCGCTGCTCGAGTCGCTGGAAGAAACCGGACGCCCGTCGCCCCTCGCGCCCATGGACATCGACGAGAGGCTGACCGCCGATTATCGCGGCACCGGACTCACCGTCGGCAAGCATCCGATGGCGCACCGCCGCGCCGACATGGACGCGATGGCCGTGACCCGCGCCATCGATCTCGCCGGCGTGCGCAACGGCCGCCGCGTCCGCATCGCCGGATCAGTCATCGTGCGCCAGCGTCCTGGCACCGCCAAGGGCTTCGTCTTCCTCAGCATGGAAGACGAGACCGGCATCATGAACGCCATCGTCACTCCCGACACCTTCGACCGCTACAAATTCGAAGTCCTGGGCGAGCGATTCCTCTTCATCGAAGGCGTCCTCCAAAACCTCGACGGCGTCATCTCCGTCAAGGCCTCCCACATCCTCGCCCTCCCCGCCGGCGCCTCTCCCGAAGCCCACAACTTCCATTAGCCTTGTTTATCTAGCCCCCATCGGTCTGTTCGGCGGGATCGGCGCGGCGCTGTCATAAATCGAAAGAGCAACACGCCTGGCCTGCGCGGCCCAGAAACGATTTTCAGTGTAATCGCAGATGTGTGCAAGGTCGTCCACCGCTGGCTTAGTCCAACGGACAACCACTAAGCCGGATAGCGGCTTTCGATCATCCGGCGAACGTCGTCATGCTCAACGAATTCACTTCTGACCGCCGCCGCCAAGCCTTTGTCCACTTCTTTGGAAAACCACTCCTCATAGCTTAGGAGGCGGTCGACCGCTTCCTCGGCGATCACAGGCGTGGTGAATCGCGCGAGTTTTACGTCGGATATCGAGGTGGGGTCGTGGGTGACGGTCGCCGACGGAGTCCACTCGAATTGAAACGTGATCGAGCCGGTCGTGCCCAGTCGCGTACCCGCCAGCGTGTGCTCCACGTACATCAGCGGCAGGCTCGTTGAGCAGGCCCCGGTCTTCGTCAGTTGCGCGCTTCGGAAATTGCTGCTCGAACAGAGGACCTGCGTGTTGCTGTCCGTCGCCGTAAATCCTCCGGCCGGCGTGTTGACCGCCGACGACTTCCGCGCCGCCGCCTGGAAACCCCATCGTTTGGCGCTGGCATCCGTAACGGTTACGATCCAGTGCTGCACCTGGCCCGGCACATACGTCCGACTCCCGCCGAAATTGATCGCCACGCTGCCGCCCTTCGTATTCACGGAACTGGCGCCCGATCCGTGGCAGGCCGTACAGTTGCCCTGCTCGCCCGGCACCCCCGACAGTCCGGGATTCGGTCCAGCGGCATCGGCCAAGGCGCATACAGAGCGCTAACATTTTGCATTCTTAACGCACCTTATACACAGTCCGATACGGCGACAGCGCCGCGCCGATCCCGCCGAACAGACCGACGGGGGCTAGATACATGGCGGGCCGCCCGCTATCGCCGACCTCATTGCGCAGATAGGTCCCCACCGTCTGATCGATCGTCACTCCGACCGCCAACCCAATCGCCGCGCCGATGGCAATGTTGCGCACCCGTCTCGTCCCGCTCTTCACCTGCACTCGACGCACTTTGCCCCTCTCAATCGAGACCTGGCTCTTCCCCGTTTGAATCGTGATCGCGTCGGCTCCCACCGATTCGCACACGCCTCTGCGTTCCTCGCCCGACCTGTCGAGCACCTTCACATGTTGTCCCTGTACGCTGCTGAGGCTTTCCCACGACTGTGCGGAAACCGTTACGCAGCCCAGGACCATCGCCAGAATCATCGTCCGAACGCCCATACTCCCGACTCTACTGTGAATGCGAACATGAGATGAGGTTTCCATGCCCACTCTTTCGGCCACTCCCGCATTCCTGTTCGACCTGGACGGCACGCTCGTGGACAGCGTTTACCAACACGTCCTCGCATGGCGCGATGCACTCGAAGAAGCCGGCATGCCGCTCTCCGTCTGGCGCATTCATCGCCGCATCGGTATGAGCGGCAGTCTGTTCGTCAGCGCGCTTGCCCGCGAGATCCGCCACACCTTCAGCGCCGAGCAGGCCGAACGCGTCCAGCAGTTGCACGCGCAGGCCTTCCGCCGCTATGCCGATCAGGTGCGTCCGCTCCCCGGCGCCGCCGACTTGCTGACCTACCTCGCCAAGGCCAAGGTCCCGCACGCCATCGCCACCAGCGGGAAAATCGAGAGCGCCGGCCCTTCGCTGAAGACCCTTGGTATCCCTCTCGACATGCCGATCATCACACGCGACATGGTCAACCGCGCCAAACCCGATCCCGACCTGTTCCTTGCTGCCGCTGAGAAGCTCGGCGTCAACATCGAACATTCGGTCGTCGTCGGCGACAGCATCTGGGACCTCCTCGCTGCCCGCCGCGCCCGCGCCCTCAGTGTCGGCCTCCTCTCCGGCGGCTACGGTGAAGAAGAACTCGTCCGCGCCGGTGCTTACCGCGTCTACGAAGATCCCGCCGACCTCTTCAATCACCTCGACGAAGTCGGCGTCCGAGGCTAGCTCGCCGCAAGCGCAGCGAGCGGCGCCACAAATCCCCAACCCCTAATCCCCACCTCGCGAGGAACCACGCAAGCCGGCCGCGTGCGGCACTAAACCCCGGCCCTTGGCCCCCATCCCTGGCCCCCGCACCCCGCCCCTGTGATAACGTACCGATCATGAAGAGAAGGACCTTCTTCCAGCTTGCTGCCGCCAGTGCGGCCGCCGCGCAAACCCAGCGCCGTCCAAATGCGACCGGCGAGGCCGCCGATGCCGCCGAGGGCGAACCGCCGCGCGCAGCCGTGCAAACCATGAAGCAACTCGTGCGCGGCACCGAGTACGCTGCGTCCTCGATGGCGCCCCTACCCACCTTGACAGCCGAGCACGTCATGCGCGCGGGAGGGAACGCCTTCGATGCCATCGTCGCCGGACAGGCCGTCCTCGGACTCGTACAGCCGAATCTCAACGGTGTCGGCAGCGATGCCACGCTGCTCGTATACGACGCCAAGGCGAAGAAAGTGTTTTCGATCAACGCCGAGGGCACGGCGCCCAAACTCGCGACCATCGAGTGGTACAAGAAAAATCAGAACGGCAAGATCCCGGTCAACGATTCGTTGCTGTCCGGCACCGTGCCCGGCGCGGTGGACGCCTGGTATATCCTGCTCTCCCGCTGGGGCACCAAGACATTCGGCGAACTCCTCGCGCCTGCGATCGAGTTGGCCGAGCGCGGCATCCCGATGGGCCGCGTCTTCAACGCTGCAACCCTGAAGAAATATCCGACCAGCATGAAGGTCTTCGGACCGCCCGACGGTAAGGCATGGAAGGATGGACAGGTCTGGAAAAATCCCGACCTTGCCCGCACGCTGCGCCGCCTCGTGGAAGCCGAAGCCAAAGCCACGGGAGGACGCCTGGCCGGCCTCAAGGCTGCGCGCGATCGCTTCTATCAGGGAGACATCGCTCGCGAGATGGCCAAATTCTCCGAAGACAACGGCGCTCTTTTCCGCTATGAGGATTTCGCGTCGTACACGGCCAAGGTCGAAGAGCCCGTATCCACCAGCTATCGCGGATACACCGTCTACAAGAACGCATCCAGCAGCCAGGGTCCAGCCGAACTCTTCGCGCTCAACATGCTCGAAGGCTACGACCTCAAGGCCATGGGACAGAATTCCGCCGACTTCATCCACACCTGCGTGGAAGCTATGAAACTCGCCATGGCCGATCGCGATTACTACCTCGGTGACATGGATTTCATCGACATCCCGTATAACGGACTCCTGTCGAAAGAGTACGCTGCCGAGCGGCGCAAACTGATCGATCCCGCCAAGGCCTCGCTCGACTTCCGCCCCGGCAATGTGACGCCGTATGCCGGCGCGCGCTACAAGCACGTCGAGCGGCCCCGTGATGTCGATATGCGTGGCAATGCCGATCACAATGGCGACACCAGCTACATCTGCACGGTGGACAAGGATCGCAACCTGATCTCGTTCACGCCCAGCCTCCACAGTTCGTTCGGCGCAAAGGTGGTGCTCGGCGACCTGGGCTTCATCTTCAACTGCCGCGGCGATTATTACTCGCTCGTTCCCGGCCACGCCAACGCGCTCGAACCCGGTAAGCGGCCGCGCAGCACGCTGCAGGGCACGCTCGTGGTCAAGGACGGTCACCCGTATCTCGCCACCGGCAGCCCCGGCGCCGACGATCAGTGCATGCGCACTATCCAGACGCTGATCAACATGGTCGATTTCGGCATGAACGCGCAGCAGGCTATCGAGGCGCCGCGCTGGGCCACGCGCAGTTTCCCCGCCTCGCCCTTCCCGCACACGATGTACCCGGGCGACCTGACGCTCGAGAATCGCATTCCCGACACGGTGCGTGCCAAGTTAGCCGACCGCGGCCACAAGGTCGCCATGCGCGGACCATGGTCGATGAACGATAGCGCCGCCATCACAGTCGAGGTCGACACCGGCACCGTCAGCGCCGCGGCCGACCCTCGCACCACCGCCACCGCGCTCGCATGGTAACGCCGGCGGCCTTTGCCGCCGGTGCTTTTTTCGCCTTCTACTTCAGTATCTTGTCCAATTGCTCGATCCGCTGATCCAGCGCCTTCCGCAGCGTTTGGTATCGCTCGATCACGTCCCGCCCGATCTTCTGGTCCGTCGAATTCGTGACGGTATACAAGTACGTGATGTGCGTCTGCAATTCCGGCTTGCTGTACCGGATCGCCGGCGTAATCAAATCCGCCGACAGATCTTTCAACGACGCCAGTTTCGCCGGATCCTTTACCGTCGCCTGCGCCGTCCGCAACCGCGCCACCAGCTTATTGCAGTCGCTCACCAAATCCCGAACCCTCAGGTTGTGATCGAGCTGCTCCTTCAAATCGGCCGTCGTCACGCCGTCCTTCACGATCCGCGGATCCTCGACAATCGTCAGCGGACGCGTCTCGTTCCACGTCCCGATCTTCAGCCGCACCGAGTACTTCCCAGGCACCGCCTCCGGACCATTCGGACCCTCCGGCCGCGCCGCGCTTTGCCACGGACCGGGATACCGCAGATCCCACGTGAACCGGTGCATGCCCTCGCTCTTATCCAGCCGTGGCGCAGGACCACGGAAACGGAAGCCGCCCTCTTCATCGTCGGCCGCACCGGCATCGCCGGATCGATCCTCGGCCGCGGGAGCCGCGCTCGAAATCGTGCGCACCACCTTGCCCGTCGCATCTAGAAACTCCATGCTGATATCGCCCGTCGCGCCCGCGACTTCATAGTCGATCTGCGCGCCATTCTGCAGTCCGCCGCGACCGCCGCGGCCCCCGCCGACGGTGCGGATCGCCTCGCGCGGTGTGAACAGGTGGTTGGCCGCCGTCGGCGGCAGATCGGGGGCCTGCTCCAGCGGCGTCAGGTTGTCCAGGATCCAGAACCCGCGACCCTGTGTCGATAAGATCAGGTCTTTGTGCGCGATCTTGATATCCGTCACCGGCGTATTCGGCAGATTCATCTGGAAGCTCTGCCACTGCGCGCCGTTGTCGTACGAGATGTACATGCCGAACTCGGTGCCCGCATACAGCAGCCCGGCGCGATCCGGATCTTCGCGCACCACGCGCGTCGGCTCGTCGGCCGCGATCCCGTTCTTCCCATCCGTGAGCCGCGTCCACGTCTTGCCGAAATCGTCGGTGCGATAAATGTACGGCGCGAAGTCGCCCAGCAGATACCGGTACCCCGCGATATACGCAGTCCCGGGCTTATGCGGACTCGGCTCGATATTCTGAATGCGGCCGCCCGGCTGCATGTCCTTCGGCGTCACGTTCGTCCATGTCTTGCCGTCGTCGCGCGTCACGTACACCGGACCGTCGTTTGCCCCCGTCCAAATGAGCCCCTTTTGAATGGGTGACTCGCGAATCGCATAAATCACGCTGTACACTTCCTCGCCCGTGGCATCGCGCGTGATAGGCCCGCCGCTCGCTTCCTGTGGCTCTCCCGCCGGATGCGCGGTGAGGTCGGGACTGATCTTGTTCCACGTCACGCCCCCGTCATACGAGCGGTGCAGATACTGCGACCCGTAGTAAACCGTGTGCGGCGTGAACGGCGACACTTCCATCGGAGCCACGCGCTGGAAGCGGTAGATCAGCGAATCGCCGCCATTGCCGTACAGCGATTCGGCGCCCACCCAGTAGCGCTGCTCATTCGTCGTGGTCATGTTGAGTCGGCTGAACTGGCCCTTGCATCCGCCGTAAACGATCTGCGGATTGTCCTGGTCGGGCATGATCGGCCCCGTCTCGCAGCCCGGTCCACCGCGGAAATTCAGGCCGTCGCCCAGTGGCATGCTCGGCACGATCACCGTGCTGTCGTCCTGCTGCGCGCCGTACAGCCGGTACGGATACTGGTTGTCCACCGAGACCTGGTAAATCTCGGCCGTCGGCTGATTGAGTTGCGAACTCCAGGTACGGCCGCCGTCCAGCGACACATTCGCCCCGCCGTCATTCGCCTGAATCATGATCTGCGAATTCTTCGGATTGATCCACACGTCGTGGTTGTCACCATGCGGCACGGGCGAACTGCGGAAGCTCTTGCCGCCGTCCGTGCTCTTATACCAGCCCTCGTCGCCCACCCAGACCACGTCGGCATTCGTGGGATCCACGCCCAGCGTAGAGTAATAGAACGGCCGCGTCGTCAGATTGTTCCCGCCGTTGACCAGCGTCCAATTCGCGCCCGCGTCCTCCGACCGGTACAGACCCGACCCCGGCTTCGCTTCGATCAGCGCATAAATCCGATTGGGCGCGGCGTTCGAGATCGCAACATTCGCCCGACCGAACAACTCGTGCGGAAGCCCGCCGGCCAGCTTGTTCCAGGTGTCGCCACCATCGATGGACTTGTAGATGCCGCCTTCCATCGCGCCGCTGATAATCGTCCACGGCTTGCGCTGCGCGTGCCACATGCTCGCGAACAGCACTTTGGGATTACCGGGCTGAATCTCCAGATCGGCCGCGCCCGCCAGGTCGGAAACGAACAGCACATTCTTCCACGTCTGCCCGCCATCGGTGCTGCGATACACGCCACGCTCTTTATTCGGCGCGAAAGGATTCCCCTGCGCCGCCACGTACACCAGGTTCGGATTGGTGGGATCGACTCGGATTGTCGCGATCTGGCCGGTGTCGCGCAGCCCCGAAAATTTCCACGTCCGCCCGGCATCGGTCGATTTATAAATCCCGCGCCCGATCGACACGTTGCTGCGGATCTTCGACGATCCGGTCCCCACATAAATCACGCTGGGATTCGACAGCGACACTTCCACCGCCCCCATCGACCCGAGTGGAATCTGGCCGTCGCTGATGTTCGTCCACGCATGGCCGGCATCGGTCGTCTTCCACACCCCGCCGCCTGTCGAACCCATGTAGAACGTGTTCGGCTCGGAGGGCACGCCCGTCACAGTAGTCACGCGTCCGCCGCGGTCCGGACCCACGTAGCGGTACCGCATGTTGGACCAGATTTTCGGGCTCGGCGTAACGGCGTAGGCGACCGTGAACAGCGACAGCGCGGCAACCGCGCAGGCGGCAGGCAGAAGACCTTTTCGATTGAGCATGGCTTGTTCGGATTTTATCGTAATCGGGGAATCCCCATATTGTGATATATGGTGGATATCTATGCTTAAGGGAGTCTCCCGCCGCGCTCTCCTCGGGGCAGGCACGGCTTGGGCCGCTTCAGCCCTGCCATTCGACGGTACCACTCCGCCAAAATTGAAGGTCGCGATCTTTTCCAAGCACCTGCACTTTTTGCGAGGAGAAGAGTTGGCTCGCCAGGTGAAGGCCCTCGGCTTCGACGCCATCGATCTCACCGTTCGCAAGGGCGGCCACGTCGAACCGGACCGCGTCCGCCAGGACCTGCCCCCGCTCGTCGCCACCCTTCGCAAAATGGGCGTCGAAGTTCCGATGCTGACCACTGATATCGTGGACGCCGACACCCCCTGCACGGAAGACATCCTGAAGACCATGGCCGACCTCGGAATTCCGCGCTATCGCTGGATGCCCGCCGGCGCGCTAAAGTACAACTACGCTGAGCCGTATCCGCCCCAGTTGGAGAAACTCCGGCCGCGAATCGCGAAACTGGCCGCCCTGAATGCACGTCAAAAAGTAGGCGCCATGTGGCACACGCACTCGGGCGTAGGCTACGTCGGCGCGAATTTCTGGGACATCTGGCTGCTGCTCAAGGATCAGGATCCCAAGGCCGTCGGCGTCAATTACGATGTGGGCCACGCTACCATCGAAGGCGGCATGGGAGGATGGATAAATAGCTTCCACATCATGGGACCCTACCTGCGCGGCATCGCGGTCAAAGATTTCTACTGGGCGAAGGACGCCAAAGGCGCGTGGAAAGCGCAATGGACTCCGCTGGGCGAGGGCATGGTCCATCTGACGCAGTTCTTCGGCATGGTGAAGCAGGCCGGATTCGACGGTCCGCTGCAGCTTCATTTCGAATACCCGCTGGGCGGCGCGAATGATGGCAAGCGGGATTTGACCGTACCGAAGGAAGAGATTTACGCGGCAATGAAGCGCGATTTGAGCAAACTCCACGGATACATGGGACAGGTCGGGTTATGAAATTTAGTCGCCGGGAAGTCCTGGCCATGCCCTTTTTCCTCCAAGCCCCGCTGAGCACCGATGCGCGCATCGAAGAGCTGCGGGTCGGCTTTCAGGATTATCAATATCGCGCGCCCTACATGTTCGGCGGCCAGGAAGTCGACAAGGTCACGGTCCTCCACGTGACCTGCCGCATTCACACCAAGGCCGGAAAATCGGCGGCCGGATTCGCCAGCATGCCGCTGGGCAACGTATGGTCCTTCCCCGCCGCGAACATTTCGTACGCCACCACGCTCGCGGCCATGAAGTCGCTGGCCATGAAGATCGCGCAGACCACGCGCCAGTTTCCCGACTTCGCCCATCCGCTGGAGGCCAACCGCATTCTCGAGCCGGCCTACTTCGGCCTATCGTCGGAAGTGAATTACGAGCTGCGCCTGCCCGTGCGCATTCCGAAGCTGTGTACGCTCGTGACCGCCAGCGCCTTCGACGCCGCCTTCCACGATGCTTTCGGCCGCCTGCACGGCCGCAACAGTTTCACTATGCTGGGTCCGCAGTTCCTGCGCTCCGACCTGTCCAACTACTTGACTAACGAGTTTCGCGGCGAATCGCTGGAGCAGTACGTGCTCCCCAAAGCCACGCCGAAAATTCAGATGTACCACTCCGTCGGCGCTTCCGACCCGCTGAGTACCGGCGATGTGAAGAAGACCATTAATGACGGGCTGCCCGAGAGCCTCGAAGAGTGGATCCCGTACAGCGGCGTCACTGCCATGAAGATCAAGCTCAACGGCGCCGACCTGGCCGCGGATGTCGATCGCGTGGTGTCGATCGATAAGGTCGCGACATCCGCCCAGGCCAAACGCAATGTCGCCGAGTGGCTCTACTCGCTGGACTTCAACGAGCGCTGCCCCAATGTCCAGTACCTTTTGGATTTCGAACGCCAGTTGACCGCGAAGTCTCCGGCCGCATGGCAGCGCGTGCAGTATATCGAACAGCCCACCGCGCGCGACTTGGCGGCCAACCCGAAGAACACCATGTTCGAGGCCGCCAAGCTGCGCCCCGTCGTCATCGATGAATCGCTCACCGGGCTTGAGAGCCTGCAAATAGCCCGCGAGTTGGGTTACACCGGAGTCGCGCTGAAGGCCTGCAAAGGCGTGTCGCAATCGCTGCTCATGGGCGCGGCCGCGCAGAAGTTCAAGATGTTCCGCACGGTGCAGGATCTGACCTGTCCCGGAGCGGCGCTCGTCGTCTCGGCGGGCATCGCGTCGCATGTGCCCGGCGTCACCGCGCTGGAGGCGAATGCGCGCGAGTATGTCCCGGTCGCGAGCAAGGGCTGGGAAAAGAAATTCCCCGGCATTTTCGACGTGAGGAACGGGTACTTGGATACCAGCACTCTGGACGGGGTTGGATTGTGCACGAACCAAGAGGCGTAGTGGGGCAGGCGCTTTCGCCTGCTCAGCTATTTTTCGGAGCCCACAATGACCAGTCGGCGTGATCTCTTAAAAACCACCTTCGCGATAGGCGCGACCACGGCACTCAGCGCCACTCGCGTAATGGGCGCGAACGATAAAGTTCTCTTCGGACTCATCGGCAGCGGCGGCCGCGGCCGCGAGGATTGGGGCACGTTCCTCAAAGAGCCGGAAGTCGAACCAGTCGCAGTTTGCGACGTCTACGGCCCGTTCCGCGACAAGGGCATCGCCATGACCGAGGGCCGCGCCAAACCCTACAAGGACTACCGCCAGCTTCTCGACCAGAAGGATATCGACGCCGTGATCGTCGCCACCCCCGATCACTGGCACGCGCTCATCGCCATCGCCGCGTGCGAGGCGGGCAAGGACGTCTATTGCGAGAAGCCGCTGTCGCTCGCCGTGGTAGAAGGCCGGAAGATGGTGCAGGCCGCGCGCAAGCACAATCGCGTGTTCCAAACCGGAAGCCAGCAGCGCTCCGGTAGGCACTATGCCCAAGCGGTGAAGCTGATTCAGGACGGCGGCATCGGCCAGGTCCACCGCATCGACGCCGGCTTTCAACGCAACATTTTCCCCGGACTCAAGCCCACCGAAATGGCGGCCGGCATCAGTCCCGAATTCGACTACGACATGTGGCTCGGACCCGCGCCCAAGCGGCCGTTCGACCCGTTCCGCTGCATCTACAACTTCCGCTGGTTCTGGGATTATTCCGGCGGCCAGATGACCAACTGGGGCGCGCATCACCTCGACATCGCCCGCTGGATCGTCGCCATGGATGCTCCCACGGAGATCTCGGGATTCGGCGGCCGATACGCGCTCACCGACGGCGGCGAGACTCCGGACGTACAGCAGGTGACCTATCAATTCGGCAAAGTCGTGGTGAACTGGACCGTTAGCGAAGTGGCGCAAGGCAAGCCGTTCACGCTCGACATTTTCGGCACGAAAGGCATGCTCACTCTGCTCCGCAGCGGGTTCCAGGTCTTCCCCGAAATGTCGAAAGACAAGCAGCCGCTCATGGAGCCCCTGCAAGTAAAAGGCGCCGACCTCAATGTGCAGCATGCGCGCAATTTCCTCGATTGCGTGAAGAGCCGCCAGAAACCGAGTGCCGATGTGGAAGAGGGCCATCGCAGCGCGACCATGTGCCACCTCGGCAACATCTCGATGCGGCTCGGCCGCTCGCTGAAATGGGACGCCGCCAAAGAGCAGGTAGTCAGCGACAGCGAAGCCAATGCCATGCTGGCGCGGCCGTATCGCGCGCCGTGGAGACTCTCATGAAGCGGCGAACCTTTCTTGCCACCGGCGCAGCTGCGGGCGTCCTGAAGAGTGCCGCCGCGCAACCTGCGACGCAGCCCGGCAAAATGAAGCTGGGCTGCCAGAGTGCCCCTACCAACGACACGCATCTGAAATACCTCGCCCGCTATGGCGTTAAGAACATCTGCGGTTATCCCGAGGTCGGCGAGGGCCGCCTGTATGCCACGGTCGATGAACTCAAGACGATGCTCAACCTGGCGCAGAAGAATGGCATCAGCGTCGATTGCATCGCCTTGCCGTTTCTGACCTCCAGCCACATCGACAAGGAAAAGCACGGCGCCATTATGCTGGCGCAAAGCCCCGAGCGCGATCGCGACATCGAAGCCGTGCAGACCGCGATCAAGAACGCGGCCGCCGTCGGTGTGCCGTCGATCAAGTACAACATGAGCATCCTCGGCGTCCTGCGGTTGCCCGGCCGCACGCCCGGCCGCGGCGATGCCGGTTACAGCACCTGGCGTCTCGCCGATGCCAAGCCCGCGACACCGCTCACCCGCGCCGGTCGTGTGAATCGCGATCAGTTTTGGGAGCGCATCACCTACTTCCTCGAGCGCGTGATCCCCGTGGCCAACGAATACAAGGTCCGCATGGCCTGCCATCCCCACGATCCCGGAGTGCCGCCTGAAGGCTATCAGGGTGTCGACCGCGTCCTCGGCACGGTGGACGGGCTGAAGCGCTTCGTGTCGATCCACGAGAGTCCGTATCACGGTCTGAATTTCTGCCAGGGCACCGTGTCCGAAATGCTTCAGGATCCCGGCAAAGAGATCTTCGACGTGATCCGTTATTTCGGCACCCGCAAGAAAATCTTCAACGTCCACTTCCGCAACATCCGCGGCCATCGTAACGATTTCATCGAGGTCTACCCCGACGAAGGCGACATCGATTTCGTCAAAGCCATCCAGGTCTACAAGGAGATCGGCTACCCCTACCTCCTGATGCCCGACCACGTCCCCCAGGCCCCCGGCGATCCCAACGGCCTCCAGTCTTTCGCCTTCTGCTACGGCTATATTCGCGCGCTACTGCAAGCGGCCGGATAGATTTAAGTAGAAACCATGAGCTTGGAAGAAGCCATTCTGGACAAAGTCCGCCGACTTCCACCGGCAAGCAGAAGGAGGTATTGCGCTTCGCGGACGGATTGCAGCGCACCCCCGAGGATGGTCCCAGTTCGTGATCGGTCTCAGGAAACGAAATGGATCGATGAAAACCGCGCTGCTTACGCGGATCAAGATCCTCTTCCTTTTGTCCCGGGTTGGTGAGGATGTCAATCTCTCTCGACTTCGCTACCTCCCACAATTACATCGAGGCCTCGGACGGAATCAATGTGCCCATCACGCTTCGCATCGGGAAACGATCGGTGGAGTTGCTGGCAAAGCTGGACACGGGTGCCGCGCATTGCATTTTCGAGCGCCAGTAAGCCGGGATACTTGAACTGGATGTTCAATCCGGCAGGCTGCAGCGTTTTCGGACCGTAGCTGGATCGTTTGCCGCCTATGAGCAAGAGGTAACGGTCCGAACGCTTGGAATTGAGTTTTCCGCAATCGTGTTTTTCGTTCAAGATCCGACATTCAGCAGGAACTTCGTGAGTCGCGTCGGCTGGCTGGATCGGCTTCGCATCGGCATCGTCGATTACGACCGGCTGTTACTCGTGAGTCCGTACCAATCCTGAGTTATCGCGTTTCCGCCAAAGCGCTAACATGATCCCATGATCCGTTGTTTGGTCTTCGCGATCGTGGCCGCCGCCTCAGCGCAACAGCCCTCCGAAAAAATCCAGTTCGAAGTCGTCAGCATCAAGCCGGGCGATCCCACGGACGGCAGTTCGAGCGCGCGGAGTACGCCCGGTGGCATGCAGATGCGCAACACCACGCTCACTAACCTGATACGCGGCGCGTACGGCCTAAACGAATTTCAACTCTCCGGCGGACCGAAGTGGGCCGACTCGGCGAAATTCCACGTCGATGCCAAACTGCCCGCCGGCGCCAAGCGCGAAGACATGCAACTCATGATGCGCAACATGCTCGCGGACCGCTTCAACCTGGAGTTCCACCGCGAGACGCGCACCCTGCCCGAGTACGCCCTCCTTGTCGCCAAGGGCGGCATCAAAATTCCGGCACTCGGTCCCGACGACCCGAAACAACAGGGTACGAGCCAAGGTCCACGCAGCATCCAGGTCAACGGATTTGAGCTTTCCACTCTCGCCCGCATGCTGATCAGCGTCGTGGGGGCGCCCGTGATCGATCGGACGGAACTTAAGGGCTATTACAAAATCAAGCTGCAGCACCAGCCCTTCCAGGGCGCCGCCCCCGACGACGAAATGCCCACCATCTTCGCCGCCCTCGCGCAAATCGGCCTGCGGCTGGAACCGATCAAAGGTCCCGTCGAAGTGCTGGTGATCGATCGCGCCGAGATGCCCTCAGAAAACTGACTACTGATCCCGCAGCGCGTCCAACGGATTCAGATGGCTCGCGCGCCTCGCCGGAGCCAGACACGCGCCCAGCGAGATCAGCGCCAGCAGCACCGCGACCGCGCCGATCGTCACCGGATCGCGCCCGTCCACCTCATACAGCAAGCTGCTCAACAGCCGCCCAAACACCAGCGTCGCGCCCGCCGCGGCCAGCAGTCCCGTACCCACCGGGGCCATTCCCTGCCGCACGATCAGCCTGTACAATTGTCCCGACTGCGCACCCAAAGCCGCCCGGATGCCCAGCTCGGAAGTACGCCGCGCCACCGTGTACGACACTACCGCGTAAATCCCAAACCCCGCGACGATCAGCGCAATCACCGCGAACCCGCCCGCCAGCAGCATCTGGAACCGGCGCATCCCGGTGCTGGAATCCAGGATCTCCGACATCGTCCGCATGTTCGCCGCGGGCACATCGGGATCGGCCTCGTGCAGCGCTACTCGCAGCCCGCCCGCGATCGACGTTGGAGCCCCTGCCGCGCGCGCCACCAGCACCGTGCGATAGGGCATGAATCCCCAATACCCGCGGTACATCATCGCGACCGGCCGATGGGCGGCGTCGGCCCGCACGTCTCCCGCCACGCCGATCACTTCGAACCACTGATCGTTCCCGCGAGTAAACCGGCGACCGATCGGATCCTGTTCCGGCCACAGCGCGGCCGCGAGCCCGCGGGAAATGATCGTCCGGTCGTAGGCCCGATCGGCATCCGTCAGCGTGCGCCCGGCGAGCAGCGGAATCCCCATTGCGCGAAAATAATCGGCGCTGATGAACCGCACATTCACCTGAATCTCGTGCGCCGCCCCCTTCTCCGTCGAGACGCCGTCGATCCACGTCTCGCCTTCCAGCGGCAGCGCCGACGCAACCGCCGCGGCCTCCACGCCCGGCTGGGCGGCGGCACGCTCCGGCAGTCGGCGGAAGAAGGCGTCGCGGGCCGTCTCGGGTTTGTATCGATCGCCGGACAGCCCCACATCCATCGCGAGCACAGTAGGAGCGCGGAATCCCTTATCGGCGCGGATCAGCCGCACAAAGCTGTTGAGCAGCATGCCCGCCAAAATCAGCAGCAGCGCGCTCAACCCCACCTCCGACGCCACCAGCACCGACCGCAGCCGCATGGCCCTGCCCGATGCGGTGCCACCGCGCGAAACGGACCCCAGAGCGTGCTGTGGGTTGGCCCGGCCCGCGCGCCACGCCGGCAGAAATCCAAACAGTAGTGCCGTCAGCAGCGCCAGTCCGCCCGCGAAAGCGAGCACTCCGCCATCCAGGTGTACTTCGTCCAGTCGTGGAATGCCCGACGGCGCGAACGCCTTCAGAAGATCGATGCCAAACGCCGCGACCACGGCGGCCAGCAAAGCGCCACCCACGGCCAGCAGCAGCGATTCGGCCATTGCCTGCCGCACCAGCGCCGAACGGCTTGCGCCCAGCGCGGCACGGATCGCGAATTCGCGATTGCGTCGTTCGCTGCGCGCCAGCAGCAGGTTCGCCAGATTCACGCAGACGATCGCCAGCAGCGCCGCGATCGCGCCCATCAGCACCAGCAGTCCGCGCCTCGACTTCCCGGCCACAGCTTCCAGCAGCGGAGTGACTGCCGCGCGCAGATTCACCTTCTCGCCCGCCATCGCTTCCATCCGCGCCTGCACGGCTTGCAGTTGCGACACCGCCTGCTCCCGCGTGGCGCCCGGCCTCAGCCGCGCGATCACGCCGTAGTTGTGCGTGCCCAGTAGTTGCTCGCTTTCCTGTTTGTTGAAAACTTTGGGCAGGAACAGGTCGCTGCCGGGCGCAACGGACTGGCCGACTTCGAACGCGTTGCGGTTGGGAAAACGGAAATCCGCTCCCAGGATTCCGATCACCACGCGCGCCCTGCCGTTCAGCGAAATGGTGCGGCCAAGCAGTGTGGGATCGGCATGGAACTGCCGCCGCCAAATTCCATCGGTGAGAATCACGACGCCATCCTGGCCCTCGCTTTCCTCCTCATCGCGGAAGTCGCGGCCCTGCGCCGGATGGACTCCCAGCACTCGGAACAGGCTCGCAGACACCAAAGCCGTGTCGAGCCGCACCGGCTCACCCGACCCGGCAAGATTCGCCGTGCCCGGCTGGAATACCGACATGCTCTCGATCGCCGGACAGTTCTTTCGCCATTCCAAAAAGTGGCGCGCGTTCACCGGCAGGGACGGATACAGATTGGCGATCCGCGGGATGATCTCGCGGATGCTGACCAGCCGCTCCGGTTGCGCGTACGGAAGAGGTTTCAGCAGGACGCCATCCACCAGTGCGAAAACGGCGCTGGTGGCTCCGAGTCCCAGGCCAAGCATCAGCACGGCAGTAACAGCGAAAGCAGGCTCGCGCAGGAGCGACCGAAGGCTGGCAAACTTCATAGAACAATGGACGCGCCGCCCCGCCGACAGTTAGTCGCTGGGCCAATCTCTGGCCCCCCACCCCGGCCGCGGCTAAGGTTCCACCGGACCCGGCTCCGGATCCGGCGTCGGGAACGGATCGGGATCCGGCTCCGGCAAGTGTTGCTCGGGTTCCGGTTCGGGACGCGGAATCGCCGCCTGTAGCACCGCACGCACCGGCTCGTGTACCGGCTCCGACAGCGTCACTTCGCACTCGCAGCAATCGCTGCACCGGCGGCACCGCTCGCAAAGATGGTTATTGCAGGCGTCTTTCGTACACCGCACGCAAATGCGCGTCGATTCCTCTTCGCAGATACTACACGTGAATGCCATTGGTCTATTTCTTCTTTCCGGTTCTCACAGGCGCCGGACACGGCGTCGCCAGCATCCCGCGGCAGCGCTGGGCTTCCTTATCCATCACCTGCAGCGCGTGTTCCCGGTCGGCCGCCAAGCTCACCAGATACTGTTGGAAGCGGTCGCGAGTGGCGCCGCCTTCCGCCCGCAACGTCGCCAATTCCTGCGCCCGCGCCGGATCCTGATACTTGCGAATCACTTCCTGCAGCGACGTCAACATGTTGTCCAGCGACTGAATCCGCAGCAGCAATTCCAGCGACGCCGCCAGTTGCTCCGGATTCCGCGACAGCGCCTTGGACGTATCCGCCACCGCCTTCACCTGCTGTTTACACGACTGCAGTTGCTCCGCATACGTCGGCGATGCGCCCTTCTCCAGCCAGACATTCGGTTCCAGCCGGTCGAGCAACCCCAGCAGTTTTGTGGCATGATCGCTCATCGCAACCAGGCTCGGCGCAATGTCCCAAGTGGTTTCAAGCCCGGCCGTAGCCGGTGCGCCAGGAGTCGCTTGTTGCTGAGCAGGGGCCTGTGCGAACAAAGCCGCGGTGCAAAACAGGAATGCTCGCAGGCCGTATTGCATACTCATTTCAATCTAGCATGGCAAAACAAAAAAGCGGCCCTTGAACGGAGCCGCCTTCGTGCATACGTGCCTGCGGGAATGTAACGAATCTCTTAACCGCCACCGCCCGGAGGAGGCGCTGGAGGGGCCGGCGGAGGAGCGGGTGGCGTCGCCGGCGCACTCGGCGGAGTCGGCGTAGTGCCGCCGGTCTTTGTCTTATCGCCTTGCCCGGTGTTGCCGACAGGTCCGCCGCCAGGAATACCGCCAACCTTGCGGTTCATGACGGCTTGGTAAACGGCTTCCTGCGCCATGCGAATGCCCCTGGCCAGTAGGCCGCCTTTGTCGATGCCTTTCACCGCCAGCGGCACGTTGCGAATCACCCTGATCGACTGGCCCGCGGTGAGCCGGGGAATCGTGCCGGTAAGCGCCGTGGTGTTGCGCACGTCGACAATGCCCTCTTCGACGGCTACGTCGGTTTCGTCTTCGCTCTCGACATTGATCGAAAACACCGTGCCGCGCACCGAAATGACCGCCGTCGGCGTGACGACGTTCTTATAATTCGGGACGCCGGGCGCGTGCTGAATCCAGACCTTCACGTGCCCGATCCAGATGTTCAACAGATGCTCCCAATCCGCCGGATGTTCCTGGAACACCACTTTGGATCGCGGGAAAATTTCGAACGTGCTGCCGTCCGTGTATTGGAACTTCGCCCAACCGTCATCGCCGGTGACGATCACTTGCGCCTGCTTCACCACCAGCCCCTGGGATAGAGGTATGAGCAAGCCGTTCGTGCCGCTCTGACTCGCACCATCGAGAAGCGACACCTGCCCGCTCAGATCCAGTACCTTCGCGACGGGTTGTTGAAGCCTCTGCGCGTGCAACGGGGCCAGGCACACGACGGCTAAGGCCGCCATGAGCAGCGTTCGTGTGGTCCGCATGAACGTTAAGCGCCGGAACATACCACCTGTTTTCAGACTCTAATACCAATACCTCGGGTCCGATGTCGAGACCGACTTCAGTCTAGCATCAAACATGCTAGGCAAATAGCTGGCCGGAATTAAACTTTGCTCACAAACTACATGCTTTCAGCAAGTTGTTACGAACTTCCACAGCAGAAATGGGTTAGAATGGGGAGCGATTGTGTGTCATAAGGGAACAGTCCGTGTCCCAGTGCCCGTTCTCACTTTGCTCCTTGCCGCGAGCCTGACAGGCTGGGCGCAGCAGAGTCCGGATTGGCGAAAGGTCGGCGGCCAGGCAGTCGAACTGTCTCTGGCCTCGCCTGCCACAGGCTCCGTCGATCGCGTCTGGTTTTCCCCCGACGGCGCAATTCTCTACGCCCGCGGCAGTTCCGGCAAGACCTTTCAAACCAATAACTTCGAGAACTGGACACCCGTCGAAAACGCAACGCCTCCCGAGCCGCTGCAAACCTCCGGTGTGGTCCGCGCGCCTGAGCCCGGCGCCGTCCGCTACGTGACCGCCAGCAGCGCGCCTTACCGGACCTACTCGCTCGGCCGTTACTTGGCTCGATCCGAAGATGGCGGCCGCTCGTGGTCCAATCTGACCTCCTTCCGCGGTCAATCCGTCATCGGCGGAGGACAGCACGATCTCGCAGTCTCGCCTGTGAATCCCGATCAACTGGTGGTCGCAAATAGCTACGGTGTCTGGCGCTCCATGGATGGCGGCCTGACCTGGGCGGGGCTCAATCAGTTCCTTCCGAACCTCTCTGTCCGCCGCATTCTGTCGACCCAGAACGGCAGTGCCGGCACTCGATCCTATGTCGAAGGTCTGGGCACGGTCGAGTTGCCCCCCGGCGGCGCCGTCTGGCAGCCCGTGCCGAGTCTTACCCTCCAGGCCGAAGCCGTCCTCACCCAGCAGTATTCGCAAACCGTGAAAGCCGACGTGACCGCGTATGGCCAGTCCGCCGACGGCTCGACCGTCTACGTCGGGTCTGGCGATGGCCACCTCTGGGTCTCCCGCGACAGTGGCCGTACCTTCGAGCCCACGCGCGTGCCCGATGGCGCCACCGGACGCGTCGAGCGCATTATCGTGGATGGCGGAACGCACAAAGACCATGCGCTGGCTGTTTTGAGCGGCACCGGAGCCCACGTGCTGCGTACGACCAATGGAGGCTATTTCTGGGATCGCCTGGATCAAAATCCCACGATCCCGCCGGCATACTCCGTCGCCGCCGATTGGCAGGCCGGCGCCGTTTATGTCGCCACCGACAAGGGCGTCTTCTACAGCCGCACCGACCTCGAAAACGCGGCCACCAACCCCGTCGCATGGCAAAGCCTCACCGACAAATTGCCCGCCGCCCGAGCCACCGATGTCCGGCTCGATCCCGCTGGCGTCCAGCTTTACATCGCGCTCGACGGCTACGGCCTCTGGGCCACCATGGCACCGCACCGCATGCAGAGCGTTCGTATCGTGAACGCTGCCGATTTCAGCCTCCGCGCCGCCGCTCCCGGGTCACTCCTGAGCATCATCGGAGCGCGCGTGAACGCCGTAGCCGGCGGCGGCTTGAATTACCCGATCCTGGCCGCGCAGGATTCGCAAACCCAGATTCAGGTGCCCTTCGAAGCCGTGGGCCCGACCGTAGCCCTCGCCCTGCAAACCGCGGGCGGCAATCTGCGCATCACCCAGCCCGTGCAGCCCGTATCGCCTGCCATCCTGGTCAGTCACGATGGCGTCGCCGAGATCGTCGATGCCGACACCAACCTGCCCGTCGACGGCCGCAACACTGCGCATTCCAACGGCCGCATCAAGATCATGGCCACGGGCCTTGGCCGCGTCCGCCCCGACTGGCTCACCGGACAGCCTGCGCCCCTGCAGAATCCCCCGGCGGTCGTAGCCTCCGTCCGCGCCTATCTCGACGGCGTACCGCTCCAGGTCACCAAAGCCACCCTAGCCGGCGGCTACGTCGGCTTCTACGAAATCGAAGTCCAACTCCCCGCCATCACCAACGCCGGCACCTCCGAACTCAAGATCAGCGCCGACGGCCAGGACAGCAACAAAGTCCAGATCGTCATCGAGCCGTAGCGTAGGCCTCTGGCCTGCGAACGCGCCGCAGGCGCGCTGCGTTGCAAAGAGAGCGGTCGCGTCGGTTGCCGTTATTCACTCCGCCTGTCGCTACTTTCTCAAGATGTCCGGCGAGGAGTTTGTGCATCCGTGCACGAGCGGTGAATTTCCAGATCCAGATTCAATCCCTGGAATGATGGAAGTCCTATCTCTTCTACGTCCATGTCGACGCTGAACTGCCCTGTGGCACTCTTGGGAAGCAGTCGAGAATTACGCTCAGCCGATAAGGGAGACTCTGTCGTTCGTTACGGACGCTACACCCATCCAAAGGTCTTCCCAAGCAATCCCTGGTATTAGCATTGGCCCGTGACTTCGGTGTCAGGCCGCGCGGTGACGGCTGGCAAGACGTAGTTGAGCGAAACCTGGAGACTTTCGAGAAGTATCGGACATGGGCTTGATCGCCCCCTCCGCTTCCCCTCCAACCTCCCGATCTGGTAACCTTAGCGCTTCGCAGTACGTAATCACACTAGAGCTGTGCCGAACACAATGACGTGGTCCAACTACGGCGGGAGGAGAGCATTTCTTGTCCTCTTGCTGTTGTGTGTCACCGTCCTGGCACAGTCCTCGGCCCTCGCAGCGCAGAGCGAAACCCATCATTCCACCGATCATTGCTGTCTGCTCTGCCACGTCGGACCGTTGGCGATGCTGCAAACCAGCGTCACCGTCTCGATCGCTCCCGTTTTCCAAATGGTCTGGATGACGGCGGCGGCGGATTTCCAACCCACCCACGACGTTCTCCTCAACGCCAGCTCTTCCCGCGCTCCCCCCGCCGCATAACGCTTTCCCCCTTTCAAGAGCGTTCGTCACGGGAAGAGGAGTATTCTATGCGGCTATTGCCGTTGATCCTGGGAATCGCGCTGGTCTGCCTGCAACCGGCCTGCCGGAAGGCGCAGCGAGCGGAAGAAAAGTCCAAAGAAGAAACAAAGAACGAACAGCCCGGTCTATTCGCGTTACAGCCGGATCAGATGTCGCACCTGAAAACCACTCAGGTCCGCACCGCCACCTGGCCGATGGCCGTGCACACCACCGGCACCGTCGATTGGGACGCCGACCACACCACCCAGGCCATCACCCAGGTGAACGGCCCCATCACGCGCATTCTGGTCGATCAGGGAACGCCCGTACAAAAGGATCAGCCCCTCCTCTACGTCTCCAGCCCCGATGTCGCCAACGCCGTGGCCGCCTATCGCAAGGCTCGCAATCGCGAGGCGTACAACAAGCGCGTCGTCGACCGCATGAAGGAACTCCTGGATCGCGGCGCCATTGCCACCAAGGATTATCAGACCAGCGAGGCCGACTACAACGACGCCGCCACCGACGTGCAGAACAGCCTCCAGGCGCTCCGCATCTTCGGCATCGGCGCGCAGGATATCGACGCCGCCGAAAAACAGGGCACGCCGGTCGCCACCGAACTGGCCGTCCGTTCGCCCATCACCGGCGTCATCGTGCAGAAAATGGTGTCCCCCGGCCAAGTGGTGCAAGCCGGCCAGACGGTCTGCTTCTCCATCAGCGACATCTCCACCGTCTGGGTGCAGGGCCACATCTTCGATCGCGATCTTCCGTCGGTCAAGAGCGGCGATCCCGTCGATGAGACCAACCCCTCCCTCAATCGCAGTTTCCGCGGCACCATCTCCTACATCGGCACCTTCGTCGACCCCGACACGCGGACTACGCCCGTGCGCATCGTGACCCACAACCCCGGCGGCCTCCTCAAGAAAGATATGTTCGTCGACGCGGTCGTGCATACCGGAGCTCGCAGCCATACCCTCGTCGTCCCCGTCGGCGCCGTGCTCCGCGACGACAAGAACGAGCCCATCGTTTACGTCGAGCGCGAACCCGGCAAGTTCGCGCAGCGCAGCATCACCACCGCCGGGCAGCAGGATGGCCTCGTAGCGGTCTCCAGTGGCTTGCAGGAGGGCGAGACCATAGTCTCTGACGGCACCCTCTTCCTGCAATTCGGCAACACCATTAAATAGGCGAAACAGAATGATCGCGAACCTAGTCTCCTTCGCACTGAGGCAGCGCTTTCTGATTGTCATCGCCTCCATCGCGCTGATGATTTACGGCGCGTTGTCCTTCCAGAAACTACCCATCGACGCTTACCCCGATCTCTCGCCGACGCACGTCGTGCTCATTACCCAATGGCCCGGCCACGCCGCCGAAGAAGTCGAGCGCCTGGTCACCATTCCGCTCGAAATCGAAATGAACGGCATCCCGCAACTGGAATCGCTCCGTTCCATTTCGTTGTACGGCCTATCCTCCGTGCAGATGAATTTCGAGTACGGCGCCAACCCGTACTTCGCCCGCGAGCAGGCCTTCGAGCGGATCGGCAATGCCACGCTGCCGTCCGGATTGACTCCGTCGCTCGAGCCGCTCTTCAGCCCCTCCGGACTCATCTATCGCTACGTCCTGCAGAGCTCCGATCGCTCACCGCAGGATCTCAAAAACATCGAGGATTGGGTCGTCGAACGCCACTACCGCTCCATTCAGGGCGTGGCCGATGACTCCGGCTTCGGCGGCACCACCATGCAATACCAGGTGCTGCTCGATCCCAATAAGCTTTTTGCCTACGGCCTCAACGTGCCGCAGGTCACCCAGCAGCTCACCAACAACAACGCCAATGCCGGCGGCGGATTCTATTCGCAGGGCGGCCAGTTCTACTACATCCGCGGACTCGGCCTCGTCCGCGACACCGCCGATATCGGCAACATCATCCTGCAACAGAAGAAGGGAACACCGGTCTTCGTCAAGGACATCGCCAAGGTCCAGATCGGTTACGCCCCGCGCCTCGGCCAGTTCGGCTACATGAAGCAGGATGAAGCCGTCGAAGGCGTCATCCTCATGCGCGTCGGCGAGCAGGCGCAGGTCATCCTCAAGCGCGTGGAGGCCATGACCGCGGAGCTGAACAAACACGTGCTGCCGCCCGACGTCAAAGTCGTCCCCTATTACGACCGTCAGGGCCTCATCGAGGAAACCACCAAGACCGTCGAAGACAACCTGCTGCGCGGCATGCTGCTGGTCCTCGTCATCCTCGGCATCTTCCTCTTCAGCGTGCGCACCGCGCTCATCGTCGCCGTCACCATTCCCTTCGCCCTCCTGTTTTCCTTCATCTGCCTCGACTGGCGGCACATTCCCGCCAACCTGCTCTCCATCGGCGCCATCGATTTCGGCATCATCGTGGATGGCGCGGTCGTCATGGTGGAGAACATCTTCCGCGAGCTCGCCGAGCGTCACGGCGAAGGCAACCACAACGTGATCGACGTCATCCGCGCGGCCGCGCACGATGTCGAGCGTCCCATCTTCTACGCCATCGCCGTCATCATCGCCGGCTATATCCCCATTTACGTCTTGAGCGGACCGTCGGGCCGCCTCTTCCAGCCCATGGCCGACACCATGTCGTTCGCTCTGCTCGGCTCCCTGCTCTGTTCGCTCACGCTGCTGCCGGTGTTGTGCTCGTATGTCCTGCGGAACGTCGTTCACGAGCCGCGCGTGATCTTCTATGACTGGATCCGCAACGGCTATGGCCGAATTCTCGGCTGGTGCCTGCGCAACCGCCTGGTCACCGTCCTCGTCGTTTTCTGCATCTTCGGCTGCTCGCTGCTGCTCATTCCCTACATCGGCGGCGAGTTCATGCCGCACCTCGATGAGGGCGCCCTGTGGGTGCGCGCCACCGCGCCTTACACCATCTCCTTCGAAGAAGCCTCCAAGCTCTCGCCGCAAATTCGCAATGTCCTGCTGGGCTTCCCCCAAGTCACCAAAGTATCCAACGAACTCGGCCGGCCCGACGATGGCACCGACCCCACCGGCTTCTTCAATAACGAATTTTTCGTCGGACTGAAGCCCTATTCCGATTCCTCCTGGTCGGGCTCCATTCGCACCAAGCCGCAGTTAATCGAACAGGTGCAAAAGAAACTGGCGTCCTTCCCCGGCATCATTTTTAACTACACCCAGCCCGCCGAAGACGCCGTGGACGAGGCCGAAACCGGTCTCAAGAGCGCGCTCGCCGTAAAGATCTTCGGACAGAACCTCACCACCCTGGAGCAGACCGCGTACAAGGTCAAGGACGTTCTCCAGAAGATCCCCGGCATTACCGAAATCACAGTGGTGCGCGAACTCGGGCAGCCCAGCCTCATCATCACGCCCGACCGCGACAAGTTGGCGCGCTACGGCCTGAACATCAGCGATATCAATGCCCTCATCGAGACCGCCATGGGAGGCACGGCCGCCACTCAGGTGATCCAGGGCGAGCGCCAGTTCGACTTGGTGGTGCGCATGCAGGAGCAATATCGGAGCGACGAGAACGCCATCGAGAACCTGCTCATTTCCACGCCCGATGGCCAGCACCTTCCGCTCAGCCAGTTCTGCGATATCCGCGTGGAGAGCGGCGCGTCGTTCGTCTATCGCGAATCCAACGAGCGGTACATCGGCGTGCAGTTCAGCGTCGAGGGCCGCGACCTCGCCAGCGCCGTCGGCGAAGCCCGCCGCAAGGTCGATGCCGCCGTCAAACTGCCCATCGATTACCGCTACGACTGGGGCGGCGAATACAAGGACTACCTTGCGTCTCAAGAGCAGATGAAAATCATTCTGCCCCTGACAGTCCTCCTGATCCTCCTGATTCTCTTCGCGCTCTACGGCAACCTGAAATTCCCGATAATCATTTTCCTCAGCGTCCTGGTCACCGAGCCCGTCGGCGGTTTGCTCGCGCTCTACTTCACGCACACCAATTTCAGCGTCTCTTCCATGCTGGGCTTCGTCGCGCTCATGGGCGTCGCGGTGCAGACCAGCGTCATTCTGTACTCGTTCATCAATAAGCTGCGGCTCGAAGGACGAGACATCCCCAGCGCCACCCTCGAAGCCTCCATGCTGCGGCTCCGTCCCATCATGATGACCGCGCTGGTGGCCTGTTTCGGCTTGTTGCCCGCAGCCATGTCCACCGGCATCGGCAACGATTCGCAAAAGCCCTTCGCCATCGTCATCGTGGCCGGCCTGGCATCCCGGCTGTTGCTTTCGATATTCTTGTCGCCCGTCCTGTACGCCCTCGTGGCGCGCGACGGCGACACATTGCAGGTTTAAGTGGAATCAAAAAGGCAGGCGAGATATATGCATCGCATCTTCCGTTATCTTTGTGTAGCACTCTGCTTAGCGGGCGGCGCGGCGGCGCAGACGGCCCTCACCTGGGATCAGGTCGTAGCCAAATTCCGCGCGGCCAATCCCAATCTGCGCGCCGGCCAGTTGAATATCGCCGAATCCAAGGCTTCGGAAATCACCGCCAACCTTAAGCCCAATCCGAACCTCAGTCTCGGACTCGACCAACTGGCGTTTTTCAACGGCAATCCCTATCGTCCCTTCACCCTCGCTCTTCCCACCGCTGGTATCGACTATCTCCACGAGCGCCAGCACAAGCGCGAACTGCGCCTCGAAAGCGCCAAACAAGGCACCGCCATCGCCGAATCGCAGCAGGACGACTTGGAGCGCACTCTGATCTTCAGCCTCCGCACCGCCTTCGTGCAGACCCTGCAAGCGAAGGCGCTCCTCGCCAATGCCAAGGAGAATCTCGACTACTTCGATAAAGAGCTCCAGATCAATCAGGACCGCTTCAAAGCCGGCGACATTGCGCGCGTCGATCTCGACCGCATCCAACTCCAGCGCGTCCAATACGAATCGGATTACCAGACCGCGCAAGTAAACGCCCGCACCGCCAAGATCACGCTCCTCATGCTGCTCAACGACCGCACGCCCGTCGATCGCTTCGACGTCTCCGGCCCCTTCGCCTTCCAGGAGCGCATTTACGCGCTCGATGATTTTCATGCCGCCGCGCTCGCCGCGCGTCCCGATCTCCGCGCCGCCCTGCAAGCCGTCGAGAAGGCCGGCACCGATCACAAACTAGCCGTCGCCAACGGCTCCACCGATCCCACCTTCAGCGTCGATTTCGGCTGGACCAATCCTGTCGTGTACACCGGCGTCGGCGTCAGCATTCCGCTCCGCATTTTCGATCGCAATCAGGGCGAGAAAGCCCGCACCCAAATCGATATCGCCCACGCCGAGCGCCAGAAAGACGCCGCGCAGGCCCAGGTCTTCGGCGATGTCGACTCGGCTTACTACACCATGCAGAGCACCGTCAATCAATTGCGGTCTTACATAAGTGCGAGTGGTTATCTGGAGACGGCCAAGAGGATTCGCGAGACGATGTCGTTTTCCTACCAGCGCGGGCAGGCCGCGCTAGTGGACTACCTGGATGCGCAGAGGGATTATCGCGCCACCGAAGTGGCTTACATCAACTTAGTCGGCGCCTATCTCAACGCGGCCGGCCAGTTGAATATGGCCGTAGGCAGGGAGATTGTTCGGTAATCGGAGCCGCGACCGTAAGGGCGCGATACTTTTCCACTAAACTGGGCAGGCTCTTCACCTGCCCTTTTCCAGTCGCTCACACTACCATTACGTTCTCGGCCTGCAGTCCCTTAGGGCCTTGCTTGACCTCGAACTCCACCGCCGCGCCTTCATCCAAACTCTTATACCCGTTGGACTGAATCGCGGAAAAGTGGACGAACACATCGTCGCCGCTGGACCGTTGGATGAATCCGTAGCCCTTCGCGGCGTTAAACCATTTCACTGTGCCTTTTTCCTTCACTACACCTTCTCCTCTTACATGTTTGCCGCGCTCGCACGGATCGCAGCGTACGGTATTCTCTCAGATAGCATATGTATGGTCAAGGACAACAAACCCTCAGATAGCGAATGGCATTTTACCGAGCGCCTGCGTCGTCTTGCCGCTCCCGTTTCCACGCAGAATCTCGTCTTGGGAATCGGCGACGACTGCGCCATCTATCGTCCCCGCGGCAGCGCCGATGACTTGCTCTTCACCACTGACATGTTGATTCAGGACACCCACTTCCGCCGCGAGACTCACCGTCCCGCCGATGTTGGCTGGAAAGCTCTCGCGCGCGGCCTCTCCGACATCGCCTCCATGGGCGGCCGTCCGCAGTTCTGTCTCGTCTCTCTCGCCCTCGCCCAGTGGACCGACGACCGTTGGGTCGACGGCTTCTATTGCGGACTCCTCGACCTCGCCGCAAAAACGGCCACCGTGCTCGCCGGCGGCGACCTCTCGCATACCGATCGCGTCATGTGCGACATCGTGGTCTGCGGCGCCGCTCCCCGCGGCAAAGCCCTCCGCCGCGATGGCGCGCGCGCCGGCAACGCCATCTACGTCTCCGGCCGGCTCGGCGGATCCGCCCTCGGCCTCGCAACCGCCGGCGGCAAAGCCTGGCGCAAGCATCTCCGTCCCGAGCCGCGACTCGCCTTGGGAGAGTATGCGCGCACCCAACTGCATGCCACCGCCGCCATGGATCTCAGCGACGGCTTGTCGCTCGACCTCCACCGTCTCTGCCTCGCATCCAAACTCAGCGCGCACATCGAGACGCCGCCGATATTCCCCGGAGCCACGCTGCAGCACGCCCTCCACGGCGGCGAAGACTACGAATTGTTGTTCACTGTCCCCGCGCGCCAGCCCGTGCCCTCCGAATTCGAAGGCGTCCCGTTGACGCGAATTGGTACCATGCGCAAAGGGCCGGCGGGCGCCGTCACACTCGACTGTGAGCCGCTCCCGCCCCTCGGCTACGACCACTTTCGCTTCCTATGAATCTCCCCGACGCTTCCCCGGTCCTCGATCTCATCGAGGCATTCCGCCGCTCCAAGACCATGTTCACCGCCGTCTCCATGGGCGTCTTCGATCGCCTGCATAACGGGCCGTCCGATGCCGCCGCCATCGCCGCCGCGCTCGGCGCCCACCCTGACGCCATGGAACGGCTGCTCGACGCTTGCGCCGCTCTCGGCCTGCTCGCCAAGCACGACGGCGTGTACCGCAACACCCCCGCCGCCGAGACGTACCTCTGCAGCGACAGCCCGCACACAATGAGCGGCTACATCCGCTACTCCGACGAGGCGCTGTACGCTATGTGGGGCAACCTCGCTGGCGCCATCCGTGAGGGCACGCCGCGCTGGTCGCAGACTTTCGGACTCGACGGCCCCATCTTCAGCGCCTTCTTCCGCAGCGACGAAGCGATGCGCGATTTCGTCCGCGGCATGCACGGCTTCGGTATGCTGACCTCGCCCAAGGTCGCGGCCGCCTTCGACCTGAGCCGCTTCCACACCGTCGTCGATCTCGGCGGCGCCACCGGTCATCTGACCATCGCCCTCTGCGAGCGCAACCAGCATCTCCGCGGCGTCGTCTTCGATCTCGAACGCGTCACCGCGATGGCTCGCGAACAGGTCGCGCTTTCCTCTGCGCGCGATCGCATCGCCGTCCAAGCCGGCGATTTCTTCCAGGACGAACTCCCCGCCGCCGATCTCTACGCCGTCGGCCGCATCCTCCACGACTGGTCGGACGACAACATCGAGCGGCTCCTCCGCCGCGTGTACGACCGCCTGCCCGCCGGCGGCGCCCTCCTCATCGCCGAAAAACTTCTCAACGAGGACGGCGTCGGTCCCGTCCCCGCCAACATGCAATCCCTCAACATGCTCGTCGTCACCGAAGGCAAGGAGCGCAGTCTCGGCCAATACACCCGCCTCCTCCACGCCGCCGGATTCACCCAAATAGAAGGCCGCCGCACCGGCGTCGCCCTCGACGCCATCCTCGCAAAGAAGTAGGCCCTCCCCCACCATCCCTTCTTGAGAAAACCCAGTACCTTCGGCATTGCATCCATCGACGACTCCGCCGACCCGCCGATATTGTTCACCCTGCCCGAGATCGGATGCCGCGTCGCCCCGAAGGAGATACGGTGAGGAGACACGGTGACAGGCGACGCTGCCACTTATCTCCCATTCAGTGGCTGCGGCCGCTAAAGCGCTGATTCCACAAAGGGGGCTCGGATGAGCTTGCCCGCCGAGCGTCAGCTCGGCCGCTCTTTTTTTTACCATCCCTTCCTGAGGAACCCCAGTACCTTCGGCATCGCATCCATCGACGACTCCGCATCCCCCTTCGCCGTCCCACCGATATTATTCACCCTGCCCGAGATCGGATGCCGCGTCGCCCCATGCCACGCCGGCCGGATCTCCGGACGTCCCGCCGCATGTCCGGCATGCGCGTACTTCAAGTTCTCGAAGGTGTACTCGAAATGCGCCCGCTTCAACCGCGACATCACCATCTCCGCCATCTCCGACGACCGCCACACCCCGTCATCCTGCCCCGAGATCATCAGCACCGGGCCCCGCGTCTTCTCCACCTGGATCGCCTCCGCACCAACACCCATTCGCGGCATCGCGTACGGCAGTGGCCGCCCGCCCCACGTCCATGCATACGGAAAGCTCGTATTCCCGCAGCACGCCGCATAGAGTACGTTGGCCGGCACATACGCCACTACGGCCCCCACGATCGGGAACATCGACCCCAACTGCAGCGCCAGTTCTCCCCCGCGCGACGTGCCCATCACCGCCAGTCGCTCGCCCGATACTTCGGGACGCCGCGCCAGCCAGCCCAGTCCGCGCTGGAAATACTCCAGCGGAATGTTCTCCAGCATCGGCGGCAAGTCCTCATAGTGGAAGTAGGCCAGCGCCAGCGCCGTAAATCCGCGTGATGCCAGCCACGCCGCCTGACGCGTGGGCACGCCGCCGTTCGATCCGCCGATCACCAGCACGCCCGGATGCCGCTCCTCGCCCGCCGGCACAAACAGTATCCCGCGCAGCGCGCCATCGTGTACGGCCACCCGCCGTACGCCCGCGGCAACAGCATCCTGCTCCAATCGTCCCGCCGCAATTTTCGTCCCCTTCGCCATCACCTCGAACTCGATCGTCTGCCTACCCAGATTCCGCGGCGACACATACGCGTTCGCTCCCTTCGACGCCGGCATCATGAACCAGATCAGCCCCATCGCCGAAACTTCCTTGTACGATCCCCCCACCGGCGCCGATTTCGAGACGTCCACCACCCCCTCCCCATCCGCCACAAACTCCGCCTGCGCCCCCCACCGCACCTCCGCCCCATCCGTCAACGACGATCGCAACGTGACCCGCTCCCCCGCCTCCAGCCCCACCACCCGGATCACCGCCGTCTCATCCCCCAGCACCCGCTCCGGCGCAATCTGCAGACTCTGCCCGCTGACAACACCGCAAATCGCCACCGCCATCCAAATCAACTTCATATCACCCGATTATCACTCCCGCGAGCGCAGCGAGCGCGCGCCCACTAAACCCCGGCCCCCGGCCCCCGGCCCCTTTTCCCCCGCCCCCTTACCCGCCATAATGGTCTTACACGATGATCTACCGCAAACTCGGCAAGACCAACTTCGACGTCAGCGTCATCGGCTACGGCGCCTGGGGCATTGGCGGAAAGCAATGGCTCGGCGGCACCGACGACGAATCCGTCGCCGCCCTCAAGCACGCTATCGATCTCGGCGTCAACCTCATCGATACCGCCCTCGCGTACGGCGACGGCCACAGCGAGCAACTCGTCGGACAGGCGGTCCGCGAGGCCGGCCACAAGATCTTCGTGGCCACCAAAGTCCCTCCCAAGAACCGCATCTGGCCCGCCCGCGCCGGCACCCCCATCGACCAGGTCTTCCCCTACGACTACATCATGCAGTCCGCCGAGGACAGCCTCCGCAATCTCAAACTCGACACCATCGATCTCCTCCAGCTCCACGTCTGGCATCCCGAATTCCTCCCCGCCGACGATTGGCGCCGCGCCTTCGACGACCTCAAGCTCTCGGGCAAAGTCCGCGCCGTCGGCATCTCCGTCACCGAGCACGACCCCGACTCCGTCCTCGACGCCGTCCGCACCGGCCTCATCGATGCCGTCCAGGTGATCTACAACGTCTTCGACCAGGCCCCCGAGCAGAACCTTCTCCCGCTCTGCCTGGAACAGAACGTCGGCGTCCTCGCCCGCGTCCCCCTCGACGAAGGCGCGCTCGGCGGAAGAATGACCGAGCACACCCAGTTCCCCGAGGGCGATTTCCGTCAATACTACTTCCGCGGAGACCGCAAGAAACAGGTCGTCGACCACGTCAACGCTCTCCTCCGCGACCTCCCCGCCGAGCCCGCTGCGCTCCCCGATATCGCCCTGCGCTTCTGCATGACTCACCCGGCCGTCTCCAGCGTCATCCCCGGAATGCGCACCGTGAAGCATGCCGAAAGCAACAGCCGCCTCGCCGATCTCGGCCCGCTTCCCGCCCAAACCATGGCCGTCCTCAAACAGCACGCCTGGGACCGGAACTTCTATCTATAATTAACGGGTGTTTCGACAACTCGCTCTCGCTTTTCTCATCGCCGCAGCGGCCCTCGCGCAGGGCCGCTTCATGCCCGGCGCCCAGCCCTTCATCACCGTCAACGCGCCCGTAATCGCCCTCCAGCACGTCCGCGTCATCGATGGCCTCGGCGCCGCCCCCGTCGATAACCAAACCGTCATCCTCGACCACGGCAAGATCGCCGCCGTCGGACCCGCCGCCTCCACCGCCATCCCCACGGGCGCGCAGATCCTCGATCTCGCCGGCGCCACCGTCATCCCCGGACTCGTCGGCATGCACGAGCACCTCTTCTATCCCTCCGGCGGCGGCGTCCCCATGTACACCGAGCAGGCCTTCAGCTTCCCGCGACTCTATCTCGCCACCGGCGTCACCACCGCCCGCACCGCCGGCAGCCTCGAGCCCTACACCGACCTAAACATGAAGCGCCTCATCGACGAAGGCCGCATGCCCGGACCCCGCATGTATATCACCGGACCCTATCTAGAAGGCGGCCACACCATCGCCGGACCCCAGATGCACGAGCTCACCGGACCCGACGATGCCGTCCGCACCGTCGAATACTGGGCCGCCGAGGGCGCCACGTCGTTCAAGGCGTACATGAACATCACGCGTGCCGAACTCTCCGCCGCCGTCGAAGCCGCCCACAAACACGGCATCAAAGTGACCGGCCACCTCTGCTCCATCGGATTCCGCGAGGCCGCCGCCATCGGCATCGATAACCTGGAGCACGGCCTTCTCGTCGATACCGAATTCCACCCCGGCAAGCAGCCCGATGTCTGCCCCGCCCAGGCCGCAACCCGCGGCGAGATGGCCAAGCTCGACATCGCCGGCAAGCCCATCCAGGACATGATCGCCGACCTCGTGGCCCACCACGTCGCCATCACCAGCACCCTCGCCGTCTTCGAGGCATTCAACGGCGCACGCCCGCCGCTCGAGCAGCGCTTCCTCGACGCCGTCTCGCCCGAATCCGCCGTCAGCTATCTCAGTTCCCGCGCCCGCGCCCCCGCCGGCGAAGACACCGTCATGGCCATCGGACTCAAGAAGGAGCTCGAATTCGAGCGCGCCTTCGTGAAGGCCGGCGGACTCCTCATGTCCGGCGCCGATCCCACCGGCAACGGCGGCGCACTCGCCGGCTTAGCCGATCAGCGCAATCTCGAACTCCTCGTGGAAGGCGGCTTCACCCCGGTCGAGGCCATCCGCATCGCCACCTCCAACGGCGCCAGATTTCTCGGCGAACAGGACCGCTTCGGCTCCATCCAACCCGGCAAGCTCGCCGACCTCATCGTCATCGACGGCAACCCCGCCACCCGCATCGCCGACATCCGCCGCATTCGCCTCGTCTTCAAAGACGGCGCCGGCTACGACCCCGCCAAGCTCCTCGACTCCGTCAAAGGCTCCGCCGGCCTCCGGTAACACCGGCGGTCTTTGCCGCCGGTTCTTATCTTCTTTGCAGTCGCCGCCCCCCGCCTTTACAGGTGAAAAGTACCTGAAAGCAATGAAACTGTTACAAATCTGCTGTATACTCGAAAAATCGCATGCTACACGGTCTCGCAAACCGTATTTCTGGGGTCTAAGTTTGCTTAAACGAGGTTGGAGAATGAAAAGAGCAGTTACCGCCGCTTTACTTGGTTTGATGGTCACCCTAGCCGCTTGGGGTCAGGCTACCGCCGGACTCGGAGCCATCTCGGGCACCGTTCGCGATGCCTCCGGTGCTCCTGTTCCGAGCGCCAAAGTTATCGTCAGCAACCCGTCGCTTGGTCTGACTCGCGAGTTGAACACTACCGATGCCGGTGTATTCTCGGCGCCCGCCCTGGTGCCCTCCCGAGGCTACAAGGTAAACGTCACGAAGCAGGGCTTCGCGCCCTTCGATGTCGGTGACCTCGTCGTTCAGGTCGGTCAGAACCTCGACCTGCACATCCCCATGACCGTAGGCACCGTCTCCACCCAGATCGATGTGGCCGCCGCCGCCCCCGTGGTAGACGACGTCAAAACTGAGACGTCCTCCGTGGTCGGCAACGAAATGATCACCGACCTGCCCATCAACGGACGCCGCGTCGACTCCTTCGTCCTGCTCACCCCAGCCGTCACCAAAGACGCCGATTTCGGCCTCGTCACCTTTCGCGGCATGGCCGGTGGCAACGCCTTCCTCGTCGACGGCAACGACACCACGAACCAGTACTACAACGAGAACGCCGGACGCACCCGTCTCGGTTCCCAGCTTTCGCAGGATGCCGTGCAGGAGTTCCAGGTGCTCGCCAGTTCCGTGTCCGCCGAATACGGCCGCGCCCAGGGTGGCATCGTCAACACCATCACTAAGAGCGGCACCAACGAAATCCACGGCACCGCTTTCGAGTTCTTCCGCAACCGCACGCTGAATGCCCGTGACCCAACTCCGACCGGTGCCAGCGCCATCAATCCTCCGGAAGTGCGCCACATCTTCGGCGGCACCATCGGCGGCCCCATCAAAAAGGACAAGCTCTTCTTCTTCTTCGACACCGAATATCAACGCCGCCACTTCCCCATCGTCAGCAGCATCAGCAACTCCAACGTCAACGCTCCCACGCAAACATGGGTCGGATGCGGCGCGCCCGCTACCACCGCTCAGTGCAACGCCATCAATGGCATCCTGCCCCGCATGTTCGGCTTGGTCGATCGCAATGGCAACCAGATGCTCGATTTCCTCAAGCTCGACTATCGGCCCAACGAGAAGAACTCGTTCAGCGTGAGCATGAACTATCTGAAGTGGGTATCCAAGAACGGTATTCAGACTGGCGCGGCACTCACCAACGGCGCAGCTCTCGGCACCAATGGCGACGACTCCGTCCGCGATCGCATCGGTAAGCTCCAGTGGACCTATGTCCCCACCGGATCCCTCGTCAACGAATTCCGCTTCGGCTGGTTCAAAGACCGTCAGGCTGACGACTTCGATCCCGCCCTCCAGGCCGGTTACCCGATCGGCAACGTCGTCCTCACCGTGGCGGGCGTCAGCAATCTGAGTGGCTATAACATTCTCCCGCGCCTCCAGCCCAGCGAAAATCGCTTCCAGTTCGCCGATAGCGTCTCCTGGGTCAAAGGCAGCCACAGCGCCAAGTTCGGGTTCGACGTGGCTCGCACCGAAGATTACTCCGATTCGCTCTCCAACCGCTTCGGCACCTTCACCTACGCCAACGTGACCAACTTCGCCCTGGATTTCACCAACCCGGCGCCCGGTCCCAGCCACTATCAGACGTTCACCCAGTCCTTCGGCAATCCCATCGTCGATCCCACAGTCACGGACACCGCCTTCTTCGCGCAGGATACCTGGAAGATCACCCCCAAGCTGACCGCCAACTATGGCGTGCGCTACGAATACGCGTTCCTCCCGACGCCGCCCACCAGCAACCCGAACTATCCGCAGACCGCGCACATCCCGTCGTCCAAGAACAATTGGGCGCCCCGTGTCGGCCTCGCCTACTCGATCAACAGCAAGACCGTGCTCCGTGCCGGATACGGCCTCTTCTACGCCCGCTACCAGACCGGACTCATCACGAACTTCTTCGTGAACAATGACGTCTACACGCAGGCATTGACTATCAGCAGTCCCACCACCGCGGGCGCTCCCATCTTCCCGTTTGCCCTCAGTTCTCCCGCCGGTGCGCAGGCCTCCAACCGCTCCCTGCAGTTTGCCGCGCCCGATTTGAGGACCCCGTACACGCAGCAGCTCAACGTCGCTTTGGAACGGGCGCTCCTGAAGGACACCACGTTGACCGTTTCCTACCTGCAGAATCGCGGCAAGCGCATGTTCACCGTCCGCGATCTCAATGCCGGACCGCTCAGCAGCCAGGTCTACTCGTTTAACATTCTGGACACCAACTACCAGCCCACCGGCCAGGTCTGGAATACTCAGATGTACCTGCTCGCCAACCGCCTCGATACCCGCTACGGCCAGATCAACCAGGTCGAGAACGGTGGCAAGCAGTGGTACGATGCGCTCGCCGTTCAGTTGAACAAGCGCTTCAACGGCACTTTCCAGAGCTTGGTCGCCTACACCTGGTCGCACGAGTTAGATGAGGATCAGCGCGCCGGTTCCGATGCGCTCTTCTTCAGCAGCGGCCCCATGGGCCTCTACAACGGCGATTACAGACAGGACAAGGCCAGCGGCTGGCTCGATCAGCGCCACAAGCTCACCGGCACGTTCATCGTCCGTCCGCGCTTCATCAAGAGCGATAGCTATGTCGCCAAGACCTTCGTGAACGGATGGGAATTGAACGGCCTCGTGACCATCGCCAGCGGACGTCCCAGCCGTGAGACCGTCAGCTACTCGTCCACGACGAACCTGCCCGGCCTCGCCTTCACCAGCACGCTCAACGGACTCGGCGGCGACATCCGTGTGCCGTGGCTGCCCAGCAATCCGCTGATGCTCGACCCCACCACTCGCCTCGACGCTCGCGTTGCCAAGCGGATCGACTTCCGCGAGAAGATGAACCTGACCCTTCTCTTCGAAGTCTTCAACGTGACCAACACCGTAAGCTCGACCACCGTTTCCGCCCCCGGCTTCACCGCCGCCAACAAGGGTACGGCAACGGCTCCGAACTTCGTGGCGGCTCCCTGCACCTCCGCCACCGCCACCACTTGCACGCCCCTGACGCCCGGCCTCCGCACTGCTACCGGCGGCTTCCCCGACGGTACCAACGCCCGCCGTGCCCAGGTTGGCATCCGCTTCGGGTTCTGATTAAAGCAGTACCAACCGCTCCCTCACGTCGCCTCCATCGGAGCCGCGACCGTGAGGGAGCGCTGGTTTTCTCCTGACTCCTGACTCCTTCCCCGTGAACCTCGAAGACTTTGATTACAACCTGCCGGAGGACCTGATCGCTCAGGCTCCTCCGGCAGATCGGTCCGGCGCCCGCATGCTAGTCCTCCACCGCGCCGAACAGCGGTGGGATGACCGCAACTTCCGCGATCTTCCGTCCTACCTCCAGCCCGGCGATTGCCTGGTCCTCAACGATTCCCGCGTCTTTCCCGCCCGCTTACTAGGCCATCGAGCCGGAGTCCATTCTCTCCCCGTCGGCAAGAACAATCCCAAACGACACGAGTTTCTCAGCGGCGAAGTCGAAGTCTTCCTCCTACGTCCTGTAGGCGGACGAGATTGGAACGCGCTCGTGCGCCCCGGCCGCAAATTGCCCGTCGGCGAACGCATCCACTTTCCCGGCGGACTCGAAGCCACCATCGTGGCCCGCGGCGAATTCGGCGAGCGTACCGTCCGTTTCGAAGGCGACTCCGACCTCTACGACGAGTTCGACAAGGTCGGCCACGTCCCGCTGCCGCCCTACATCAAGCGCACCGACCAGGCCACCGACCGCGAACGCTATCAGACCGTCTTCGCGCGCGAGAAGGGCTCCGTCGCCGCGCCCACCGCTGGCCTGCACTTCACGCCCGAAGTCCTCAACCAGTGCCGCGCGGCCGGAGCCGGCGTCGCCTACGTCACGCTACACGTGGGACTCGGCACCTTTCAGCCGCTCCATGCCGAGCAGGTGGAGCAGGGCAAACTCCACTCCGAGCACTACCGCATCACCGAAGAGAACGCCGCGAAAATGCGCGCCGCCACCCGCATCGTCGCCGTCGGAACCACCGCCACCCGCACCCTCGAATCCGGCCCGCTCCAGGCCCGCGAAGGCGATACCGACATCTTCATCTATCCCGGCTACCGGTTCCAACACACCGGCGCGATGCTGACCAACTTCCACCTGCCGAAGACCAGCCTCCTCCTCCTCGTCTGCGCCTTCGCCGGTAAAGATTTCGCCCTCGCCGCCTACCGTCACGCCGTCGCCCACCACTACCGCTTCTACTCCTACGGCGACTGCATGCTGATTCTGTAACACCGGCGGTCTTTGCCGCCGGTTGCCGAGCGTCAGCTCGGCCGCTCTTACTTCCCCTTCTCCACTTCCACCGCGAACACGAACGTAGGACCGAACATGTTCGACCGGAACACCACCCACTTCTGATCCGGCGTGAAGCTCACGTTGGGTTCCAGCTTGTACTGATGCTTCGACATGTTAACCAGCTTTTCCGCCCGGAACACGCCCGGCGTGACTAACTGCGAGTCGGTAATTCCCCGATTCGGAATCAGCTCCGGACGGAACAGATAGATCCACTCCCCGTCCGGCGCCTTCGCCACCTGCCCAGGATCCCCGCCGTCACCGCAGAACAGCTTCCCGTCTGCCGTCACATTAAAGTGGATCGACCACTCGTTCCGCTGCAGGTGATACCACGTGCGCGCGCCGTTCTCCACGTTGTACCCGGCCACCCAGAAGTCCTCGCCCCGCGGCGTCTGCAAATCGTACCAGATGGTCTTCCCATCGTGACTCCAGAATTCGTGCCCGAAGATCTCCATAGCCATCGTCCGCGTATGAACCTTCGTGATCTGTGACCCGTCCGTCCGAATCGTCCAGATGCGCTCCACCTTGTGCCACGGACCTTCGTGGCAGAACATCAGCAGCCCCGGATCCGTCGGCGAGAACTCCAGGTGGTTCAGCCAGTCCGTCGCGCGATGGATCACCTTCACCTCGCCCGTCTTCGTGCTCATCGTGAACATCGCCATCGGCAGCCGCGCCGCCAGTCGCTGCTCCATCATCTGGCCCTTGTTCGCCGGCTGCGCCAGGCTCTGCGGCTGCGGATCCTGCGTCCGCCCCGCGTTGTAATCCGGCCCCTCGTTCTCGATATACGTGCCCGCTAGCAGCGTCTCGTCGGCATTCACCGTCGGCACCGAAACACCGTTGCGCGCGGGCGCCTTCGCGATCTCCCGCGTCGCCAACGTGTCCACGTCCGTCGCGTACACCGTGCCGCTCTTGATGTAGTAAACGTTCTGCGACTTGCGCCCGGCGACGATGATCCGCACTCGCCCCGCCACCACCGTCCTCGTCTCATGCGTCGCCAGATCGAACGTCGCGATCCCCGCCGGCGAGGTGTAGATCAGCTTCTTGTCGTCAGCCGTATAGCCGTTCTGATTGAAGTAAAGGCTCGCGCTCCCCGGCTCATCCGTCAACCTCACCACTCGATGCCCCGTATCGGCATCGATCCACGACTTCGGCGGCGCCGTCTGCGCCCCCAGCGGCAGCGTCAAACTGAAGAACACAAAGAATGCGTTGCTTTTCCATCTGTGTTTATCTGTGTTCATCTGTGGCCCATTCCGGCTGCTCTTGCGGCGAACCCACTCCCCGTCACATGATATATACTACCGAACACGTTGGGAGGAGAGCTTCGTTGAAACGCCATTTCCTGATTTCTGCCTGTGCCGCCGTCGTCCTGATGGGAGGCTTCGTCCTCGCGCAAACGCGCATGGCATTCCCCATAGTCGCCCAGGATAGCGGCCACGCCGCCCTCGGTCTGGTCCTTCGCAAACTGACGGTCTCCGGCACCTTCATGCAGGCGCCCGCGCACCCCGACGATGAAACGAACGCCATGCTGGCCTACTTCGGCTACGGCATGGGACTCCGCTCCATCGACGTGCAGAACAATCGCGGCGACGGCGGCCAGAACGAAATCGGCCCCGAACTTTTCGGCGACATCGCCGTCCTCCGCACCTCCGAACTCCTCTCCGCCCACCGCATCGATGGAGCCGAGCAGTACTTCACGCGCGCCATCGACTACGGCTACTCCTTCGATCCCCAGGAGGTCATCAACAAGTGGGGCCGCCAGGAAATCGTCGGCGACTATGTCCGCCTCATCCGCACTCTCCGCCCCGACGTCATCGTCACTATGAACATCCAGGGCCGCGGCGGCGACCGCGCCCACGAGGCCACCACCGTGCTCGTCCGCGAATCCTTCCGCGCCGCCGGCGATCCCAACATGTACCGCGAGCAGTTCGAAGAAGGACTCCGTCCCTGGCAGGCCAAGAAGCTCTACTTCTCCGGCGGGTTCGGCGGACCCGGCGGTCCCGGCGGCCGCGGTGGACGCGGTGGCGCCGATGCCATTCCACCTCCCGCGCCCGCGCAGCCCGCGACCCCGCCCGTGAAGCTCACGCCCGTCAACACCGGGGCTTACGACGCCCTCCTCGGCCGCACCTACTCCGAGATCGGCTCCGACGCCCGCAGCTATCACAAGTGCCAGGGCACCGGCGGTCTGCCGCCCCTGCCCGGAGTCGCCGGACGCGGCGGTGGGCGCGGTGGATTCGCTGGCGGCGGCGGGTACCAACTCATGGACACCACCATCGCCGGACAGAAGGATAAGGACGAAACCTCGCTCCTCGACGGCATCGATACCAGCCTCACTTCCATCGCCCAGTACGCCGGCCCCAATCCGCCCCAGGCTCTAACCACCGGACTCGCCGCCATCCTCGCCGAGGGCAAGCGCGCGCAGGCCGCCTTTAACGCCGGTAATGATGCCGGAACCGCCGCCCCGGCCGAAGCCGGTCTCGCCGCCGTGCGCGCTCTCCGCGGCCTGTTGCCCTCCATGGGCCTCGCCGATAACGCCAAGTACGAAGTCGACTACCGCCTGAATCTGAAAGAGCGCGACTACGAGAACGCGGTCCTCGCCGCCCACGGTCTGACTTTCGACGCCGTCGCCGATGACGGACTCGTCATCCCCGGCCAGCCCATCAAGGTATCGGTCGTCGCCGTCAATCGCGGCGCCTCCGACGTCAACGTGACCGGCGTGACCGTCCTCGGCTTCGACGGCGCGAAGGGCTGCAATGCCGAGGCCGTCAAGAAGGACGCCAACTACACCTGCGCCATAGACGCCCACGTCCCTAAGGACGCCAAGCCGACAACGCCCTACTTCCACGACAACTACTGGAAGCACCCCGAGAACCTCGCCATCCAGATCTTCGATCGCAGCGTGCCCTTCGGCCTGCCCTTCGCGCCCACGCCCTTCCGCGTCACCTTCCACGTGAAGGCAGGCGCCGCCGAAGTCACCCGCGAAGTCCCCGTGCAGTTCCGCTACGTGAAGGATGTCTACTACGGCGACAAGCGCATGGAGCTGAACGTCGTGCCCGGCTTCTCGGTGCGCGTGACCCCGCCGCTCGCCGTCATGCCGTCCTCCGCCGCTGCTGGTAAGCCTGCCGATCGCGAGATCCACGTGACCGTCACGAACGGCGCCAAGGGACCGGCGCAAGTGAACGTCGCCCTCGAACTGCCCGCCGGATGGAAGGCTACTCCGGCCACTGCGTCCGTCAAGTTCGAACACGAGGACGAGGCGCTCTCGGCCCGCTTCCAGGTCACCGCCCCCGCGGGCGTGAAGATCGGCGAGTACAAACTCAAGGCGATCGTTACCTCGCAGGCCACCGGCAGCGAGCAGTTCGCCAACGGCTACCAGGAAATCGAATACCCGCACATCCAGCGCCGCCAGGTGATCAAGCCCGCCGAGTCCACGCTCAAGGTCGTCGATGTGAAGGTGGCCCCCAGCCTGAATGTGGGCTACATTGTCGGCGTCGGCGACCAGGTGCCGGAAGCCATCCAGCAGTTGGGTGCCAAGGTGTCATTCATCGATCCCGACGAGATGGCCTGGGGCGATCTCTCCAAGCACGACGTGATCGTCACCGGCGTCCGCGCGTATGAGCGCCGCTCCGATCTGCGCGCCTACAATCGCCGCCTCCTCGATTACGTCGATCGCGGCGGAACCGTCATCGTGCAGTACAACAAGATGGAGTTCAACCAGTCCGAGTACGGTCCCTTCCCCGCCAAGGTCAGCGGCAATCGCGTGAGCGATGAGCTGGTGCCCGTGAAGGTCCTCGTCCCCGCGCACCCGGTCTTCAATTTCCCGAACAAGATCGGCGAGAAGGCGTGGGCCGGCTGGGTCCAGGAGCGCGGCCTCTACTTCCTCGGCGAGAAGGACAAGAAGTACACCGATCTCGTCGCCATGATCGACTCCTTCAAGGACAACCCCGGCGAAAAGCTCGGCTCCATGGTCGAAGGCCGCGTCGGCAAAGGCCGCTGGATCTACCTCGGCCTCGGCCTCTGGCGCCAGCTCCCGGCCGGCACGGATGGAGCCTATCAGCTCCTCGCCAACCTGCTGAGTCTGCCGAAAGCAAAGTAGGGCCACTCGGCTGCGGTGAGACTCGGCATCACCGTGCCGATCCTGGCGGTCACTCCCTGGCAGGTGAACGCTCAGATTCCGCTCGACACGCCACTCGGGCCGGCATCCGTCGCGCTCCAGTTTGCGGACGGCACATCCACGCCCGCCGTCGCGGTGACAATAGTCGCGACCAGTCCCGCACTTCACCGACCCGTACGCCGCCGGAAAATGCGTTGACGCGCCAAGCCGATTTTTCTTCCGAACAGAATCAAGGACTTCCACATCCGAATTTCGGAGTCCAGCCCTTGCGCCGGTTAGATTGGAGTTGTCTGAGAGAAAGAGAGACCAAACATATGGCTTCACCAGCCCAAGTAACCGCCAATCGCGCCAATGCGCTCCTGTCCACCGGGCCTGCCACGCCCGAGACAAAATCCGCCGTTCGCCACAACGCCATCAAATACGGCATTCATGCCAAGTCGCTCATCATTCCCGGCGAAGATCCCGAGGAATTCG
>Ga0105240_10000772_pt1 | contig 58085 bp, 36 predicted proteins | sample KBSC54metaG_FD_80426 | JGI IMG/M metagenome (GOLD analysis project Ga0105240, IMG submission 80426) | Corn rhizosphere microbial communities from Kellogg Biological Station, Michigan, USA - KBS C5-4 metaG | ecosystem: Host-associated > Plants > Roots > Rhizosphere > Soil | place: Michigan, USA... | reverse complement strand
GGTTTGGTTTAACGCGCGTTTGCGCCAGTAATCCCCCACTGGCGACAACGATTGATATCAGCACTTTAAAATTTTGGCGCATCATAGTGTTGGTGTTCCCGATTAAGAAGCCTGGATCTGATTCATCTAGTATGCTTCGTACTCTCTTAGTGATGCAAACAAAAAAAACGTTTCGTTGATGCTTCAAAGTGATGCCCGGAGATGTTATGGCCGGTTGGTTGTTGTAACCTAGAACCCTGGCAACTTTTTATGGCCTTTTTTGAGACCGGAGAATCAACATGCTTTTCGATGAGATGAGGGCCATCCAGCATAAGCATGGCTATTTGCCCTCTGACCAGATACAGGAGCTTTCCAAAGATCTTCAGATTCCGCTGTACCAAATAAATGGCGTAGCTGAGTTCTATCCCGAATTTCGCGTTGCCCCCCCTGCTCAGGCCATGATTGAGGTCTGTACGGATATGGCCTGCCATCTGCGGGGAGCCGACATTTTATTTAGCGATCTGGAACAGCGCTTCTCGAAAATGGGCAAGCGCGCCGTCGAACTGCATCGCCGTTCCTGTCTGGGACAGTGCGATTCCGCACCAGCGCTGACCTTAAATGAGGTTCTTTACCGAAATATCACCACGGAACTTGCTGAAAATCATATCCAGGCCAAACTTGCCGGCATTGAACTTCCGGTCCCCGCGGTCGAGCGCCTGGCCGTTGAACTTCTGGCCGACCCTTATCGCGGCAAGCAGAAGTACGGCGCATTGCGCGGTTTGCTTGAATCGAAAGACTGGGACAGCGTAATTCCCAAACTGAAAGACGCCGGTCTCGGCGGCATGGGCGGAGCCGGTTTCCCGACCAGCATCAAGTGGGATGTGGTGAGGAAGGCCCGCGGACCCGAGAAATACATCGTTTGCAATGCCGATGAGTGCGAGCCAGGCACTATCAAAGATCGTTTCATCATGACGCACCTTCCCCACCTCGTGGTGGAGGGTATTATCGTCGGCGCTCTCGTCGTGGGCGCTCAAAAAGGTTTCATCTACCTTCGCCACGAGTATAAAGAGCAGGAAGCAATTCTCCAGGCTGAGCTCGACGAATGTCGTCGTGAAGGGCTTCTCGGCGACTCCATCCTGGGCACCGACTTGTCATTCGACCTGAACCTCTTTATAAGTCCCGGCGGGTATATCTGTGGAGAAGGCAGCGCACAGCTTGAGGCTATCGAGGGCAAACGCGCTGAACCCCGTAACAAACCGCCAAATTCCGCCACTGTTGGTTTGTGGCAAAAGCCCACGGCGCTGAACAACGTGGAAACCTTCGCGAACGTTCCCCAGATTCTTTCGCATGGAGTAGACTGGTTCAAATCCCAGGGTCGCGACGGGGTAGCGGGTCTCAAATTTATTGGCGTTTCCGGGGACGTGATCCACCCTGGCGCCTTCGAAATTCCTATGGGCATTCCGGTTCATGAAGCGATTCTTGGCCTCGCGGGGGGGCCGGCCAATGGGAAAAAGGTCAAGGCGTTCTCGCCTTCGGGGGCTGCCTCCGGCTTTCTGCCATTCGAAAAGTTCAAAGATACGCATCTTGATTTCAAATCGATGCGCGCCGCGGGTACCATGCTCGGTTCCGGTGCGATCGTGGTCGTGGACGAAACGCGCTGCATCCTCGACATGACCCTGAACGCGATTATTTTCTTCCGCAATGAATCCTGCGGCAAATGCGTTCCCTGCCGCGTCGGCTCTCAAAAACTGGTAGACATCTTAATGGGCTGGACTCGTGGAAAAGGCACGCCGGCAGACCTGCAGCTGGTGGCTGACCTGGCTGAAACCATGGAGCAGACCTCTATTTGTGGCCTGGGACAGTTCGTCCCGTATCCTATTACAACGGCTCTGAAGCATTTCCGTGAAGAGATCGACGCGCATGTTTTGCATAAAAACTGCCCGACCGGAGTCTGCCCCATGCGGGCGTAGGCCGGTTTTATACATCGGACGAGGATCTCAATGAAGACGATTGAACTTACAATCGACGACAAACCGGTAGTAGTTGAAGAGGGCACGTCGGTATTCGATGCCGCCCGCATGAACGGGATTGTGATTCCCGTGCTTTGCCACGCGCAGAACGAACGTCCGGTGGGTGTATGCCGTGTATGCACGGTTGACTGTGGCGATAAGGTTTTGCAGGCAAGCTGCGTGCGTCCCGCCGAAAACGGGATGAAGGTCTTCACCGCGAACGACAAAGTGAAGAAGCACCGCAGGATGATCCTGGAACTTTTGATGTCCGATCATCCCAGCCCGTGCGCCCGCCAGCGCGCGAGCGGCGACTGCGAACTTGAAACGCACGCTGCTAACGAGGGCATAGTGGCGCCGCGCTTCAGCAAGCGTGTTTCTCCGCGCGGGCAGGACGATTCCTCCCTTGTAATCTCCGTCGATCACGAAGCTTGTATCCTGTGCGATCGCTGCATCCGGGGCTGCGACGAAATCCGTCAGAACAATGTCCTTGGGCGGCGCGGCAAAGGCTATAACGCAGGCATTGCGTTCGACCTGAACCGCCCCATGGGCAACTCCTCCTGCGTCTCATGCGGAGAGTGCATGGTTTCCTGCCCCACCGGCGCGCTCACGAATAAGAGCGTTATCCGCACCGTGCTTCCCGGAGGCGACCCGGTAAGCGTAGAGGAACTCAAACAACTGCCCTTCTTCCAGAAGGTGTCCGGAACGTTCCTCGAACTCAACAAGAACGCGGTCATTAAAAAGCACTTCAAACCGGGCGAAGTCATCTGCCGCGAAGGCGATTACGGCTCCACCGCTTTCTACATCACCGAAGGCAAAGTCGAGATCTTCCTCTCGTCCGTTTCGTCTAAGAAGGCTGAAGCCGAGAAGCCTCCCGCCCTGTTCGAAATGTTCTCGAGCATCTTCTCGCCAAAGAAAAAAACAGCTTCGAACGGCTCCCACGGCAATATTCCAATCGATGCCGTGATCGATCTCTCTCTGGATAACCCGGTAGCCGAGCTCGGCGCGGGCGATATCTTCGGCGAGATGACGTGTATGAGCCTTTACCCCCGCTCAGCAACCGTGCGCGCCAAGACCGACTGCGTCATGCTCGAAATGCTGCGCAACGTGCTCGACGTAATTCAGCGGAACAAGACCCTGCGCGCGGAGATCGAGAAAAATTACCGCAAGCGCGCGCTCGAAGATCATCTGCGCACGGTGCCGCTCTTTTCCACTCTCAGCCCCGATTTCATTGAGCAACTCGCCCATAAGGTCGAACTCATCCGCTACTCGAAGGGCGAAGTCCTTTGTCGTCAGGGCGAAGAAGCGCGCAGCTTCTTCCTGGTCCGCATCGGCTTCGTCAAAATGGTGGAAGAGCACGCGGGCGGTGAACTTGTGCTCGCTTATCAGGGTAAGGGCGGCTATTTCGGTGAAATTGGCCTGATTCTGCGGGGCACCTATGCGTTCACGGTAACCGCGCTCGACAGCGTGGAAGTGGTGCGCATCGACGCTGACGCGTTCAGGCTGATGATGGAAAGATTTCCTGAGGTTGCCGGCAGCTTGCGCAAGACCGCTCTTGAGCGTGAGCAGCACAATAAGAGACATTCGGCGGCCGTCTCCGCCATGTCGCTGGAGAAATTTCTCAACCAGGGCCTCATGGAAGCGAATAGCCTCCTGGTCATCGATCTCGAAAAATGTACGCGCTGCGATCAATGCGTTCGGGCCTGCTCTGACGCGCATGAGGGCGTCACGCGTCTTGTCCGCGAAGGTCTTCGGTTCGATAAATATCTGGTGCCGACCTCATGCCGGCATTGCCGCGATCCGCTTTGCATGATTGGTTGCCCGGTGGGCTCTATCCGCCGGCGCAATTCGCTTGAAACGGTCATCGAAGACTGGTGCGTAGGCTGCGGTCTCTGTGCCCGCAACTGTCCGTTCGGCAACATCACCATGCACGAGTTGCCGAATAGCGGCGCGCAAAAAGCAGTGGTTACCAAACGCAAGGCCACTTCCTGCGACCTTTGTTCCGGGCTGCCCGAACCGAGTTGCGTCTATGCGTGCCCGCACGATGCCGCCAAACGCGTTGACCCGAATGACTTCTTTAGGGACATCATCAGCCCCTCGGTCACGGAAAGCCCATTCGTGGCGCCCCATACGCACGGGGGGCGTTGAGGTAAGCACATGCGAATCGACGAGTCTCACCGCCCTTGGGCCATTGCCAGTATTACGATCCTTACCGCCGCTGTAATCGGCTACATTCCCTATGCGATTTTCCATCCCGACGGTGCGCGCGGCAACACATGGCCGGGCTTGATTTACGGGGTCATTGGTTATGCAATGATGCTTTACGCCGGTTTGATGGGCGCGCGAAAGAAGCGACCTATCTGGCGAATCGGCCGCGCCCAAACATGGATGCGCGGGCATCTTTGGATGGGCGCGCTAAGCCTGCCCATTCTTTTGCTCCATTCCGCGTTTAGAGCCCGCGGGCCCCTCACCATCGTCCTGATGGCACTGCTCGTTATAGCTGTGCTTAGCGGCGTTACAGGCGCGCTGCTGCAGCACTTTATCCCTAAGCGACTCACCTCATCGGCGCAGCTCGAAACGATTTACGAGCAAATTCCCGAAGTTCGCGATCAGCTTTGGCAGGAAGCCAGCGCCATCGTCGAGAAGTTGTGTCTTGTTGCGGATGGTGTTCCCGCAACCGCGACCGTCATCGCCGGACCTGGTTCAGCGCCAACCGCGGACGACGATGAGGAAATTTCCGATCTCACGGATTCGCAGCGGACCAATATTCGTTACGTTTACAACAGCGGCATTCTCCCGTACCTTCGCGATCCCGATAAAGCCAAATCCCCGCTGTCGGACGCAGTCAAAGCAAAACCATTTTTCGACGCGCTTCGCCGCCAGTTGCCGGATTCAGTCCATGAACAGATTTGCGATCTGGAAGGCATCTGCGAAGAAGAGCGGCAGCTGACGGCTCAGAAAAGAAAATATCTTTTACTGCATGGGTGGCTTCTTGTCCACGTGCCGCTTTCCATAACGCTTTTGGTGCTGGGTGCAATACACGCGTTCGTCGCAATACATTATTGACCGAATCGGATGGAATCATGGCACGAATTCGAAACACCAAAAAATTAGGTCAGCGGGTCGACCGGACCTACCTCAAGCGGCTTTTCCCGATCCCCCTCTGGCGTCGCATTCTTACGCTGATCTTTGTCGCCGCGGGTCTCGGCTGGCTCGGCATGTACGCCGTCGCGCGCAACCAAACGCCCTACACCGCCGGAACTCTTACCCCAGCCCATGCCTTTCTCGGGAAGCGCTGCGCCGTGTGCCATGGCGTGAGCGCCGGAATTGGCAAGAAAGTTGCCGATCAGCAGTGCGCCGCGTGCCATGACGGACCGGTTCACCAGGCTTCGCAGACATTTACCCCGGCCTGCGTCAGCTGTCATGTGGAGCATCGCGGAACCGCGCAGCTTGCAGCGACAAGCGATGCCGGATGCGCTTCGTGCCACAGCAATCTGCAAACGAAAGACGGCAAACCGAACGTCGCAAATGTAGACAGCTTCAAATCGCATCCTGAATTCGCGGTCGTGAAAGCGGGCGCTAATCCCACCGGATTGCATTTCAATCACGTGAAGCACGTGGGCGAACTCAGCCAGAAATGCGGCGACTGTCACACGCCGGCCGCTCTTCCGGCGGGTGCTCTTTCGGCAACCGGCAAGCATAGCCATGTGTCGGCCCGCGCCCTGATGAGCATTCCCACTTACGCGGCAACCTGCATGCCTTGCCATGCGCTCACCATCGACGACAAGATTGCCGATGCCGCGCCCCATGACAAGCCCGAAGTGGTTCACAACTTTGTGGTCGCGCAATTGACGAAATACATTGCGGGTCACCCCGCCGATCTCGGAAAAGAAGGAACGCCAGGGAACTCCGCCGCATGGGTTCAGTTCAAGATTGCCGCTGACGAGAAAAAGCTGGTTGAAGAAACCTGCGCCCGCTGCCACACCGTCACTCCCGGCAGTTCAGGCGGCCTCGCCTCAGCCAAAATCGCTCCGACCAACGAACCTGCCCGCAAGTTCGCCAAAGCATCCTTCGACCACGCCGCACATCAGGGTCTCACCTGCGCCTCATGCCACGCAAACGCCGCAACCAGCAAAGTGGCGTCCGATAACCTTCTGCCGGGCATCGGCGTCTGCAAACAATGCCACGCTTCCGGCAGCGCCACCGCCGGCGCCAACTGCTCCACGTGCCACGTCTACCATGACTGGTCAAAAGAAAAGACCGTGGATGGCAAGTATATGATCGAGCAAATGACCCGGCTGACTACGGCGGGTCACCAGGTCGCCCCGTAAACCGGGCTCGGCGCTCGAGCCGAAACGATCAGGGGCTGGCTCGAAATTCCGTCCTGGCACCCCATGCGCCCGGCTTATTCAGCAATGTGTTTGGGGTGAATTAGTACCCCCTTGGATTTCGGTCGTGCAGATTCAATGCCCCGGTACCGATAAGGAAGGTAAGATCCGAATCATAGGTTCAGATCCATGACTCCACAATCCCGGCGGCAAGCAACCGCGGATCCGTCCGAGGCTACTGCCATGATCACCGCTTTCAATGGACAAATGCAGCCTTTTACGTCGCCGCTCCTGCTCCGCATCCGCAACAATGCGGGCGTTGATTTTACGAGCAGCAATGTCTCGGGCCCGAACATCTATATAAAGATCCCCTTCCACAATGGTCCCGGCGACAACTACACGGTGATCGCGTCCGCGGCGGGTTACCGCGACGCCGGCTACATCTTCACCGCCGATAGCCGCATCCTCGCCGAAGTGAAACTCCTCATCATCCGCAATAATCGCAAATTTCTTTTTCTCGATTGGGATGAGTTTAAAGTTGAATACCCCGTTTCAGCCGCGTTCCTCGGCACCGGTGCAAGCGACGCGTCCGCGCGGTCCAACTACTCCGTCCTTCGAAAATCCAATCCCGCCGCTCTCGCGTCTCTTCTCAACCTGACGCAAGCCATGAGCGAGATCGATCTCGGCGGCGTCTCGCCCCTTTCGTTCGTCAAAGAAATCCTCTGGGACAACTCCCTCGCGCAGGATCGCTTCTTCGGCTATGCCGACCCCGCCATCGCTTCCGCCCTTCGAACAGCCGCCTTCAGGGGCGACTTCGCCGAAGAGAAAGACTCCGGTAAATTCCATCCCGGAGCGACCTCAAGCTGGAAGCAAATCGCCTTCGATGTCGCCAATGTGCAGCTCACACTTCATGAGAACGACACCAAAACAATCGATGGCATCGCCTGCATCAAAATCGAACCCGACATCGATGACTACAAGAACCTTCTTGCGCACGGCCTCGGCGAAGTGCTTCCGAACCTGCTGACCGGCGGACTTACCGACCCCGCCGGCGTGTATGCTCTGCGTTGGTCCACTGCCGAAGACGGCCCCGGTCCGGCGTTCGATCCTGGCTATTCGCTCGCCTGAACGCCTGACTGGAACCTCCTCATGCCCGAATTCTCACTTACCGACTCTCTCGATCAACCTGTCGATATCGCAAAGGTGAACTTCAGTTCCGGTTCCGCACTTTTCACCTACCTTCGATCTGACTTACTCCATCTCGCCGTTGCCCCTGATTTCATTGAACGCAAAGACAAGCCACTTGCTCAGGCCGCGCCAAAACCCACCACCTTCGTGCTATCTGCCGCCAACACGTTCTCGCTCGGTTCCGTTACGCCCGAAGTCGCCGTGGCGGCGGGGGCGGAATTGGTGCTCACGGCGAATGCAACTCCAGGCGCCGACCTTTTCAAAGATGATTCCTTTCGGGTTCCCGCCACCGTGCCCGACGACACAGCCTTCGTGGGAATGTCGATAAGAGGCTCACTCGATCTCGGCATCAGCAGCTCATCCGGCGATCTGACGTTCGGTGTCGATTCAAATGCCGCCATCGCATTCGAATTCTGGAAAGCATTTCAACCCGACGTCACCCTGGGCGCAGCCACCGCCGGCATGCTCTCGAATTTCGTAATCCCTTCCAGCATGTCTGACCTTTCACGGCTCACCGCAAACGACGTTTGCGCTGTTTCTGGCCAGGGCTCACTGATGATTTCCGGTGCCGTGAATGTCATGACGCCGGTCAATCCACTCGCTTCTGTCAATCTTCCTCCGGGCACGGGATCTCTCAGCGTGCAGGACGGCGCAATGGCCGGTATCTCGGCTTCTCTGACGCTCTCCGGCTCCTATCAAATCCGCATCGGGAAGCTCGACAATGGCGGCATTCGGCTGAGTTATCTGAAAGACCGGGGCTCCTCGCTGGAAGTCAATCTCACGGCTTCCGCCGGAGTAAGCGCCACCTTCAATGGCGCCGACCTGCTCGCGAAACTTCTGGGTGCCATTGGTTCCGGCCACGCCGACACGGCGCAGCTCGCCTCCCTCTCGCGCGATGAGATTGCTTCCTTCAACGCGGCCATTAAAGCCGGCATAGATCACAGTTTGAAAGCCTCGCTCGACCTCGCTCTCTCAACCGATTGCGACAACCAGGCAGCCTTCCAGTATGAAATTCGCCCGGAACTCCTCGACGCCTCGTCCCGCCAGGCGCTCAATCGCGCCCTGAAAGGCGATCTCCGCGCCCTGACTGCCCTGGAAGATAGTACCCGTCATGATGGACCCCTTGCACCCGGCATAAGGCTTCTGAACAGCGTACTCTCTACAGCCCGCACAAAAGGCTGCTCGCTCCGGGTCAATCTGCTCGGCATTGTCAACCTGATTTCCATGTCGAAGCTTCTTTCCAATTGCGAGTTTCTGTTTGAACCCGCTACGGGCGAGCTCACCATCAAAGAGACCGCCCAAAGCGAGAGGATATCGGCAATTGTTGACCCGCTTAGGCGGCAGGAGGCCCTGCGCCATGCGATGTTTTATTCCGTGCTCGCGACCACCACTTACGTCGTCGGCAGAGTTGCGACCCTGCCGACCCTCGGTTGCAGTGCTGTCCATTTCGCGCTAAACGAAGATTCGGGCAGGCAGACCATCGCCGACTACACCAAATGGTTCGTGGCGCTCAACCTGATGAAGCAGGATGAACGCGCCGCCATCCTGGCGCAGTTTTCAGACGGCGGTCCTTCCACCTGTGCGGTGCGCCTGCAATTCGACGATGCGCGCTGCGAAGCCATGTTCTTCGATAAGGCGGGCGCACTTCGTTCGGGAGCCGAGTACCTCGAAATCGGTCGCAGCGCTCTGCTCGCGCTGCTTGACCCGAATAGCAGCGATATCGATGGCTGCCGCTATCGCTTCCTTGATGACCCCGCCAACTGGACCAGGGCCGTGCAAACAGGCCCAAGCCCGGAAATTCGTGAACTGATCCCCCTCAACTCCACCGACCCGCGATTGAACGTCGTGCTCGCCGAAGTAACCGGAGATCTCTACGATATTGTTTGGTGGGCCGATAATATGCGAAAAACCGGCGAGGCCCTGCGGCAGGCGCGCGTCGCCCCCGCCTCCGACGATCACCGTTCGGTACTGCAAAAACTCATGCTGAACATGGTCGCCGCCAGCAAAGCACGGTTCCACGAACCGTGGGGCCTGATCTGCCTCTTCCAGGCCGCCGGATCCACTGGCTCTTCCGGCTCGCTGACCGCCAGAAACCTGTTAGTCAGCCGAGGCCAATCGCAGGAAATAACCGCCACCGCCGGTCAGTAACAAGAAGGCTCAATATTGACGCGGAATCCCGAATCCAATGCGAGCGCACTCCGCCCCGAAATCACCTAACAGCATCTGAGCGGGATGGTTTAACATCATTCAATACGCACCCCGCAATGCCGACTGCAATTTCCCATCCCGGAACTAAGTCAGGATTGTGACAGAGCGCGCTTTGACAATGCTGGCCGGCACTTACGACTACCGCCTGGTTGCGCTGTCGGTAGTCATTGCAATACTCGCAGCCTATGCAGCCCTTGACCTCGCCGGGCGCGTGACTTCCGCGCGCGGACCTTCTCGTTTGCTCTGGCTTACCGGCGGATCCTTCAGCATGGGCATGGGCATCTGGTCTATGCACTACATCGGGATGCTCGCCTTCCGACTGCCGGTTCCCGTACTTTATGACTGGCCCACCGTATTACTGTCCCTGCTTGCGGCGATCTTTGCCTCCGCCATCGCTCTGTCAGCGGTCAGCGGCCGCGATATGGGCCTGATCCGCTCTTCGGTCGGCAGCATCTTCATGGGCGGAGGAATCGCTGCCATGCACTACACTGGCATGGCTGCCATGCGCCTGCCGGCCGTGCATCGCTGGTCCACGCCCCTTGTAATTCTCTCTATAGTTCTCGCCATCGTTATTTCCTCTATCGCTATTTTGCTTGCGTTCAGGTTTCGCGGCGACCGGTCCGCGCTAAGTTGGGGCAGGATTTCGGGCGCGCTCGTGATGGGCTCGGCGATTCCCGTCATGCACTACACCGGCATGGCGGCCGCAACCTTCGCGGGCAGTATGTCAAACATGTCGCACGCCGGTGAAACCCACGCCGTAAGCGTCTCTTCGCTAAGCCTCGCGGGCATTGTTATCGTGACGTTCCTGATTCTCGGTCTCACAGTGGTAACCACTCTCGCGGGCCGGCGATTCTCCGAACAGGCTGTAGAACTCGCTGCCAGCGCCCGCCTCGCGGCCATCGTGGAATCGTCTGAGGATGCGATCGTCAGCAAAAGCCTGGACGGAATGATTCTTAGCTGGAATTCGGGCGCGGAGAGAATGTTCGGGTACTCGGCCGCGGAGGCGGTTGGCAGACCGATGATGATGATCATTGCACCTGAGCGCCATGCCGAGGAACCCGACATCCTGGCCCGCATTGCTCGCGGTGAAAAGGTGGACCACTTCGAGACTCTGCGAATCCGCAAGAACGGAACTAAGATCGACGTTTCCACCACCATCTCCCCGGTCAGGGACAAACGGGGCAAGATCGTGGCAGCTTCAACCGTTGCGCGTGACATCACCGGGCGCAAAGCCGCGGAGGCGAGGGTAAACGCCCAATTGGCGCGACTAAATCTCCTGAACCAAATCACGCGCGCCATCAGTGGACGGGAAGACCTGATCAGCATTTATCAGGTGGTGCTGCGTAGCCTCGAAGAAGACCTGGGCTTTGATTTCAGTTGTTTTTGCGATTACGATGCCGCAAGTCAGGAACTGAATGTAGTACAAGTGGGCGAGCAAAGCCGCGCTCTTGCGCTCGAACTCGATTTGACGGGTCAGTCGCCGATTCCCATCGATGCGAACGGCCTTAGCCGCTGCGTCAGAGGACGCTTCGTCTATGAGCCGGACGTCTCGGCCGTAAAGATGCCGTTCCCGCAGAAGCTTGCGGCGGCGGGTTTACACTCCTTGGTCGCCGCGCCGCTTCTGGCCGAAAACAGGGTCTTCGGGGTCTTCATTGCCACACGCATCAGACCCGACGGCTTCAGCAGCGGCGAATGTGAGTTTTTGCGGCAATTAAGCGAACACGTCGCCCTTGCCGCGCATCAGGCGCAACTCTATGCATCGTTGCAGCGGGCCTATGACGATTTGCGGCAAACCCAGCAAGCCGTGACCCAGCAGGACCGCTTGCGCGCTCTGGGCCAGATGGCAAGCGGTATCGCCCACGACATTAATAACGCTCTCTCGCCCATGTCGCTCTCCACCGAAATGATGCTCGAGACAGAGTCGGACCTGAGCCCTCGCGTTCGGCAGCACATGGAGATGATTCAACGGGCGACGGACGATGTGGCGCAAACCGTTGCGCGCCTCACGGAATTCTATCGGCAGCGAGCGCCGCAACTGTCTCTGCTGCCAGTTCACCTGAACGCGCTGGCGCAGCAGGTGTCCGACCTCACTCGCGCCCGCTGGAGCGATATGCCGCAACAGCATGGTGTCCTCATCGTGATGCGCGCTGAGTTTGAGCCGCATCCGCCGGCCGTGATGGGCGTAGAAAGCGAAATTCGCGAAGCTCTTATCAATCTCATCTTCAATGCCGTGGACGCCATGCCGGCCGGCGGCGTACTCACCCTGCGCACGCGAATTGCGGAACGCGCGCCGGGCCTGCCCAATGTTCCCGGAGTGGTGGTGGAGGTCGCCGATACCGGCATTGGGATGGATGAAGAAACGCGGCGCCGATGCCTGGAGCCGTTCTTCACTACCAAAGGCGAACGCGGCACAGGCATGGGCCTTGCGATGGTTTACGGCATGGTAGAGCGGCACAACGCCGATCTTGAAATCGAAAGCAGGCCCGGCAAGGGAACCACCGTGCGATTACGCTTCGCCGCTCCCGTTGCGGTTGACCCTGAGCCTGCTCCCGAGGCCTCGCGATCGCTTCCATCGAAATTGCGCATTCTCGTGGTGGACGACGATCCCCTTATCATTCGAATGCTCAGTGAAACGCTGCGCAACGATGGTCATGAGGTGACTACGGCGAACGGAGGTCAGGCGGGGATTGACGCGGTCAGGGCGGCTCAGGCTCAGGGGAACCCCTTCGAAGTCGTCATCACAGATTTGGGCATGCCCCGCGTAGACGGCCGCAAGGTGGCCGGCTTTGTAAAGAGTCTTTCCGAGCGAACAGCCGTGGTTCTGCTAACCGGTTGGGGCCAGCGTTTGATCGCCGAAGGCGAAGTTTCCCCTCACGTCGATTTCGTTCTCAGCAAGCCACCCAAGCTCCACGATCTGCGTGAAACCCTGCAGCGCTGTTCCTCTCCAGCCGAAAAGCAAATTCCATAAGCTGCGCCACTCGTCGGCCATCGGCGGCGCGGCCTACTCTCAGGCATTAGCCAAATACCGATTCTGTACCGGAACAGCCTGGGCCGCTCGCGCTTCCCCGACCTGCTGGCGCCACATCGCGTAATACAAACCCTTCCGCTCAACCAGTTCCTCGTGGCGCCCGAACTCCACAATTTGCCCGCGTTCCAAAACGTAAATTCGGTCGGCGTGCAAAATCGTCGATAACCGGTGTGCGATCAATATCGTAACGGCGTCCCGGCTTGTCGCCACATCGCGGATGGTCTGGCTGATCTCCTCTTCCGTTAAGGAATCGAGCGAAGAGGTCGCTTCATCGAACACCAGCAGTTGCGGTCTGCGCAACAGCGCGCGCGCAATAGAGAGCCTTTGCTTTTCACCCCCGGAGACCTTTACGCCGCCCTCTCCGATTACTGTGTCCAGGCCCTTCTCCGCACGCGCCAGGAGGCTCTCAACCGACGCCTGCCGCAGCACATCCAGGCACTCCTCGTCCGTTGCGTCAGGGCTAACAAACAACAGGTTCTCGCGAATCGAACCCGAGAACAGCTGCGCGTCCTGAGTCACGAAGCCGATGCGCTCGCGAAATCCGTCGATCTCGATTTCATCCTCACGTGTTCCGTTGTAAAAAATGTGCCCGTTATGGGGCCGGTACAGCCCTACCAGAAGCTTCACCAGCGTAGTTTTGCCGGCTCCGGAAGGCCCCACGAAAGCGATCGTTTCCCCGCGCCGCACTTCGAACGAAATATCCCGGAGCGCGGGGCGGCTTGCGGATTGATGCTGAAAAGTCACGCGATCGAATCGCAGCTTTTCAAGCGGGCCGATGGTAACGGGATGCTCAGGACGCGGTTCCGGCTTCATCGCGAGGATCGTCTCGAAGTTTTCCAGCGAGGCTTCCGTTTCGCGCCAGGTGTTGACCACGTTTCCGAGTTCCTGCAGCGGCCCGAAAATAAAGAACGAGTAAATGAACAGTGAGAAAAACTGGCCCACGGTAATTCGCTGCGTGAAAATCAGATAGAGCATCAGAAAGAGGATTGAAGTCCGCAGGAAATTAACGAACGTCCCCTGTATGAAGCTCAGACTGCGAAGGTATTTGACCTTCTTCAGTTCCAGCTTCAGGATCTTCGCCGTTGTTGCGTTCAGATGATCGATCTCCTGCTGGGCGAGCCCCAGGCTCTTCACGAGTTCGATGTTGCGGAGGGATTCCGTCGTCGATCCCGCGAGCGCCGTTGTCTCCTTCACAATCACTTTCTGTACCGCTTTGATCTTGTGACTCAGCAGAGAACTCAAGCCACCCAGAAGTGGAATGGTCAGCAGATAAGCCGGGCCCACGGACCAGTGGACCTGCGAGGCGTAAATCATCACGAAGATCACTCCGATGATGGTGGTGAACAGCAGGTTCACCGCAATCGCGATGAGCTTTTCCACGTCCGAACGCACCTTCTGAAGTTTCCCCAGGGTTTCGCCGCTGCGCTGGTCTTCAAACAGCGCGTAAGGCAGTTCAAGCGAGTGCCGGATGCCATCGGCGTAAATTCGAGCCCCAACCTGCTGCGTGATTACATTTACGTAATAATCCTGAAAGTTCTTGGCCACGCGCGAAACGAACGCCACCCCCACGGCAAGCCCCAGCAGGAACGCCACTCCGCGAATGAACTGCCCGATCGTATAGTCGTGAAAGCGCGTCGCGTAGCTGTCGATCACATGACGGAAAATCAGAGGATCCAAAAGTGAGAAAACCTGATTGATCGCGGCGAGAACGAGCGCCGCCGCCACCAGCTTCCAGTAGTCGCGCAAATAGCGGTAAAGTGTCGCCATCCTTCAACGGTACACGCAGGTCAGCCGTTTGGGGGCTGAAGGGGTGTAAATCCGACAGGCGTTGCCGCCAACAATGGCGGCCACCGTCGCTTACAATCGTTCGTGGTGAATATAACTGAGTTCATAAGGGAACTGGTGGAATGCGAATCCCCGAGCGATTCACCCGCCGATCTGAAGCGTTTTATGGAGTTGTTCGCCGACTCGGTTGCCGGGGATGCTACCGGCAAGCGGGTTGGCACGCATATGATGTTCAGCTTCGTTCTGCCGGGGCGAAAGGACGGGCAGGTGATGGCCCTGGGGCACGCTGACACCGTGTGGCCGAAGGGTACGCTGAGCACCATGCCGTTTCGCGAAGCGGACGGGCGCCTGTGGGGACCGGGCGTGCTGGACATGAAGGCAGGGCTCGCCTGTTTTGTCTTCGCGATGCGGAGACTGCGCGAGCGCGAAGTAAAGGTGCCTCATAAGGTTGTACTTCAGATCAATTCCGACGAGGAGACCGGGAGCCGCACATCGCGGGAACTGACGGAACGGACCGCGCGGCTCAGCAAGGCCGTGCTGGTGCTTGAGCCCGGCACCGGATTGACCGGCAAGCTTAAAACATCGCGCAAAGGCATAGGAGATTATCGGCTAAAAGTGCGCGGAGTGGCTTCGCACGCCGGGGTCGATTTCGAAAACGGCGCGAGCGCCGTGGTGGAACTGGCGCGGCAGATCGAACGGATTGCAACGTTCACCGATTTGAAGCGCGGCGTTACGGTTAACCCCGGAACGATAGCAGGAGGCACGCGTTCGAACGTGATAGCCGAATCGGCAGAAGCGCATATTGATGTCCGGACGCCGAAATTGCGGGATGCGGCGATGCTGGAGCGCAAATTCCGTGCGTTGCGATGCTTCGACCCGCGCTGCCAACTGGATCTCACTGGCGGTCTGAACCGGCCGCCAATGGAGCGCTCGAAGGGAGTGGCGGATTTATTTCGGCTGGCGCGGAAAGAAGCGGCAGCTATTGGACTGGAGTTAGAGGAATCCGCGACGGGCGGAGGATCGGACGGGAACTTCACGGCAGCCATCGGAATTCCTACGCTGGACGGCTTGGGAGCAGTTGGGGAAGGCGCTCATGCCGCGCACGAATCGGTTCTGTTGAACCGGCTGGAAGACCGGACCGAGTTGTTAGCGCGGCTGGTGGCGGCGATTCGATGAATGCTACCAGGCGGCGGTAAATCGCTGCCGGTGATGACGGGGATTTTCAACTTCGTCAGCCAGAGCGATGGCGAAGTCTTCGGCGGAAATCTCGCTATTGCCGTTCTCATCCGTAACGAGTTCATCGGCGCCAAGGCGGTAGTGGCCGGTTCGTTCGCCAGGATGAATGTTGGCCGCGGGGCTGAGGCAGGCCCACTCGAGCTTCGATTGCTTGAGAAGTTCCAGGGCTTGGATGTGAGCGAGGGCGATGCCTTTCCATTCGGGCGGGAAGTCGTGTGTGTCTACCAGACGGACGCCGGGGCGAACATCGAGGCCACCCGCGCCGCCCACCACGACGAGTCTCTTGACGCCAGAGGCTTCTATGCCTTTAATAAGGCTGTCGGTCGCCTTAAGGAGCAGGTCGGGACTCCCGGGACCGGGTCCGTATGCGCTCACTACGACATCGGCGCCGCGCACAGCGTCGGCCACGGCGCGGGGATCGAAGATGTCGCTGGAAGTGCCAATCACGTTTTCGCGGCTGGGAAGTTTGCAGGGGTCGCGGATGACGGCGGTCACGCTATTACCGCGGGAAACCAGTTCGTCCAGGATACGGGAGCCGAGAGTGCCGGTGGCGCCGAACATGACTATGTTCATATGAATCATTATGCGGGACGGAGAAGCCGCCAACCTGGCCTGCAAAGCCTAGCAGCCCGTGGCAGAAGTCCCGCGAGCCGCGCGACTGGTCATTGTGGCGGCTCGCAGTAACGGCGGGCACGTCGCCCCTTGGGTTGCGGCGGCATGGGGCCACCTGCTTCGTTCTGGCTCCTGTGTGATGGCCCGCATCGAATGCGTCGCCACGCCTCGCATCTGACCCCATGGCGCGCGCAACGCGACTCACGCGACTTCTGCCACGGGCTGCTAGGTGGCCAATCCTGCCCGCGCAGTGTTGACCACTGGCGCAGACTTGCTTACGGCTTATCCATGGATAGGTTTTGTATTCGCCTGCGCTTCTGGTCAAGCCGCTCCATGCAACCGCGGCGCAGGTCGGCTAAGGCGATGAGCCGCTTTCGAGCTAAGGAAGTTTGGTTGCCTGCCGGGCGAGTAATTGCCAGCCGGCGGGCGACTTCATCCAGACCATCAATAGTTCCAGGTGGTTGGTGGTATCGGCTGCGTTGGTGAAGTCGCCTTTGGCGTTCACCACGGCAGTGGAGCCATAGACGCGGATCTTTACGTCGCGCAGAGCGATGGCCTTCGACAGGTTGCCTGGTTTCGTGGCCGAGGCAATGGCTATCGGTTTGCTCTCGACGAGAGCGCTCGAGTGAGTGTAGGTGAGGTCTTTGTGATAGAGCTTGTCGAGGGTTGCGGCATCCCCTTTCAGCACTGCGGATTTCCACGCGTCGAGTGCCGCGGACACTTCCTGAGTGGCATCGGCCGCCAGGACAGAGCAGGCCGACAGCAGGAGAACAAGCGCAAATCTCATGCTGGCTAGTCTAATACGATCATGGACGGGATTCCATGTTCGGTTTTTATAAATGCGCCTGTGACGGTTGACACAGTATATATTTGATTACAGGGAGCCCCGACGCTGGAATGGCAATGTCCGGCAAGCAACTCAACACGAGGGAACTGGAGATACTGCACCTTATTGTGCGCGCCTATATTGATACAGGCGAGCCGGTCGGGTCCCGCACCCTGTCGCGTCTCCGCCATTTGGCGCTCAGCCCCGCATCCATTCGCAACGTGATGGCGGACCTTGCTGAGGAAGGTTATCTTACACAACCACATACGTCGGCCGGGCGCATTCCGACGGATAAGGCGTTTCGGAATTTTGCGGGGACGGTTTCGGCAAGACCCCTTCCGGCGGTGGACCGCGACCGGATTTTCAGCCAGATGAACAAGGCGGAGTCGCTGGAAGAGCGGGTGTCGATGGCATCGCGTGTTCTGACAGAGATGACGCGCAATGTGGGGATAGCAGCGGCGCTGCCGAACACTTCGCAGGAACTGGAACATCTGGAACTAATCGGGCTGTCCGATCGCAGAGTGCTGATGATTGTAGCCACGCGCGACCGCATGGTGCGCAACCGTGTGGTGACGCTCGATCGGGAAATAAGCTCCGACGAGCTGACTACCATTCGAAATTACGTCAACATGAATTTCGCCGGCTGGACGCTGGAGAGGGCGCGGGCGGAACTGTTGAGGCGCATCGAACAGGATCGGGCGCTTTACGACGCGGTTCTGCAGCACCTTACGATGTTGTGTCAGAAGGGTTTGCTGGTCGTGGACCCCGACCCGCACATCGAGATGGACGGCACATCGTGGCTGGTGGGGCTGGACCTTCATTTGACGCGGGAGCGAATGCGTGACCTGTTCCGCGCACTCGAGGAAAAGAAGCGTGTGGTCGCCCTTCTGGATCGTTTTCTGGAATCCTCCGGCGATTCGGCCCTGGGTCGGGTGGGGGTTCACATCGGCCTCGAAGACGCGCATCCATCAATGAGAGAACTCACTCTAATAGGGGTAACGGTGGATCTGCCGTCCGGCGGGCGGGCCAGAATCGCGGTGCTGGGGCCGATGCGGATGCATTACGAGCGGGTAATCTCGGCAGTGCAGCAAATCGGTCGGACGTTCGAGGGGCTATAGAAGCCGTCTCCGCGGCCGGGCGTACCTCTCCGATGCTAACCTGATATCAGGCGGGCTCGGGACGGTCGCCGCCATCGATTTCAAAACCCAGAGTTGAAACCACCTTGGAAGATAACGACTTGAAAGCTGAAGATACGGTTGAACAGCAGCGGGATGAGGCAAAACGTCAGGATGAGACAAGGGCTCAGGCTGAAACGGAACGCCCCGATCCGGTTGCGGAGTTGCTATCGGAGCGTGACATCCTGAAGGCCGAACTTGAGGACCTGAAACAACTGCTGCTGCGGAGACAGGCTGAGTTTGACAATTTCCGAAAGCGCACGGAGCGCGAGAGATCGGAATATCTTCAGTATGCGTCGATGGAGTCGGTCCGGGAACTGTTGCCGGTGCTCGACGACTTCGACCGCGCCCTAAAGGCGGAAGCGGGAAATCCCGATTATGCTAAGGGCGTGGAAATGATTTACGGGCGAATGTACGATGCAATGAAGAAGCTGGGGCTTGAACCTATTGAGGCACAGGGGCGGCAGTTCGACCCGCATCTGCATCAGGCGATCGAGCGCGTGGAAACCCTGGACGCACCCGATAATACGGTTATTGGGGAATTCCAGCGCGGCTATCATTTTAAGGGCAAATTACTGCGGCCGAGCATGGTGCGCGTCGCGGTGAAACCCTGAAGGCCCCCTTGGTATCCAATTCGCAGCGTCGTATGCAATTCGCAAAGACAAACTTGAAGTAAATGCCGGTGACAAAACGCGATTATTACGAGGTTTTGGGTGTAGGCCGCGGCGCGGGCGATCAGGAGCTGAAGAGCGCCTACCGAAAGCTGGCGCTGCAATATCATCCGGACCGCAACCCCGACGATCATACGGCGGAAGAGAAGTTTAAAGAAGCCGCCGAGGCGTACGGCGTACTGACCGATCCGCAGAAGCGGGCGGCTTACGATGCTTACGGGCACCAGGGTCTCGCCGGGGCCGCGGGCGGTGGATTCGACCCGTCCGCCATGGACTTGGGCGACCTTCTCAGTCAGGTATTCGGATTTGGGGATGTGTTCGGGCAGCAGCGCGGAGGCGGCCGGAACAGGCCCGCCCGCGGCGACGATCTTCGCTACGATCTGACGCTCACGTTCGAGGAAGCGGCATTCGGAAAATCTATAGAGATTCAGGTACCGAAGCTCGAAACCTGCCCGCGTTGCCAGGGCAAAGGCGCCGAGCCGGGAAGCAGTCCAATCACCTGCCCGGGTTGTCATGGGCGAGGGGAGCAACTCTATTCGCAGGGGTTTCTTTCTGTGCGGCGCACCTGTTCGCATTGCGGCGGGGCGGGACAGATCGTCAAGAACGTCTGCAAGGAATGCAAAGGCGAAGGCAGCAGGCACGTTAACAAAAAATTAAGAGTGACGGTGCCCGCTGGAATCGCGGACGGTAACAGGCTCAGAGTGTCCGGAGAAGGGCAGCCAGGGATTAATGGCGGGCCGAACGGCGATCTCTACATATTTTTCACCGTAAAAGAGCATCCTGTTTTCGAACGGCGGGAAAACGACCTGCATTGCACCGTGCCCATCAGCATTGTGCAGGCTGTGCTGGGCGCATCGATTCAGGTTCCGACACTCGAAGGTCCGCACACGCTGCAAATTCCCGAAGGCACCCAAAGCGGCACGGAACTGCGACTGAAGGGCAAAGGCGTCGCGGAGGTGCAAGGGCGTGGCCATGGTGATCTGGTTGTACACGTAGTCGTAAAGATTCCGTCGAAAATCACGAAAGAGCAACGAAAGCTATTCGAACAGCTCGCGGAAACATTGCCGGTTAACAACGAACCTCACGAAAAAGGCATCTTCGAAAAAGTCAAAGATTACTTCATGTAGCGCGTTTTAAAACGACGCCGCCAGCCTTTCCAGCGAATTTATCTCTTAGTACCAGGATTTTCTTCTGCCGGGGACTTTCCGGAATGAAACATTTTGTGCTCATTCTGTATATGCCAGTGTGCAGTGACGACACGCGGCTTCAATCAGACTTCTAGGTAACTTTTCTTCTACTGTTTCCGCTTGCCATCCGATTCACGAGGTTACGGGCGACGGATAACATGACAGAATTGCGCCCATGTGCGTCAACCTGTCACTGCACTTGAGTTGATCTGTATGGGAAGCATCCAAAGAGAGGCCAAGTGCGGCAACTTTGTTCTCGTCCACTGTCGGAACCGGCAAAATTGCTCGCCGAAGCCGGGTACCGAGTCCTTTCATGGGCGCTTTCCGCATCGCCATATCGCTCGTTTTCTATTGAAAAAGCAGCTGGAACCCATGCAGGTGGAATCCCGATTCAGCGGTCGCCGCGCAGTTTCAGTTTGGGTGGAGAGCCCAATTGGCCATCGCGTTTGCCATGGTCCTAGTACCATAGACCCGACAAACATAGTCACAATTTGGGGATATGATATCGACTAAAGTTAAATTGTCAGATATCATCTGGTTATCAAACTTTCGTCCATGTTATCGGAAACGTCCGATAACACAGTGTGACGTAAAGGTCTGGGGATGAGCCAAGATGTCACCTTCCTCAAGACTAAATAGGCGCGTGTAAGTACTGGAACCAACAAGTTAGCCGCATACACACTGTGGCCATAGCTTTGCTTCATTGAGGAGTGCATGGAAATGTCGACTACGCTATCTCTGATCTCACGGCGGATTGTTCTGGCCGGAGCCTTATGCTCCGCTGCCTTCGCCGGAACACTGGCCCCTGAATTCAAAACCTTGCCCGCGGGCAGAAATATCAATGTAATTGTGAGACTGACTCACGGCGTGTCCGGCATTTCTTTGCCGGGCAAGAAACTAGCCGACCTTCCGGAGGGCGGATTGTATTCCATGACGCCCGGTGAAGCCGCGGCAACTGCGGCAATGCCGCAGGTCGTGACTGTTTCGACGAATCGAACCGTCTATTCGACGGGCACCTCATCGCCGGTATATGACTTCATGCCGCAAACGATTCAGCCGCAATCGCCGATTGCGGGATATCCGAATCTGTTGCAGGGCGCGGGAGTCGGAGTGGTGGTGATTGACAGCGGCATTCATGTGAATGCGGATCTCTCGCTGTTCGGCTCGTCAGTTGTGTATTCGAAGAATTATTCGGCCGATACGGACACGGACGATCATTTCGGACATGGCACGCACGTCGCGGGTTTGATCGCAGGCAACGGAGTGAATTCCTGGAGCTTGCCGAATGTCATCCACGGTGTTGCGCCGGGCGTGAAACTGATCAACCTGAAGGTGCTGGATAAGAATGGCGCATCGACGGATTCGCAGGTAATTCTGGCAATCGACGATGCGATTGCGCTCAAAAAGAGCCATCCGGAGTGGAATATCAAAGTTATCAATCTTTCTCTGGGCCGACCGATGTTCGAAGTTTCGCCGCTCGATCCTCTTTGCCACGCGGTTGAACACGCGTGGATTAACGGAATCACTGTTGTGGTCGCCGCCGGTAACGATGGCCGCTTGAGCGTCGCGCCGGGCACCAACGGATATGGAACGATTGCATCGCCGGCCGATAGCCCGCTGGTGATAACCGTGGGGTCGCTGAACACGGAGAGTTCGCCGAACCGTGCGGACGACATCATGACGAGCTATAGCTCCAAGGGCCCAACACTGGTGGAACATGTTGTGAAACCGGATCTGGTGGCGCCGGGCAATAAGCTTTTTTCGATAAATGCGGCAGGTTCCACGCTCGCGTCGGGTGCTAACGCGGTGTTGTATCCGTCGAAGAGCAATCCGAATTACCTGCTGCTCAGCGGAACCAGTATGGCTGCGGCTGTTACCAGCGGCGCCGTCGCAACAGTTCTGACGTTCGAAGGAAATTTGACACCGGATCAGGTGAAGGCCAGGCTCATGAAGACGGCAGGCAAGTTGCCGACCGCGTCTTACACGATCACAGTTACTGACCCGACCACAAAGCCGAAACCGACGACCACGGTTTATACGGTGCAGAATGACATTTTTACCGTCGGCGCCGGCTCACTGAATCTGGATGCGGCACTGGCAGTTCACGGCCAGGCGGCGTACACGATTCCCGCGAATGAGAATGCGGCATCTCCTGTTGCAGTTCTGGTAAGAAACCCGGCCACGGGTGCTACCGGAGTGAAATTGGTGAACTACTCGACGGTGTGGGGCAGCGACGCGGATTCCACGGTTTGGGGTAGCGACGCAGACTCCACAGTCTGGGGTAGCGATGCGGATTCCACAGTTTGGGGCAGCGGCGGCTCGACGGTATGGGGCAGCGACGCGGATTCCACAGTTTGGGGTAGCGACGCAGACTCCACAGTTTGGGGCAGCGCCGATTCCACCGTCTGGGGTTCATCAAATGTGTGGGATGCATCTACAGTCTGGGGCAGTTCAACTGTCTGGGGCAGCGATGCGGATTCAACTGTCTGGGGCAGCCGGTCTAACGTCTGGGGATCCTCTACGGTCTGGGGTAGCTCAACCGTTTGGGGAAGCGATGCGGATTCAACAGTCTGGGGCTCTACTACTCTGCGGGTCATCGGCACTAACAAGAACGGCAACTCGACCGCGTTCGGTTCTCTCTGGAGCCTGAGCGATTCCACGGTCTGGGGCAGTTCTACAGTCTGGGGCAGTTCGACGGTTTGGGGTAGTTCGACCGTCTCGGCAAGTACCCTTGGCGGCGACCCGGACAGTGGCAGCACCATTGACGGCGGCGGCGGCAACTAGTACTTTCGTTCTGCAAAAAAAGCCCCCGATCCTAACCGGATCGGGGGCTTTTTGCGTTTTTATCGGATATTTTGGCCTCGCGGCTTTCAAAGCGATTGGAGCGGTCCCAAGTAATCCAACGAAATTACAACTCAGCGCACTAGCGCAGACCCTGCTGTTTCAGCCAGGCGATCAACTTCGCGGGGTCGTCCGAGATTATGGCGTCCGCGCCCGCCGCTACAAGCGATTGCCAGCCGGCGGGATCATTGCATGTCCACGGAACCACCTGGAGTCCCGCTGCGTGTGCTTTCGCAATCAATTCCGGAGTAACCAGATGATATTCCGGGCTTAGCATGGTGGCTTCGAATTCCACCGCAATTTTAATCCAGTCCCCCTGCTTTTCGAAAAGCGCGGCGCGAGGAATTCCGGGATCGAGTTGTTTCATAGACCGCAGGGTGCGAGGATCGAAGCTTTGGAGAATTATTCGTTTTCCCATGCCTTCGCGCCGGGCAGAGCTGAGAATCAGGCGACTGAAAGCGTCCGGGTCTGGCGTCAATTCCGGCTTATCGGCGAAAATTTTGGTTTCCACATTGAACTGAACCGCGTTTCCTTTGCCGAGCGCGAATACCTCATCGAGCGTGGGGACGCGGGTGCCCGGGACCGGAACCTGGTCGGGAAAACGAAAATTCTTTTTTGCGCCACAATCGTACTCGTGTAATTGGGCGAGAGTCAGTGTACGGATTGGAATATCGAGTTTTGGGCCGGAACAAATACTGGAATTGAGAAGCGGATCGTGCGAGACCACGGGCACATTGTCTTTGGTGACGGCGACATCGAGTTCGAGCACGTCAACACCCTGCTCCAACGCGTAGCGAAACGCCGGGATGGTATTTTCCGGCCGGCGTGCGCGCGCACCGCGATGGCCATGCACGAGAATTCGTTTTTTATCAGCGCCGGATAGCATAGCTGAAGCGATTGCCCCTGAAGTGAAAACTCTGCGTGAAAGCATAAAGATATCAGTCTCCGCAGTCCCCGGCTTAATGAACGGTCCGGGTTCGGCGATTCATATAATCCATCAGCAGGTATTGCCCGAGTGAGTGCGGCGTAGTGAAGTACGCCTTGCCGCGGCAAATCTCGGTTACCTTTTGGACGAAGCTCACCAGATCGTAGTCGCTCGCCAGCATGAACGTGTTAATGAGAATTCCCTGCTTCCCGCAGCGGCTGACTTCTTCGAGAGTCCGGCTGATCACCAGGGGATCGAGGCCGAAGCCGTTCCGGTACGTATTGCCATCCTCAAGAGTAAGGGCGGAAGGCTTGCCGTCGGTTATCATCACGATCTGTTTCATGTCCTTACGTTCCTGACGCAGGAGTTTCTGAGCCAGAATCAGGCCATCTCGGGTATTGGTATAGTACGGACCCACCTGTACGCGCGCGAGTTCCCCGATACGCACTTCCTCGGCTGAATCGTGAAACAGAACGCAGCGGAGACTGTCGCCGGGATACTGAGTTCGGATGAGGTGAGCGAGCGCCATGGCCACGCGCTTGGCCGGTGTAAAACGGTCTTCACCGTAAAGGATCATGCTATGGCTGCAATCGAGCATCAGCACAGTGGCGCAGGAACTCTGATATTCCGACTGGTGAACGTGCAAATCGGAGTATTCGAGATCGATGGGAACCTTGACGCCTTCGCGGCGAAATGCCGAGAAAAGAGTTTCGCTGATATCCAGATTCAGAGTATCGCCAAACTCGTACTGTTTGGAGACACCGGACGATTCGATGCCGGTCGCCAGATCCCGGGTATCATGTCTGCCGAAGCTGGCCTTACCCAGGGAGCCGAGCAGATCTTTCAGAGTTTTGAAACCGAGAAAATCGAGCGATTTGTCCGTCACCTCAAAGCGCGCTCCGGGCTCGCCATTGCCGCCAGCTTCGCCGGGCTGATCGACAGTGATGTGCCCTTCAGCGGCAAGTTTCTGAACGAGGTTGTCGAGCAGTCGATCCATCTGCTCCGGCGTCATTTTTGCAAGTTTCTCAAGAATTTCCTGAACACGATCGTTCGGAAACAGGTCGCCACGCTCAAGCGCGTTTTGAATGGCCTGCTTGAGATCTTCCAGGCTGTTTTGATCCCAGTTGGGGAACTGGCGGAACTGGCTGTTGTAGCCGCTTTCGAGGAAGAAGTCGGCGAGCGCCTCCATGAGTTCCTGGGCGTCAATGCCGAAATCGTCGCCGGTGTATTTGGAGAAGTTCACCCACTTCATGATTGATCCTGTGTTAGTTGAATTGACGGCGCTGCCGGGCGCGCGGGCTCTCCTCGGGTTCAGCGGGCTGGCGCCGGCGCTCTTCCGGTCCGAAGCCGGTTTCTTCACTGCGGCTGAGCCTGCGGAGCGCATGCAAACCCTCCAGAATGAACTCGCCCGCCGAGGCGCGGACAGCATCCGGCTCCTTGGCCGTGAGACCCAGCGCGCCGGTCTTTTCCATCAGACCCTGTATTCCATTCAGTTGGCTGACCATCTCAGGGGAGTTCGCATCGGCTCCGATCTTAAGGAAGCCGCCAAGGTCAAACCACTGCACAACAGGTTGCATGTTGACGCCTTCGAAATATCGATTGAAGACTTTGGCCACAGCGGCGCGGATGAGATCGCGCGCCACTGCGTCGCCACCCTTAAGTTCACCTTCGTATTCCAACTCAATCTTTCCGGTGATGGCGGGCATGGCGGCATAGATGTCGATTATGCGGGGGACCGCGAGATCTTCGCCGTTCCGAAATGCACGCCGCTCCGAATTCGACACCACATTCTCCATCACGGAAATGGGCAGACGCTGCGAGACTCCGGAGCGCTTGTCGACGCGCTTGTCATCACGCGCGGAAAATGCCATCTGCTCCACGACCTCGGCGATGTAAGCGGGGATCTCGACGGCGACTTCGCCGGCATCAACCTTGTTTCGATCAACCCTGTTCCGATCAACCCAGGCTTCCGCGCGTGTGATGGCGATTCCCTGCTCCAGCGCTGCCGGATAATGAGTTCGGATCTCGCTGCCGATGCGGTCTTTGAGCGGGGTAATGATTTTGCCGCGCGCCGTGTAATCCTCCGGGTTGGCGGTGAAAACCAGCAGCAGATCGAGCGGCAGCCGCACCGGGTAGCCCTTAATCTGCACATCGCCTTCCTGCATGATGTTAAAGAGGCCGACCTGTATCTTGCCGGCGAGGTCGGGCAGTTCGTTGATGGCGAAAATGCCCCGGTTCGCGCGCGGAACCAGACCATAGTGGATCGTCAGTTCGTCCGAGATATCCTGGCCCCGGCGGGCGGCTTTGATCGGGTCGATGTCACCGATCATATCGGCTATGGTCACGTCCGGCGTGGCGAGCTTCTCCACGTAGCGGTCCGCGGCCGCGAGCCACACGATGGGAGTCTTCTCTCCTTCTTCCGCGACCAAAGTCCGGCACGCGCGGCAAAGGGGAGAGTACGGATTATCGTGGATTTCGCAGCCGGCGATGTACGGAGTCCACGCATCAAGCAGACTGGTCAGCATCCTGATGAGGCGCGTCTTTGCCTGTCCCCGCAACCCCAAAAGGATGAAATTGTGACGCGACAGCAGGGCATTGATCACCTGCGGGATAACAGTATCCTCATAGCCGACGATGCCAGGAAACAATGGCTCGCGGCGCTTCAGGCGGTCCGTGAGATTGGTGCGGAGTTCGTCCTTTACCGAACGCCCCGTCATGAAGGTTTCAGACCATGCGCTGCCGCGCAATTCGCCCAGAGTTCGGGGCAGATTCTCAAAATCCGTGGCCGTCGACATTTGGACCATATGCGCTCCGGAAACTGTCCCGATCTTAGCAGGAGCGCGATTGAGAGCTATTTACGTTCGGATTCCGAACCGCTCAAAATGGGGCGTGATGCGGATCATCGCATCCTAAAAGGTGATCGGTTTCAGCATCGCGAACACCTCGGGGCGGGCTGCGGAGAACACCCGGCCCACCGTCCCGCGGGATCGGCGAAACCCCAATAAGCCGGGTGCCGCGCGGAACCATTACCCTCGCGAACATGAAGCGGATCGCGAATTTCGGCCATGCTCCTGCCTGCTTGCGAATGCGGTTCACTCGGCAGCTAATCGCAGGAAGGCTTCGGCCGCATAGCTGACCGCGCGCCGGGAGGGCTTGACCAGATAAATCTTCCGCTCCACTTCAACTTCGGGAACCCGGATAGCAACCAGCCTGCCCTCGGCGATTTCCTGTTCGACGCACATGCGCGGCAGAAAAGCCACGCCCGCGTTTCGTTCCACCATCCAGCGAATGGTCTCGACCGTCGGCATTTCGACGTCCATTTTGAGCGGAATTCCCCGCTCATGGAAAGAGCGAATCACGATTTCTCTATATGGAGAGAGCACGTTGTGAGCGATGAACGTCTCGTTGCCGAGTTCCGTGATGGGGACCTCGATTCGCTTAGCGAGGTGATGTTCCGGCGAAACCACGAACGCGAGGGAGTCGGAATAGATCACGCTTGAGACGATGCGTTCATCGTGCGGCGAGTAGCTGATCACGCCGAGTTCCAGGTTGCCGTCAACAATCTCATCGGGTATGCGGCTTGAGAAACTGCGGCGGATACGGACCTTAATCTTTGGGTACAAGCGGCGGTAGTGCTCAATATGGCGCAGAAGATAAAGAGTGGTGGATTCATTCGCGCCTATCACCAAACGGCCAGCCGAGTGATCGCGGAGTTCGGCGATTGAATTCTGCAACTCGCCTTCGAGGTTCTGAAAACGACGCGCGAATTCCAGTACTTTGGCGCCGGCATCGGTGAGCATCACATCTTTAGCGGAACGGTCCAGTAGTTTCTCGCCGAGTTCAAGTTCCAACCGCTGAAGCGCAAGAGAAACCGCCGGCTGCGTGCGGCCAAGTTTCTCAGCGGCACGTGAAAAGCTGTGCTCATTCGCGACCGTCATGAAAACGCGCAGGGTGCTAAGTTCCATCGCCCAAGTATAACTTCTATTTATGCAAACCGCCTCTGGAATAAACGCTTCTCATGCCGCTAGCCTTTCAAGCGAACCAACACGATCGCGTCGTCCATCAATGAATTCAGGCTGAGACGTTCGGTCGCGCGCTCGAGTTGCTCAGAGCTACTTGGATTCGTCGAGAACTTCGAGAGCGTTAATGCAGGCGTAATTGCGGGCGGGGTTCAAGGCTATGACGATCTTGCCCTGATGATTTGCCTCCACGCCATGAAGCGCCACGCTCGCAAAATGTCCCACGCCGCCGGACTCGCGGAAAATATCGAAGTTGCGGCGCACCGCAACACCGTTAACCATAATGTCGAACATCCGGCTCCCTGCCCCACCGCCGCCGGGATTACCGGGCCCGAACCAATTCTCCGCGAAATATAAGCTCACGCCGTATCGTCCCGGTTGCGCGACCGGCACCACGTAGGTGATGTTCCCGAATCGCTCGCTGCGAAACAGTTCGGGGTCGGCGCCCGTGACGTTTGAATCCGGCCGGCCGATCAGTTGTCCGCCCTGCGCGTAACGATCCGGATCCCAGTACCGGTTCTGGCTATCCTTAATCCCCCCATCGCGCGCGGCGATTCTGATCGGCAGCATCTGCCCGGGTACGGAGGGAACGATCTCGATTCCGTTGATAAAGGCGGGATTCGTCTCCGCGGTGAACGCAAGGTGGAGTTTTCCGTCAGCGGCGGGTGAGACGCTCTTGAACACTTTGATATCGGCGGCGCCCGCTCCGGCATCGTTGATTACGTCGAAGCTTACCAGAAGCGGCTTACCGTTCATGGCTACATCGAAAATGCGCGTAGTTTCTCCACCGCCGGCGACATTATTGTCACCATAAACAGTTTCGGCAAAATACAGCTTCAACTCGTAGGTTCCGGGCGGCAGTGGAATGTCGTACTGGAATGCGCCCTCACGGCGGTTCTGGAATATGCGGTTATCGCGGGTGCCAAGGACAGGCCGAACGCGCGCCGTTTGCGTGACATATCCGCCCGAGTAGTACCGGTCGCTTTGCCAGGTTCGTTCGAAGGCATCTACGTAACTTCCGGTTTCAACGCCGGCGAGAAGGCGAATTTGGTGAGCGGGGTCGGCAACCGCAACCGGCTCAATTCGCGTGATCGTCTTTCGCGATCCGAACGCCAACCCAAGCACTGCCGCCACTGCCAAGACCAGGACCACAAGGGAAAAGAGGCCCCAGAACCACCTCCGCTGAAACATGCCGGGTCGCGCGGCTGAAACAAATTCCGGCGAGGGAATCACCTCCATCAGGGGTACGAAGGAATTTACCGGAGCCTCGATCTCGTGAGTGGGATTCGGATCAACCGCCGGTACACCAGGCGTAGCGCTTTCGATGCCGCTCAGAGCCAAGTTCTGGGGCTCGGGAGCAAGCGATAGTTCCGCGACTACAAACAGCGGCGTATATTGCCCGGAAGGAATCCGAATGTGAACCTCATGAGGAGCACCCTCGCCCTCATAGTATTCCTTGAGCCGTTTGCGAAGACGATGTGCTTCCACGCGAACGATGGAGTCTCTTTTCTGATCGAATTCAGGGGGCCGGCCCAAAGCTTCGACGGCGATGTTGTACTCCTTAATCTCGGAGGCGGCGCCCTCGAAATATTTGGCGCAGACGTACGTCAGCACGTGTGCAAGGTTGGGCGCTCTATTAAAGATGCCCGAGGCGAGAATCGCCTCTACCTCGCGCTTCTCCTTCTCAATAGAGGTGACGGTCTGCATAGTCCGGTGCCGTACAGCTTTCCCGTAGGAGTATATCCATTGTGTAATGTAGTGACAAGTCCAGGAACTGCTTCACGTTAACACTGAGATTGTGCGGACGTTAACCCCAAGTCCAAAAACGTTAACCTGACGCCCCCTGTATCAAGCTAAATAGCCTTTTATCTTTGCGATAACGTTTCTCCGGCTCCGCTTGGCCCGAATTCGAACGCGTAAAAAATATGTTCCGTCTTGCGGCAGAACCAAGGTTAGGGTGAGGGACCTTACAGTCAAACCGAATGGACAATTCCCAACCCCCGGTTTTCCTGAAAAATGCGTGCGGCGCGGACCTTCCGAGCCCTAACCCTGGCCGAACGAGGGAAGCCACACCTCCATTCGCTGAACCGCATCTTCAAAACATTAGACTTAGCCCTGTTAACGCGATTGCTGGCGGGCAATTAACCCGATTAGCCTACCCCTCGGACTAGTACTTTTATAGTATTCCCCAAGCTGCTATTACGTCGAGGAACCCCGAACAGGGCACAGTGGCGTAAGAGGGGTTAGAAAAAACTAATGAAGGGGAAAAACTGGTTATGACAAGATGGACCAAGCTCTTAGTTGGAGCCGCGTTCACTGCACTACTGGCCACGAACCTGCCCGCGCAATCGATCTATGGAACTCTCACCGGAGTGGTCTCAGATCCATCGCAGGCACTGGTGGCCCAGGCATCCGTAAAGCTCAAAGACCAGCAATCGGGGTCTCTGCGCGATTCGGTAACGAACAACGAGGGTTATTACACTTTCGCTTCCGTTCCTCCCGGCACGTACGAACTTACTGTCGAAGCCAAGGGGTTCGACAAGTCGAAAGTACCGGGAATCGCGATGGGCGGGGGTGAAAAGCGCAACATCAACGTCGTACTGAAGGTTGGAAGTACGACCGAAACCGTGGAAGTTTCAAGTGCAGTTGACCTGGTGACACCGGTCGATTCAGGCGAAAAATCATCCACGCTCACCACAAAAGAACTGCAGAACTACGTGTCGGTCGGGAGCAACGCGGCGGAATTTATTAAGATTATGCCGGGTTTTGGAATCTCGAACGGCACCAGCAACAAATCGAGTTTCACCGGCGAAACAATCGGCATCAACGGAAACGGCGACGGCGGGAGCCAAAGCCCGCTAAACAACGCTTACTCGTACAACGGGCTGCCGACCAATTCGCTGGACATCACGGCGGATGGCGCGCACGTCTCCGACCCTGGCTGCAACTGCGCGACGCCGGTGAACCCGAATTCGGACATGATCTCCGAGTTTAAGGTTCTGACGTCGAACTTCAGCGCGGAGAACCAAAAGGGACCCGCTGTTATCAGCTCAGTCGCGAAGTCGGGCGGTAAAGACTTCCATGGTTCCGGGTTCTTTTACGCCCGCAACTATGCGCTGAACGCCAATGACTGGCTCTTCAACAAAAATGGCCAGACGCAACCGCAGAACAAGTATTATTACCCCGGCGGAACCATCGGCGGACCGGTGCTGATTCCGGGCACGAAATTTAACCGCAACCGCAACAAGCTGTTCTTCTTCACGGGCTACGAATACTTTTACCAGGTGCTCGATACGGGCCTGCTCCGTTCCACCGTACCCACGCCCGGTGAGATCAATGGCAACTTCTCCCCCTCTGAAATCGCCAAGGAAGGCAACATCACAGCTTCAGGTGGACCTCCTGGATCGCTGAATGCAGCCAACCTGGCCAAGTACCCCGGCGGGATTATCCCGACTTCGGTGCTTGACCCCAACCTTCAGGCGCTGATGAAGCTCTACCCTTCGCCAAACGCCAATCCGAATAACAATGGCGGCTTCAACTATGTGCAGGCGGAAACGTTCAACCAGAACAGTATCCAGTCGCTCAGCCGCTTGGACTACAACATCAGCGACAGCACTAAGCTGTTTGTCCGTTACAACCTGCAGCGGGAAACGCAGCAATTCCCGGTGGGTCTCTGGTGGCGCCAGAACGATCAGGTGCCCTACCCCACGCCGGTTGAAGGCAAGAACAAGTCCGACTCCATCACGGCCTCTGTCACGCACGTGTTTAGCCCCAGCATGACGAACGAATTTGTTTTCGGCTATACCTACATCGGTTTCCCGAACGTTTTCCAGGATCCGTCTAAGGTAGACCGCAGCAAGGTCGGCTATAACTACAAAGGCCTCTATAAAAATGGCGTTCCGCAGATTCCGTCATTCGGCGGACTCGGCTGGACCAACCAGGAAGCCTCCATCGTTTTCAACCCCGGCGGGTTTGAAGCGGGCGGGGCAAGCCAGGGCTTGTATGCCGATAAGTGGCTCCCGAGCTTCAGCGATACGGTTTCGAAGGTTTGGGGCACCCATACAGTGAAGGGCGGCGTGTTCTGGGAATGGATCCGCAACTCGCAGCCGGCCAATAACAGCACCAACGGACAGCTGACAGTATGGAGTGGAAACTCGAATACTCTGGGCAACGAGTATGCCGATCTCGTGGTGGGAAATTTGAACGGCTACAACGAATCGTCGTTCAACCGCATCAACGATATTTCATACTCCACGTTTGAAGGCTTCGTGCAGGACTCCTGGAAAGTGAACAAGCGGCTGACACTCGATCTTGGCTTCCGCATTACGCACTTTACTCCGTGGAGCGACAGAACGGGCGCGGGCTACTCGATCTTCGATTACTCCAAATATAAATCCACGTGCGCGCCGACGGATTATTGTGGCTTCCTGTGGCACAAGCGCGATCCGAGTGTTCCGCTTAGCGGCTTCCCCACCCGTACGGCGCTTTTCCAGCCCCGTCTCGGTGGCGCTTTCGACGTGTTCGGTACCGGCAAAACGGTGCTGCGCGGCGGATGGGGCCGGTTCTACTACCATTCGGGTCAGTTCACCAACGGACTCGACGTGGCGGCGGGCGTCCAGAGTATCAGCCTGGGCAATAACCAGGGCGTGGGCGGCGGACCGCTGCTTGCGCGTCAGCTGGACACTCTGAACTTCGCGAGCGCCGCGCTCTCCCCGGCGGCAGTCGACAGTAAAGACGACAGGCAGCCGTACACCGATAGCTATAGCTTTACGGTTTCCCAGCGCACGCCGTGGTCGAGTCTTCTCGAAGTGGCGTATGTCGGTAACCGAAGCCGCGACTTGGGACAGACTAAAGGCGGCCAGGGCAGCGATATCAACCTTGTGCCGGCGGGCACTCTGCTTGCCTCGCGAAACGGAGGCGTGGACCCCAACAGTCTTACTCCGGATAACTTCCGGCCTCTGAAGGGCTTCAGTAATATCGGACTGGCCACCAACGGCCTCTATTCGAATTACAACGCGCTGCAGACAACCTGGGTCCGAACGAAGGGCAGGTATGTTATCAACCTGAACTACACGTACGGAAAAGCGATGGGCATCATCGATGAAACGCGCGACCGTTTCAACCTGGGGAACAACTACGGCGTGCTGCCAAGCAACCGTAAGAACATCTTCAACATTGCCTATTCCATTGAACTCGGCAATCCGACCCACAACAAGGGCCTGGGCTACGCGGTCAATGGATGGCAGCTCTCCGGCATTACTCAATGGCAGAGCGGCGTCAATCTGACTGGCCTTAGCAGCAACAATGCGTACGGAACTTCGTTCAACGGGCTTAAGATTCCGGGGACCGACTACAACGTAAGCAATCTTTCGCTGCTGGGTACGGACGCAATTCAGCTGAATCCGCTGGTTACGTGTAATCCGGCTTCGGGTCTTGGACCGAATCAGTTCATTAATCCGAACTGTTTCGCCGCACCGACGAAGGTTGGCCAGAACGGCCCAAGCGTTCTTCCGGCTGTTTACGGACCTGCCTTCTTCAACGCCGATCTGGGAATCTTCAAGAACATCCAGATGGGCGAATCGAAGAAGCTGCAGCTGCGCTTGAATGCTTATAACTTCCTGAACCACCCTCTGTGGTCGTTCAATGGCAACAATCTGAATCTCGGGTTCGATGGCACGACGGGCAAGGTTAACACCCCGCTCTTCGGAACCGTCACGGAGAAACAGGGACACCGCGTAGTACAGCTGGCGATTAAGTTCTACTTTTAATCGCTTTGGCTGACGCAGCAACCAAAAAAGAGGGCGCTCTTCCTGAGCGCCCTCTTTTGTTTGATGAACTAAGTCACAGCAGTTCATTCAGGGTTAAAATCAATCAGTAAGTTTCGTCCTTCTTTATATGCTTTTTTTTGTCGCGCTGACCCTGTTGTTCGGACAGTCCCTCGTCGGAACCCAAGCGCCGCGCCCTGATAACGGTCCCACTTTCGAAGCGCTCTCAAGGCAGGCGGCCTCCGCACGCGATGCCGGCCGCTTAGAGGATGCTGTAACTCTCTACACGCGCGCCTTGAAGGTTAAGCCTGGGTGGGATGAAGGCTGGTGGAATCTCGGCTCCATCACCTACGACCAGGATAAGTTCTCCGATTGCGCCTCGGCCTTTCAGCGCCTGGCTACCTTGAAACCGGATCTTGCATCGGCCTGGATCATGTCCGGACTTTGCGAATACGGGCTGCATAGCTTTCCCGCCGCCCGAAAAAGCCTCTTGCAGGCTGAGCGGCTGAAGTTCGATGCGCCTCCCGAACTGTCGCGATCCGCCAGGCTGCATCTCGCACTTGCATTGACGAAGACCGGCGCGTATGAGAGAGCTATTGTGCTGTTGACGGAACTGACGCGCATGGACCGGAAGACGCCGGACATCAGCGTCGCGGCCGGAATTGCGGGCCTGCGTAAGTCCTGGGTGCCGTCCGAGGTTCCGGAGCAGGATCGCGACAGAGTGGCGAGGCTGGGCGATGCGATGTCCACCGCGATGGAGTTGGATCCAAAGGGGGCAATCGCAAAGTTCGGGGAAGTGCTCCAGGAATATCCGAACGATCCGGATATACATTTTCGCTTTGGCGCTTTTCTGATGCAGCAGGAACCGCAGCGCGGTATTGCGGAGATTCAGAGGGCACTTGAGCTGGATCCGGGGCATATTCCCGCGATGGTGGGCCTGGCGATGATTTATCTAAAAAACGGCGACCCGCGGAGCGCGATCGCGTATGGGGAAAAAGCCGTACAGACCGACACGAGAGACTTCGCCACGCACGTCGCGCTGGGCCGCGCTTACCTGGATGCGGACCAGGCGGAGCGGGCGGCTGACCAGTTGTCCCTTGCCGTGAAACTGGCCCCGGAAAGCGCCGACGCGCACTACAGTCTCGCCTCGGCATACTCACGTTTGGGGCGCAAAGCGGAAGCGCAGCGCGAGCAGGAAGAGTTCCGCCGTTTGAGGCAGTTAGTTGACGCGACGCATCCGTAAGATAACGGGAGTTTGCGAGGGAAAGATTACTTTATGAACCAATCGATTCGGTTGTCAGCAGTCGCGTTGTTGATAAGCAGCGCAGCGTTCGCGCAGCCGCCGGTTATCAAAACAAATGCCGATGAAGTAGTGCTCGACATGGTCGTCCGCGATAAAAAAGGCAAGCCGGTGAACGACCTGAAGCAAAGCGACATCACGGTTTCGGACAACGGCGCAAAGCAGACACTTATAAGCTTTCGGCTTGTTCAGGGGTCGGATGCCATTAGTCAAACGGGGACCGCAAAACTCGATCCGCTTCGCCAGATACGGTTGGTGACGCTGGCGTTTGAACCGATGGGCGAAGCGGATCAGCGGAAAACTGCCCGCACCGCGGCGCTCGATCTTGTGAAGAGCGAACAGGGAACCAACGTCTTCTACTCAGTGGTCGCCATTAACACCCGCCTGCTGGTGCTGCAACCTTTTACGAACGACAAAACTGCTCTGTCCGCGGCGATCGATAAAGCCACCGCCGGCACGTCGGCAACGAAGCTTGTTTCGGAATCGGAAGCGCTTCTCGGCGAACTGAAGCGACAACTTGGCGGAGACACGGTCAACGGGTCGAATCAGGACACCAATCTGTTAAGTGCGGCGGGGCAGGCGGCTAACCAAGCGTTAGGTCCCGGCATGGATCCCACCAAGGTCGTGTTGGCGAGGATAATGCTCGACATGATTCGCATGGATACAGCCGCGGTTTCGACAGGTTCGCGCCTGACGCTGGAATCGCTCAAAGCACTCGTGCAGGGCTTGCAATCGATGCCGGGGCGAAAGTCCGTGCTCTACTTTACGGCGGGTCTGTATCTGGGTTCTGAACTCGACAGAATGTTCGATAATCTCAAAGGCATGGCCAATCGGGCCAATGTCACGTTTTATTCGGTGGATTCGCGCGGCGTGATGACCGGCTCGCAGAATTCGGGCGCCATGGCCCAACTGAACAGCGCGGCGAAAGATTCCGCAATTACCGTGGATCGCGTAGGGGGCGGAGCGTCGAAAGGCGAAATCACGGCGGCGGATCGGGCGGAAGATTCTGGCCGGTCGAACACGCAGTTGAAGATACGGGAGCTGGCCGAATCCACTGGCGGATTCCTCATTGGAGACAGCAATGACTTACGCGGTCCGTTGCGCAAAGTAAGTGAAGAGATCAGCAGTTACTACGAAGTTACCTTCAATCCGGGTATTCAGAACTACGATGGCTCGTTTCGCAAGCTAACGGTAAGTTCGACCCGCAAGGATCTGGTGGTTCATGCGCGAACAGGGTATTTCGCGCTTCCGGCGGAAGCCAGAGCATCCGGCGTGGAGGTGTTCGAATTACCTCTGTTGAAAGCTCTGTCCGACGGGACGCTCGTGGCGGATGTCAAGTACCGGGCCGGAGCTGTCTTGCTCGGGCAAAAGGCGGAGGGCACGGAAGTTTCGGTTCTGGTGGAAGTGCCGCTGCGCGAACTGAAGCCGAAGGCGGAAGCGGGTAAAGCCACTCAGGAAGTTCATTTTTCCCTGGCTGCGCTGCTGAAAGATTCAAAGGGCGAGATAGTGCAAAAACTGACGCGCGACCGGTCTCTGCAGGTAACGGCGGATCAGCTCAAAATGGGCAATTTCGTTGAAAAGATGCAGGCCACGGTCCCAGCCGGAAAGTACACGCTCGAGAGTGTGGTGAGCGACCGCGAGGGCGACAAGTTGGGCGTCCAGAAAGTCGATGTCACGGTTGGCCCGAAGTCGAAGGGTGTTGGAATTTCATCGCTCACGGCCGTTCGCTCGTATGCGCCGAACGTGAAGGGTCTCGATCCGGCGGAACCGTTCCAGTTTCAGGGCGGCGCCATCACGCCCACGCTGAATACCAGTGTTCCGAGAACCGAGGGATCCGCGATTCGGCTGTTCTTCATCGTCTATCAGGATGCATCCGTGAAGGCGAAACCGACAGTGGAAATCGAGTTTCTTCAGGGTGGGAAGAGCCTGACCCGCGTACCCATGGAACTGCCTGCCGCGGACCCGCTGGGCAGGATATCTTATGTGATGACAATTCCGGCCGCGGCTATTCCCGCCGGTGTATATGAAGTGCGCGCGACGGCGAAACAAGGCGAATCGACAGCGCAGACAGCGACTGAGGTTAAGATTGAGGCAAATTAGTTCTGGTTTTGCAAGATGCGCCTTCACGTGATAGCGGTAGTTGCCGTTTTAATCGCCGGTTTCCATGCGGCAAATGCGCAGACCGATGCTTCCGAACAGATTTTGAAACAAGCCATCGGACTCCATCAGGCCGGAAACATCGATGCGGCGATCGAGGCGTATCGAAAGTATCTTCAGGCGCGTCCGGAATCGACGATTGCGTTGTCAAATCTGGGCGCCGCATATGCGCGGGCCGGACGCTATGAACAAGCAATTGCGCAATATCGGCGCGCTCTCAAAGTGCAGCCCAACAACGCGCCAGTCGAATTGAATCTTGCACTCTCTTATTACAAGATCGGCAACACCGAGCAGGCAGCGCCGATCTTTGAAAAGGTTCACCGGTCGGTTCCCTCTGAGTTACAGCCCGCGCTGCTGCTTTCCGATTGCTGGCTGGCAATGGGGCGGAACAAAGACGTGATTGGACTGTTAACGCCCTTCGCGGGGGGCAAGCCGGAGAACGCGGCGGTGGATTATGCTCTCGGCACGGCGCTGGTGCGCGATAACCAGGTGCAACGCGGTCAGGCCTTGATTGAAAGAATTCTGCGCAAGGGCGACTCCGCGGAAGCACACTTATTGATGGGCACAACGAAACTTGGAGTGAGCGATTTCGCGGGCGCGCTGGAGGATTTTACGAAGGCAGTTCAACTGAATCCGAGCCTGCCCGACGTGTATTCGTACTATGGCCTGGCGCTGCTTCGCACGGGCGATCAAAAGGGCGCGGCCGACGCCTTCCGCCAGGAACTTACCGTTAATCCCAACGACTTCAATGCGAACCTCCAGCTTGGCGCGCTCGCGAAGATGGACGAGAGATACGATGAGGCATTGAAGTATCTCGCGCACGCCTTGCTGGTGAGGCCGAATAACATCGGCGTGCGCTATCAGCTCGCTTCCATCGCATTCGGCCAGGGAAACTCGGATGAGGCGCGCAGATTGCTCGAAGAGATGGTCAAAGAAGCTCCCAATTTCACAGAAGCTCATGTGACCCTCGCGACCGTTTACTACAGGCTGAAACGCAAAGAGGACGGGGACCGGGAGCGGGCGATAATCCAAAAGCTCAATGCCGCCGCGCAGGAGCAACAGCCGGGAGTGAAGACGAAATGAATTTGAACCGGCGCCAGTTGATGTCCCTGGTTGGCAGCGCTGCCGTGGCGCGCCTTTCAAAGGCTGCAATATCCCCGGCGTCTCCATTGTTTGAAGAGATTCCGCCCTCGGTAAGTGGCATTACATGGCAACATGACAATGCCATGTCGCCCGACCGGTTTCTTCCGGAAACCCTGGGCCCGGGCTGTGCATTCCTCGATTACGATAACGACGGCTGGATGGATATTTATCTGGTGAACAGCGGGCCGTCGGATTTCTACAAACCCACCAGGCCGCTTCGCAATGCGCTTTACAAAAACAATCGGGACGGCACGTTTACCGATGTTACCGAAAAGGCGGGAGTCGGGGGCGGCACTTTCGGAATGGGCGTGGCCGTAGGTGATTTCGATAACGATGGATGGCCCGACATATTCGTTACATCCTACGGGAACTGCATTCTCTACAAGAACAACCAGGATGGAACGTTTACCGACGTTACGAAGAAGGCCGGGCTGGAAACTCCTGGCTGGACTACGAGCGCCGTGTGGTTCGACTACGACAACGACGGCAAACTCGATTTGTTCCTGTGCAGCTTTGTCGATTACGGCACGCGGGAACATCTCTCCTGCGGCGATAACAAGTTGGGAAGACATTATTACTGCATTCCACGAGTGTTTCGGGGCACGACCAGTTTTCTGTATCACAACAATGGGGACGGAACCTTCACCCAGGTGCAGAAGGGCACGGATATCGGGAAGTCCCTCGGTAAGGGGTTAGGAGTAGTCGCGGCGGATCTCAACAACGATGGCCGCATGGATCTGTTTGAAGCCAACGACACGGTGCAGAATTTTCTGTTCATGAACCGGGGTCCGGATGCGAAAGGCAAGTGGCAGTTCGAGGAGATGGCGCTTGCCGCGGAAGTGGGCTACAGCGAGGGCGGGCGTGCTCGTTCGGGAATGGGCGTTGACGCGGCCGACGTATTTAACTCGGGCCATCAGGATCTGTTTGTCGCCAACGTGGATCAGGAGATGTTCTCGCTTTATCGGAACAACAAGAACGAGACGTTCCGGGATGTGGCGCATGCCAATGGTGTGGCGCAATCGACGCGGCTTTTGAGCGGCTGGGGGCTCAAGTTCTTCGATTACGATAACGATGGCGCAATGGACCTGATTCTCGCGAACGGTCACCCGGACGACATGATCGAGAACTACTCCGCGCAGGTGAAGTATGCGGAACCGATCTTACTCTTTCGTCAGCAGGACGGTAAGTTAAAGGACGTGAGCGCGGAAGCCGGTCCGGCTTTTAGTAAGTCGTATCCGGCGCGCGGCCTCGCAGCGGGAGACTTCAATAACGATGGGCTGATCGATATCCTGATTGCAACTAACGGAGGGCCGCCAGTCCTGCTGAAGAACAAGGCGGGTGCCGGCAATCACTGGGTTGGATTGAAGCTGGAAGGCGTGAATTGCAATCGCGACGCGATTGGGGCGAAGTTTCGCTGGTCGGCGGGTGGCATTGTCCGGTCACGGCAGAAGAACAGTGGCGGAAGCTACTTGTCCTCGCACGATCCGCGTGAAGTGTTGGGGGCGGGTAAGGCGGAGAAGATCGATTGGCTTGAGATCGCCTGGCCGAAGCCGAGCGACAAGGTGCAGCGGATTGAGAATCCGCCGATCGACCGGTACATCACTGTTCGGGAGAGTTAAAGGCGTGCGACTGATCCTGTTCTCACTTGTGATTGCTGTTACGGCAGTAGCCCAGCGGGATGCGGTCGTTCTCTACCGGGAGGCGGTTGATAAACAGCAGCACGGCGATCTGGCAGGCGCTGCCGAACTCTACCGACAAGTTCTGCGTCAGGATTCCGCGAATATCGCAGCGCGATCGAACCTCGGCGCCGCGCTTGCGTCTCAAGGTCACTTCGATGAAGCAATTCCCGAATATGAAACGGCGCTGCGAACCGCTCCGCCGCAGGTGCGGGTGTACTTACAACGAAACCTTGCGCTCGCCTATTACAAATCCGGCAGGCTGCAACAGGCCGCGCCTCTGCTGATTGCTCTGCACGAGGCTCAGCCGGATAATCGCGACGCCGCGCTGCTGGCTGCCGACTGTCTGCTCCAAATTGGAGAACCCGCGAAAGCAGTGGCGATACTCGAACCATTAGCGGCGCATGCGTCGAACGACAGAGCGCTCGCCTGGGTGATCGGAAACGCCTATCTCAAATCGGGAAGAACGGCAGAGGGTCAGCGGGTGCTCGATCCCATCCTCAAGGATTCCGCCTCAGCGGAAGGGAACTATGCGCTTGGGATGGCGATGTTCAGTTCCGGCGATTATCCGGCGGCAGTCAAAGCCCTCGCGAAGGCTCTCGAATTGAATCCCGCGTTGCCGCACGCGCAGTCTTCCTATGGCCAGGCATTACTTTTTACGGGCGACCCGGACGCGGCACTACTGGCCTTTCGCAGACAACTGGCGACGGATGCAAACGACTACGATGCCAATTTGCAGGCGGCGGCAATTCTGGCAAGACGGAATTCGAATGCGGAAGCCGAACCGCTGCTGGAGCGTGCAGTGCTCCTCCGGCCAGGTTCGGTGGAAGCCCGCTATGCTCTTGCGGGAAACCATCTCGCGTTAAAGAAGTTTAGCGGCGCGCGTGCTGAATTAGAATCAATCGTCAAACAATTGCCGGAATTCGGGGCGGCGCATGGCAGGCTGGCTGAGGTTTACGCGGGGATGGGGCTGAAGGCAGACGCCGCGCGAGAACAGACCCTTGCCGCAAAGTTCGCCGCGAGCGCACAGACCGCCTCTGCGCGGGGTCCTGAGAACGGAACCGCGGCGCCGCAAATCGAACTCGCGAAGTCGGTTGGTGGCGGCAAAGTGAGAATCGATGCGCCTGTGCCCGGGAAACCTACCGTGCTTGTGTTCGGCAGTTATAGTTGTCCAAACTTTCGCACCGCTGCTCCCGTTCTCAATGAGTTGGCCAGGCAATATGCGGCAAGGTCCGGGTTCCTGCTGGTTTACATACGCGAAGCACACTCGACCGATCAGTGGCAGAGCACCATCAACGAACGCGAGCAGATTCAGCTAACGCCGGCGGCATCCGCGGAGCAGAAGCACGAGTACGCGGCCATGTGCCAGCGGAAACTTCATCTGCAGTTTCCTTCCGCCGTAGATGGCCTCGATAACCAGGCGGAGAAGGCATTTGCGGCCTGGCCCAGCAAGGTCTATGTGCTTTCCGCCGCCGGCAAAATTCTATTTTCGAGCGGATTGTCTGAGCAGGAATTCGATGCGACGGCCCTTCGCAAAGCTATCGCAGGCGCGATCCGGTAATTCAACGCGGTTTATACTTCTGAGAACGCCCTTACCGGGCGCAAGTTTGGGGAGGGTTGTCGCCGTATGAGAGTCCGTTTGTCAGCCGTAGCAATTCTGGGCATCGCGGCATTCGCGCTTGCCGCGCAGAACAGGAAAACCAAAACACCTGCGCCAGTTGCTCCTGCCGCCGCTGCTGCTCAGAAGCAGGACGAAGAGTATACAAAGCTCATCAAGGAGTATCTGCAGGACCCGCGCATCACGACTGAACTTGTCGATCATATGCCCGCTTCGGATACCGTTCCGTCCCCGCTCAGATTCCTGGGAAGGATACCGGGCAAGCCTGGCGAATTGACTTACGCGAAGGATATCAATCGATACTACGAAGCCCTGGCGAAGGCGTCACCGCGCGCGAAGTTCTGGAAGATCGGTCAGACCGAAGAAGGCCGCGACATGGTCGTGCTGGCGATTGCCGACGAGGCCACCATCAAGCAACTCGATCAATACAAAGATATGCTCGCGAAACTGGGTGATCCGCGTAAGATCACGGAGCAGCAGGCCAAGGATTTGATTCATACGGCCAAGCCGATCTATTGGGCCATGAGCGGTGTTCATTCGCCTGAAACGGGCGGGCCCGAGATGCTGATCGAACTGGCCTATCGGCTGATTGTGGAAGAGACACCGTTCGTGCAAGCGATCCGCGGTAATGTCATAACGTTTCTCACGCCGGTGGTGGAAGTTGACGGGCGCGAGAAAGAGGTGGACACCTGGTACTACGGCAAGAAGACCGGCAAGCCGAGGCCTCCGCTGATGTACTGGGGCAAGTACGTGCAGCACGACAACAATCGCGACGGCATGGGCCAGTATCTCAAGCTGACTCAGAATCTGACGAAGATGTTTGTGGACTGGCACCCGACCGTTGGACACGACTTACACGAGGCGCAATCGTATCTGTATATATCGACAGGCACCGGGCCCTATAACAACTCGTTAGATCCGATTGCAGTGGACGAATGGTGGCTGCTGGCGGAAACAGAAACGATGGAGATGGCCAAACGCGGCGTGCCGGGGGTGTGGACGTATGGTTTCTACGATGGCTGGGTGCCGAATTATTTGCTCTGGATCCCGATCACTCACAATGCCTTCGGACGCTTCTATGAAGTGCAGAGTTATGGACCCGATGTAAACGCGAACCTGCAATTACAGCCCACAGTAACCAGCCGCGAGTGGTTCCGGCCGAATCCGCCCTTGCCTTCCATTAAGTGGGGGCCGCGCAATAACACGAACATTCAGGAATCGGCACTGATGCTGGCGATTCATAAGGTGGGCGTGGATCGTGAGTTGTATTTGGAGAATTACTACGCGAAGAACAAGCGCGCCATCGACAAGGGGAAAGAAGGGCCGACTTACGGATGGGTAGTTCCCGCGGAACAGCGCCGGCGCGTCGATGCGGCGGATCTGGTGAATGAGCTGCGCCGGCAGGGCGTCGAGATACACAAAGCCGATGCGGCGTTCACGGCGGGGACGCTGAATGTCGCGGCGGGTGATTACATAATCCGTGCCGACCAGCCTTATCGCACGCTCGTCGACATGTATATGAGCGTGCAGAATTATCCACCAGCCAATCCGCGCCCGTACGACGATACCGGCTGGACCATGTCTTACATGCGCAACGTGAAAGTGATTCCGGTGCCGAGCAAAGCAGTGCTCGACCAGCGTATGACGTTGCTGACGGCGAACGCGCTGCCGGCAGGCGGAATTGAAGGCGCGGCGACCACTTTGATCGTCGAGCACACAACGGACAATGCGCTGATGGCATTCCGCTTCCGCAATGGGAGCGTGAAGATGCTGGCGGCGGAAGATGACTTCGAGGTGAACGGCGCGAAGCTGCGGGCCGGATCGTTCATCATCCCGAATGCCGATCGGCCGAAGCTGGAAGCATCGCTGAAAGAGTTGGGCCTGAGGGCGACCGCCGTGGCGGCGGCTCCCGCTGTGAAGACTCACGAGATGACCATTCCACGGATCGGATACGTGCATTCGTGGTCGCGTACGCAGGATGAAGGCTGGGTCCGCGCGGCACTCGATCACTACGGCGTCCCGTATACCTACTTCGCCGATCAGAAACTTCGCGAAGGCAATCTGCGCGCTAAGTACGACGTGATCATCTTTCCGCATACAGGTGGCACTTTGCAGAACATGCTCAACGGAATTCCGGTGACGGGAACGGAGCCAATCCCCTACAAAAAATCGGAGTTGACGCCGAATCTGGGCGCGATCGATTCGAGTGATGATATCCGCGGCGGTATGGGTCTCGATGGCCTTGCGGAGCTTGAGAAATTCGCGCGCGCGGGTGGCACGCTGATCACGGAAGGTTCTACGGCCTCATTGATTTCGGAGGCCGGGATTTCGGCCGGCGTCACGGTAGAGCATCCGGCGCAGTTGTTCGCCAGGGGCTCCATCATGCGTGGCGTTTTTACCGATCTCAAGAGCCCGATCGCGTATGGATATTCGGAAAAGGATCTGCCCGTTTATTTCAATCAGGACCCGGTTTTTCAGGTGGCCGGCACGGGTGCTGTTGCAGGCGGGCGCGGCGGTGAAGTCGCGGCGGGTCCGGGCCAATTGGTGACACCGAATGCGTCACCGGTTTTGGTCGCGCCTTATGAATCGAATCCCGCCTTGCCGCCTTCTCCGGCGTTAGGTGGCGGGGGCCCCATAACCGGCACGGGCGGAGGGCGGGGCGGACGCGGCGGAGGTGGTCGCGGTGGCGCGGCTCCGGCAGCGGCTGCCGGGGGACGAGGAGGAAATCCGGATCAGCCGCAGGCCCCCCGCCCGCGTGTGATTATGCAGTTCCCCGCGGCGGCGAATGAGATGTTGCTTTCGGGCACACTGAACGGCGGAGAGGCGTTGGCGAACCGGGCGCTGGCAATCGATATGCCGGTGGGCAGGGGACACGTGGTGATGTTCGCGCTTCGGCCCTTCTGGCGCTGGCAGACGCAGGGGACTTACTTCCTTGCCTTCAATGCAATTTTGAACTGGGATAATTTGGACGCGGGGAAGGCCCAGGCTGCGCCGCCGCCGGCAGCAACCCTGGGGAATTAGAATACTTCTGCCCACGGGGCGTCAATAGATCCACTCGACCGCAAATTCGTGGGCAGGCAATCCTGCCGGGCAGTCTACTGTGCCGCGCGAACGATCGGATTGACCGCGGCAACCGCCAGCGCCAGCAGATAAAGGCCGCCGCCGATCAGCAGCGTCGCAACCAGACCAAAATAAAGCGCGAGCACCAGAGCACCGACAGAACCCAACACACTCGCAGCCGCATTTAACGACCAGGCCCAGCGCACAGATGGCTGGTGGCTGCGCTCCAGCATCCGCAAGCCCGTCGGGAACGGCAAACCCATCACAAAGCCCGCCGGAGCGATCATCGCGATGGTAGCCAGAATCTTCACCGCGAGAGGCAACCCGACTCCCGCGCTCAACACCGGTTGCACAATTGCCGCCAGAACGCAAACCAGCGCGGTCGCGATACACAGGACAGCCATAAGGCGGCCGGGTCTATCATTCACGATCTTCCTGCTGAGAAAGCTGCCCGCGCCGCTCGAAACGAGCAGCGAGAAGATCACCACGGTCAGCGCATACGTGGGATGACCGAGGAACAATACGAATTTCTGAATCAGCGCCACTTCAATGAGAATGTAGCCCGCGCCGATCGCCAGAAAATAGAACAGGAATCCTCGCACTGCTCCCTTAGCGGGCAGACGGGTGCCGAGCACGAGCGGTGGCAGAATCAGAATGACGATCACCGCGATGATGCTGACCGCCATCGCGGAAAACAGCTTTGGCACGGCAACATTTACTTTCCTGTCCGCCGACTTGCCGCCGGTTTCCAGAATGAATGCCGCCACATCGCGCGGCTGCACCGTGTAAAAGAAGAAGGGGCGGTTGTCATCCACCGGCGTGATGTCGAACTGATAACCCCGCTGATAGGCGGCCGGATCCTTCGCAAGCAGCAACTGCCCGAACTGATTCGCAGGCGGATCGCCCGGAAGATATACCGCCGACATGTGCGCTTCTTCGAGCGCCTGCCGCGCGCGGGCAATGTCCCGATCGGAAAACGGCTTACGCGAGAAGATCACGGTGTCCGTAGCGCCCCAGCCCGCCAGATCGGCTTTGCCCCCGGCGCGGCCCACGATGACGTGACGCCAGGCGTTATTCTCGCCGAGGTCCTTGAGAGCACTCATCGCCAGTGAAAGCAAGCGCAGAGATTCACGTGGCGGGTCGAAGCCCCAGCGGGTAAAGGTCAGCAAACCATCGTCTGTCAGGTGTGAGAAATAATCGCGAAAAGCGTCCGTTGTGTAGAGATTATTTTCGGACAGAGCGAACGCGCCTGCCGCCGTGGAAGCCCAGGTGTCCACCAGCGTTGCCTGAATCACCTGATACTTCTCCGGGCTGCGGCGAACGAAACTACGGCCGTCTTCGATATTGATGTGAACATCGGGCCGCAGATAAAGCCCCTGACTCAGATAGGGGAATTTCTGCCGCATGATCGTGGTGCCGATGATCGGGTTGATTTCAACGCCGGTCACATCTTTGCTCCCGGTTGCGAGGGCGCGCGAGATGTCCCAGCCGCCGCCCGGCCCTATGACGAGCGCCTTCGCGCCGGGCCGCAAACTATAGGGAATTCCTGGACCCTGATGAACTAAGTCCCGCATCTGATCGGGCGTCAGATGATTGAAGTCGAAATTCGCGATCGCCGTGGAGGCATCGGCATCGATATAAATCATTTCGCCCGCATCTTTATCCTTCGCGAGGCCAATACGCGAGATGGGATTCCATTTGACAAACTGCTCGTCGTGCAACTTCAGGCCCTTCGCATACCGGACTTCAATAACCTTGTACTTGACGTTTGCAATAACCAGCAGCGTGAATGCCAGGCCCAGGCCAACGCTGACCACCCGGCCGAATTTCAGACCGTCCAGGCTGAACCATATCGCGCCCGCGGCCGCGAACAAAACCGAGACGGCAACCACCGTATTTGGGCCACCGATGGAGTTCAGCAGAGCAACCAGGGCGAGGCAGCCTCCCGCTGCGCCGAGCAGATCGAAAAAATAAACCTTGTCAACGCGCTCGATGGTTTCGTTAATTACGAGTGACACTATGATTCCGGCGCCAATGAATGGCAGCGAATTCGTGAAATAGATCAAAGCGAAACCGAGAGTGCCAATGTCCGTACCACGGGTCAGAACCACAAGAACGCTGACCAATGCGAGGCAGGAGTTGACAAGACTCAACCAGCCGACTTTTCGGAACAAAGGCGCGCTCCAGCCGGAGACCACATACGAGAGAACGCCGCCGACGCCCAGCCCGAAGAGGGCTGTGGAAATGGCAAGAAACGCGAAGTGGTAGTAAAAAACGACGGAGAAAATTCTGGTAAGCGCGAGTTCCAGCAGCAGCGTCGCGGCCGTAGTGAGAGAGACGGCGAGATAGAGCAGCGGCCAGTTTGCCGGGCGCGTAAGATGTCTGTTCAGCAATGTCTATTTTAGACGATCGATAAATCCAGGCGCGTCAGATCGTCGAGAAGGTAATCAGGCGAACATTCCTCAAGGTCGCCAGCGGGCGTAATACCGGTGCGTACCGCGATCGACTGAATGCCATTTTCCTGTGCCGCGCGAATGTCCTGAGGCGCATCGCCGATGAGCGATATCCGGGCATCTTCGCGGATCAGCCCTTCGGCGCGCGCACGTTCAATGGCAAGTTTGGCAAGCCCGCCGCGGGTTGGCGCCATCTCGCCGAAAGCGCCGAAAACAAAGTAATGGTGAAGCCCGGCGCGTTCCAGCTTGCGCCACCCGATTCGCGTGAGATTGCCGGTCACGAGCGCGAGGGGAATCTGGCGGGTATGGAATTCCGTGAGCAGCCGCGGTACTCCGGGGCAGCATCGGTCGCGAAGATCCGGCACATCGGCCAGGTAGACATCTTCAGCGGCTACAAGCAGCGCGGGCATGAGTTTGCGGGCTCGTTCCGGGTCAATGCCCGCCGCGCGCAGCATGAGCGCGAGAATGTCAGGATCGAGCATGCCATGCACGGGAATTCCGTCGGTGGTGGAATCGAGGCCGGTTACGAGGCGCACCGCCTGAACCAATGCCTGCCGGTGATGCGGGCCAGTTTGGCGCACCAGGGTTCCGTCGATGTCAAAGAGGATCAGGCTCGGGGACAAATATCAGTGTAAGTCCCCGAAAACCGGAGCACCGATTACTGAGGCAGATAGGCTTTTATTGTCGGGTACGAGGCCTTAACGAAATCGGCCGCGGTAATTTCAGCCCGTGATTCCTGTCCATGCGCCACCGGCACCACCACCCTCACCAGCGCGGTATCGCTGCGGTGCTTACGGATGGAATCGGCGATTAGGTAGAATTTCGCGGCAAACTCGTCGGCAATCACGCGACCGTGGGATTGGTACCAATACAGCACCAGGCTCTCTTCGTCGCCGCGGGATACCAGATAGTGGTTGATGTGAATCGTCCCACCGCCGGGCACTTGAGCATCCATCGTGCCGCTTCCGCCATCCGTCGTCTGCCAACCTGAGCCCGGCAAGCAGTTCTTGGGGGAGTGCGGCGATTGCCCTGTGCGCTGCGTCTGGAAGAACGCGATAAAGAGATTGGCGCCTCCAACCGCCGGGTTCACATACCAGCGGGTGAGCGTGTCGTCGGCCTTGAGGATGTTGAGCGTCTCGGCATCCACTACGCCTTCCTGCGCTAATTGATATCCGCCCAGGGTGTGGGGGAAAGCCATAAGTGGCGCGGCCAAAGGCGTGGCATCGCCATGTGAGGCGGTGTAGAACAGCACCGACTGTGCGACGAGCAGGACCGACAGAACGCGAATATATTTGCTATGCAGGAGTTGGGTCATTTTTGCCGCCAAAAAAATTGGAAACGCGGACCAGTACCTGATGGAAAGCAGCCAGTATGGCGAAAGCAAGCATGAAGATTACCCAGCCCTGCGCCTCATGGAACAAACCTTCCGCCAGTTCCGGCTTGAAATTCGCAATGATGCCCGTGGCGGTAACGCGCCCGGCATTCGCCACAATTGCGATGGGAATGGTGGCAAGGAACAGAACCACCCGAATCCAGCTCTTTTTTTCCGCGAAATAGCCGTATACAAGCGAGAGGAAAGTGAGTGTCAAAAGAGACCGGATGCCGCTGCACGCTTCGACGACATTCAATTTTTGCTCCGCAAGTTCCAGCACATTCCCCTCCCGAATGACCGGAATCCCGGTCAGCCCAATGGCGGCTTCCGCGACGCGGCTCGCGATCAACTGAAGGGGGAAGGTGAGCTGGTTGTAGATCACGCTCGGAATCGGCACCATGAAGAACAGCAGGAAAAGTGGAAAAGCGAAGGTTTTTAAATATTGTGTTCCGCCTAACAACAGAACCGCGCCGATAATCGAAATTACCAGCGACGTGCGCGCCAAAAAGAGTTCCGCGCCCAACGTGGCGATGTACAGCTGAAAGCCCGCCCAAGCCATTATCAGCAGTCCCCACCAGTTCGGAACCGGCGTTTTATCCGCGATCCGGTCCCGCAGTCGCCACGCGATATAGCCGGCAATTGTGGGGACGAAGAAACCGTGACCCATGTCCGGATCGTCATACCACTGAAAGATCAACGCTTTCAGTACCGGCGCGTAGCAAATTGCCATAAGCGCGGCTACCCAGGAGATTGTCACCCAGGAAAATTGTTTGGGGGTCCGGCTGGCAGGAGACCCGATGATGGCGGGGGTCATGGTCGAAGAATAAGCATAGCATTAAGTTAGGCCTGTAATATCAGGGGGATGCGGCCCGCCGGGAGCGGAGCGCGGAGGTGGGATATGCAGCACAAATACTACACTGAAATTGTGAACCGCTTTATGTCCGCCACGTTCGTCCTGCTGTCCATCGTTCTCTGGCGGGCGGCAACAGCTTCGGCGGCGACCCCGATTATGCCGCTCTCGGAAGTGCGGCAGGGTATGCATGGCACAGGACGTACGGTTTTCTCCGGCGACAAAATTGAAGATTTCCAGGCGGAAATTCTCGGGGTTTTGCAGAACACCGGACCTCGCGAGTCTCTAATTCTCGCCCGGCTTTCCGGAGGTCCTCTCGAACACACCGGCGTGATGCAGGGCATGAGCGGCAGCCCGGTCTATGTGGATGGAAAACTGATCGGCGCGGTCGCCATGGCGTTTCCTTTTGCGAAAGACCCCATTGCCGGTATCCGGCCGATTGAGGAGATGTTCCGGGTGGATTCCATGCCCGGAAGAACTACGCCGGCCCGAACGAATATCGCGGCCAACAGTCTTCTGCCGGCTCCCGAACGGCGCAACACGGCATTTGGAGAAAGAGGGCTCACGGAAGTGGCCACGCCTTTGTCCCTGAGTGGCTTCACCCCGTCCGCCATCGATCGTTTCGCGCCCGGGTTGCGCGCGCTCGGTCTCGAGCCGAGGCAAGGGTTATCTCTCGGCGGCGCGCCGGATATGCGCATGGGCGATCCGTCGCGCCTGCAGCCAGGATCCATGATCAGCGTCGAACTGATGACGGGCGACATGAGCGTGGGAGCGGACGGCACGGTCACCTGCATTGACGGCGACAAGATCTATGCGTTCGGCCACCGCTTTCTCGCAGTTGGGCCGACGGAACTCCCGTTCACCCGGTCTGAGGTACTCACGCTCCTTGCGAACGTCAATACATCTTTCAAGATCTCCAGCGCCAAAGAACTAATGGGAGTGATTACGCAGGATCGCAACACGGCGGTGATGGGCGCATTGGGAAAACGCGCCGCCATGGTGCCGCTCGATATCACGCTCGCACAGGAGCCGGGTGCGCCAGGCAAACCGGACGGCGACTATCACGTGCAGGTCGTGAATGACCGGTATCTCACGCCTTATCTGACGCAGATGGCGGTCTTTTCCGCGCTTGACTCAACTGCGCGCGCTACGGGCGCGAGCAGCATTCTGGTTCGGACTTCCATCGATTTCGAAAACACCAGAGACGCCGTGCGGATTCGGAATATCTTCACCGGAGAGGGCGGCTCGCCGATGGTTGCGGCGACCAACACCGCCATACCGGTTTCCTACATCATGCAGGCGGGCTTCGACGCGCTAAAAATCAAACACATCTCGGTACGGCTGGAAACCTCGAGTACAAAGAAGGATTTGAATATCGGCCGGGTCTGGCTCTCGAAAAAGGAAGCGAAGCCTGGCGAGACGGTGGAACTGTTCACCGTCCTCGAAGGTCAAAACGGGGTGGAGCGCAACACTTCTGTGAAGTACACGGTTCCTTCCGGCACGTCGCCCGGAACGCTCTATTTCACTGTGACGGATGGCGGGCAGGCGAGCCTCGCCGAACTGCGGCAGATCGTCTCAGAAATTCCCAATTCGGCGGAACAGGTGATTGCCAATGTAAACCGCCTGCACTCGAGCGATAAGGCCTACGTTCGCGTGTGGAGCGCTGATCCTTCTTATGAAGTACAAGGCGAGGAAGTTCCCGGACCTCCTCCTTCCGTCGCCCTGGTCTTAGCGGGTGTACCGGGTGCGCCCCAGGTGCGGAATTCGAAAATCGACGAGTTGGTAATCGATGCCGGAGGCATGATGGTGACCGGCACGAAAACCGTGCAGCTTGAGGTGAAAGAGTGAAGCGCCTGTTGCCGCTATTGTTAGTGGCCCGGTTTGCGGTTGCCTCAAGTTCCTCGGTTTGGGAAATGTCCACCTTCGCCGATTTCATTAAGGGCAAGTTCGACGGCGTGTCACTCAGTCGCGACGGTCTGCTTTCTGTATCTCCGAAAACCGATATTTTTTTCAACTCTGGCCAGCCTGTGATCTGGAGCGTCGTGCGGGGTCCCGAAGGTTCCCTGTATGCGGCCACAGGGCATCGGGGACACGTTTACCGCATCGATTCGAAAGGCGCATCCACCCTGTTGTGGAGCGCGGATAAACCGGAAGTATTTGCCCTCGCGGTGGACCCGAAAGGCGTCGTGTATGCCGCGTCTTCACCCGACGGCAAGATCTATCGGATCCAGAACGGCCAGGCGACTGAATACTTCGATCCGAAGTCGAAATACATTTGGGCACTCGCGCTCGCGCCCGATGGCGCGCTCTATGCGGGCACTGGTCCGGATGGGAAAATTTTTCGAATCACCGGCGCCGGTAAAGGCGAAGAATATTACGGCACCGGGCAGGCGAATGTCACTAGCCTGCTGCTCGATCCGCGGGGGCGTTTGCTCGCCGGAACCGAACCGAACGGCATTCTGTTTCGAATCACGGCAAAGAACAAGGCCTTCGCACTTTACGATTCCGGCCTTCCGGAAATTCGGGCCATTATGCCGAATGCCGATGGCAGCATCTATGCCGCGGGGCTTGGCGGGGCGCTTGCGAAGAAGGTGCAGGCGGCTCAGCAGTCCGGCCAAAACGCCCAACAGGACAGCACTCCGGCTGTCACCACAATCACGGTTACGGCGGATGCGGGAAGCGATATCAAACCCACCCCTGTGGAACCTGCTAAACCCGCCCAACCCGCGGCGGCTCAGCCCGCAACGGCAACCGGGTCGGCCACCGTGACCGATCTGAGCGGCGTGGAAAAGAGCGCCATCTATCGCATCAATCCCGATAATACTGTCGATACGCTTTGGAGTTCCAAAGAAGAGAACGTATTCGATGTTCTGCCCGGCAATGGCGGCGACCTCTATTTCGGCACCGATCAGAACGGCCGGATTTATCAGCTCACGCGGGATCATCGGCTTACACTGATCGCCCAAACGAATGAAGTGGAAGTGATACGCCTGATCCAAACTCCCGGGGCTATTCTCGCCGCAACCGCGAATCTCGGAAAGATCTATCGGCTGGGCGAACCGGGCGTGAAGGGTTCTTACGAATCCCCTGTATTCGACGCCGGCAATACGGCTCGTTGGGGAAGGCTGCGGTGGCAGGGCGCCGGGACCGCATCTGTGCAAACCAGGTCCGGCAACAGTGCCCGCCCCGATAATACCTGGAGCGATTGGTCCGCGCCGCTGGCAAGTGCCACACAGATTGCAAGCCCGAACGCGCGCTACCTTCAATTTCGCGCGGAGCTTTCGGGATCTGCCGCTTCGATACGCAATGTGAGCGCGGCATATCTTCCGCAAAACAATCCGCCGGTCATTCGGTCGATAACGGTTCTGACGCAGCCCGCGGCATCCCCTTCATCGGGCAAACAACAATCATCCACTAACACCGCAAGTGCCGCTACAATTCCGTACAGCATCACCGTGACGGACACCGGCGACCCGGCGCCTGTCGCCTCCACGGGCACGCCGACACAGACCCTCTCGCGCGCACTGGGTCAACAGTTACTTATTTCCTGGCAAGCCGATGATCCCGACGGCGACAAGCTCGTCTATGAAGTCGATTTCCGTGGCGATAGCGAGCGCGAGTGGAAAGCCCTGCGGCGCGGGTTGCACGAAAACAGCTTCACGATAGACGGCGATGCGCTCGCCGACGGCCGCTACTTCTTCCGCGTCACCGCGTCCGACAAAGAATCCAATGCCACGTCGGCCAGGGAAGCGGAATTAGTGAGTTCGCCGGTGCTGATTGACAACACGCCGCCTGTAATATCGATTCAAGCCTCCGCCCGGGCAAACGGAGGCGCGGATGTTGTATTCGAAGCGCGCGATCAGGCTTCGGCATTACGGCGCGCCGAATGGAGCCTCGATGCCGGTCCGTGGATGCCGATCGCCCCTGTCGATGGCATCCTCGATTCCGAGATCGAGCAATTCCGGCTCCATGCGGATTCGGTTCCGGCCGGCGAACATATACTGGTGATACGCGTTTCCGACAGCGGCAACAACACCGCGCTGGCAAAGGTCGTGCTGCGGTAATGCCGGTGCGGAAGACGCTGGAGCGGGTTCTTTCGAAAGCCGGCATCGGCTCCAGAACTCAGGCTCGCAGTTGGATTCATGCCGGTCGCGTAAAGGTGAACGGCAAAGTCATCGAGAATCCCGATCACTGGATCGACTTCGATACCGATCGTGTTCTGTTCGATGAAAAACCTCTGCGGGAGCGGAAGAAAATCTACATCCTGCTGCACAAGCCAGCGGGGTATATAACGACATTCAAAGACCCGGAGAAGCGCCCGACCGTGTACGACCTGATCCCGGACGCGGGGACGTTCGTATCCCCTGTGGGTCGGCTGGATCTCGATACCAGCGGTCTCCTGATGATGACCAACGATACTCAACTGGCCGAACGCCTCACGAATCCCGATCACAAGGTTTCTAAGACTTATGTGGTTGAGGCTGCCGGCCCGCTTCCCGATGAGGCTCTGGAGCAACTGCGCCGTGGAGTTGAGTTGAACGACGGCCCTGCACGGCCCGCGAAAGTGCGCCGTTTAGCAGCAGGCATCATCGAAATGGCGATCACGGAAGGGCGCAACCGGCAGGTTCGCCGAATGATTGAAACGGTGGGGAGCAGCGTCGCAAGGCTCACCCGAACGCACATTGGGCCAATAGGAATCGGCAATCTTGCGGAAGGCGCCTGGCGCGAACTCAAGGCCAGCGAACTCGAAGCTATTTCGTCTCCCACTCGGAGTGGAACTTTTGGTCGAGAACCAAACGCCCGGCCTCGCTGAAGATGAACAATCCGGCGCCCGCGGGTCGTTCGGGAACACTTACAACACCGGATCTCGATCCGCCTCTTACCATGGAACGAACCTGCTGCTGAGAGCGGTCCCCGTCGTCCATCGGCTTGAGGGCAATCGGCTGCTCCACGCCGTCGCGTTCGACGGTGTCGAAGCGAATCGCCACCACCCATCGGGGCTGACCGGTCATGTGCTGCTCAAACCGCAGCAGCCGGCCGTGAACGCGGTCCGCAGCGCGGAGGAGTACCTGACCTTTGGATTTCACTTCGTGCTCCACGACGGCGGTAATCGGGTCACCGGCAGCAGCGGTATCGCTGTTCAGCGGCGGATCGACCTTCACCCGGATTCTCGTTTTCGGCGGCAGTGCTTTGAGTTCGGCCCTGGTGGAGTTCGCAGCAGAGCCGGGCTCGTCTACGTCATCGTAGCGGATGGTTGATTCCCCCGTGAATTCGTGACATCCGGAATAGCGGGTCTCGTTCAGATCCTCATCGCCCGCACGGTAGAGCACTTCCATGGTGGAGACTTCCGGAAGCAGGAACTCCCCGGAGCCGATGATCACTTTGTGGTAATCCATCGTGTCGGTCACGCGGCAGACGTCGCCTGAAGGGAATTGCGTCGCTTCGACGATCAGACGCTTCAGTTCCGCGGTCACGGGCACCGCATAGAACGATCCGCTGAAGGGGACAATCTGCCCCGCCGCGCCCGCGTGAGTGCTGTAGCTGTAGTGACTCTTTTCGAGCGGAACGGTATACGTATACGCGGCCAGACGACCGAGCGAGATATCCTTTTCGCCGATATAGCGGAACCCCTGCGCGTCGGGCCCAAACACGCTGGTGAGAAATGAGCTGAAACTCCCGCTGCCGGTAGATCCGCTCAGGGCCAAATCCGCCAGACTTGTCGTCTCGAAACTCCGCGCCCCGGCGTAGGAGAACATTTCGGACTTATCCCCAACAGCGACATCCAGGCGAAGCCGGTCATGCCAGACCAGCAGGCCCGGAGAGGTAAGTTGCGCCCGTGCGGCGATCAGCGCGGAACAGCTGTTCGGGCGGCCGCCATACTGCGGGCGATGCTGCGTTCGCGTGATGGTCTGGACGCAGGTGTAACGCGGAACACGTTCGAGCGCAGCCCGGACGTTCTCACGAACCCGGTTGAACAGCACTTGCGCCGGTGAATCCGCCGTGCGCGCCGTGGCGCACAGAAGCACAGCGACAGAGCACGCGGCGAGCAAAGTTCTCATGCATCAATATTTTAGCCGCAGCTATCAACGACAGTAACGCGCTATACTGTGGAGGTAAGTGAAGTAGATCCGCTAATGCCTCTCTCGTATTTTGTTGGCCCTCGCTGATTTCTTTCCCCAAAAAACAAATACTGAATGAACACTTTTTCTGACCTGGTTACATCTCCCGTACTGCGCAACAACCTCGCGCGGCACGCTTTCAAGACGCCTACTCCCGTACAGGAACAGGCCATCCCCCCCGCCATGCTCGGCCACGATCTGGTTGCCACTGCGCAAACCGGCACAGGCAAGACCCTGGCATTCGCACTCCCCATTCTCGAACTGCTGGGCCGGAAGCCATTGAGCACAAAGCCCCAGGCGCTGATTCTCAGCCCCACTCGTGAGCTCGCCCTTCAAATCGACGAAGCGTTTGCCCGCATTGCAGTTGGAACAGGTATTCGATCGGCCGTCGCTGTTGGCGGCATGAGCGAAGCAAAACAATTACAGGCCATCCGAAAGGGCGCGCAGGTTATCATTGCGACCCCGGGCCGCCTGAACGACTATCTTGACCGCAGGCTCGTTTCTCTCGAAACCGTCAGCATTATCGTTCTCGATGAAGCCGACCGCATGCTTGACATGGGTTTCCAGCCAGCCGTCGAAGCGATTCTCCGCAAGTGCGCGGCGGCTCGCCAAACCATGTTCTTCTCTGCCACGTTTGAGAGCACAGCGGAACGCCTCATCAGCAAGTACATGAAAGATCCGGTTCGCATCACCGTGGGATCCACGACGCGTCCCGCCGACCGCATCGAAATGGTGCTTTACGAAGTGGAAACCGACCGCAAGCTTGGGCTCCTCAGAGGCCTGCTTGAAGCGCAGGACGGCTCATTCCTGGTTTTCTCGCGCACCAAGCATGGCGCGGAACGGCTGGCGAAAAAGGTTTCCGCTGCCGGATTCAAGGCCACCGCAATCCATGGCGACCGTTCGCAGAATCAGCGCAACATGGCGCTCAAAGGCTTTCAGGAAGGTTTCTACCGCGTGCTGGTAGCTACCGACGTGGCCGCCCGCGGCATCCATGTGGATGGCATCGCTCACGTGGTCAATTTTGATCTGCCCCAGGCTCCCGACGATTTCATCCATCGCGTGGGTCGCACCGGGCGCGCGGGAGCGGAGGGTGTTGCGACAACCTTCGCGACCAGTTCGGAACGTGGTGACATTCGCGCCATCGAACGGACTTTGAAGTTGAAGCTAACCAAGAAGGAATTGCCGGCCGGCATTGAGCGCGAAGCTCGAAATGTTGCTCCGGTGATTGAGATGCCGAAGGCTCGCGGGGCGTATGCGGGCGGCGGATTCTCGAAGTCGTTCAAAGGAAATGCAACCGCTTCGTTCCGGCCGAAAAAGCGCCGGTTCGGCACGGGTCGATAGAAGCTCGCAGCTGTTCTTCGGCAACGAAAGTAGTCACAAGGCCGGTCGCTTTATGCGACCGGCCTTTGACATTTAGGGCTTGCCGTGAATTCACAAAACGAACTCCGGCCTGGCGTGAACGGCTGTTTTACAAACGAACTGCTCGGTGGCCTGCGCACGGGAGCTTACACGAACTGCCGCCTATTTCCCTTCCTGCCGCTGGGCTCAAATTACAAAACGAACTGCTCCGTTGTCCGAGGCGCGGGTTTACAAAACGAACTGCCGCGTAGGGCCCACAGTTCCTTCCCTACCGCTCGGCACAGGCTGAAATTACAAAGCGAACTATCCCCGTCCGCAATTCGAGCCGAATTTACAGAACGAACTCCCCGCCTTGGGTGAGCCGCCAATTTTACAAAACGAACTGCTCCGTGGCCGACGCGCGACGTTACAAAACGAACTGCCGCGAGGGGCACAGTCCCTTCCGTCGCCTCGTCAGAAACGGAATTACAAAAAAAAACGAGTGTCCTCTTTCATCAATTCAAGTTGAATTTCAAGAACGAACTCTCTGCCTGGCGCGAACGGCATGTTTTTACAAAACGAACTGCTCCGAAAGACATTCAGCTATGTCGGACGGTAGCATGCGGGAAGAGTGTCTCGCAGTCAAACCATTGATTTCAAAGGTCAAAGGTGCCGTGACCCAAAATCCGTTACGTCACGATTTTGGTCCTGGCGGTGAGATTTCGCCTTTCGGCCCTACGACCGCTCCGGGTTTATGCGGCGGAGCATGCACCTTATAAGGTACAATGCACTAAGAACGCTGCACGAAGATGGCAGAGGACCCTCAACCGAAAAAAATCCCGCTGATCTTCTTCCGGACCCTAACCGGAAGCGAGCCGGTACGGGAATGGCTTAAGGATCAGCCGGAAGAGGAACGGCAGGCGATAGGTAAGGACCTGTTGCGGGCGCAGTGGCGATGGCCGGTAGGAATGCCCCTGTGCCGCGCGATGGGAAACGGCCTCTGGGAAATTCGGACCGACCTGCCGACGAAGCGCACGGCGCGCGTGCTGTTTTGCGTCTACCGTGAGCATCTGGTCGCGCTGCACGGATTCATTAAGCCTGAATTCCGAAGTTGAAGGCGCCGATGACATGCGGAGGGTGCTGAGACTCCAATAACGATAGCCGGGGCGGATCAGGCAGGAGCGGCCGGGAACAACTTCGGAGAGTTTGGGATCACCCAG
>Ga0105240_10000766_pt1 | contig 58387 bp, 45 predicted proteins | sample KBSC54metaG_FD_80426 | JGI IMG/M metagenome (GOLD analysis project Ga0105240, IMG submission 80426) | Corn rhizosphere microbial communities from Kellogg Biological Station, Michigan, USA - KBS C5-4 metaG | ecosystem: Host-associated > Plants > Roots > Rhizosphere > Soil | place: Michigan, USA... | reverse complement strand
CCTGCGCCTGGTCGAAAGACATCCTGTTGGTAACGCGCATGGCTGCGGTGTTCCTTCCTGCTCGAGTCGACTCAGCCAGCGATCGACATCAGCGTGTCGAGCATCTGGTTGGCGGTGGAGATGACCTTGGCGACTGCCTCGTATGCCCGTTGTGCCTTGGTCAGGTTGACCATTTCCTCATCAATCGAGACACCCGAGGTGGCGTCCCGCAGGTTCTGCAGGTTCGACGCCATGGAAGTGTCGTGCGCCGCCAGCGCCTCCGCCTGCGACGAGCTGGTCCCGAATGCCGTGACGATGGTCTGGATCGTGGCCACGGGGCTCGCACCAGTCGGCAAGGCAGCCGATTGGGTCTTGATCATGGCCAACACGTTGGTGTTGTCGCCGGTGGCGGCCGGGTTCGTGGTCGAGGCGGCCAGCTCGCCCGCGTCCAACACGGGGTTGAGCCTGATCTGCGCGGCGGCCCCGGTGGTCGTGGCGGGGAGCGTGAACATCGCCACGCCCGGGTTGCTGTTCACGTCGTAGCCACTTTGCTGGACCGTGTTCAGCGCGTTGGCCATGTTGAAGGCCAGGGCGTCGACGGAGTCCGCCGCCGTCTTCAGCGCGCCGTCCCGCGCGGCGAAGAGGCCCCCCAGCGTTCCGCCCAGCGTGGTGCCGTCCCAGTCGGTGGGCGGCGAGCCGTCGGCGCGGTTGAGCTGCAGCTTCAGCAGACCGCCGTTAGCGGGATCCGGCACCGCGGAGAAGCTGCCGGCGCTGCCATTGACCACCAGCGCGGTCCCTCCGGGCAGCGCCATCGAGACGTTTCCGGCCTGGTCGGTGTAGGGCGTCGCGCCCGTCAGCGTCGCCAGCGTGTCGACGGCCGTCTGCCGCTGATCGAGCAGGTCGTTGGGCTGGCCACCGGCGGACTTCGCGATCTGGATCTGCTTGTTGATGTCGGCCAGCGACTTGGCGGCGGCGTTGATCTCGTTGATCTTGCCGGTGATGGAGGCGTCCAGGCCGGTGCGCGCCGAGGAGATGGCGCTCGAGGTCTGGTTGAACGACGTCACCAGCGCCTGGGCGCTGCCCAGCACGCTCTGGCGCAGGGCCGGGTCACCCGGGTTCTGGGACCAGGTCTGCAGCGACGAGTAGAAGGCGCCGATCTCCGTGGGAAGACCGCCGTCGAGGTCGGGGTTCAGCGCCGTCAGCGCCGAGAGCGCGTCGCTCTCGGTCTGCGAGCGGGACTGCGCCGCCAGCGCGTTCGGCATCTGGCGTTCCACGAACTGGTCGCGCGCCTGGGTGATGTTGACCAGCGACACGCCGGTGCCGACGCCGCCGGCGCCCAGGGAGCTGACCCCCGGGTTCGCGGCCAGGTTCGCGATCTGACGGGCGTAGCCGGGCGTGTTGGCGTTCGCCACGTTGTTGCCGGCGACGGACATGGCGGCGCTGTGGGCGCCCAGGCTGTTGCCCGACTGAACCAGCAGTGAGAAAAGATCGGCGGCCATGTCAGGCCACCCGCACGAAAGTGGTGGTCCGATCGGTCTGCGCGCCGCTGCCCCGGCGGTCGTAGGCGGCCGGCTTCGGTGACAGGACGGCCAGGTGGGCGCGCACGTAGGACAGCGCGCGCTGGCTGAGCATGCGGTTCAGGGCGTCCAGCTGCGCGAGCTTCGCGGCCAGGGCCCGCACCTCGGCGAGGAGGGCTGCCAGCTTGCCGCCGTCGACCGGCGCCTGGGCCTGCAAGGCATCCATCGTCACCTCGGTCAACCCCAGCTCCGTGGCGGCGGTCCCCAGCGTCTGCCCCAGCGAGACCATCAGGGCGGCGGTGCGGGTGTTGAATTCGGCGCGCTTGGTGGCGCGCGCCATCAAACCCTCCGAGTCCATGCGGCGGATCAGCACACGCTCCTCGCGCGCGACGGCGACCTCGGCCTCGAGCGAAGCCCGGATCTCCTCGGTCAGCTCAATCGCGCGGGAAAGACTGTTCATTCATGACCTCGGGGCCGCGGGGGCCCGCTATCGACTCATCATCGCCTGCAGTCGGGCATCGACCTCGGCGTCGGACAGGATCTGCTCGGCGACCCGTCCCGGATCGGGCGCATACGTGCCCGATCGAACGGATGCCTCCAGCTTCTGCAGCCGCGCCGCCCGGTCCGTGCCGGACGTGCGCCGCGCCGAAGTGATGCTGGACTCTGCCCCCTTGCTCGCGTCGACGGACACGCGATCGCGGGCGCCCTGGGCCGCCGCGGCGCCGGCCGACGACGTGGACGCCTGCGGCGCAGGAGCACGGTCGGGACCGGCAATCGGGGTACTGTCTGAGACTTTCATGGCTCGCCTCCATTGGCCCCCCCGGCAGCGGGAGTGCCTCCAGACCTGTCTTCGACACGTTCCCTGTATCTATTAAGGGCGCGTCCGGTCGGATTCGGCAGGACCATGGCCATGGGGTCGACGGGGTGATCGTGGCGGCGCAGCTCGAAGTGCAGGTGGGGGCCGGTCGCCTGGCCGGTCTGCCCGACCAGGGCCACCGGCTCACCGCGCGTGACGCGCTGTCCAGGCTTGACCAGAAGTGCGGAGGCGTGGGCGTAAAGCGTACTCGTGCCGTCGCCGTGATCGATCTCGACGGCGTTGCCGTAGCCGCCGCGCGGGCCGGCCGCCTTGACGACGCCCTCCGCGGCGGCGCGGATGGGGGCGCCCTCGGCGGCCCGCAGGTCGACGCCCGTATGGAAGCGATGGTCGCCGGTGATGGGGTGGTCCCGGAAGCCGAACCCGCTGGTCACGTGGTCGGTGACCTCGCCGGGGCTGGCCGGGCTGGTCGTCCCGGGGGACGGCGCGGCCGACGAGGGAACGGCCGCACCGGTCACCGGCCGAGGCGTCCGCCCTGGCTGAAAGTCGTCGATGCTGGCAGCCGTGGGATCCTCGGGCAGCGGCGCGGTGCTGTTCGGGTCATCCAGGTCGTCGACGGCGCCGGGCCCCGTGGTGAACGGGGCGCTCGGCGGGGTGGCGGCACCCCGCAGCAGCGCCGCGAACGGGGCCGGGGCGCTGGCCGCCTGCGCCGTCCCCGCCCCGGTCTGGTCGCCGCCGAGCTGGCGCTCCAGCATGCGCGCGATCCCCAGGCCGCCCGCCTTCGCGACGGCGTCGGCCAGGGTCTTGACGAACATGTCGGTGCGCAGCTGCGCGCCGGGCGAGTCGCTGGCGCGAAACGCGCCGCTCGACTTCAGCATCTGGCGGAGCATCACCGCCTCCAGCTGCTGGAACGCCTCGGTCTGGCCGCGCACCGGTCCCGCCATCACAGCACCTCGAGGTCCGCGTCCAGCGCGCCGGCCGCCTTCATCGCCTGCAAGATGGCGATCAGGTCACGCGGGCTGGCGCCCAGCAGGTTCAGGGCCTTGGTCAGATCCTCGACCGAGGTCGTGGCGGGCAACGCCACCATGGCCTTCTCCTTCTCCTTGGCGTCGATCTGGGCCTGCTTCGTCTGCACCGTCTTGCCGCCCTGCGAGAAGGCGTTCGGCTGGGACACCAGCGCGCTGGCCTGGATCGAGATGGAGAGCCCCCCGTGGGCCACGGCGACCGGATGGATGCGGACGCGCTCGCCCGCCACGACGGTGCCGGTGCGCTCGCTGACCACCACCCGCGCTCGATCGTCGGCCTGCACCTCCAGCGTCTCCAGCTTCGTCAGCAGCCCGACGGTCTTGCCCTTGTAGGCGGCCGGCACCTTGATCTCGACCTGCGCCGGATCGATGGCCTTCGCCGCCTCCTCGCCCAGCGCCTTGTTGATCACCTCGACCAGGTTGTTGGCGGTGGTGAAGTCGGGGCGCTTCAGGCCCAGCGTCAGCTTCTCCTTGTCCAGGTTGGGCGACACCGAGCGCTCGATGGTGGCGCCCGCGGGGACGCGGCCCGAGGTGGGTTGATTCTTCTGGAAGGACGACCCGAACGCGGCCACCTCGATGCCCCCCGCCTGCACGGGGCCCTGGGCCAGACCGTAGACCTGGCCGTCGGCGCCCGTCAGCGGCGTGATCAGCAGGACGCCGCCCGCCAGCGAGCGCGCGTTCCCCATCGAGGCCACGCTGACGTCCATGGTCGTGCCGGGGCGGGCGAAGGCGGGCAGGCGCGCCGTGACCATGACGGCGGCGACGTTGCGCACGCGCACGTCGTGCGGATCGATGCGGATGCCCAGGCGGCCCAGCATGCCGCTGATGGACTGCGAGGTGAAGAACACGTACTCGGTGTCGCCCGTGCCGGCCAGGCCCACCACCAGGCCGTAGCCGTAGAGCGCGTTCTCACGCATGCCCTGCACGTCGACCAGCTCCTTCACGCGCACCGCGGCCGCGTGGGCTGGTCGCGTGGCGAGCGGAGTGGCCAGCAGGGTCGCCGCCAGGGCCAGCGACAGGCAGGCGCGCGCCGGGCGGCCATCTCGTGACTGGAAAGGTCGTGTCTTCATGGTGATGACTTCCCGCCTAGAACGGCCACAGCCAGCCCAGGTACTTCGAGAGGATTCCTTGCTTCTGGTTGTCCGTCAGGTCACCGGCGCCCGTGAACTCGATCTCGGCGTCGGCGATCATCGAGCTCTTGACGCTGTTCTGCTGGTCGATGTCGATGGGGCGCACCACGCCCGAGATGTAGAAGTGCTGCTCCTCGGCGTTGACGAGGACCACGCGGTGCCCCTCGACGAACAGGTTGCCGTTCGGCAGCACCTTGCGCACCAGCGCCGGCACCGTGGCGGTCAGGTACTCGCTGCGGTCCGACGAGCCCTTGCCGTGAAAGGTGGTCTGCGAGCTGCCGCCCACGTTCAGGTTGGGGTCGAGGCCCGCCTTCTGCACCTTCGACAGCAAGCCGAGAAAGGCGTCGATCTTCGCCGCCGACGACGACGCGCGATCGAGGTCCGTGTTCGCCGAACGATTGGCGGAGGCGATCTCCTCGACGTTGATGACCACCAGGTCGTTGGTCCGCAGCGCGCGCGCGTCCGTGAACAACATCGAGGCGGGACGCCCTTCTTGCCACAGGCTCCCCTCGGAGACGTTGGCGTTCTTGGTGTCGTCCTTCGTGTCCAGCGTGTACTCGCGCTTCTTCTGCTTGTAGGTGCCGGTGTGCGCCGGGTCGTGCGCGCAGGCCGCCGCCAGCACGGGCAGGGCCAGCAGCAGCAGGCGCAGCGCCTCGGTCGCCGCGCGCTTCACTTCGAATCCAATGTTCCGGTTCGTGTCGTGTTTGTTCATGGCAAATCCACCAGCAGGCGTCCGTCGACCAGCGCGCCGTCGACGTGCCGCCCCGAGGGCAGCACGGCGCAGTTGTGATTGCGGGCGCACGGCACGGCGCGGCCCATCTGCTCGATCGACAGCGCCCCGGCGACCAGCACCACCTTCACGGGCTCGCCGGCCCGCAGCCCCGGCGCCCGCACCATGTCGGCCTCGATCATCTGCCCCGGGCCCACGGTTCGCTCGGCGATGGAGTGGTCGGGCGCCGTCGCCGGCAGCCGTCCGGGCAGGATCTCGCGCTCGGCGGTGGCGGTCGCCCCCGCGAAGGTGTCGCCGGCGCGGATGGCCCGGGTGGCGACGCTGACAGCGGCCGTCACCCGCACCCGCGCCCAGATCCAGGCCTGGCACGGGGTGCCGCCGGCGCTGGTGCCCAGCAGCTTCACGCCGAACCGCCCCGAGCCGTCCACCGGCCGCGGCACCTCGGCGCGCAGCTCGGCAGAGCCGGCGCAGGCGCTGGGGGCGCGATCCAGCGACAGCAGCTCGACCCGCCCGTTCGGCACGACGTCGGCGGCGTCCAGCGCCGCCTGCGCCACCTGCCTGGCGTCGCCGGCGGCTCCGGCGCGGGCGCTGCCCCCCAGCCCCACCACCGTGACCAGAGCGACCGCGAGAAGTCCGAGGTTGCGCATCGTCATCACCGCAGCTGCGTCAGGCGTTGCAGCATCTGGTCGGCCGTCTGCACGACCTTCGAGTTCATCTCGTACGAGCGCTGGGTGTTGATCATGTCGATCATCTCCTCCACCGCCTGGACGTTCGAGCCTTCCAGCTGGCCCTGGGCGATCGTGCCCGAGCCCTGCTCGCCCGGCTTCGACTGCACCTCCTGCCCGCTGGCGCCCGTGGGCTGGAACAGGTTGTGCCCGATGGCCGTCATCGCCCCCGGGTTCGTGAACGTGGTGATCTGCAGCTGACCCAGTTCCGTCGGGTCGGTCTTGTTGGGCAGCTGCGCGTACACCGTCCCGTCGGACTTCACCGTCAGCGCGGTCGTCTCGGGCGGCACCGTGATGGCCGGCTCGATGTTCTCGCCGTGCTGGGTGACCAGCCGTCCGTTCTCGTCGATGCGGAAGTTCCCGGCGCGCGTGAAGGCGATGTCGCCCGAGGGCAACTGGACCCGGAAGTAGCCGTTTCCCTCGATGGCAAAGTCGAGCGGGTTCTGCGTGTTCTGCACATCCCCCGCGCCCATGTCGCGGGTGGTGGTGCCCGTCTTCACGCCCAGACCGACCTGCAAGGGCGCTGGCTGCCCCCCGCCCTGTGGACCGGCGGGGATGGCCTGCTGGATCGTCTCCGACATCAGGTCCTGGAACTCGGCCCGCACCCGCTTGAAGCCGGTGGTGCTGGTGTTCGCCAGGTTGTTGGCGATGACGTCCATCTTCAGTTGCTGGGCCTCCATTCCGGTGGCCGCGGTGTAAAGCGATCGCAACATGAGAGCTCCTTGATCCTTCCTTTATTTCTTCCTCAGCGGGCGTCTTGCTCAGCGGGCTTTGCCGACATTCAGGACCTGGTCGTCGAGGCGACGGTAGGTCTGGATGGCCTGCATGGCCGTCTCGAACTGGCGCTGCGCGCCGATCATCTGCACGGTGGCGTCCAGCGCGGTGGCGTTCGCCATCTCGATCTGGCCCACGTCGACCCCGTTGCTCGAGGGGACGACCGCGCCGCCCGGCCCCGAGGCGTAGAGCGACTTCCCCTTGTGCACGACGTTCCCTTGCAGGTCCGCCAGCGCCAGGTGATCGATCTCCACCGGCCCGGTGAGCGACGTCCCCGAGTTCATCCCCCCGTCGACCATCACGGCGCCCTGCTCGTTGATCACGGGGGTCATGCCCAGCGGGATCTCGATGGGGTTCCCCGACGTGCCCAGCACCGGGTAGCCGGCCGCGTACAGCAGCCCCTCCGGGCTGATGGTGAGGCGACCGTTGCGCGTGAACGCCGGGCCGCTGGGGGTCTGCACCGTCAGAAAGGCGTTCCCCTGGGGCACGACGTCCAGCTTGTTGTCCGACGTGCGCAGCATGCCCCGCGACATGTCGGTGCCCGTGCCGACGGCGGCCGTGGACACCTTGTCCGACGAGGCCCCGGCGCGCGGGGGCAGGAAGGACTCGAACGCGGGCCGCGAGGCCTTGAAGCCCGGCGTCTCGACGTTGGCGAGGTTGTCGGCGATCGAGTCGAGCTGCTCGGCGCGCGCCGCCGCAGCCGCCATGCCTACATATATTCCGTCAGCCAATTGACTTGCTCCTTCCCGCCAGGGGAACAAAGCAAGGGCAGGGCCAACCCCATCGTCGTGTTTCTGACGGGGCCGGCGTCAGGGATGTGAGCCGCGCCGCGCACCCGCGCCTCCCCCGCAGATTCTCCGCGCCGGGCCTCAAGCGGCCGGCGGCGGCTGCCGAAGGAGGCTACGTGCGGCCCAAGCTCCGTCTCGACGCTGCGGTGAAGCTGGAAGAGCGCAAGGAAGAGCAGCGCTTGACCGAGATGTCGGAGGCGAGCCGACAGCTGCAGGAGGCCCAGGAGATCCTGGCCCAGCGCCGCGCCAACGCCGTGAAGGAGACCCGGCGGCGCGCCGCCGCCTCCGACTGGCTCCTCTCGGACCTGTCGCACGCGCGGGTCCTCTCCGACGTGCGCACCGCCGAGCAGGCCGTCACGCAGGCCAGCGCCGCCAACACCGCCTCCCGCGACCGCTACGCCGCCGCCTACCAGCGCGCCGAGGCCCTGCGCCGCGTCGCCGCCACGCGCGTCGAGGAGATCCTGAAGGCCCGCGACAAGGCCGAGCGCAAGGAACAGGACGAGCTGAGCGTCATCCGCTACTCCGCCTCCTGACAGGTTCGCCGCAGGGGTGGCGGCCCAGCCGCCCCTCCCCTTCGCTGCTCGCCAAACCCGGTCAGGCAGCCTGGTTCACGTTGGGCCGCGCGACGCGGTTGCGGCCGGCTTGCTTGGCCTGGGCCAGCGTCTTCTCGACGGCGGCCAGCAGGTCGGCCGGCGTCGCGTAGCTGAGCGCCTGATCCAGCGTGGCGAAGCCGACGGAGATGGTCATACGGATGGGGTCGCCGATGCCGATGTCGTGCTGGGCGTCCTCGATCTTCTTGCGCACCCGCTCGGCCACCACCGCCGCGCCCTCGGCGTGCGTGTCGACCAGCAGCAGCACGAACTCCTCGCCCCCGTAGCGCGCCGCCAGATCGCGCGCCCGCAGGCGCTCGCCCACCAGCTTGCCCACGGCGCGCAGCGCGCGGTCGCCCGCCTCGCGCCCGAACGTCTCGTTGATCATCTTCAGGTGGTCCGGATCGCACAGGATCACGCTCAGCGGCTGACCCGCGTTCGCCGCGAAGTCGAACTGATCGGCCAGGTACTCGTCGAACCGGGCGCGGCTGGCCAGGCCCGTCAGGGCGTCCGTCTTCGCCGCCTTCGCGTCGCCCACCGCCGCCATCGCCTCCAGCGACAGCACGTTGTCGCCGGCGCTCTCGGGCTGCGACAGCGCCGCCTCGACGCGATCGACGACGGCGTCCAGCTCCTCGATCGTCCCCACCTGCAGGCCGAACAGCGGCGCCACGTCCACCACCGTCTTGTTCACCCTGCGCATCAGGGGGACGACCCGCGACTCGTCGATGCCCAGGATCTGGTGGGCCTGCTCGCGAATGCGGCGGGCCACGCGGCGCGGATCGCGCACCACCCAGGCGTCCGCCAGCACCCCGGACAGGGCCACGATCTTGACCACGGTCGTGGTGGCGGGATCGGCGCCGCTCTGCCAGCGGGCGGGCTCGTGGCTGCCGCCCACGGCCGAACGCACGATCTCGGGCAGCCGCCACTGCGTCATCAGCCACCGGCCCACCTCGGCGTGATCGCAGCCGAAGACCTGCTTCTCCAGCGCCACCCGCTTCGCGTGATCGGGGCCGGCGTCGTTGGCGATGGGCCCGTACTGCTCGGGCGCCGCCTGCTCCAGCGCCAGCTGCCCCACGTCCTGCAGCAGCGCCGCCAGGAACGCGTCCGCGGGGTTGCGCGCCCCCTCGTTGTGCGACAGCTCCTGCGCCGCCGCGGCCGCGAAGATGGCGCGCCGCCAGTAGGCCCGGTGCTCGAACCCCACCCGCTCGTGCTCGCGCAGATCGTTGACCACCGCGAAGGACAGCGCGATGGTGCGCACGGCGTTCGCGCCCAGCAGCACCAGCGCGTGCGACACCGTCGCCACCTCCTTGCGCAGGCCGAAGAGCGGCGAGTTCACCAGCGACACGACCTTCGCCGACAGCGCCGGATCGCTGCCGATGGCCCGGGCCACGTCGGCGATGTCGAAGTTCTCGCGCTGGCAGAGCCGCAGCACGTGCACGGCCACCGCCGGCAAGCTGGGCAAGCTCTTGCAGGTCTCCAACTTCTGCCGGAGCCCGACTTGCATCTAGTCCTGTCCTTCTCCGAGCGCCGCGCGCAGCTTGCGCAGGCCGTCGGAATGCAGTTGGCAAACGCGCGGCTCGCTGACGTCCAGCATCTTGGCGATCTCGCGGTAGGTGAGGCCTTCCAGGTAATGCAGGCCCAGCACGGTCTGCAGGCGCTCGGGCAGGCCGCGGATGGCCTCCTCCAGCGCGCCCACCATCTGCGACCGCGACAGCCGATCTTCGATCCCCGACTCCTCGTCGGTGGTGGCCGACTGGGCCCAGCGATCGAGGGGGATGTGCGGCTCCATCAGCGCCTCGACGGCGCCCACCTCCTCCATGTCCAGCTTCAGCTCGGCCGCCACCTCCTCGGTGGAGGCCTCGCGGCCCAGCTGCCCGGACAGCTTCTTGCGCGCCTTCTGCACGTCGTCGGTGCGCGAGCGCAGGCGGCGCGGCAGGTGATCCATGCGCCGCAGCTCGTCCAGCATGGCGCCACGGATGCGGTGCTCGACGAACGTCTCGAACGTCACCCCGCGCGTGGGATCGAAGCGCCGCGACGCCTCCATCAGGCCCAGCGCCCCCGCGGACCACAGGTCGTCGAACGCGCTCTGCAGACCGGTGCGCATGACGATGCGCCGCACGATCCGGTCGATGACCGACGAATACTTCTGGATCAGCTCATCGCCCTCGTTGCCGCCCGACGCGGAGGAGTATGTCGCTAGCGCTCTGTGCATCGTGCTTGGTCCTGGGCCCTCGGCTCTCGCTGCTCAGATCCTGGCCGCCGGCGCGTCAGCCGCCTGGGCGTCGCGGAACAGGCGTTGCCACATCAACTTCAGTCCCCCGTCGACCGGCTGCGCCTCGGCCGACTTGTCCGCCGCCAGCCGGGTGGCGATGGCGGCGATGGCGCGGGCGGACGGCGAGGCGGGGAACATCTCGCACACCGGACGCTGGGCCATGATGGCCCGGTGCAGGTTCTCGTCGCGGGGCACGTAGCCCAGGTGCCGCACCCGCGCCTCCAGGAACTTGGCCGTCACGGCGGTCAGCTTCTGGAAGATCCCGCGCGCCGCCAGCTCGTCGACGATCGGATTGATGATGACGTTGAACGTGCGCACGCCCGCCTGCTGCGACAGCACCTTCACCGTCGCGTACGCGTCGACCAGCGAGGTGGGCTCGGGGCTGACCACCAGGATCGCCTCCTGCGCCGCCCCCACGAAGAACAGCACGTTCTCGCCGATGCCGGCGCCGCAGTCGATTAGGACCACGTCGAACATGTCCTCGATGGGCTCGAGAGTCTGCACGAAGGAGAACTTCTGCTCGTCGGTCAGGTGGGTCAGCGCCTGCACGCCCGAGCCGGCCGGCAGCAGCATCACGCCGGCCGGGCACTCGACCAGGACGTCCTCGATCGACAGCCCCTTGCCCAGCATGTCGCCCAGGTGATAGCGGGGCTTCACGCCCAGCACGATCTCGGTGTTGGCCAGGCCCAGATCGGCGTCGATGACCAGCACCCGCTTGCCCCCGCGCGCCAGGCTGGTGGCCAGGTTCGCCGTGATGTTGGTCTTTCCCACCCCGCCCTTGCCGCTGGTGACGGCGTAGACCTTGAGGGGGGCCTTGGCAATCTTTCCCGAGGCGGCCAGCTGCCGCAGGCTATCGGCCTGATCCACGGATCTGCTCCTTGTTGTTCGCCTTCGCGAGCCCGTTCGCGCCGATTCCCACCAGCCGCGCCAGCAGCTCGTCGTCGGTGACCGGGTGAATGTCCTCGGGGACCCGCTGCCCGTCGCACAGACAGGACACGGGCCGGGCCAGCTGCGCCGTGGCGGCCAGCGCGCCGGCGGGCGCCTCCGACTCGTCCAGCTTCGTGAAGATCAGGCGCTCGGGCGCGAAGGGCTTGTAGCGGCGGGCCACCGCCGCCAGCTCGCGTCCGCCCGTCGCCAGCGACATCACCAGGTGAAGCTGGACGTTGGGGGCGGTCCGGATCAGGTCCATCTGCGCCTCGATCGAGGCGTCGTCGGACCGGCCCGCCGTATCGATGACGACCAGGTCGCAGTCGCGCGTGCGCGCCACGGCGTCCGCCAACCCGGCGCGGTCACGCGCCACGTAGGTCGGCACACCCATGATCTTCCCGTAGCGGGAAAGCTGGTCGCTGGCACCCACACGGTACGTATCGACCGTAATCAAGCCGACCTTGAACTGCGTCTCCAGCAGGGCGCGGGCCGCTATCTTCGCGACCGCGGTGGTCTTTCCCACCCCGGTGGGGCCGACCAGGGCGATGGTGCGGCGGCTCTCGGCGGTCCAGGGCGCGGGCCCGGCCCCCAGCAGCTTGCCCAGGGCCGTCCCGGCGGACTGCAGGATCTCGGAGGCGCGCTCGGCGCCGGCGTCCTGCGCATCTTCCAGCAGCCGGCGGGCCTGCGACTCCTCCAGCCCCCAGTCCAGCAGGTGGCGGAAGGCGCGGCGGGCGTCGGCGGTCAGCTCGCCGTCCAGTCCCCGCTCGGCGCCCCGGCCGCCGTCCTCACGGCCGCGCTGATGCAGCGTGCGGCGGACGTCCTCCATCACGCGGCGCAGGGCGGCGACATCCGTCTCGACGGCCCGATCGGGCTTCGACGGCGCACGCGACGGCGACGGATCATCGGGGCTCCCGGAGGCGGCCGTCACCTCGATCTGGGGCTTCCCGAACAGCCCTCCCGAGACCTGCTTGGTCTCCAGGATGACGGCGTCGAGCCCGAAGGCCGCCTTCACGGCGCTGAGGGCGGACCGCGCGTCGCGGGCTCGGAAGGTTCTGATCAAGGGCGCTGTCGCGTTCATGGATGGTCACTCCTCGTGGTCAGGCGGCGCGCCCGAAGGGCGTGTTCTGCTGCAGGTCGATGGTCGCCACGGGCTCGACCTGCGTTCCCGGAACCAGCTCGCGCGCGGTGATGACCCACAGGTCGGGCACGAAGCGCGTGGCGAAATCGAAAAGGGGGCGCCGCAGATCGGGCGGCGCGATGACGACGGTGGGGTTGCCGTCGGCGGCGAAGCGGGCGGCCCGCTGCTCCAGCGCCGACACCAGCTTGCGGGCCGACTCGATCTCCGGGGCCAGCGTGGCCTCGCCGTCGGTCTGGCCCAGGCTGCGCCGCAGCAGATCCTCGGTGGCGCGGTCCAGCGTCACCGCCTTCACCACGCCCGAGGGGTCGGCCACCTTGGCGGTGATCTGGCGGAACAGCCGGCGCCGCACCTGCTCGATCAGGAACGAGGTGTCCTTGCTGCGCGCGGCGCCGTCGGCCACGGCCTCGAGGATGGTGCGCAGGTCGCGGATGGACAGCCCCTCGCGCAGCATGCCGCGCAGCACGCGCACCAGCTCGCCCAGGGTCACGGTCCCGGGAATCACGTCCTCCACCAGCTTGGGCGCTTCCTTGCCCAGCGCCGCCACCAGCTCCTGCACCTCCTGGCGGCCCAGCAGCTCGTGGACGTTGCGGCGGATGACCTCGCCCAGGTGGGTGGTCATGACGGACGCCGGGTCGACGACGGTCATGCCGGCGGACTCGGCGCGGGCGCGCTCGATGCCGGTGACCCACAGCGCCTCCAGGCCGAACGCCGGCTCCTTGCCCGCGATGGCGTCGGCGCCCGGCAGCACCGGCCGGCCCCCCGTCGGTTCCAGCACCATGAACCGATCGGCGTAGGCGACCCCGCGCGCGATCTCGACGCCGCGCAGGCGCACCCGGTACTCGTTGGCGTCCAGACGCAGGTTGTCGCGCAGGTGCACGGGCGGCAGCACCAACCCCAGATCGGACGCCACCTGGCGGCGCAGGTTGGTGACCCGGCCGGGCAGCTCGCCGCCCTTGGCCAGGTCGATCAGCCCCAGCAGGCCGTGGCCCACCTCCAGCTCGATGGCGTCGACTGAGATGAGATCCTGGATGCGCTCCGGCTTGTCGCCCTTCTGCTCGGCGGCCTCGGCGGCGGCCTTCGCGTCGGGCGTGGTCTTCGGCTTGCGGCGCGAGGTGACCAGCGCGGCCACGGCCAGCACGCCGAACGGGATGGTGGGCATGCCCGGCAGCAGCGCGAAGATGCCCAGCACGGCCGCGGCATACCCGAGGACGCGCGACTTGCCGAAGATCTGTCCGGCGATGGACTGGCCCAGGTTCGCGCCCACGCCGGCGCGCGTGACCACCACGCCGGCGGCGGTGGACACCAGCAGGGACGGTATCTGCGACACCAGGCCGTCGCCCACGGTCAGGATGCTGAACGACTCGGCCGCCTGCGACAGCGACATGTGGTCGCGGGCCAGGCCGGCGATCAGGCCGCCGATCAGGTTGATGGCGGTGATGATCAGGCCGGCGACGGCGTCACCGCGCACGAACTTGCTGGCGCCGTCCATGGCGCCGAAGAATTCGATCTCCTGCTCCAGGGCAGCGCGCCGGGCCCGCGCCCCGCGATCGTCGATGGCCCCCGCCGCCAGATCGGCGTCGATGGACATCTGCTTGCCGGGCAAGGCGTCCAGGGTGAAGCGGGCCGCCACCTCGGCGATGCGGTTCGAGCCCTTGGTGATGACGCTGAAGTTGACGACCAGCAGGATCAAGAAGACGACGCCACCGACGATCAGGCTGCCGCCCACCGCGAAGCGCCCGAACGTCTCGATGACGTGGCCGGCGGCGCCAGCGCCCTCGCCCCCCTTCATCAGGATCAGGCGGGTGCTGGCGACATTCAGGCCCAGCCGGAACAGCGTCGTGATCAGCAGCAGCGACGGGAAGACGGAGAAGTCGAGGGGCTTGGCCAGCGACAGCGCGACCAGCAGGATCAGCACGGAGACGCCGATGTTCAGCGCCAGCAGCATGTCCATCACCGGCGAAGGCAGCGGCAGGATCAGGATGGCCAGCACGCCGATGACGGCGGCGGCCAGCAGTCCCTGGGCGCTGCCCTTCTCGGCGGCGGGGGTGTTCGCGGCGGCGGACATCAGCGCACCGCCACCCTCTGGGCGCCGCCGCGGCCCGTGATGCGATAGACGTAGGCCAGGATGGCGGCCACGGCCTTGTACGTCTCAGCCGGGACCGACTTGCCCACCTTCACGCGGCGATAGAGCAGCCGGGCCAGCGGGATGTTCTCGACGATGGGAATGCCGTTCTCGCGGGCGAGGTCGCGCATGAACTCGGCCAGCTGCCCCTTGCCCTTCGCGGTCACCTGCGGGGCCGCCGTCTCGCCGGGCCGGTAGCGGATGGCGATGGCGATGTGGGTCGGGTTCACCACCAGCGCGTCGGCGCGGGGCACTTCCTTCTGCGCGCGTCCCTTGGCCAGCTCGCGGTGCTTGCGGCGGCGGCGGCCCTTCATCATGGGATCGCCGTCCTCTTCCCGGTACTCGCGCTTGGCCTCTTCCTTGGTCATCTTCATCTGTTTGGTGAACCGCCTTCGCTGTAGAGCAAGGTCCACGCCAGCCCAGAAGGCCATCACCGTCAGGACCTTGACCGAGCCGCGCGCCAGCGGCGCGAACAACGCCGTGAACTGGGTGTCGGCGTTCGTGAAAAGCAGCCGGGGCAGCGTCAGAAAGTCGGCGCGCAGCGAGGACCAGGCGGCCCAGCCCACTGTCAGCAACTTGACGAACGAGAAGGACAGGTCCGTGACCGTCCGCAGGCTGAACAGCTGCTTCATCTTCCCGCCCGAGAAGACCTTGGACACGTCGGGCATCGCCAGGTGCAACCACACCCGCCCACGTGTCTGCGCGATGTACGTGACGGCGCCGGCAGCGCCCGCCGCCGCCGCGATCGCCGCGACCAGGACGATGGGGCGCGCGATCAGCGGGATCAACGAGCGCGGGTTCGCCGCGCCGCTGATGCCCTCGGCCGAGGCCGCCACCAGGCGCACCAGCGCGCTTTGAAAATCGCCGCCGAACGCGGCCAGGGCGGCGGTGCCGGCCGCGAAGCCGGCCACGGCGTTGAAGTCGCGCCCGATGGGCAGCGACCCCTCGTCGTACGCCTTGTTCAGGCGTTTTTGACTGGGTGCTTCTGTCCTGTCTTCCGCGGACGTCTCGCCGTCTGCCATGTCACATCCCGCGCGCCAGGACTTGCTGGGATGTGCGGGCGGCCATCTCGGCCACCGTCGGTGCGATCATGTACAGGGCCCCGCCGCCCGCCAGGATGGTGACCGAGAAGCCGACGCTGCTGATGTTCAGCTGCGGCGCCGTTCGGCCCACCACGCCCAGGGCCACGTGGCCGAACGTCACGGCGGCCATCACGGGAAAGGACATCCGCACGGCCAGCGCCACCGCCGAGATGGCCTGGGCCACCACCGCCGCGCCCAGCCGCGGCACATCGATGGCGGACCCCGGCGGGATGGCCACCACCGAGCGGCACACCCAGGCCACCAGCTCGCGGTGCATCCCGGCGCCCAGCATGGCGCCGATCGTGATCATGGACAGCCACTCGCCCACGGCCGTCGTCTCGGCGCCGTGGATGGGATCGACGGTGGCCCCGAACGACAGTCCGACGCTGGTGGCGATGATCTGGCCGGCGGCCTGGGCGGCGTCGACCGCGAAGCGCGCCGTCATCCCGGTGGCCAGGCCGATGATCGTCTCGACGAACGCGCCCGAGACCAGCGGCCCGACCGCCCCGCCCGTCGCCAGCGGGGGAAAGCCCGCCCCCGCGTAGGCCGCGTAGGCGACCAGCAGCGACAGCCCCAGGCGCACCCGGGCCGGGACCATCTTCATCCCGTAAAGGGGGGCGGCGCTGCAAAAGGCCGCGGCCCTGAACAGGACCATCAGGAACCCGAACAGGGTTGGCGTCACAAATCCGGCAGGGAGACCCACGGCAGGGGGTACCTAGCGAGCGGCGTGCCGGAAGTTAGGTTGGCGGGTGGACTACCCCCAACGAGCCGGTGCGCGACGCCCCGCGGCAGAAAGTGTGATACTTTTCACATATCTGCCATCTCCAGGAGGTATTCAGCGACTCTAGGAGAGGGACCACCAGTGATGAAAGGTACGCCAGGCGAGGCAGCCAGCTGGCACGACTTGCAAAACCCGCGACATCCGCAGCACGCGGTGGTCCCCTCGGCCGCCGACCCCCGGCCGTCGGTCGCGCTGGGGAGGGATCCTGGCCGGCCCGCGCCCGACCTCGTCGAGGTGGTGGTCCGCACCGCCGCCCGCCGCTCGCTTCATGTCGCGGTCGAGGGCCCTGATGCCCGGCTGACCTACGCCGAGGTCGATCGGCTGTCCAATCAGCTGGCTCACCGGCTGATCGCCCTGGGCGTGGGCCCGGAGAAGTGCGTGGGCATCTCGATGCCCCGTGGGGCAGCCGAGGTGATCGCGATGCTCGCGGTCAGCAAGGCGGGCGGCGCCTACGTCCCCCTCGATCCCTCGCACCCGATCGATCGCCTGCGCCTGATCCTCGAGGACGCCGCGCCGGCCGCGATGATCGTGCATCCCACCTCCCCCGTCGCCGCCGAGACGACGGCGCGCAACGTGATCGTGCTCGACGATCTGATGGCAGCGACCGCGGGTCTGGACGCCTCCCTGCCCCGGGTGCCGCGCGAACCTTCGCAGCTGGCGTACGTGCTGTTCACCTCGGGCTCCACCGGCCGCCCCAAGGGGGTCGAGATCACCCGGGGCGCCTTCGCCAACTTCCTGCGCTCGATGGCGCGCGAACCGGGACTGAGCGAGCGCGACCGCCTGCTGGCGGTCTCGACGACCTCCTTCGACATCGCGGGACTGGAGCTGTTCTTGCCCCTCTACGTGGGGGGCACGGTGGTCGTCATCGACCGCGCGACGGTCGTGGATCCGCGCCGGCTGCGCGCCCGCCTGGAGTCGGATGCGATCACGACGATGCAGGCGACACCTGCCAGCTGGCGGCTGCTGCTGGAGGCGGGCTGGATCGGCCAGGCCGGCCTGCGGATGCTGTGCGGGGGTGAGGCGATGAACCCGACGCTCGCCGAGCGCCTGCTCGCCGGCGGTGGAGAGCTGTGGAACATGTACGGGCCGACCGAGACGACGGTGTGGTCCACCCTGCATCGCATCCGGGGCGGCGAGGACCGGATCAGCATCGGCAAGCCCATCGATGGCACGCAGGTCTACATCCTGGACGGTGACCGCAAACAGGTCCGCAGCGGAGAGGTCGGCGAGATCTACATCGGCGGCGACGGCCTGGCGCGCGGCTACCGCGGTCGTCCGGACCTGACGTCCGAGCGGTTCGTACAGAATCCAGCGGGGCCGCCGGGGGATCTCATCTACCGCACCGGCGACCTGGGGCGGATGGCGGCCGACGGGACCTTCGAGTGCCTGGGCCGCATCGATCACCAGATCAAGATCAGGGGCTTCCGCATCGAGCTCGGTGAGATCGAGGCCGTCCTGCGCGACGTGCCCGGGGTGCGCGAGGTCCTGGTGGTGGCCGAGAACATCGAGGGCGATCCCCGGCTGTGTGCCTACTGGACCGGGCCGGCGGCCGGCCCCGCGCTGCTGGACGCGGCCCGGCGCTCGCTGCCGTCGTACATGGTCCCTTCCGGCTACGTGGCGCTGGCCGCCTTCCCCCTCAATCCGAACGGCAAGATCGATCGGGCCAGGCTGCCGCGTTCGGCGGAGGTCGCGGATCAGGAGATGCAGACGCTGAAGCTTCCGCGGAACGACACCGAGACGCGGCTGGCCGCGATCTGGTCCGCGGTGCTGGGGCGGGAGCGAATCGGCGTCGACCAGGACTTCTTCGCGATCGGCGGGACGTCGGTGCTGGCCATCGAGACCTGCCGGCGGATCGAGCAAGAGACCGCCATCGAGGTGCCGCTGGCGACGTTCTTCGAATCTCCGACGATCGAAGGTGTCGCGTCCTGCCTGGGCCGGGCCCGCGGTGAGGTGTCACCCACCCGGCCCATCGTGGTCGACCTTCGTCGCACCACCAGCGAGCGCGAGCCGCTGTTCTGCCTGCTGGGGGTTCACCTGTACCAGAAGCTGGCGTTCGCGCTGCCGAACGATCGCTCGGTCGTGGGGATGCACCTGCCCTTTCGCTACGTGCCGGGCACCGGGCAACGGCCCTCCGTCTCGCGGATGGCGCGCGGTTACATCGAGCTGATCCGGGCGCGCCAGCCGCACGGCCCCTACTACCTGGCCGGTCTGTGCTTCGGCGGCATCGTGGCCTTCGAGGTGGCCCGGCAGCTCGAGGCCGAGGGAGAGAAGGTGGCGCTGGTGGCGGTGTTCGACGGCATGCTGCCGAACGGCGCGCGCACGGCGCACATGCGCCGATTGCTGGCGTACACGCGCCTGGGGCTGACGGAGCCCGGACGCGTCCCCGCCGCGATCCGGCGCAAGCTGGCCCCGGTGATGAATCGACTGCCGCGCGCGCCGGCCCCCACCGCCGCCCGCGTGCTGGACGTCGAGATCGACGGTCCGGAAGCAGACGCCGAGGTGAACCGTTTCGCCGCGACCGTCACCGGGATAACCGGGCGCCTGCTGGTCATCCGGGCGCTGGAGAACGACTACCCGCCCTGGGTCAAGGTCGAGCCGCACCTCGGCTGGGAGGGACTGTCCGATGACCTGCGGACATACGACCTGCCCGCCACGCATCTGGGCTTGCTGCGCGACCCGCACGTCGACGTGCTGGCGCGAGTCATCTCCGACGCCATGACGGATGACGCGCGCCCGTCGGACCGCGAAGCGCTCGGCGGCGGCGCGCGCTGAGCGGAACTTCGGGCGGGTCGTTTACGGGCGCGCCGACCGGTCCGCCTACTTGCCGGTCATCCGCTCGAGGCTGTGGCTGAAGAACGTGCTGTAGCGCTCGAGCACCCATCCACCCAGCAGCCAGACCGCCAGGATGGCGCCGGCAAACCGGGGCAGGAAGCCGACGGCGGGATCATTGATCTGCGTGGCCGCCTGGAAGACGCCCACGCACAGACCGATGACCAGCAGCGCGCCGATGATGGGCCCTGCCGTCGTGGACAGCAGCATGAAGCCCTCGCGGGTCAGGGTGGCCGGCAGCTCGCCCATCAGAAGCTCCTCACCAGCGAGGACACCACCAGGTGCCAACCGCCGGCCAGCAAGAACACCCCGATCTTCAGCGGCAGCGACAGCATCTGCGGCGGCACCATCATCATGCCCAGCGACATCAGCACCGAGGCGACCAGGATGTCGATCAACAACATGGGAATGAAGATGTAGAGCCCCATCCGGAAGGCGGTGCCCAGCTCGCTGACCATGAACGCCGGCACCACCACCGTCATGGGCAGCGCCTCGCCGCGCGCCGGGCGGGCCTGGCCGGAGATCTCGAAGAACAGCCGCACGTCCTCCTCGCGCGTCTGCTTCAACATCCAGTCGCGCAGGGGTCCTTCCCCGCGCTCCAGCGCCTCGCCGGCGCTGATCTTGTCATCCATGTACGGGCCCAGGGCGTCGTGGTGAACGCGAGTCGCCACCGGCGACATGATGAACATGGTCAGGAACAGCGACAGCCCCATCAGCACCGGGTTCGGCGGAAGCTGGGGCGTGCCCAGCGCCTGGCGCAGGAACGACAGCACGATGATGATGCGGGTGAAGCAGGTCACCGACATCATCAGCGCCGACGCGAACGACAGCGCGGTGATCAGCAGGAAGATCTTCACCGCGCTGGAGCCGCCCTGCGCGCCGGACGCCAGCTGGCCGCCCAGATCGGCGCCGGCCTGAACGACGCCCCCCAGGCCCGAGCTACCGGCGTGGGGGGCGGCCGCGACGGCCAGGGACAACAGGCTCAACGGACCCTCGCGGACATGCCGGCGGCCAGCTTGCGGCGCAGCTCCTGATCCTCGACGCTGTCCTCCAGCAGATCGTCGAACGTCGCTGCGTTGCCGGCCGCCTTCGGCTCGATGCGCGCGGCAGCGGTGGCCGCGGCCTTGCGGCCGAACAGTGACGCCAGCCCGCCTTCGATCGAACGGAACGAGCCGCGCGCCTGCGTCGGCGCGATGCCGTCGGGCTCGGGCACGTCGGCCAGCGCGTCGACCAGCGACTGGTCCAGCTCGTTCGGGGCCTGATCCTCGTCGATCTCGATCGACGCCGTCGCCTTGGCGGCGGGCGTGGCGGCCTCGACAGGCGCGCTCGCCGGCACGATCAGCTTCGCGGCGGCGCCATGGCCGTCACCGGACTGCAGCAGCGTGATACCGGCTTCGCTGGCGCCCAGGACCAGCGTCTCGTCACCGACGCGGGCGATCACCAGCGAGCGCTTCTGGCCCAGGCTGGCGGTCTCGAGAATCTGGATGCGGCGGGTGCTGCCCAGGACGCGCTTCTTGCGCGCGAAGACGTACGCGGCGATCGCCAGCGCGGCCAGGAACAGCGCCGGCATGCCCACGGCGCGGAGGCCCGAGGGCGCCACCGAGGCGGTCTTCGCGCCTTCCGTCTGGGACGGCGGCGCCTCGAACGACGGCGGCACCGGCTTCCCCTCGCTGGCTTCCGTCCTCGCGGCGGGGGCGGTCGCGGCCTGCCCCTTGACCGACTGGCCAGCCGGAGCGTCCTTCGTCAGCTCCTTCGTCGGGGCCGGGGCGGCCCCCTTCGGGTCGGCCGCCTTCTCGCCTGCCTCGTCCTCGTCCGCGGGGGGCAGCGCGACCAGGTTCTTCAGCGCCGCCGCTTCGGCCGCCGCGGTCGTCGTGGTCGCGGGCGCCTTGGGAGCGGGTGGCGCTGCCTGAAGGTCCGGGCTCGTCGCCTTCGGCGCCAGCGCCGGCGCCTCGGTGGTGGCGGCGGCGGCCGTCTTCTCGACCGCCGGCGGTTTCTCGGTCGTCGCCTTTTCCTTTGCCGCCGCTCGCGCCGCCGGGCGGACCGCAACAGCGGCCACCGCCCCCTCGCATCCCACCAGGGCGGTCAGCCCCGTGGCGGTTCCCTGCAGCTCGACCGGGCCGGCGCAGCCATTCCCCAGCAGCGGAACGTCCAGCTCGGTCTCGGTGTGGTGGCGGTGGGCCCGAATCTCGCCCACGCCGTCGTCCAGCTTCCAGGCCCGATTGTCCGCCTTCACGCGGGCGCCGCCCAGAAACAGATACAGGCTGCCCTGATCGATGCGGGTGCGAGCGGCCTCGGGATCGATGCCTCCGTCGGCCCGCACCTCGACGCGCAGATGACCGGCCTCGCGCGTCGCCTTCACCTCGGACAAAATCACCGGCGACGCGACCACACTGGCAGACAGCAACAGCAGGCTCGGGATCATGACGCTTACCTTTCTCCTCTTCCGCTCGTGTCAACGGATTGACTCAATCCGTGTCTCGGCGAGGGAAACAGCACCTTCCGTGCCAGGCCGCGCCACGTCCCCGACAGCCAAAGCTCACGCGTGAGCGCGGCCGCCGTCCCGACCGGCTCCGCTCCGCCGCCGGCAAAGCGCAGCCGTCCCCGGGCCCTCGCGCCTTTCGTCCATGAGACGGCGGCGAGGGACGAGGACGGTCGGTGCGGGCCGACGGGAGGGCGCGCTACCTCAGCCGGGCCACGCGCTCGGACTGACTGACGATGTCGGTGATGCGCACACCGAACTTGTCGTTCACCACCACCGCCTCACCGCGCGCCACCAGACGGTCGTTGACCAGGATGTCGAGGGCCTCGCCCGCGACCTTGTCCAGCTCGATGACCGAACCGGGCCCCAGCCCCAGCAGGTCCTGGATCGTCATGCGCGCTCGCCCCAGCTCGACCGAGAGCTCGAGGGGAACGTCCAGCAGCAGGTCCATGCGGCGTTCTCCGGAAGGGGGGGATTCGGCGTCGGTCGACATGCGGGGTGCTCCTTTTCGAAATCAGCGGGAAGCGTTGGGGACGGAAAACGACTTGGCGCCCGCGCTCTTGGCGGGACCGGGCGCGGACAGACCCTTGTCCAGGGCGACGGCCAGGCTGCCGCCGGCGACGCGGGGCGACCCGCTCAGCTTGCGGCGGCCCTGCACGTAGACCGGCAGGGGCGAGGCCTCGCTGGACTCGAGGACCAGCAGGTCGCCGACCTTCAGATCCAGCAGGCGCGAGAAGCTGAGGCTGGTGCGTCCCATCTCGACGCGCAGCTCGACCGGAACGTTCTCGAGATCCTTGGCCAGCGCCGCCGAGAAGCGGGCGTCGACGCTGCTGCCCGGTCGGGGCGGCGAGGTGAGCAGCTTCTTCACCGGCTCGACGGTCGCGTAAGGGATGGCGATCTGCAGGCGGCCGTTCACCGCCCCGCTGACCTCGTAGCTGCAAAGGATGGCCAGATCCGAAGGGGGCGCCACCATCGCCATGCGGGGATCGGAGACGAAGCGCAGGACCTCGGGGCGAAACGGCAAGATCTCGACCCAGGCATCGCCCATGGCCGAGGTGAAGATGCCCAGCAGGTGCTTCAGCACGCCGCGCTCGACGCTGGTCAGCTCGGACGGCTGCTCGGCCGCCGGGGCCTCGCCGCGCGCGTCCGAACGAATCTTGCGATCGCCCAGCGCGCCGGACAGCAGCGCGCGGCCCAGCGCGCCGTCCAACAGCAGCACGCCCAGGCCGTGTCCCGCCCCCAGCGACACCACCCACACAGTGGTCGGGGGTGAGAACATGGCGCCCACGTCGACGAACTTCATCAGGGTCGATGGCGCCGGCGCGACGCGCACGTCGATGCGGGTGCGCCCGGACAGGTTCGAGCCGAAGATCGAGGCCACGCGCTCGTTGATCGAGTCCAGCGTCGGCATCTGACCGCGAATGATGCGGTCCTGGCTGGTCAGGTCATAGGGGACGACCGGCGCGTCGGGATCCTTGCCTGTCTCCCCCGCGACGCGGCCATCCTGGATGGCCGCCATCAACGCATCGACTTCACTTTGATCGAGGGGCGAAGACATCGGGGCGGCTCCCTTACTGAATGATGAATTCGGTGGTGAACAGGCCGCGGACGCGGTGGCCGGGCACGATCTCGTCGATCTTCTTCGTCAGGGCGTCCTTCATCTGCTGCAGGCCCTCGCTACCGCGCAGCTCGTCCTCGGTGCGGTCGGACAGGTAGCCGATGACGGCGTCGCGGATGCGGGGCATGCGCGACTCGAACGCCTTCTTGTCGCCCTCGGAGCCGATCTCCATCTCGACGGTCAGGTGGGCGTAGCGATCACCATCGGCCGAGCGGACCTGCACGATGAAGCCGTCCAGGCGCATCGTGGGGCCCGGGCCATCCGGATCGTGCTCGCCCTCCCCTTTCTCACCGTGCTCGGACTTCTCGCCGTGCTCCGACTTCTCGCCGTGCTCCGACTTCTCGGCGGCCTTCTCCCCGTGCTCGGACTTGCCGGCGGCCTGGGCCGAGGGGCGCTTCATGACGAACACCAGCACCCCCGTCAAGAGAAGCGTGTTCACCACCAAGATGATGGGAAGAACCTTGCTGCCACTCTTCGCCGGTACCGCGTCCCCGGGGATCTCTGCTGCCGCTTCACTCATCGATTGCCTCCGGGGTGACTCACGAAGCAAGGGCCGTACCGCTCGAAGGTCACTCTTCGCCCGCTTGAAACCGGGCGCATTCTGACGCCTGGGCGTCAGCTGCATGACGCCCGCCACGTCCGCGTCATTCGATTGACGGGCCAGCGCCACGCCCGGAAATTTCTCGGCGATCTTCTCAGGTTCGCCGCGCCTTCCACCGAAGAGCCAGCTGACATGCCTCTCGACGAGCCGCAGCGGCCGAGCCCCGTCACGAACACGACGCGCACCGAGCCGCCGCCCCAGGAGCCGCGCTCGACCGGCACCTACCCACCGGCGGCGCCGCACGCCAGCGGCTCCTACGCGCCGGCGGCGCCGCGCCTGAGCGGCGTCTACGGCCGGGTCACGATGGCCGTTTCGATCGGGCAGACCATCGCCGTTCGCATCGATCACCTCGCCGAGGAGATCATCAGCGACCCGAAGGCGCTGCGCCGCACCCTGCCCGACGTGGCCGCCGAGGTGATCGAGCTGTGCGGTCGCTCGAACGCCAGCGCCGACACGATGGAGCGCACGCTCACCCGCGATCCTTTCATCAGCGCGCAGGTCGTCTCCGTCGCGAACTCGGCGATGTTCGCGCCGCGCATGCCCATCCTCAGCGTGCGCGACGCCGTGGTGCGCATCGGCCTCGACGCCGTTCGCGACGTGGTGATGATGGTGGTGGCGAACTCGACGATGTTCCGCGTGCCGGGTCTGGCCCCCGAGGTCGAGGCCATGCGCAAGCGCATGCTGGCGTCGGCGTCGGTGGCGCGCCTGCTGGCGCGCGCGCTGGGCGCCGAGTCCGAGTACGGCTTCCTGGCAGGCCTGCTGCACGACATCGGCACGCTGGTGCTGCTGGAGCGCGCGGTCCACGAGGGGATCGTGACGCCCGCGATCTGGGCGGCCCCCGAGGGCGACCTGGTGCGCGAGCGCATTCACGCGCACCACACCGCCGCGGGCGGCGCCATCTGCCGCTCGTGGAAGCTTCCTTCGGGCGTCGTCGACGCGGCGCTGTTCCATCACGACTATCGCAGCGGCGGCAAGACCCATCTGGCCGCCCACCTGGTGGCGGCGGCCGACGTCGCCGCCCAGTACATCCTGCCCGACGCGCCGCCGCCCGGGATCCTGCTCAGCGAACAGCCGGTCCTCATCGAGCTGGGCCTCGCGCCGGGCGTGATCGAGAACCTGGTCGAGCGCGCCCGACCCGCCGCGCTGGCCCTGATCAGCGCCCGCTGAGGCGCCCGCGCCGCGCCCGCTGGCGCAGGCCCGCCTACCTGCAACGCCAGGCACGTACACGTTCGCGCGCCATCGCGAGATTTGCGGTGGGTGCGCGCGAACTTTTTTGATGGATTCGCGTGCGCCATCCCACAATCAGGCAGCCGAACGCCCGTGACCCCGGCGCCGGCTCCCCTTCCCCCGCCGGTCTTCCCCCCGCCCGTCTTCCCCCGCCCGTCTTCCCCCGAATCCTTCTCGCCCCGATCCGTTTCCCCCGAACCGTTTCGTCGGTCGTTTCGCGCACGCGAGGCAGGACCAGAAAGGCCAGAGCCATGATGAGGCGTTTCGTCGCGATAGTTCTCCTCGGACTGGGAACGGCCGGCCTCGCAGCCTGCACCGGCTCTCCGGGGACCGAGACTGGTTCGGGCGGCCATGGTCAGGGCAGCGGCTCGGGCGGCGCTGGCCAGGGGACGGGCGGAAGCCAGGGCCAGGGCTCGGGCGGCCACAGCCAGGGGAGCGGTTCGGGCGGCAGCCACGGTTCGGGCGGCGGCGCGCCCAGCGGCTCGGGCGGCGCGTCGATGATCGACGGGGGGCCCATCACCCAGCCTCCGCAGCCGTTCCAGGCGGCCTCGGCCCAGACCGCCGTACGCAAGGTGAAGAACCTGCTGACCGGCATGGCGCCGACCGACGACGACGTCGCGCTGGTGACCGCGATGGGCGCGGCCGGGCTGCAGCAGCTGATCGACACCTGGATGAACGACCCCGCCTTCCAGCCGCGCTTCCAGGACAAGATGGTCTTCTTCTTCCGCAACAGCTTCCAGCAGACGTCGTTCAGCCCGCTGGACGACTTCAAGCCGCAGCTGCTGCAGAACGGCGGCTTCGACTTCGGCCCCATCGGAGCCTCGGCCGTGGGTGACGACGCCTTCGCGCGGCTGGTGCAGAACCTTCAGGACAGCTTCGCGCTGACGGCCTGGCAGATCCTCGCCAGCGGCCAGCCCTTCACGAACGTGTTGACCACCAACAAGTTCATGATGACGACGGCCCTGAAGAGCCTGTACCTGCAGATCGAGATGCCGAACGATCAACCCTACGCCTTCACGTTCGGCAGCAACACCACCAAGCTGGCCTGGCGCGTGGACTACAGCGGCGCGGCGCCCATCCCCATCGAGGACGTCATCAACCCGCAGAGCCCCAACTACCTGACGTTCGACGACATGCCGCCCGCGAACGGCGGCACGGGCCTGCCCACGGGCGGCGGCGGCGGCTTCAATACCTGCCACGGCGGCACGAACGGCGCCGGCCAGGCCGTGCCCTACGCGATGAACAGCGGCTACGCGATGCTGTTCCAGCGCCTGCTGGGCATGACGCCGCGCTATCCCTTCGAGGCGGTGCAGCAGACCACCTGCTTCGAGCACCCGTCGAAGCCCTACTTCACGACGTCGGACGTGTCCGACTGGACGCTGGTCACCGTCCGCCCCATGCAGAGCGGAGAGAGCTACATCCAGCCGTTCGATCTGCCCACCCTGCGCAAGACGACCGAGCTGCCCCTGAAGCTGCCCCGGTACGGTTACTACACGACGCCGGCTTTTCTCGCCTTGTGGAACACCAACGACAGCAACCAGCACCGCGTGACGGCGAACCAGACCCTGCTGGTGGCGTTCGGGCAGTCGTTCAGCGCCGCCAACGCGATCGTGCCCCTCACGGCGGCCGGTCTCGATTCGGCGCACTCGGTGGCGGGCTCGGAGTGCGTGGGCTGCCACAAGAGCCTGGACCCGCTGCGCCAGTTCTGGGCCAGCCAGTTCGACTTCAACGACCGCAACGACTTCCCGTCCAAGGCCAGCTTCACTGGCGCGGCGGCCAACCCGCGCCCGGCCAGCACGGGCGGTCTGCTGGCCTTCGGCAGCGTCAACGCCACGGGCAGCAGCATGGCGGATCTGGGCGGCCTGCTGCAGCAGAACGTCGACAGCACCGACTCGAACCAGCCCATCAATCGCTTCGCCCTGTCGATGACCCAGAAGCTGTGCTACTTCGCGAACGCCACCGCGTGCCTGGAGTCCGACGCCGAGTTCCGGCGCGTCGCCCACGACTTCGAGGCCAGCAACTACAACTTCCCCTCGCTGGTGAAGGAGCTGTTCTCGTCGCCGCTGGTCACGGGCGCCTCCCAGACCGACACCTTCACCGACGGCGGCGTGCTGGTCAGCATCGCGCGCAAGGACCAGCTGTGCGCCTCGCTGCGGAACCGGCTGGGCGCTGACGTCTGCGCGCTGTCCGCCGCCCTGCCCACCTCGGCCCAGAACACCACCATCAAGATCGCGACCGCCATCCCCGCCGACGCCTTCTCGCGCGGGTCGGAAATCCCGATCGCCGCCTCCGATCCCACGCTGTTCTTCCGGGCCGCCACCGAGATGCTGTGCGAGAACGTGGCCACGCAGGTGGTCGACGCGACCAGCGGGACCAGCGTCTTCGCCAGCAGCGACGCGCAGGGTGCCATGGCCAAGATGGTGACCGACATCATGGGCTACCCGCCGTCGGCCAACCACTACAGCGACGCGCTGGCGATCTTGAAGGAGCACTACAGCGCCGTCATGGGCGCGAAGAACTCGGCCACCAACGCGCTGCGATCGACATTCGTTCTGGCGTGCGAGTCGCCGACGTCGCTCTCGTTCGGACTCTGAGGAAGGGGCAGATGACCATGTTGAAACGACGTGATGCGCTCCTCGGTGGCCTGTTCGGCTCCGGCTACCTGGGCCTGCGGGCCCTGGCCACCGGCCTGCCCGCCTGGTTCCTGATGAACCCGCGCCGGGCGAACGCCCAGACCCTGCAGTGCATGATCGACGCGAAGGACAAGATGCAGTTCCTGGTGGTCAGCACGTCGTTCAACGGCGATCCAGTGAACTGCAACTGTCCGGGCACCTACGAGAACACGGACGCCATCCACCCCCAGCAGACCGAGGTCGAGCAGACGACCGTCATGCTGGGCAGCAAGAGCTACGGCGCCGCCCTGCCCTGGGCCGATCCCGGCGTGACCAGCAAGGACGGGTCTGCCAAGGGGCAGCTGAAGGCGGCCACCCTGGCGCGCACGTCGTTCTTCCACCACATGACGCTGTCGACGACGCACGGCGATCAGCCCAAGGTGATGAAGCTGCAGGGCGCGACCACGGGCGGCGAGATGGTGATCTCGGCCTACGCCAAGCACCTGGCCCCCTGCCTGGGCACCATCCAGGCCGAGCCGGTGGCGCTGGGCGCCCACGGCAACGCCGCCGAGTTGGTCAGCTACGGCGGGCGCACGCTGCCGTCCATCTCGCCCACCCAGCTGAAGACGCTGCTGACCGGCTCGAAGAACGACGCGCTGGTGAAGCTGCGCGCGATGCGCGACATGGAACTGGACAAGCTGAACGCGCTGGCGAAGCAGGACGCCACGTCGGTGCAGGCGCAGTTCCTGGACGCGCTGGCGAACAGCCAGACCCAGGTGCGGGCGCTGGCCGACGCGCTGGCCACCACGCTGAACGCCATCACGGCGGACGACGTGAAAGGGCAGGCGCTGGCGGCGGCGGCCCTGTTCTCGGCCAAGGTGACGCCGGTGGCGACGATCCACATCGGGTTCGGCGGCGACAACCACAGCGACCAGAACCTGCAAGCCGAGGCCGATCAGCACGTGAGCGGCATCGCCGCCATCCAGACGGTCATGGACGCGATGACGTCGCTGAGCATCGGCGACAGCGTCACGTTCGCCACCATGAACGTGTTCGGGCGCAACCTGAACGGGATCTCGAAGGTCACCTCGCGCGCGGGGCGCGACCACTACGGCAACCACAACGTCGGCGTGCTGATCGGCAAGAACATCGCGCCCTCGGTGATCGGCGGGATCAGCGCCACCTCGTCCGGCTACGTCGCCTCGGACATCAAGTCGACGGACGGGACGGCCACGTCCGGCGGCGACATCCCGGCATCCCAGACGATGGTCTCGATGGCCCGCACGCTGGGCGTGGCGCTGGGCATCCCCTCGGGCGTGCTGGACGCGGACTTCACCAGCTCGGCGGGGGGCAAGGTTGTGCCCGCGGCGCTAAACGGCGTCAGCTGAGCGGGGCGCGCGCCGGTCTGCGCCCGGCCTGACGTCGGCGTACGGCCTGTCGCCACTGGGCGGCCGGGCAACCCAGGGCCCGGGGGCCGGGTCTCGACTTCGCGTCTGTGCGAAGCTGGGCGGATAGCGTGCGTGCCGTGCTCATCGGACTGGTGCTGGCCGGAATCGTCGGGGGTGTCGCACGCGCGCAGGACCTGGGCCAGGGGATGACGCCGCCGCCCCAGTCCCCTTCCCCGGCGTCGGTCCTGACGAAGCCGCCCACCGTGGTGAAGGCGGTCGAACCGGTGTATCCCCCCGAGGCGCTGGCCGCCCGCGCCTCGGCGGACGTGACGATGGCGGTGGACCTCGACCCGGCCGGCCGGGTCACGGCGGCGGTCGTGCCGCGGCCGGTGGGTCGCGGGTTCGACGAGGCGGCGAAGGCCGCGATGCTGCAGTACCAGTTCACGCCGGCGGAGATCGACGGAAAGCCGGCGCCGATCCGCATCGAGTACACGCTGCACTTCCTGCCCGCGGTCGTGGCGCCTCCCGCGCCCCCTTCTGCCGAAGGCGCGGGGGAAGCCGCCGGGCCGCCGGCCCCGCCACCACCGCCGAGCGTGCTCGTGGCGACCGGCCGGATCCGGGAGAAGGGCACGCGCGAGCCGCTGGCCGGTGTCGAGCTGTCGATCATCCCGCGCGACGCCGCGGGGATCGAGCAGCCGCCCTTGGCGGGAGGGGCCACCGATCGCGACGGCCGCTTCGCCGTCAAGGGGCAGCCCGGTGTCGCCTTCCGCGTCGTCGCCACCGAGCCACGCCACCAGGCCTGCGTGCGCGACGTCAGCGCCGCCGACGCGCGGCCCGACCGGCCGGCCCAGCTGGAATGCCTGGTCGCCCGCCAGCTGGGAACCAGCTACGAGACGACGGTGAAGACGACGCCGTCGAATCAGGCCGTCACCCGCTACACGCTGGCGCAGCCCGAGCTGACCACGGTGCCGGGCACGTTTGGCGATCCGCTGCGCGTGGTGCAGAGCCTGCCCGGCGTGGCGCGCACGCCGTACGGCCTGGGGCTGCTGGTGATCCGCGGCGCCTCGCCCCTGGACTCGGGCGTGTTCGTCGAGGGCCACCCGGTGCCGCTGCTGTATCACTTCCTGGCCGGGCCCTCGGTGCTGGCGCCCCAGCTGATCGATCACATCGACTTCTACCCCGGCAACTTCGGCGTGAAGTACGGGCGGGCCACCGCCGGGATCGTCGACGTGGGGGTGAAGACCGACGCCACGCCGCGCGTGCACGGTCAGGCCGACCTGAACCTGCTCGACTCGTCGGCGTACGTCGAGGCGCCGCTGGGCGCCGGGTGGAGCGGCTCGCTGTCAGCGCGGCGGTCGTACATCGACGCCATCCTCGCGGCGGCCACGCCCAGCAACGCCACGGCGTCGGTCTCGCCGGTGTTCTGGGACTACCAGGCGGCCGTGCACCGTGACCTGGGCGCGGGGAAGCTGGCCCTGTTCGCGTTCGGCAGCAACGACACGCTGCACGTGATCTCGAACGACGCGACCGACGGGGACCTGAACCTGAATTCGCAGACCGGCTTCCACAAGGTGATCGGCGTCTGGACGGCGGCAGCGCAGGGCTGGGCGAACCGACTCTCCCCCGCCTACGGGCACGAGCGCGAGCGCCTGACCGCGGGCGGGATCGACATCGACCAGTCCGCCAACACCTTCGCGTTGCGCGACGAGCTGTCGCGCGCGTGGGGGCCGCGCTTCACCTGGCGCCTGGGCTTCGACGGCGAGCTGCGCCAGGACACGCTGTTCTTCCACCTTCCCGTCCCGCCCGACACGCGCCTCTACGGCGACACGATCCCGATGTACCAGCGGCGCGACATCCCGCTCGACACGCTGGGGGCGGCGCTGTACACGGACGCCGTCTGGGAGCCGGGCGGCGGCGTCACCCTGATCCCGGGCCTGCGCGGCGACTACGCGCGCGCCTCGGGACAGGACCGGTTCACGTTCGACCCGCGGCTGACCGCCCGCTGGAAGATGACCCCCGGCCACACCTGGAAAGCCGGCGTGGGCGTCTTCCACCAGATGCAGCTGCCGCAGCTGCTGAACGCCGAGTTTGGGAACCCCACCTTGCCCCCCGTCACCGCGGATCAATATTCCCTGGGCTTCGTGCACCAGATCACGCCCAAGCTCTCGCTCGACACCACCTTCTATTACGTCAGCCGGCACGATCAGGCGGTCCCCGTGGCCGGCCCTGCCCGGTTCGACGCCAGCGGCAAGGGGCGCTCGTACGGCATGGAGCTGATCCTCAAGCACGAGTTCACCGAGCGGTTCTACGGCTGGCTGGCCTACACGCTGTCGCGTTCGGAGCAGACGGCGTACGCCGTCGACGCCGCGACCCAGGGCAACGCCGGGCTGGGCACGCTGCAAGGTCCCGCCACGGCGACGCACTGGTACCCCACCGACTACGACCAGACGCACAACCTGATCGCCGTCGGCAGCTACGCCTGGCGGGCCTGGCGCTTCGGCTCGCGCTTTCGTCTGGTGACCGGAGCGCCCGACACCGCCCTGACCGAAGGCGCCTTCGACGCGGACAGCGGCCAGTACGCCTGCCAGGCCGGCCCCACGAACGGCGTCCGCAAGCCGACGTTCGCGCAGCTGGACGTCCGCGTGGAGCGGCTGTGGACGTTCAGCACCTGGCAATTCGGCACCTACCTGGACGTCCAGAACGTCACCAACGCCCAGAACCCGGAGGGGACGCTCCGCGACTACCGCTGCCGCGGCTCGGCGCCCCTGCGCGGGCTGCCGCTGCTTCCCATCGCCGGCGTGCGGGGGATTTTCTGATGCGCGCGCGCGCCGAGGCGGCGTGGCTGGCGGCGCTGGCGCTCGCCGGCTGCGGCAACCTGGACGACGTCACCACCGTCAAGGATCTGCGGGTGCTGGCGGTGCAGGCCCAGCCGGCCGGCTTCCTGGTCCCCCTCGACGCGCCCGGCAGCGTCGCGGCCCAGGACCTGCGGGCCACGCTGACCGCGCTGGTCGTCGATCCGCAGGGACAGGGGCGGACCCTGACCTTCACCGGCCAGGCCTGCCCCGACTACCTGAACACGGTGCAGCCGCTAGAGGGCGAATCGAGCCGCGTGTGCCCCGACGCCGCGGCCACGGCGGCGCTGCCTCCGCCGCTCGACACCGCGCTCGCCGCCACGCCGCTGGCCACCGCTGACCAGCCCGGGCAGACGGCGCCCACCTCCGCCATCGAGTATCGGCCCCAGGTGTCGTTCGGCCTGACGCCGGCGCAGCTGGGGCTGTTCTTCTCGCCGGCGGGCACGGGCGACGCCGACCTGGACGCCGCGATCGCCTACGACCGCGACTTCGGCATGGACGCGATCGTCGATGTGACGTTCCAGCTGGGCAGCGAGCGCGCGCGCGTGCTGAAGCGCGTGGTCTACTGGCCCCTGCTGCCGGCCGCCGAGGTGCCCGCCACGTTCGCCCAGCCCCAGCTGCCCAACCAGAACCCCCGCCTGGTCGACCTGCAGCTGTTTCGCCATCGCGACACGACCAGCGGTGACCCCATGGATCCCTACCCCGACGCCACGCCGACGCTGTCGCTGTCGGCGGGCGACAAGCTGTTCGTGCAGCCCGTGCCGGCCCCCGACGCCGCCGAGCGCTACCTGCTGCGCGTGCGAAACACCCAGACGAACGTCGTCGAGACCGAGGACGTCGCGCGCGAGCTGCTGACGTATCAGTTCTACGCGACGGCCGGGACGTTCACGCCCGACACGCGGCAGAGCGAGCTGTCCCCCGTGTACACGTCGGCGGACGGGCGTGTGCACGTCGACAGCGAGTACCACCCGCCCAAGGCGGTGGACCTGCCCGCGGATGGCCAGGTGACCGTGTGGGTCGTGGTCCGCGACGAGCGCGCCGGCACGTCATGGGACAGCCGGACGTTTTGGATTGCGCCATGAGCGCGCAGGATTGCGCCCCCAACCCCTTGACCCGAGCGCCCGAGAGTCGATGACCCCACCCTCCGTTCCCCGCCCCTCGCCCAGCCCGACCGTCCCTCGCGCGCCCCGCTGGCCCAGGCTGAAGGGCGCGCTCGCCCTCGCGCTTCTGGCGACGATGGCCGCGTGCGGAACCACCTTCGTCGAGGTCAGTCCCACGCGACCGCTGCACGTCGAGGCGCCCGGGGCGTTCAAGGTCGACGTCCACAGGATCCTGCTGACCGAGGACGTCCCCTGGGGCGGCCTGCGGGACGACACCGCGCTGGTGGTCGAGCTCGACGTGGCGAACAGCTCCAGCGTGGCCCGCGAGTTCCACGTCACGTCCCTGACCTGCTTGCTCGAGCTGGACGACGGCGAGCCCCAGACCACGCTGTCGCTGCCGCTCGGCGCCGGCGCTCTCGGATCGTTCCCTGGAGAGGTGGGCGAGGACCTGCTGGAGGCGAAGCCGCTGCCCCTGGCGGCAGGCGGCACGCAGCGCCTCTGGGCGCTGTTTCGCGGGTACAAGTACCCCGGCAGCGACATCCCGCGGCGGGTCGTGCTGACCTTCCCCGGCCCGGACGGCCGCCCGATGCGCCTGGTGCTGGCCGATCCGGCACGGGGAACCCTGCGCTGGACGCTGCCCGCCCGCAGCAGCAGCGTGATGCTGGGGGTCGGCAGCATCTCCTTGCTGGGGGGAACGACGAAGATGACGGGGCTGGCCTCGGAGATCACGTTCCTCCGCCGGAAGGGCCCCGTGCTGCTGGATCTCGAGCTGGTCTCTTCCATGATGGTGCAGACGCAGGGCAGCCTGCTGTCCCAGACGTCGTCGTTCGCGGGCAGCGGTCTGGCCGCGCACGTCGCCTACCCGCTGCTGGAATGGGGGCCGGCCCACGACCCGCGCCGCCTGGGCCTGTTCGCCGGCGGTCAGGGCCAGCTGCTCGTCTCGATCGATCCGCCTCCGCCCCCCGGCGGGATGCCGGCGCCGCACCTTTACGGCATCCTCTCGCTGGAAGCGGGCCTCGACATCGAGGTGGGCGCGCTCGCGCCAGCGCCGGGCCCGTTCCCCATCACGACGACGGGAACGCCGCTGCCCCGCTGGTTCATCCGCCTCGGTTATACGCAGTGGTTCGTGAACGGCGGGACGGCGGCAGGCTACATGTCCAGCTTCCGTCTGGCGTGGTGACCCGGGGCGCGTCGCCGGCGACATTTTCGCGGCGCGGTTGATTTGCAAGTTTGCGCCGGGCAATATGCGCCGCATGAGCGCACGTCACCGTGGTGGGAATCTGGGTCAGTTCGTTTCGTCGTTCGGTTCTTTCTTCGCTTCGCGTTCCGCTTCGCGGGCGCCCCGGCTGGTGCTCGCCGCCGGCCTGGCCGCGCTGGTCCTGCCGGCCTGCGGTCCGTCGATCGACGCCGCCGCCAAGGCGGACATCGACGGCCGCGTCGCGGCGCTGCACGCCTCGACCGTGTCGTTCCCGGCCCCGACCGGCTTCGTGCCCATGCCGCTGGCCGCCGGGCAGTGGACACAGCACAAGCTGGTCAACGAGAAGGGGGAGCCGTCGTTCATCACCTACAAGATCCTGCGCCAGGATGGCGACGCCTTCGTCATCGAGACGGTGTTCGAGGGCTACACCGGCAAGACGATGCAGCAGATGGTCGTGGCGTTCGGCAGCCGGACGGACCCGTCGCAGATCGAGATCCGCGGCTTCAAGATGAAGGACCACAAGGGGCACGTGAACGAGCTGCCATCTGGTGTCATGCCGATGATGCAATCGATGTACAAGAGCGCCGTCTCCATGCTGGTGGTGAACTGGCAGGGCATGCCGCAGGAAGATGCGACGGTCCCCGCCGGCCGGTTCACCGGCTGCTATCGCGTGCGCACCGACGCGCAGTGGGCCGGCTTCCGCAGCGTCTCCGACTCGTGGTCGCACCCGGCCGTGCCGCTGTCCGGGATGGTGCGGTCGAAGGGCGTCGACAAGCCGACGACGATGGAGCTGGTCGCCTTCGGCACGTCCGGCGCCGCCAGCGAGTTCTAGTCCCGCGGTCTAGAGCTGAAGGCCGTCGAGGCGCTGGCACCGATTCACTGGGTCCAGGTCCGGTCGTATCTCAAAGCGACGGGGTGCCTTCTCGGTCTCCTGATCAACTTCAACGTGCCCGTCCTTGTCCGCGGTGTTCGCCGAATCATTCTGACGCCTGACCTGGCGTCCTGGCGTCCTGGCGCTTAGGTGAATGGCATTGGGTCTAGCGGCCCGCCGTCACAGCAGGTCCGGCGCGTCCAGCTGGGCGTAGCAGGCCGCCATCCAGACGTTGATGCGCTGGCGATCCATGCGCGTGAACGTGTCGGCGCCGTACTCGCGGTTGCTGACGGCCGCCCAGAAGCTGGCGTCCAGGCGATCGATCTTCTGCATGGCGCCCGCGTGCAGCTCGGGGATCTCGAGGATCGTCGCGCCCAGCTCGCGAGCGCGGGCGCGCGTCTCCGACGCCTCGAACAGGGAGAAGTCCTTTCCCCCGCGGCCGCCGTTCTTCACGATGCAGTACTGGACCGAGCGGTCCAGCTGACTGAACAGCCGGTCCAGCGTGGTCAGCGAGTCCTTGCCGTCGTCGATGACGTGCCAGAACACCGTGCGCACGCCGTTCTCGGCCGCCAGCGCCACCGCGCCGGTGGCCGCCATCCAGGCGAACAGCGGACGCTGGCTCTGCGCGGGCAGATCGACGATGACTCGCTGGTCGGCCTGACCGGCCAGGCTCAGGATCTCGTCCGCGCTCTCGAACCGCGCCAGGTCGACGGGCCGTGTGTAGCCGGCGTAGTGACGGGACAGCGTGCCGTGCGAGCCGTCGGCGTCCACGGCGGCGAACGGCAGATTCTTGTCGATGCAGTACTGGCACAGCAGGCGAGCGACCACGGACTTGCCCACGCCACCCTTCTCGCCCCCCACGAAGTGAACCTTGCTCATGGCGAGACACAATATCGAACGGCGATCGATTCGGCTGGCCTTTCGCGCCATTTCGGCCGTCTTGACATGATCGACGCGGGCCCCGAGCCTATGAACTCGATCTTCACGATCTCTTAGCTCCTTACTGTGCCCTTTTGCGGCGGAGGTTCGGGCCCGATGAGTGAACGCGACGGCAAGTCGACAGTGGCAGGCCGCCTCGCGCGGCGGTTGGGGCGCGGCCTGGCGTACCTGTTCGGTTCGTGGAGCCCGCCCCCCTGGGCGCGCGCGGTGGGCCGCGGCGGAGGGCGAGCCGGCACCTGGGCGCGCGCCGAGAAACCGAAGGCGCTGGCGCTGCTGATCACCCTGGTGGCGACCGTCGGCGGCGGCGTGGCGGCGATGCGCTGGTGGGAGCACCGGCCCAAGCCGCTGACGGTGGCGTGGCACCTGGTCGCGCCCGAGCCGACGCGCCTCGAGGAGAAGCTGCACCCCCGGCCGCTGCGCCTGGAGTTCGAGGACTCGGTCGCGCCCCTCGACAAGCTCGACAAGCCGGTGACCACCGGCGTCGCCTTCGAGCGAGGGCACACCGGGCTGCTCGGCGGCGTGACCGGCGGGGGTCCAATCAAGCTGGAGGGGACCTGGCGCTGGGTCTCGGACCGGGAGCTGACGTTCACGCCCAAGATCGACTGGCCGATCGGCGAGCCGCTGGTGGTCAAGCTGGCCAGGAAGGGGCTGGTGGCCCCCCACGTGAGGCTGGCGCAGTACGAGCAGCCGTTCACCACCCCGGCCTTCGAGGCGCGCATCGCCGAGGCGCAGTTCTATCAAGACCCCCTGAACCCGACGCTGAAGAAGGTGATCGCGACGTTCGCCTTCACCCACCCCGTCGATCCGGCGTCGTTCGAGGGCCGGATCAAGATGCGCCTGGTCCCCAGCGACAAGGAGGACCCGCCGGCCGACTACGAGGCGCACGTCTCGTACGACCGCTTCAAGGGCGCCGCCTACGCCCACTCCACGCCGATCGCCATCCCCCGCCACGACGCCGTCCTGTGGATCACGCTGGCGCCGGGCACCAAGGCGGCGCGCGGGGGCCCGCCCGTGGCCCGCGAGCTGACCGAAAAGGTCGTGGTGCCGGGGCTCTACAACTTCCTGAAGATCGGCGGCGCGCAGCTGGGCCTGGTCGACAACGAGCGCTACGAGCCCGAGCAGGCCCTGATCGTCGAGACCAGCATCGGCGTCGCGAACAAGGAGGTGGCGCGCGCGCTGAAGGCGACCCTGCTGCCGGCCCAGACCGCGGACGGAAAGCCCGCCTCCTACGGCGACGTGGCGCAGATCGCCCCGGAGGAGCTGCAGCGCGGGACGGCGGTGGCCCTGACCGCGATCGCCAGCGAGGCGGAGTTCCCCATCCAGCACTCGTTCCGCGTGAAGGTGCCGGTCGGCCGGCAGGTGTACGTGCGCGTCGACAAGGGCCTGCGCGGCTTCGGCGGCTACGTGCTGGGCGAGGCGTTTCAGGCGATCGTCGCGGTGCCCCCCTACCCGCGCATGCTGCGCATCCTGCAGGACGGCGCCCTGCTGGCGCAGAGCGGGGACCACAAGGTTCCGGTGCTGGCGCGCGACATCCCCGCCATCAAGTACGAGATCGGGCGCGTGCTGCCTGACCAGATCCAGCACCTGGTCACGCAGAGCGCGGGCGCCTTCTCGCGGCCGCAGTGGAACTACCGCTTCGACGACGGCAACCTGGCCGAGTTCTTCGAGGAGACGCATCCCCTGGCCGCCAACCCCGGCAAGCCGGAGTACGACGGCCTCGATCTGACGAAGTATCTGGGCGGCGGCGCCGGCGGCGAGCGGCGCGGCCTGTTTCTACTGCGCGCGCAGAGCTTCGATCCCGCCACCAAGGCGCCGCTGGGCGACACCGACACGCGCCTGATCCTGGTCACCGACCTGGGCGTGATGGTGAAGGAGAGCCTGGACGGCGCCCACGACGTGTTCGTGCAGTCGACTCGCACCGGTGAGCCCGTCGGCGGCGCGCGCATCGAGGTGCTGGGAAAGAACGGCCAGCCGGTCGCCGACGCCGTCACGGCCCGGGACGGCCACGCCACCCTGCCCGCGTTCAAGAACCTGCGGCGCGAGAAGGAGCCGGCGCTGTACCTGGTCACCAGCGGTCGCGACCAGTCCTTCCTGCCCATCGGGCGCTACGACCGGATGCTGAACACCTCGCGCTTCGACGTGGGGGGCGCCAGCGAGGAGCCGACCAGCGGCGCGGCCAAGGGGCTGACCGCCTTCCTGTTCTCGGATCGCGGCATCTATCGGCCCGGCGACGAGATCCGCGTGGGCGTCATCGTCAAGAACAAGGACTGGTCCGGCAAGCTGGCCGGCATCCCGCTGGAGGTGATCGTCACCGACGCGCGCGGCCTGACCGTGAAGGACCAGAAGCTGAAGCTGTCGGCGGCCGGCTTCGAGGAACTCCGCCACACGACGCCGGAGATCGCGCCCGCCGGCACCTACGCGGTGAACCTGTACGTGGTGAAGGACGGCCACCCGGCGGATCTGCTGGGCTCGACGACGGTGCAGGTCCGCGAGTTCCTGCCCGACCGGATGAAGATCCGCGCCAACTTCTCGCAGGAGAACCCCGAGGGGTGGGTGCCTCCCACCGACCTGAAGGCGCGGGTGACGCTGGCCAACCTGTTCGGCACGCCGGCGGCCAACCGGAAGATCCGCGCCAAGATGACGCTGTCACCCTGGGTGCCCGCGTTCGGCAAGTGGCGCGACTACCGCTTCTTCGATCGCCTGCGTCCCAAGGACGGCGTCAGCGAGACGCTGGCCGACGCCACCACGAACGACGAGGGCGTGGCCGAGCTGGACCTGGGCCTGAAGCGCTTCGCGAACGCCACCTACCGCCTGAACGTGACGGCGGAGGGCTTCGAGGCGGAGGGCGGGCGCAGCGTCGTCGCCGACGCGTCGGCGATCGTGTCGCCGCAGCCCTATCTGGTCGGCTACAAGGCTGACGGGGATCTCGGCTACATGAGCCGCGGCACCGAGCGCCACGTCGAGCTGATCGCCATCGGCCCCACCGGCAAGCGCATGAAGGTGGACGGGCTGCGCGCGGTCACGTTCGAGCGGAAGTACGTGTCGGTGCTGGCCCGGCAGGACAACGGTTCCTACCGCTACCAGTCCGTGAAGAAGGAGGTCGAGCTGGGCGCGAAGCCCTTCGAGCTGGGCGCCGAGGGGACGCGCCGCAAGCTGCCCACCGACAAGCCGGGCGACTACGCGCTGGTCATCCGCGACGGCGGCGACAACGATCTGCAGCGCATCGAGTACTCGGTCACCGGGTACGGCAACCTGTCGCGCGAGGTCGAGAAGAACGCGGAGCTGCAGGTGGCGCTGGCCAAGACGGACGTCTCCCCCGGCGACGACCTGGAGATGCAGATCAAGGCCCCCTACACGGGCGCGGGCCTGATCACCATCGAGCGCGACCACGTCTACGGCTGGAAGTGGTTCAAGGCCACCACGAACGCCACCGTCGAGCACATCAAGGTCCCCCAGGAGCTCGAGGGCGGCGGCTACGTGTCGGTGTCGTTCATCCGCGATCCCGGCTCGGCAGAGGTGTTCATGAGCCCGCTGTCTCACGGCGTGGTGCCGTTCTCGATCAGCCGGGCCCGGCGGCAGGTGAAGGTGCAGGTCGACACGCCGGCGCTGGCCCGCCCGGGCGAGCCCTTCCACATGAAGGTGAAGACCGACCGGCCCACGAAGCTGGTGGTGTTCGCGGTCGACGAGGGCATCCTGCGCGTCGCCGGCTACCAGGCGCCCGACCCGCTGGCGTTCTTCTTCCAGAAGCGCGCCCTGTCGGTGAAGACGATGCAGATCCTGGACATGATCCTGCCCGAGTTCCAGCGCCTGGTGGGGGGCGTGGCGCCGGGCGGTGACAGCGACGCCGCCGTGGGCGCGAACCTGAACCCGTTCCGCCGCAAGCAGCAGAAGCCGGTGGCGTACTGGTCGGGGATCGTGGACGCCGGCCCGCAGGGGCGCGAGCTGACCTACGACGTGCCCGACACGTTCAACGGCACGCTGCGGGTGATGGCGGTGGCGGTGGCGCCGGACGCGCTGGGGGCGTTCGACGGCAAGGCGCTGGTGCGCGGCGACTTCGTGATCTCCCCCAACGTGCCGACGTTCCTGGCGCCTGGCGACGAGACCGAGGTCAGCGTGGCGGTGTCGAACAACGTGGCGGGCTCGGGCAACGGCGCGGCCGTCAAGCTGTCGCTGGTCGCCACGCCGGGCGTCGAACCGCTGGACGGAACGGAACGGACGCTGACCATCGCCGAGCTGCGCGAGGCGTCGGCCACGTTCAAGCTGCGGGCGCGCGAGCCGCTGGGGGCCGCCACGCTGACGTTCACGGCCACCCTGGGCACGGCACGCTCCCGGCTGGCCAGCGAGCTGAGCGTCCGCCCCGCCACGCCGTACCTGGCGACCTTCCAGGCCGGGCACCTGCACGACAAGCAGGTCACCGTCCCCGTGGCGCGGCACCTGTACAACGACCTGCGCCACGTCGAGGCGGGGATCTCGGCGCTGCCGCTGGGCCTGACGCACGGCCTGCGCGGTTACCTCGAGAAGTTCCCGCACGGCTGCACCGAGCAGATCGTCAGCCAGGCGGTCCCCCCGCTGATCCTGGGCAAGCACGCCGAGTTCGGCTACGCGCCCAGGGACTCGGCCGGCGCCGTCGACCGCTGGCTGGCGCTGCTGCGCGCGCGGCAGAACGAGGACGGCAGCTTCGGCCGCTGGGCGGCGAATCCCGCCGTCGACCAGCTGGCGTCGATCTGGGCCACGCACATGCTGCTGGAGGCGAAGGAGCGCGGCTTCACCGTCCCGGCCGACATGCTGAAGTCGGCGAGCGCCTACCTGCAGGCGGTCGCCGCCACCGACAGCGAGGGCCTGCCCGCCGCGGGGGCGCGCGCCTACGCGATCTACGTGCTGACCCGCCAGGGGATGGTGACCACCGCGTTCGCGGCGGCGCTGGAGAAGCACCTGGCCGCCAACCATCCCAAGGAATGGAAGACCGATCTGGCCGGCGTCTACCTGGCCGCGACCTATCACCTGCTGAAGAAGGAGGGCCCAGCGCGCGCCATCGTCGACGGCGTCACGTTCGGCAGGACGCGCGCGGCGGACAGCGACTGGTACTACGATCGCCTGGCCTACGACGCCCAGGCGCTGTACCTGATCGCGCGCCACTTCCCCGACCGCGCGGCCCGCATCGCGCCCGCCGAGATCGACGCCGTCGTCGATCCCATCTTCCGGGGCGCCTACAACACCTACGACTCGGCCTGGTCGATCCTGGCGCTGGAGGCCTACGCCGAGGCCGCGGCGGCCGCCCCGGGCGTCACGCTGTCGGCGGAGGAGCTGGCCGGGAACACGGTGCACGCCCTGTCGCTGCCCCCGTCGCTGTTGCCGGTGGCCAGCTTCTCGCCCAGCGCCACCGCGATCCGGTTCGGCGCCGAGGGGCCCTTCGGGGCGTACTACGTGGTCGGCGAGGCTGGCTTCGACAGGGGCCTGCCCGACAGCCCGCTGGCGAAGTCGGTCGAGGTGTTCCGGACGTTCCAGGGCGCCGACGGCAAGCCGGTGACCACCGTCAAGCTGGGCGAGGAGCTGACGGCGGTGGTGCGCGTGCGCGCCGTCGGCCGGCCCACCATCAACGAGCTGGCGATCGTGGATCTGCTGCCGGGTGGCTTCGAGCCGGTGGTGCAGCAGGCGGCGGCCCCGCCGCACGATGACAGCGACGGCGACGCCGAGGGCAGCGGCGGGGCGGCCGACGACGAGGGTGGTGACGAAGGCGAAGGGGCCGGGGAGCAACCGGCGGCGGCGGGCATCGCGGCCGCGCAACCTTACGCGCTGTCGATCGCCCTGCCGGGCGCCACCTTCCAGCCCGAGTTCGGCGACGTGCGCGAGGATCGGGTGGTGCTGTACGGCACCGCCGAGGCGACGGTGAAGGAGCTGAAGTACGCCGTGAAGGCGACGAACGTCGGCACCTACACGGTGCCCCCCGTCCAGGCGAGCGCGCTCTACGACAGCACCGTGGTGGGGCGCGGCACGGCCGGCAAGCTGGTGGTGGTGCCACGCTGATCGACGGGCGGGGCACATGACGCCGACCGACCCCGGCACGCCCGCCGCGCGCGGCAAGCTGGCCCTCTTGCTGCGCCGGCTTCGCCCTGGCCGGCGGGCGGCGATCGCCTGCGGCGTCTTGCTGGCCGGGCGAATCGCGCTGGGCCTGGCGCCCCACCCCGCCCTGCGCGAGCGCATCGCGCTCTCCCGGGCCGTGACCGCCGCCGATGGCACGCTGCTGCGCCTGGCCCTGGCGGACGACGGGCAGTATCGGATGTGGACCGACCTCGACCGGATCTCGCCGTTGCTGGTCGAGGCCACGCTGCGCTACGAGGACCGGCACTTCTACCGGCACCCGGGCGTGAACCCGTTCGCGCTGGCGCGGGCGGCGCTGTCCACCTACGTGACGGGCAGCCGGCGCATCGGCGGGTCGACGCTGACCATGCAGCTGGCGCGGCGCCTGTGGGGCCTGTCGTCCCGGACGCCGGCCGGCAAGCTGCAGCAGATCGCGCGCGCCCTGCAGCTGGAGGCGCAGTACTCGAAGCGCGAGATCCTGGAGGCCTACCTGAACGTCGCGCCGTACGGCGGGAACATCGAGGGGGCGGGCGCGGCCAGCATCCTTTACTACCGTAAGCCGGCCGCCAAGCTGACCTTGACCGAGGCGCTGACCCTGGCCGTGATCCCGCAGAGCCCCCAGCGCCGGGCCGGCGGCGCGGGGGCGGCGGCGCTGGATCGCGCGCGCAACGAGCTGCTGCGCGCCTACGCGGCGGCCCATCCCGGGGCGGGCGAGGAGGCGACCGGACGCGACTGGCCCCCGCTGAACGATCCCCGCGGCGGGGCGGCCGGCGCCGCGCACGAGGCGACGTCCCCCGCCGAGCCGCCGTCACCGTTACCGTTCTGGGCGCCCCACTTCGTGGAGGAGGTCCTGAAGAGCGAAGGCGGCCCCGACGCTAAGGGACGGATCGTCACCACGCTGGACCTCCGCCTGCAGCGCCTGTGCGAGCGCCACCTGCGCGCCTACGTGGAGCGAGAGCGGACCCGCGGCATCTCCAACGCCGCCGCCATGCTGGTCGACACGCGCACCATGGACATCCGCGCGCTGGTCGGTTCGGCCGACTTCTTCGACGACACCATCGGCGGCCAGGTCGACGGCGCCCTGGCCCCGCGCTCGCCCGGCTCGACCTTGAAGCCGCTGGTGTACGCCCTGGGCATCGATCAGGGCGTGATCCACCCCGCCACGATGTTGAAGGACGTCCCCACCGCCTACGCCGCCTACAGCCCCGAGAACTTCGACGGGCGCTTCGCGGGCCCGCTGTCCGCGAAGGACGCGCTGATCCGCAGCCGCAACGTGCCCGCTCTGTTCGTGGCGGCCCACCTGGCGCGCCCCACGCTGTACGACGCCCTGAAGACCGCCGGCATCGACCTGCCCCATCCCGAGCAGCACTACGGCCTGGGCCTGGCGCTGGGCACTGGAGAGGTGACCATGGCGGATCTGATCCGCATCTACGCGGCGCTGGGGAACGGCGGCGTGCTGCGACCGTTGCGGTGGCGCCAGGCCGGGGCGGCCGCGCGCGGAGGACCCGCGTCCCCGGAGGGCGTGCGCCTGGTCTCGGAAGAGAGCGCGTTCCTGGTGGTCGACATGCTGCTCGACAACCCGCCTCCCACCAGCCGTCACTCACCGCTCTCCGCGACCCGCCGGGTGCCGGTGGCCTGGAAGACCGGCACCTCGTGGGGCTTCCGGGACGCCTGGTCCGTCGGTCTGTTCGGCCCCTACGCGCTGGCGGTCTGGGTCGGCGACTTCTCGGGCGCCGGCAACCCGGCGTTCGTGGGGGTGGACGCCGCCGCGCCGCTGTTCTTCCAGATCGTCGACTCCATCGCCGCCCAGGATCCCGGGGCGGCGTCGTTCGTTCACGCGCCCCCGCGCGGCGTCCGCAAGATCGAGGTCTGTGCGCTCTCCGGCGGGCTGCCCACCGCGCACTGTCCTCATCGCCGGCTGTCGTGGTTCATTCCCGGGCGGTCGCCCATCGCGCCTTGCGAGCTCCACCGGACGGTGGCGCTGGACGCGCAAGGGCGGCGCACCTGCCCCGGCGGACCGCCTGCCATCCGCTCCGAGGTGTTCGAGGTCTGGTCCTCGGACCTGGCCAAGCAGTTCGACGCGGCGGGGTTGCCCCGGCGCGCGTTGCCCCCGGCGGCGCCAGGGTGCGACGGCGGCGAAGGGGCGGCCGGGGCGGCGCCGCGCATCGTCTCGCCGCTGGCCGGCGTCACCTACGATCTGCGGGCGGGCCACGCCGCGAACGGGGCAGCGTCCGCGGTCCCGTCCGCCGCCAGCGATGGAACGTCGGCCCCGGGGTCGACGCTGGCCCTGCAGGCCGTGACGGGCGGGGACGCGGCGGCGGTGTTCTGGTTCGCCGATCGCGCCTTCATCGGCAAGGCGGCGCGGGGCGAGACGCTGTTCTGGAAACCGCCTGGCGCCGGCCGCTACACCCTGCGCGCGGTCGACGACCTGGGCCGCTCGGACGCGCGCCAGGTCGCGACGGAGCTCGCCGCAGCTTCGGGTTCAGGAGCACGATGAAGCGCGCCGCGCCCGCGCGCGCCGCGTGGCTGGCGCCCCTTTGCCTGTCGCTCGCCTGCCAGGGGCCGCCACGTTCGGCCCCACCCCCCGACGGCGGATCGCCTGTCGCGCGCATTCCACCAGGCTACGTCGTCGTGGGCGCGGCCGGTGCCACGGCGTTCGATGCCCCTCCCGCGCAGCCCATCGGCGCGCGCGGGATCCGTCTGGGCGGCGGCTTCGGCTTCATGGTCGCGGACGAACGCACGGTGGGCGGGCGCCCCTACGTGCGACTGCGGGACGGCCGCTGGCTGGCGACCAGCGAGGTGACGCGGGTGAACCCTTCGTCCTTCGTGGGGTTCCACCTGGCCGCGGGTCAGCGCCTCGATTTCGGCTGGGTGACGGCTCCCGCGGCGCCGGTCTATGCCGACGCCAGTCTGGACGCCGCGCGCTCCGTGGGGGCCCGTCCGCGGCACGCCCGGGTGGTGCTGGCGGGCCCCTGCCGCGACGGCGCTTGCCCGCTGGCGTCCGGCTGGGTGCGCGGGGCCGACCTGGCGATCCCCCGGCCGGCGCCGCGTCCGGCCGGCGTGGGCCCCACCGAGCCCTGGGTCGACGTCGACCTGGCCTCCCAGACGCTGGTCGCCTACGAAGGCGACGTTCCCCGGTTCGCCACGCTGGTGTCGACCGGCTTCGCCCCCGAAGGCAGCCCGCTGGCTACCCCCACCGGGACGTTCCGCATCCGCTCGAAGCACGAGGTGGTGCGCATGGACAACCTGGAGCACACGGGCGTCGAGCCCTACGCCTACGACGTCCCGTTGACCCAGTACTTCCACGAGGGCAAGGCCCTGCACGCGGCGCCGTGGCACGACCAGTTCGGCCACCCGCGCAGCCATGGATGCATCAATCTGGCGCCGCGGGACGCCGAGTGGCTGTTCGCCTTCACGAGCCCGACGTTGAACCCGGGCACGCCCGAGGTCTTCGCCACGGCATCGCATCCCGGCACCGTGGTCCGCGTCCGCGGGGTCATCCGTGCGCGCGAGGCCATCCGGTGGAAGGATTGAACGTTCCCGCGCCGCGTCTTCGTCGTCTCAGGCGTTTGTCACGCTTCTTCCGGTTCCAGCCGGGCCGCGATGGCCTGTTCCAGGCCGCTCATCTCGGGCATGAAGAACGTGGGCGCGTCGGCCGTCACGGCGATCATCGGGTTGTTGGTCGCCGTGAGCGCCAGCAGGGGAATCAGCCGCCACTCGGCGTGGGCCCGCACCGTACGGAGCAGCTCGCGCCCACCCTTGGCGTCCATGTCGACCACCAGCAGGCCGGGCGGCTCCAGGTTCAGCACCCGTACGACCTCGCCGCCGTCCGTCTGGCAGCACAATCCATAGCCGCGCTCGATCGCGATCTCCATCAGGTGATCACGCGCGGCCACATCCCGGGTCAAGACGAGGATGGTCGCCTCCGTGGAAGGGGGCGCCGAACGCTCCTTGGCTCCCGCTCCGGGCGGGTTCGCGTCCGCCTTTACCTCCGCCACCGATTGCTTGTGAATGGCTCGCACCATCGGAGTCGCTTCTACGATCCACTTTGCCCTGGGACCTGTTTCGGTCGTCTTTCGGGGCGGCTCTTTGTCTGTAACTTTCGAGAGAAAATCGGGGACCCTGGCTGCCCCGAAAACCGGCCCTGTCAAGGCGCGCGAAAGCATTAAATTGTCTTTTAATTTCGGGCACTTGAAAGTTAACCGGATCGGAACGTGCGCATCCCTTTTCCCCATGATAGGTACGTCGCCATGGCCTGGGGATATCGACTGGAATCCATGGGGTCTCGCAGCGTCGCCCGCCACCGGGAGGCGCTCCGCTCTTGCGCCGTCGGCACCTGCCCGGCGTTTCCGGCGTACGTGTCCTCGTACAAGTACTCCCGGGGTCAGTCCGCGGGGAATGGTCGGGTGGTCACGGTCACCAGGCCGCTGTGCGGCAAGCACGCCAGGCTGTTCTCGATGAAGTACACGGTGGCGTGGCCCGGTGTCTTCCGGCGGATGCGCCGGCTCAGCGTGTCCAGCTGGACCGCCCTGGCGGCCTGAAAGCCGCGTTGCGTCTGCGGCGCGGGGCCGCGGCTCAGCCGCCGGCGCTCTCGCCCTCCAGCTTGCCGGTGTGGCGGATGTCCTTGCCCTTCACCATGAACACGACCATCTCGGCCAGGTTCGTGGCGTGGTCGCCGATCCGCTCCAGGTACTTGGCGATCGATTGCAGCCGGGTGGCCCGGTAGATGTTGTGGGTGTCTTCCATCATGTACGTCAGCAGCTCGCGGAAGACCTGCGTGTAGTAGGCGTCCACGGTCTTGTCGCGCTCGATGACCGCCTGGGCGCGGTCGGGATCCCCGGCCACGAAGGCGTCCAGGGCCTCGCGCAGCATGGACTGGACCTCGTCCGCCATGCGGGGCAGGTCGACATAGGGCTTCAGCTGCGGCTCGTCATTCAGCTCGACCACCCGCTCGGAGATGTTGACGCCCAGATCGCCGATGCGCTCGAGGTCGGTGACCAGCTTCAACGCCATGGTGATGAAGCGCAGGTCCGAGGCCACGGGCTGCCGCCGCGCCAGGATCACCATGCAGAGCTCGTCGATGTCGATCTCCATCTGGTTGATCTTGCGGTCGAAGGCGATCATCCGGGTGGCGAGCACGGTGTCCCGCTCCAGCAGCGCCTTGATCGACCCGCTGATGATCTCCTCCACCTTCGCGCCCATGCGCAGGACCTGCTCCCGCAACTTCCGCAGCTCCTGCTCGTACTCCCGGTTCGTGTGCTCGCGTGATGACGTCATGGCATCGCCCCGACTAGACCACCCCAAGGTGGCACGCCCGCATCCGCATTGTGACGATTATGTGACAGCGCCCGGGGTTTCGCACGCTTGTGCCGCCCCAGCTCACGCGGGCGACGGGGCGGCCGACTCGAAGGCGGGCAACGTGAACGAGAAGGTGGTGCCCCGGCCGGGGGCGCTCTCGACGCTCACGTTGCCGCCCATCGTCTCCACCAGGTGCTTGACGATGGACAGGCCCAGGCCCGTGCCGCCCATGTCGCGCGAGCGCCCCTTGTCGGCCCGGTAGAAGCGCTCGAACAGCCGCGGCAGGTGCTTGGGATCGATCCCCGGCCCCGTGTCCTCGACCGAGACGCGGAACATGCCCTCGCGCTCGACGATGCGGACGGTCACGCTGACGCTCTCGCGGCAGTACTTCACGGCGTTCTCGATCAGGTTGGTCAGCACCTGCTCGACGGCCCGCTTGTCGGCGTGCGCGACGGGCGGGGTGGGCGGCGCGACCAGGCTCATGGTCAGCCGCTTCTTCTCGGCCGCGTCGCGGAACAGGGCCAGCACCTGCTCGGCCTGCTCGACGATGTTGACCGGCTCGGACTTGGGCTTGAACTGCTTCGACTCGATGCGAGACAGCTCCAGCAGGTCCTCGACCAGCTCCTGCAGGCGCAGGGCGTTCCGCTCGATCATGTCGACGAACCGCACCGCCGCCTCGGGGTCCTTCTCGATGGCGCGGCGGGCGGTCTCCGCGGCCGAGCGGACGGCTGCGATGGGCGTGCGCAGCTCGTGCGACACGTTGGCCACGAAGTCCTTTCGCATCGTCTCCAGCTTGCGGATCTCGGTCACGTCCACGAACACCGCTACCAGGCCGCGCGGCTCGCCGCCCAGCGGCGTCGAGTGCACCATGAACCGCCGCTGTCCCAGGCCCGCGATCTCCACCTCGCCCGAGGCCGGCTTGCCCTGCGAGGCGGCGGCGTCCAGCACCGCCTGCAGCTCCGCGTTGCGGATGGTCTCGATGGGGAGGCGGCCCACCACGTCCGACCCCAGCAGCAGCATCTCGCGCAGGGCCCGGTTGATCAGCAGGATGCGCAGGTCGCGGTCCAGGACCAGCACCCCCTCCTGCATCGACTCGAGCATGCGGCCCAGCAGGTCGCGCTCGCCTCGCAGCTCCGCCAGGCTCTGCGACAGGTTCTCGGCCAGGCCGTCCAGCGTGCGGCCCAGCTGCCCGATCTCGTCGTCCCCCGTCAGGCGGATGCGGGCCCCCAGATCGCCGGAGGACATCCGGCGCGCGGCCAAAGTGATGCCGCGCAGGGCCCGCGACATCAACTGCGCCGCGATGGTGGCGATCACGACGGCCACGCCCAGGGCCAGAAAGGCCGCCAGCAACAGGGTGCGATGGAACCGCGCGATCGCGAACTCCAACCGGTCCAGCGGCTCCGCCACGCGCAGCGCGCCCACGATGCGCCCGCCGTCGGCGGTGCGGACCGGGATCGCCGCGTAGAACAGGCGCCGCTGCAGGGTGCCGCTCCACCGCACCGAATCGCCCCGCTCCCCGCGCAGCGCCGCTGCGAATTCGGGGCGGTCGCGGTGGTTCTCCATCTCCGGCACCGCGTTCGCGTCGACCGCCGAGTCGCCCAGCACGATGCCATCGCTGCCGATCACCGTCACCCGCAGGTTCGAGCGGCGGCCGAAGTCCTCCGCCCAGCGGTTCCAGGCGGCGCCGTCCATCTCGGACAGGTGCAGGGCAGCGTCATGCTCGATCAGATCGAGCCGGCCGAACAGGTCGGCGCGCAGGCTGTCGTAGATGTCGCGCTCGATCTGGCGGCGCACCGCCACCTCGAGCACCAGGATCGATACGGCGATGAGTCCCAGCGACACCAGAACCAGCTTGGTTCTGATGTCCAGCTTCACCGTCGCTCCCCGTCGCTCGGGGCCTCGCCTCCGGACGTGCCGGGCGGGCTGCCCACGAACCGGTACCCCACCCCGCGCACCGTCTCGATGTACGCCCCCACGTCGCCCAGCTTCTCCCGCAAGCGCTTGACGTGCGTGTCGATGGTGCGGGTCATGTTCTCCTGGCTGGCCCCCCACACGTCGTCCAGCAGCGCGCCCCGCGACTGAACGCGGTTGCGGCGCTCGTACAGCGTGCACACCAGCTTGAACTCCAGCGGCGTCAGCGACAGCTCCTGGCCGTCGACCCAAACCCGGTGGGCGCCCACGTCGATCGTGAGGCGGCCGAAGCGGATGGGCTTGGTGGTCTGCGCCACGTCCTCGGGGGGCAGCGCCCCGCGGCGCAGGACGGCGCGCAGGCGCAGCAGCAGCTCGCGCACGCTGAACGGCTTGACGACGTAGTCGTCGGCGCCCAGCTCGAAGCCGACCACCCGGTCGATCTCCTCGCCCCGGGCGGTCACCATCACCACGGGGACGTCGCGGGTGTTCTTGCCCGCCTTCAGGGCCCGGCAGACCTCCAGCCCCGAGATGTCCGGCAACATCAGGTCCAGCAGGACCAGATCGGGCGTCTCCTCGGCGGCCCAGGCCATGGCCTTGCGACCCTCGCCGAACGCGACCACCTCGTGGCCGGCGTCGCGCAGGTTGTACTCCAGTACTTGTCGCAAGTCCTGCTCGTCTTCGACAACCAAGATCCGCGCCATTGCGGCGGCCAGCGTAGCACGAGCGTGCCTTTTCGTGCGTTTCGATTCTGCGTCGGAACGGCGGCGAATCACCCCGGGAAGGGGTGGTTGCGCCGCCTCGCGTACGCGTCCAGATACAGCCGCTCGTAGGCCGCGGCGGCGCGCCCCCACGAGAAGTCCTGCTGCATGGCGGTGCGGCGCATCTTCTCGATGTGTGGCGGCCGGTCGAAGTACGTCGATTGCGCCCAGCCGATCGTGTTGGCCAGGCCGTCGACCGTCAGGTTCTCGAACATGAAGCCGGTGCCGGTCCCCCGCGCCTCGTCGTAGTTGACGACGGTGTCGCGCAGGCCGCCCGTCGCCCGCACCACGGGCAGCGTGCCGTAGCGCTCGCTGTACATCTGATTCAGCCCGCAGGGCTCGAAGCGGGACGGCATCAGGAAGAAGTCGCTGCCCGCCTCGATCCGGTGCGACAGGCCCTCGTCGAAGCCGATGTACGCGCGGAACTTGTCGCCCCGCTGGTAAGCGAGCGCCGCGAAGTAGCGCTCGGCGTCCGGATCGCCCGAGCCCAGCAGCACCACCTGCAGGTTCCACGACAGCAGGCGCTCGAGGGCGTGGGCCAGCACGTCGAAGCCCTTCTGCGAGGTGAGGCGGCCGATCACGCCGTAGAGCGGGACGTCCGGGAGCACGGGCAAGCCGACCTCGCGCTGGAGGGCCGCCTTGCACGCCACCTTCCCCGACAGATCGGCGACGTCGAAGTTGCTTGCCAGGTAGTGATCGGTGGCCGGGTTCCACTCGTCGAAGTCGATGCCGTTCAGGATGCCGATCAGGTCGGAGCGCCGGTCGGACAGCACGCCGTCCAGGCCGAAGCCATACGCCGAGGTCTGGATCTCCTGCGCGTAGCTGGGGCTGACGGTCGACAGCAGCGTGCTGTGCATGATGGCCGCCTTCATCAGGTTCACGTCGCCGAAGTGCTCGAACTCGCCGGGGTGGTAATGCTCCTGGCCCAGGCCGGTGATGAACATCGCGCCGGCCTCGAAGTTGCCCTGGTAGGCGAGGTTGTGGATGGTGAACACGGTGGCGGCGCCGTGCAGCGGCTTGGCCCACTCGACGGTGTTGACGTAGGGGGCGACCAGTCCCGCCTGCCAGTCGTGGGCGTGGATCACGTCGGGGATGAAGCCCAAGCCCTTGCACAGCTCCAGCGACGCGCGCGAGAAGAACGCGAACCGCTCCAGGTTGTCCGGATAGGCCTGCCCGGGCGGCCCGTAGAGATACGGGCGATCGAAGAAACGGTTGTACTCGATGAAGTACACCGGCACGTCGGCGCCGGGCAGCCGCGTCGTGCGCACGCCGGCGCGCGCGTTCCCGAAGTACATGGGAACGTTCAGCATGCCGTCCAGCACCTCCATCGCGGACCAGTTCATGTTCGCGTAGAGGGGCATGACGATGCGGACGTCGATGCCGCGCCGCTTGAGGGCGCGCGGCAGCGCGCCGGCCACGTCGGCGAGCCCTCCGGTCTTCCGAAAGGGGGCGACCTCTGACGCTACGAACAGGACTTTGAGCGGGGGCATTAGGCGAAGGTTTGGGGCACTAGGTCGCGCCGCAGCGAGGGAGCGTAACAGACCGCAGGGGGCGGCAGCATCCCTCTCGAACCGCGGCCGGCGACGACGGCCCCCAGGGCCCGGTGCCTCCACGCCGGCCACCGGGCGCGGCGGAGCGTGCTGTCACGAGGGGCCACGCCCCTGGCGGGGCGGTGCCTGATCGCCGGACGCAGACCCCGCTCAACTGGCGTAGATGCGGTAGTCGATGTCGGGAAAGATGTTGTCCTTCCCCTCGACGTCCGCGAGAAAAGGCTCGTCGACCTTCCCCGCCTTCAGGTCCTCGTACAGCCGATTGAAGCGCACCACGTGCTCGTTGAACCGCCGCGTGGCGTACGGGACGGTGGTCCCGGTCGACATGATGAACGTCCAGTCGCTGGACTGCGCCAGCATCAGCTCGCGCGCGGTCTGGTTCAGCGCCCGCACCGTCAGCGGATCGGACACCCGGTAGTTCCCCCGCGCCAACTCCACCATGCGCTCGCCCGCCGCGTGGACGTGGCGATAGGTCCACGCGTTGCTCTCGTTCAGCCACTGCTCGTTGAAGCCCTTCTTGCCCCACGACGAAGCGCTCGGCGTCGCCTGCTGGTTCGTGGGGTGGCGCTCGAGGTAATCGCCCGGCGTGACGGGCAGGATCGAATCCTGGTCGTAGTGCAGCTGGCGGAACAGATCGCCCAGGAAGATCGGGCCCTCGTACCACCAGTGACCGTACAGCTCGGCGTCGTACGGGCTGACGATCATGGGCGGGCGATCCATGTGCGCGGCCAGCCGCGCCGCCTGCTTCTCCATGTTGCCGCGGAAGTGCGACGCGTGCAGGCCCGCCTTGCCGCGCGCGATGTCGGGGTCGTACACCCACTTGTCGTGCAGCTGGTTGTGGGTGATGGCGTGGTACTTGAAACCCGTGTACATGCGGTGCCCCTCGGGGTGGATGTGGGGGCCGATGTACTCGAGGGGCAGATCGAAGCCGATGTCGCGGTAGAAGTCGCGGTAGTGCGGATCGCCGGGATAGCCGTGCTGGGCGCTCCACACCTGCTCTGACGACTCGGTGTCGCGGCCGAACGCCGCCACGCCCGTCGGACAGTAGAGCGGCGCGTACACGCCGTAAGCGGGCCGGCGATCGGCGTTCAGGATGCCGTGCGTGTCGACCAGGAAGTAGCGCACCGCCGCCTCGCGCAGCAGCTCGTCCACCCCCGGCACGTAGCCGCACTCCCCCAGCCACATGCCCAGGGACCGGCGGCCGAAGTGCTTCTCGTACAGGTCGGCGGCCGTGTGGACCTGGGCGCGGATGGCGGCCCAGTTGCGGTCCATCAAGGGGAAGAAGGCGTGCGTCGCCGTCGACGTGATGACCTCCAGCCGCCCCGCGTCCTGCAGCCGGCGGAACGCCTGCACCAGGTTCCCCTCGTGGCTGCGCCAGGTGTGGCGCAGGCTCTGGAAGCGATCGCTGTACATCTGCGCCAGCCGCTGGTAGTGCGGCTCGGACTTCGTGCGCACCAGCTCCTTCTGGGCCAGCGCGATCAGGTCGTCCAGGTACTCGGCGTAGCGGACCTTCAGCAGGTCGTCGGTCAGCATCGTGATCAGCGGCGCCGACAGCGAGACGGTGCAGCGGAAGGGGATGTGATCGGTCAGCAGCCCCTCGAAGGTCTGGATCAACGGCAGGTACGTGCCGGTGATGGCCTCGTACAGCCAGTCCTCCTCCATGACCGTGGGGTCCTCGGGGTGGCGCACGAACGGCAGGTGCGCGTGCAGAACCAGAGAGAAGTAGCCAGTCGTCATGTCGGTCATCCGTCCTGGTTGGCGTCGTCGCGGCCCGGCGGGCGCGGATATTCGGAGGCGCCGATCGGTGACGGCGCGCGCGGCGCGAACTCGGACGAGCCGCCCAGACGCCCCTCGCTGCCGCCCCCGCCCACCCGCTGGGCCTCGCCGCCCAGCCGCCCTTCACTGGCCCCCTGGCGCGCCCACTGGGCCTCGCCGCTCAGGCGCCGCTCGCTGGCGCCCCGGCGCACCAGCTCGCTCGCGCCCAGGTACATCCGCTCGCTGGCGCCCGCCAGCCGCAGCTCGCTCGCGCCCAGGTAGAAGACCTCGGACGCGCCGCCCAGCCGCAGCTCGCTACCCCCGCGCCACACCCGCTCGCTGGCACCGCGCAGCAGCTGCTCGGACGCGCCAGGCGTCGTCGCGACGTGGCCCTCGCCCGTCCCCGCTTGCACGTGAACGACGTGGCGGCCGCTCTGCTCGCCCCACGAACGATAGACCTCCCACCGCGACAGCACCGAGCGGCTGCGGGTGGCGCCGAGACCGTGAATCACGACCTGCCAGGGACCGTAAACGACGTGCGTGCGGGCGCCCGACCGGAAGACCCGCGTCCGTCCCAGCGTCGTCTCCCGAACCGGCTCGGGGACCTCGACCGGGTACGGGAACGGTCCCTCGCTCCACGACGAGATGTGACCTTGCTCTTCCCACGACACCCGGCCCTCGCCCGTGACGTAGCCGTCGGTCTTCACCTCTTCCCACGCGCTCTGCCATTCCGTCCGGTGGACGACGCGCTCGCCCTCCTCGACCGGCACGACCAGGTCGGGCGCGGGCAACGCCACCGGCAGGGCCGGGGCACCGCCCGGGCCGCCCGCCGCCCCGCCGCCCGGCGCGGCGCCGGCGGTCCCGTGCGCCGCCGGCCTGGGCATCCAGCCGCGCCGCACCTGACCGTCGGCCAGGCGAACCGTCAGCCACTCCGGCTCGGTCCAGGCCACCGGCTCGAGGCGCGGGAACTCGACGCGGCCCGAGCGCGCGATCTTCGCGAAGCCGCCGTCACGCGCCAGCAGGCCGATCTCGACGATGGCCTCCGAGCTGGGCTTGCCGATGCGGAAGAACCACTGCCGAGCGCCCCGATCGACCCCCTGATCGATGGTCGCGTGCGCGTTCCAGCCGTCGAAGATCCGCCCGGTGGTGTCGTAGATGCGCAGGTTCAACCAGGCGCCCTCGGCGGCCTCGCCCAGCGTCCTGCGCGCGCGCTCCAGGCCGTCCTCCGTCACTTCCCAGTAGACGAACAGGCGCTCGGGATCGACGGGCATCGCCGTCACGCGATCCTTGCCGTAGCCCCAGGGGATGTCCTTGGGAGGCGTGGCGGCCTCCTTCGCGACGGCGCTGGGGTGCACCTCGAACTTGTGGGCGACGGGAGCGATGGGCTCCCCCGCGTCGTCCTCATTCTGTCGCGCCTGCCGCTGCGTCGGCGGGTTCGGATCCTTCGCCTTCGCGGCGCCGGCGTCGTTGGCCTTGTGGCCGTTCGTCTTGCCGGCGCTCGCGGGGGCCGGCGAGCTGGGCGCATGCGCCAGCAGCTCCTGCCACGCCTTCCACAGGCGCTCGACCAGGGCGTCCTTCTCCAACCGCGACACGGTGGCGAGGCCGAGCAGGCGCGCGGCCTCGAGCAGCTGCTTCTGCGGCCGCTCCGCCAGCGCCGAGGCGTCGATTTCCTGCGGATGGGCGCCGGGGTGACCCGCCAGCAGGACGGCGAGCTCGGCGACGAGGGTTTCGCTGCTGGTAGGGTTGGCTGACACGGCGCCAGTACGTTAGCCATTCTTCGCCCGCATTGCCGGTTAATTCTTTGTTTCCCAACCCTGATTTCCCAACCGTGTTCTCTGTTACGACCACGGGCGCAACGCATGAGAAATTCCGGACCTACGGCAGTCCAGCGCACGCGCGGGAACCGGTCGCGCCCCGCCGAGGTTGCGGGGACATTGCCGGGACATTGGCGAAAGGTTTCGTCCGTCTTGACGATGCCCTCGGGATCGCCTAGTTAGATCGCCTTTCCGTTTCCGTTTCCGTTCCGAGGGCGCTTAACTCAGCGGCAGAGTGCCACCTTCACACGGTGGAAGTCGCAGGTTCAATCCCTGCAGCGCCCACGACTCGAAGATGCCGGCCGGCAGCCCGCTAAAGAACTGGCTCCTCGGCGCCGTGGTCCTGGCCGCGTTGCTCGTGTGCGGCGTGCTCCTGCGCCGCGGCGAACGCTCGGCGGCGCGGCCCGCCGCGCCTGGCCAGGCCGGCGGCGCGCCCGCCAGAGGTCACTGGCTGGTCACCGAGCGCGCGGTGGAGCCGTCGAGCGCGCTGAAGGAGCTGCAGGCGCGCTACCAGGCCGCGCCCGACGATCAGGCGCGCGCGTTCAGCGTGGTGGCCGCTGCCAAGCTGGGCGAGCCGGCGGCGGTGGTCTGGCTGGCCGAGCTGGCCGCGAAGGAGAACCGCCCCGGTGGTTCGGCGACGCGCGCCCTCGGCCAGATCACGAACCGCGACTCGAACCTGGAGCTGGGAGACGTGGCCACGTCGGACGGTCCGGCCGCCGTTCGGGTGGCGGCCATCACCGCCCTGGTCGCGACCGGCGATCTGGCGCAGGCCGCTCAGCTGTCCGCGCTGGTCGCCGACGCCAACCAGCCCTTCGCCGTGCGGCAGGCGGCGGCGAACACGCTGGGCCAGATGAGACGCCCCGGCGCGGTGCCGGCGCTGGTGTCCGTGCTGGAAGGCGCGCCGGGCGACAGCTCTCGCGAGGGCCAGCAGCTGCGCATCGCGGCCGCGCAGGCGCTGGGATTGATCGGCACCGCCGAGGCGAGGACGGCACTGGAGACTCACGCGAAGGGCAACCTGGCGCCGCCCGAGCGCGACGCGGTGGAAGCCGCGCTCCGTCAACCGCCGCACTGAACCGGTCGGGCCGCGCCCGCGTCGTCCCGCTGGCCCATTCGTCTGGTCACCGTGGGCCGCGTCGACGCGGCCCACGCGGCTAAGGGCAATGCCATTCACTTAAGCGCCAGGACGCCAGGTCAGACTCGGTGCCCCTCGTACTCGACTCTGACTGGAGCCTGCCGCCGAAATTGGACATTTCTCAATCCGAGCTCCACGCACAGAGGGTGCTCGTAGACCGACTCCAGGAATCCCGGCTCAAGAATCCGATCGACCTCGCTGGCAGCGGCAAGCAACTCGGAGACACGCTCATCGAGCTCCTTGGCCGGCTCCTCCAGCCTCTTGGGCGTCCCTCGCCTCCTGGCGTTTCACACACCGGGTTTCGGCTGCCCCGCGACGTTGCCGGCCTAAGTGAACGGCATTGCCGCTAAGGGACCAGCGTCGCGGCGTGGCGGGCGACGACCGTGTCGGCGCCACGGACCGAGGCGGCGTAGAAGCGCGCACGCAGGGCGGCGCGGGCGGCCTCGTCGAGATCGCCCGACCGCCCCAGCGCGGCGCGCCGCCGGGAAGCGGCGTGGGAGACGATCAGCGCGGTGGCGACGGACAGGTTGAGGCTGCGGGTCATCCCCGCCATGGGGATGGCGAACGGCACGTCACAGAGCGCGATCGCGTCCGACGTCAGGCCCGCGTGCTCGTTGCCGACGACGATCGCCGCGGGCCGCGAGAAGTCCAGCGCCTCGAGCGGCACCTTGCCGTCGGGCACGGCCGCGTACAGCGCGAACCCCTCCGCCTGCAAGCGCTCTCTGGCCGCGGCGAACGTGGGGTGCCGCTCGACGTCCAGCCACTTCTCGCACCCCTGGCTGACCTCGGACGAGAAGCGGAAGCGCTCCGCGGCCTCGACCACGTGCACGGCCTGCAGCCCGAACGCCTCGCAGCTGCGCAGCACGGCCGCGCCGTTGCGCGGGTCGTGCAGGTTCTCGACGACGACTGTCAGGCTGGCCAGCCGCGCCTCGACGACCGCCTCGATGCGCTGGCGGCGCTCGTCGCCCAGCAGCGGGGCCAGCGCCGCGCAGATCAGCGCCGGATCGCGCTCTTCAGTCATGGGCAGGGTCTTCACGGGTGACGGGTCCCCTTCGCCGCCCGCGCGGCGTGCTTGTCCTTCTCCTTGGAGAAGAGGCGGCGCAGCTTGCCCACGGGCAGCGGACCGCTGTCGTCTCCGTCGGCGCCGGCGTCCAGCGCGTCGTTCTCGGCGGGCACCTCGGGCTCGGGCCGCGCCGTCATCTTCTTCACCCAGTCCAGGCACTGGCGCTCGTTCATGCCGGCCTCGCTGCGATCGAAGACCAGCTTCTGGCTCTGCGCGGCCGCGTAGTCCTCGTCGGTGATACGGCCGCGCTCGTGCACCTTGGCCAGGATGCGGCGCACGTAGCGGTCCCAGGGCGGCAGCGGCGCGCCGTGGCAGTACTGGATGTAGCGACGCTTGGGGCTGGGCAGGATGGACGAAAAGAACGCCGCCTCCAGCGGCGTCAGCTCGGAGGGACGCTTGCCGAAGTAGTGCTGCGCGGCCCGGCCGATGCCGTAGATGCGGGGGCCGAACTCGATGGCGTTGAAGTACAGCTCCAGGATGCGCTCCTTGGGGACCTCTTGCTCGATGTACCAGACGAGAAACAGCTCCTGCAGCTTGCGCGACAGCGTCTTCTGCTGGCTCAGCAGCACGTTCTTCACCATCTGCATGGTGATCGACGAGGCGCCGCCGCGAAACCCGCCCCGCTCCAGGTTGCGCTTCAGGGCGGTGCGGAACTCGGACGACACCCAGCCGCGGTGCTTGAAGAAGCCGTTGTCCTCGGTGGTCATGATCGACGCCGTCAGATACGGCGAGATCTCGTCGTACGGGACGAACTCCGGGTTCTCGGGCCCCAGGATGAAGTCCATCATCTCGGTGTCCAGGCCGTCCTTCGCCTGTTGCGAGCCGGGGAGCACCGGCACCTCGACCGACTGGGGGATGGAGTCGCCGGTGACCAGCGCCTTCACCTCGGGCGGGACCTTCAGCACCTGGCAGCCGTCGAT
>Ga0105240_10000765_pt1 | contig 58427 bp, 47 predicted proteins | sample KBSC54metaG_FD_80426 | JGI IMG/M metagenome (GOLD analysis project Ga0105240, IMG submission 80426) | Corn rhizosphere microbial communities from Kellogg Biological Station, Michigan, USA - KBS C5-4 metaG | ecosystem: Host-associated > Plants > Roots > Rhizosphere > Soil | place: Michigan, USA... | reverse complement strand
GGTGATGCTGAACGGGCAGGACCTCAGTCGGTTAGATGAGAAGACGCTGGCGGCCGTGCGAAACCGCCAGATCGGATTCGTGTTCCAGTTCCACTACTTGTTACCCCAGTGCACGGTGCTTGAGAACGTTCTCGTGCCGACGTTAGCCGGACAAACGGTTGGTGCGAAAACCGGCGTGGCGCGGAGTACGAGCACTGAGGAGAAAAAGAATGCCAACGCTAACTCAGTCGAAGCCGCCCGCCAGGCGCAGGAAAAGCCCTACGACCGCGCAGTCCGGCTGCTGAAGCGAGTGGGGCTAGCAGAGCGGCTCGCTCATCATCCTGGCCAACTCTCCGGCGGCGAACGCCAGCGCGTTGCAGTAGTTCGCGCGCTCATCAACGAACCACAGCTCTTGCTGGCCGACGAGCCGACCGGCGCCCTCGACCAAAGCTCGGCGGAGCAACTCGCCCAATTGCTCATCGAGCTCAACCGCGAGGAAGGAGTGGCGCTGGTGCTCGTCACGCACGCGCGTGATCTCGCCCGGCGCATGGGGCGGGTGCTCGAGCTCAAGCAAGGTCATCTCCTGCCCTGTGGGGATCCGAAATAAATGAAGTACCGCAGAGGACGACTGCCATGACCCTCTGGACGCTGGTCCACCGAAGCTTGCGCTTCCATGCGCGCGCTCACGCGGGTGTGGTGCTCGGAGCGGCCGTGGGAAGCGCCGCGTTGATCGGGGCCTTGATCGTAGGCGATTCCGTCCGGCAAACCCTCAAGGCGCGCGCGCTGGCTCGTTTGGGTCCCATTCACTTTGCGCTGCAGACGCGAGACCGGTTTTTCGAGGCTAATCTGGCTGCGCGCTTGAGCGCTACCCAGTCGAGCGGCGCGCTTCCCTCCACAAATCCCGCCGTTCCAGCTCTGGACCCGAATTCGTTCAGACCGTTTTCTGCTGGCCTCACCCTCCCCGGCGTAGCCGTCGCGCAAAACGGCACCGCCCGCGCCAACCAGGTCAACGTGCTCGGGGTAGACCCGCAGGCGTGGTCGAGCTTGGCCGGATGGTCCGGGGTCAGCGACCGCCCGGGGCCGGACGAAGGTGGAGCACGGATTGAGTCCAGCTTCCTGAATTCGTGGAGATCAGGCCAAGTGGCGTTTCTTAATGAGGCCTTGGCGCGCCAACTCTCGGCCAAGCCTGGCGATGAGATCCTCCTACGGGTGCGCAAACCCAGCGCCTTGGGTCTCGATGCCGCGCTTAACCCGCGGGACCAGAACTCGGTGGCCCTGCGGCTCAAGGTGGGCGCGATTATTCCGCCCGAGGCCCTCGGTGATTTCAGTCTCTCAGCACAGGCGGTCGCGGCCGACAATCTGTTTTTGCCGATGGATTGGCTGGGTGAGAAACTCGGTTTTAAGGGCAAGGCCAACCTACTGGTGACAGGTCCGGCCCTCCGCCCATCCGGAACGACGAACCCGAATGCGGCCCTTCTGCCCGATTCAATGGCAGTGCGTTGGCTCGACGACTGGGTTCAACGCGCCTGGCTCCCAGAAGACGCTGGCTTGTCCGTCCATAACCTGGAACCGTCCCAAACCGCCACGGAAGGTCAAGCCATCCGGCCTTCGGTCGAGATTACCAGCTCCCGTATCTTTCTGGATCCAACCGTGATCTCTGCCGCCTTGAAACCTCGGACCCGGTCCGTTGGGAAACATGGCGGTTTTCAAAACGATGACAGCGCTTACATCGCGTTAGGCCGATTCGTGACCAACGGGGTGCCGATCTTTACCTACCTGGCCAATCTGATTTCGTCGGGAGATCGGGCCACCCCCTACTCCATGGTCACTGCGTCCAAACAACCGTTTGTTCCTGGGGATATGCGAGATAATGAGATCCTGGTTAACGCCTGGTTGGCTGAGGATCTCCACGTGAAAGGGGGAGACGAGATTCACCTGGCCTATTATGCCGTGGATTCAGGATCGACCCTGGTCGAGCACACCAACTCATTCCGAGTTCGGGGTATTGTCCCGCTGGAGGGGGTTTATGCTGACCGCACGCTCATGCCAAATTTCCCAGGTGTGGCCCAGGCCGAAAGCACTCACGATTGGGACACGGGCTTCCCGCTTGTTTATAAGATCCGCGACCAGGACGAGGCCTATTGGAGAAAATTCAAAGGGACGCCGAAGGCTTTTATCACTCTGGCTGCCGGGCAGGCGATGTGGGCAAGCCGGTTTGGCGCGCTCACTGCCCTTCGCTTCGAAGTGCCTACGAACTCCTACTTCCCGAGCACTTATAGGGAAGGTATCTACCGCAACCTTTTGGGGAATTTGAACCCTGCCGACGTGGGGCTTCGCTTCGAACCGGTTCGCGGGGAAGCGCTCCAGGCTGCAAACCAGTCACAAGATTTTGGCCAATTGTTCCTGGGCTTTAGCTTATTCCTGGTCGTTGCGGCGTTGCTGCTGATGGCGCTCCTGTTCCAGTTCGGCCTGGAGCAACGCGCGACCGAGGTGGGCACCCTGCTTGCCCTTGGCTTCGCCCCCGGCCGAGTGCGCCGTTTGTTGCTGGCCGAAGCTCTGATGCTGGCGTTGATTGGTGGTCTTCTTGGTGCGGGCGGTGGCATCCTCTATGCCCGAGCGATGCTCTGGGGATTGGCCACCGTCTGGCACAGCGCTGTGGGCGGCGCGCAATTACGCTTTCATGTCACCTCCACGACGCTGGCCGTGGGCTTCTGCAGCAGTGCCTTGGTCGCTTTGCTGACCATTTGGCTGACCTTGCGCAAGCAGGCCAGGCAACCCGCGCGTGCTCTCTTGACCGGCGATACTCTGGCCCCGAAGTCCAGGTCCAGAAGCTGGGGCATCTGGGTCGGTCCGGTGTCCGGCTCAGGAGCACTAGCGATAGTCGGTTGGGCATTGGCGGCGCATCAAACCACTGATGCGGAGGCGTTCTTTAGCGCCGGTTCTTTGTTGCTGATCTCAGGCCTGGCGTTCGCGGGCGCATGGCTGAAAGGCGTGCAGTCCACACGCACCTCCTCCGCCATGACGGTTTCCGCTCTGGGGGTCCGGGCCGCGGCGCGCCGTCCCCGGCGCAGCCTGGCCACCCTCGCGCTGTTGGCCTCCGGGGCCTTTGTCATCATCGCGATCGGTGCGTTCCGACTCGATGCGAATCAAGACGCCGGACAGCCGTCCTCGGGCACCGGGGGCTTTGCCCTGCTCGGAAGCTCTGCCCTGCCGATCGTACAGGATCTTAATTCACAAGGTGGCCGCGAGTCTTTTGGGTTGAACCCGAAAGATCTCACCAACGTAAAAGTGGTGCCTTTCCGGGTCCGGCAGGGTGACGAAGCGAGTTGTCTGAATCTCAACCGCGCCCAACGACCCAGGCTGCTCGGAGTCAACCCGGAACTGTTATCCGGGAGATTCACGATTACAGAGGTGGCTGCCGGTTACGATCGGAAGAACGGTTGGGCCATCCTGCGCCAGGACCCAGCCCAAAAAGCGGGCGCCGGTGCGCGTGACTCGAACCCCGGCCCAACCGGCCCGCCCATCATCTCAGCCATCGGCGATGCCAATTCCATCGAGTGGGCTCTCGGCAAAAAACTGGGGGATACATTGGATTACACAGACGAACAAGGGCACGCGTTCAAAGTGTGCCTGGTGGGCTCGGTAGCCAATTCGATCCTCCAAGGCAGCTTGATTATTGACGAAGCCGAGTTTGTGAAGCGTTTTCCCAATGAGAGCGGTTACCGAATGCTCCTGGTCGACGCTCCCGCAGGTCAACTCGCGCAGGTCGCGGCAACGCTCTCCCGGGCCCTTCAGGATTTTGGACTCGAACTCACCCCAGCGGTGCAGCGACTGAATGAGTTCAACGCGGTGCAGAACACGTATTTAGGCACGTTCCAGGTCCTCGGTGGGCTTGGCTTGCTCCTGGGAAGCGCGGGCCTGGGCATCGTCGTCTTGCGGAACGTGCTCGAACGCCGTGGCGAGCTTGGCTTGCTGATGGCGCTGGGCTTTCGCCGCCGCCAATTGCAATGGATGGTTCTCGCTGAGCATGGAGCGCTGCTCGGGCTCGGCCTTTCCCTGGGCCTGCTCGCCGCGGCCATCGCGGTCCTGCCCGCGTTGCTCTCTCCGGCCGCGCAACTGCCCTATCGCTCTCTTGCCGTGACTCTGGGGGCGGTCTTTTTGAACGGGGTAATTTGGACGTGGGCCGCCACCCGGCTGGCGCTACGGGGAGACTTGTTGACCGTGTTGCGGAATGAGTAGGGAGCCGAAAGAGCGCGGGCGAACAACGCACGTTCTCAACGCTTCAACGCTGCTACCCTGCCGGCCATCAGGGCGCGACCTCGTGGGGTCCTTTGCCCCCGTTGACCAGGAACAGCACGGCCATGCGGACGGCCAGGCCGTTAGTGACTTGCTCCAAGATCAACGAACGCTCACAGTCGGCGATGTTGCTGTCGATTTCCACGCCCCGGTTGATGGGGCCGGGATGCATGATGAGGGCATCGGGCCGGGTGCGCGCGAGGCGAGCCTTGGTTAGGCCAAAAAGGCTGGTGTATTCGCCGAGCCCCGGGAACATGGTCTTGCGCTGACGCTCATGCTGAATGCGCAGCAGGTTGATAATGTCCGCCTCCCGAATCGCCTCATCCACATCATGAGTGACCCGGCACCCCATTTGCTCAAAAACTCGAGGCACGAGCGTCGATGGTCCGCAGAGGGTAACGTTGGCGCCGAGCTTGGTCAGGGCCCAGATATCTGAGCGAGCGACCCGGCTGTAGAGAATATCGCCCAGGATCGTCACGTTCAATCCCGCAATTCGGCCTTTGCGCTCACGGATGGTGAACGCATCGAGCAAAGCCTGGGTGGGGTGTTCGTGCGCGCCGTCTCCCGCATTGATCACGCTGGCATTCAATTCCCGGGCCAGAAAACTGGGCGCGCCCGAAGCGCTGTGCCGAATCACGATAAAGTCCGTGTTCAACGCCTGGAGATTCCGCGCGGTATCCTTGAGGGTCTCGCCTTTCTTCAGCGAGGAGGCTTCCGCGGTGAAATTGATAATGTCCGCCGAGAGTCGTTGCTCGGACAGCTCAAAACTGATACGGGTGCGAGTCGAGGGCTCGACGAAGAGGTTCACCACCGTTTTACCGCGCAGTGCAGGGACCTTTTTGATGGCTCGTTCACCAACGGCTTTGAACGCGCGGGCCGTGTCGAGCACCGTGATGATCTCCTCCGGGGTGAGTGACTCGATATCAAGCAAGTGTTTGCGGTTCCAGCTCATTTTCGTTCGAGGGTTACTTCATCCGCGCCTCCCGATTCGTCGACCTTCACCCGGATCGTTTCCGTGCGTGCGGTTGGATAATTCTTACCGACAAAATCCGCCTTGATGGGCAACTCCCGATGCCCACGGTCCACCAGGACCGCCAACTGAATCCGTTTCGGACGTCCGAAATCATTCAGCGCGTCCATCGCGGCGCGCGTGGTGCGTCCGCTGAAGAGCACGTCATCTACCAGGACGACGGTTTTTCCCGTGATATCGAAGGGGATGACGGTGGGCTGCACGTCCGGGGCCAATCGTTGATCCAAATCATCCCGATGCATGCTCACATCCAAATCACCCGCCCGCACCGGGTGCCCCCAGATCCCGGCGAGCAACGCACTCAAGCGCCTGGCCAGCGGCACCCCGCCTTTCTGAATGCCGATTAGAACCACGGCCTGGCTGTCCTCGTTGCGCTCCGCAATTTCATGCGCGATGCGGGCCAGCCCGCGCTGGATGGCCGCCCGGTCTAAAACGATGATGGGTTCAGGCATATTGTGGATTTACTCGAGCCTTCTGAGGCCGGTTGGGATGCGGAGCCACTTCACCAAGGTTGAGATCGGGTTCGCGCCCGGTCGGTGAATAGAACTGACCCCGGCTGGATAGGCGGAGCGTGGGACAGAGGATAACTGAGATGTTCTTGGGGAATCCCACCCCAGGATCTTGGAAATTGCTGAAATTGGCGCTTGAGTTTAGCGCCCTTCGACGGGGACTTTGCAGCTCGCACGTGCTCATACTGCCTTAGCAACCTCGCAGGGTTGCCTTAAAGAAGCAGCGGCTGGCCAGACGGCTATGAGTGGCTGGCAGCCTGGCGGCTCTTACGCCATTTAGACCGGTGCTTGATGATCCAATCCGTGAGCGCCCGCTCAAAACCGATATCTCGACCCGCCTTCTCAGATTCGATCCACTTGTGCTTGAGGATCTCCTCGCGTTCCGCTTGAAATTCCCTGTAGAGCGAAGAGTTCTTCAGCAGCTCGTTTGCCGAGAGGGGCTCTTTCGTTTCGTCAGACATAATCGCGCACTCAAATTGTTCTGAGATTTTGATTCTAAGCATTTCTTAAGGTTCTTGACAATCTCAATCTTCCTTTTTTGCATTTGCAGCAATTTAGCACATGTGCCACGCCGTTTCGCCAATTATCCCAGTCTTTGGCGCAAGGCTTCGGCGACATGTATAAAGGCTTGTGCTGAAGGGGCTTCCGGTGTTGAAATCACGACGGGCACCCCCCGGTCCCCCGCTTCTCTAATCTCGGTAAACAACGGCACTTCCCCAAGGAACGGGACGGATTGACGCGCCGCCTCCGCATGCCCACCGCCATGGCCAAAGATTTCCACCCGTTCGCCGGAAGGAGTGATGAAATAGCTCATGTTTTCGATAATTCCGAGGATTGGCACGTTGACCCGCTGAAACATGGCGATTCCTTTGCGGACGACTCCCAAGGAGGCTTCCTGGGGTGTGGTCACTATCACGCCACCGTCCAGTGGCGCGGTTTGACACAAGGAAAGTTGGGCATCCCCGGTTCCCGGGGGAAGATCCACCAGCAGGTAGTCCAACTCGCCCCATTCCACAGAACTGAAGAACTGCTGGATGGTTTTCATGATCATGGGGCCGCGCCATATGACCGGTTGGTCTCCTTCGACCAACAGGCCCATACTCATGACCTTTATTCCATGGCTGGCCGGGGGAACCATTTTTTCATGCTCACTAATGGTCGGCTTCTCATGGAGCCCCATCATCAGCGGAATGGACGGTCCATAAATGTCGCAATCCAGCAAGCCGACCCGGGCACCCAGATGCTTCAAAGCGCAGGCGAGGTTTACCGAAACCGTGGATTTGCCCACTCCGCCTTTGCCGCTGGCGACGGCCACCAAGCGCTGAATTCCAGGGAGCTTGGCCTGTTGGGGCAGGGCTCCCGCCGGCTTTGCCCCGGCGGGCGGGCTGGGGTGCTGGACCTCGACAAAAACGGCGGTGACGCCGGCCAGTTTCTTGAGGATGCTCTCGCTCTCCGATTTGATTTGCCGGGCGATCTCGGGGCTGCCGCTGGTGAGATTCATCACCACGCTCACTGCGCCATTACTGATCGCCACCTGCTTTACCAGGCCGAACGACACGACATCACGGCTGTAACCCGGATATTTCACGTCCCGCAGAGCCTGCCTGATGTTGTCTTCGGTAATCATGTTCTTTTTCCATGATCGGTCCTCCTTGGCCGGTGTCAATCTTGTTGGAACGAGCTTTGACCCTTCGTTTGGAGGTGTTATTTTTTATTTAGCCTATGAAAACCTCTCCCAGCATTGGCGAATACCTCATCCAGAGAATTTACGCGCAGGGCGTTCGGCATGTTTTCGGTTTGCCTGGGGACTACGTGCTCGGATTTTACGACCTGCTGTCCAAAAGCAAGCTTTCGATCATCAATACGTGCGACGAGCAGGGCGCGGGGTTCGCCGCCGACGCCTACGCGCGGGTGCGCGGCTTGGGGGTCGTCTGCGTCACCTATTGCGTCGGCGGACTGAAGGTGGCCAACACCACTGCGGAGGCTTTCGCCGAGAAATCCCCGGTCGTGGTAATCAGCGGGGCTCCGGGCATGAAAGAACGGGAGAAGAACCCGCTGCTTCATCATAAGGTTAGGGAATTCGACACCCAAAAGAAGGTGTTCGAGCAATTGACCATCGCCTCTACGGTGCTCAGCGATCCGCAAACCGCGTTCCAGGAGATCGACCGCGTGCTGCACGCGGCTCTCCGCTATAAACGCCCGGTTTATATCGAACTGCCTCGCGACCGGGTGCTCGTACCCGGGATTCCCAATTACTCGCCCCCGGAAATTCATGAGCGAAGCAATGCCAGCAGCTTGCGCGCGGCGCTGGCCGAGGCTCAACAAATGATTAGGGACGCGCGCCAGCCCGTGATTTTGGCGGACGTAGAGGTGCACCGCTTCGGCCTGCAGGAGCTGGTCCAAAAATTGGCAGAAAAGACCGGCATCCCGGTGGCCGCAACGGTGCTGGGCAAATCGGTGATCGGCGAGCAGCACGCTTTTTACATCGGTATTTACGAGGGAGCGATGGGTCGCGAGGACGTGCGTCAGTACGTCGAGACGAGCGATTGCGTCATCATGCTGGGCGCCTTCATGACCGACATCAACCTGGGCGTCTACACCGCGCGCCTGGACCCGGCGCGTTGCATTTACGCGACCAGCGAGAAACTTTCGATCCGCTATCACTCCTACGAGGAAATCAGGTTTAAAGATTTTGTGCGTGGCCTGCTAGCTCTCCCGCTGCGCCGCCGAGCTTTGGGCAAAATTCCTCACCCGACCATGTTCCGAGCTAATCGGGCCGGCGCTCCGCGCGCAGCGAGCCTGGCGCGATCCGCCGGGGGGAATGGCCAGGTCCGCCCCAGTCAGGCCTGTTCCCCCGAAGAGGCCCACCCTATTTCCTCGCCGCCGATCACTGTGAAGCTGCTTTTTGAACGATTGAACCGTTTCCTTTCCGAAAATACGGTGGTGGTGGCTGATGTCGGTGACGCGCTGTTTGGTGCCACGGATCTGTTCATTCGGGGGAGCACGGAGTTTTTGGCTCCCGCCTATTACACGTCCATGGGTTTCGCAGTTCCCGCGTCCATCGGAGCTCAGTTGGCGAACCGGAAGCTTCGTCCACTGGTTTTGGTCGGTGACGGCGCTTTCCAGATGACGGGCATGGAATTGGCCACCGTGGCCCGGTACCAGCTCAACCCCATAGTGGTCGTCCTGAACAACCGAGGTTATGGCACCGAACGCCACATGCAGGATGGGCCCTACAACGACGTTTGGCCCTGGCGTTATCACCGTTTGCCCGACGTCCTGGGCGCCGGGCGCGGTTTTCTAGTCCGAACGGAGGCTGAATTGGACCAGGCGCTGGCGGAAGCCCAGCGCTCAGTTGAAAGCTTCTGTTTGGTCGAGGTATGCCTCGAACCGCTGGATCGCTCACCCGCACTGGACCGCCTCGCCAGCCGCCTGGCCAAAAGGCTTTAGACCGGTCTCCCCTTCCTTCCAGCCAACCCGGGCGCCCGGGGAACCCGGTCGGACCGGCTAGCGGCTAACGGGCTGAGCCCCAAGACGGGCTGGCGGCACCGAATCCTCGTTTCGCAGCTCATGCAAACAAGTGAAACAAAAAGCTCGGCGCCGTGTCTAAATGGCTGAGCGATGGATTAGATAGAATAAAACCGTTCGCTCCTCCGTCCAGTCATCGGGCCGGGTCTCGGGAACGTGGGAAGGCACGTTTCGTGAAGGGCACAAGGTTTGTTTGACGAAATGGATTAGATACTCCAATCTTCGCGCACAATGAGAAGGCTGCTTAGGATCTGGTTGGCATTGGCTATGGCCAATACGGTTGCGCTGGCACAAACGAATGCGCCGGGGCAAATCCGCCCGCTTTCGCTGCAGGAGGCGATTCAGCTGGCTTTGAAGCATAATTACGACCTCCAGATTGATCGCTATAACCCGCAGATTGCTCTCTACAATGTACAGGGGGCCTACGCCGGGTATGACCCGACCTTGAGTTTTTCAGGGGAACACGACCGTTCAGAAACCGGGCCCCAATTGCAATACCTCTCCGGGGCGATCTTCCGGACGCTGGGTTCGGCGAGCGATGTGAATCAATTTAGCTCCACCCTGTCCGGGGTCACGCCTATCGGCACCTCATATACCCTTTCCGGGAACGCCCGAGACATCACTGGAGCGAGCGCGGGTGCCCCCTTCGAAAACAGCGACGCCAGCGCCGGCTTCAATTTGAGCCAGCCGTTGCTGAAGAATTTCTGGATTGATGCCAACCGGCTGAATATTCGCGTGGCAAAGAATCGGTTGAAGTACTCAGAACTCACCCTCCGGTTGCAGATCATGCAGACCGTTACGCGATTGGAGCAGGCCTATTACGATCTCATTTACAACCGGGAGAACGTGATGGTACAGCAGAAGGCCGTCGAATTGGCGGAACGGCTGGTGATGGAAAACCGGAAGCGCCTGGAGGTCGGGGCTCTGGCACCGCTGGATTTGCAGTCGGCCGAGGCACAGGCAGCCTCCAGCCGCGCGGCGGTCATCGCCGCCCGGAGCCAGTTAGGAACGCAGGAGCGGGTGGTGAAGGCACTTATTTCCGACGAATATAACCAGTGGGCAAGTTTAACGCTCGAACCGGTCGGGACGCTCAACGCCCCGGTTCCCGTGGTTAACCTCCAGGATAGTTGGAGCAAAGGCCTGACTCAGCGGCCCGATCTCCTCCAGGCGAAGCTCGATGTGGAACGCCAGGGGATTCAGCTTAAATATGACAAGAACCAACTCCTGCCCGAGGTCGACGCTTTCGGTTCGTACAACTTCAACGGCACCAGCAGTAAAAATATTTTTAACCCACTGTCACCGGGCAGCGGCACGGGGGCTGGGGGCGAGTTCAGCGATGCCTTTACCAGCGTAAGCCAGCTCGATAATCGCCAATACAGCTACGGCGGGCGCATCAGCTTTCCGCTCTCCAATGTGCGCACGCGCAACGCCTACCGGGCCGACCGCGCGACCATGCAGCAGCTGGTATTGGGCATCAAGCAATTGGAGCAGAATATCATGATCATGATCGACAATGATATCGGCGTGATCCGGGCCAACTACGATCAAGCGCAAGCCACCCGGGCCGCCCGCGAATATGAAGAAGCCGCTTTGGATGCGGAGCAAAAGAAGCTCGAAAGCGGCAAGAGCACGACCTACACCGTCCTGCAGGTTCAGCGCGATCTGACCACGGCGCGGGGCAATGAAATCCAGGCGCTCGACACCTACAACAAGAGCCTCTCACAACTCAGCCTGGACGAGGGCTCGACCCTCCTCCGCCTCGGGGTCACGCTGGAAGTTCGCTGAGCCACCCAGTCGTTTCATCCAGCCTCGGAGCCCAACACTGAGGTTGCGTCCCCGACAAAATCGGAAACCATATTTGCGGCCTCCGCTGCCTTGACGGGCAAGTACTTGCCGGAAGCGGTCGCCACCACTAGTCCCGCCGCATTTCGCAGCTCGGCTCTCGCCTCAAACAGCCGCTCTCGCCGGTTCGTGACCAGTTCCGCGGAGGCGGTCGCGGTCTCACCCGGGCGCAGCGGGTGAAGGAATCGCACCTTCAGCTCGCCACAAAACGAGAATCGTTTTGTACGAACCGCGCAGGCCCAAACCATGATTTCGTCCAGGAGCGTTGCAATCAGCCCGCCATGCACCGTGTCACGGAAGCCGGCATGTTCAGCTCGGGCCTGAAAGTGCGTGCGAACCGACTGTCCATCGGTTTCAAACCGCAAATTCATTCCCCTCGGATTGGACTCTCCGCAAACGAAACAGGATTTGGTGAGGGGCAATTCGATCATCAGCCACGACGTTCACGACAAAACCCAAGGCTGGCAAACACAATCTCGCGGATTTTCTTCCGCGCGGACACGCTGGTTCCCAACCCGCTCCTTGCTTGCCTCTGTTCCGCGTGGTATCCCACTGGCTGCGATGATTAATTTCGGCTTCAACCACGTCTAAGACGCATGGCAGTTGCGGTTCCTCCCCGCCCGCGCGTCGGCGTGGACGGTAAATTCTTCCGGAGCGGCGAAAAGAAATTTTACGCCAAGGGTGTGGCTTACGGGCCCTTTGCTCCGACCGATGGCTCCTCCAGAACCGGCTTCGCCTCACCCGATCAGACGGCCCTGGATTTCGCGCAGATCCGGGCGCTGGGCGCGAACGTCATCCGAATCTATGATGTTCCCGCTCAGTGGTTCCTGGAGCTGGCGGCCGAGCATAGACTCAAGGTCCTGGTTGATATCCCTTGGAACAAACATCTCTGCTTCTTGGAGTCCGCACAGCAACAACTCGAGGGCCGCCGGGCCGTTCGCGAGGCGGTGAGCGCGTGCGCTCAGCACTCGGCAATTTTCGCGTTCAGCGTCGCCAATGAAATCCCCTCAGACATCGTGCGCTGGAGCGGAGCTCGGGCGGTAGCCGATTTTATTGACAGCCTGATCGCCGAAGCCAAACAGGTGGACCCCGAGTGCCTGTGCACGTTCACGAATTTTCCTCCCACCGAGTTTCTGCACCCGCAGAGCGTGGATTTCGTCTGCTTTAACGTCTACCTCCACCAGGAAGCCGCTTTCAAATCTTACCTGGCGCGCTTGCAGATGTTAGCGGATTCCAAACCTCTATTGTTGGGCGAATTCGGGATCGACACTCGCCGGGAGGGCGAGGCGCGCAAGTGTGAAATGTTGACCTGGCACATTCGGGACGTGTTCCGGGGCGGCCTGGCCGGGACCATCCTTTTCAGTTTCACCGACGATTGGTGGCGCGGCGGAGAGCAGGTGACGGACTGGGAGATGGGTTTGACTACGCGGGACCGCCGGCCCAAGGAGTCTTTTGTCGCGGTCCAAGAGGCGTTCCACGCCGCACCCTACCGCCCGCTGCCTCGGTACCCCAAGGTGTCCATCGTGGTAGCGACGTACAACGGCGACCGCACACTCAAAGCCTGCCTGGAGTCATTGCAACGCCTGAACTACCCGGATTACGAAGTCATCCTCGTGGACGACGGATCGACCGACACCACACCGCAAATCGCGTTCCTCAATCCCCGAATCCGCTGCCTTCGACACGAGGTCAATCGGGGGCTCTCGGCCGCTCGCAATACCGGAATTACGGCGGCCACCGGCGAGATCATCGCTTTTACCGACTCGGATTGCCGGGCCGACGAGGATTGGCTCTATTACCTGGTCGCCGACTTTTTGGAAACCGATTTCGTGGGGATTGGTGGTCCGAATCTCCTTCCCCCGGACGACTCCGCGGTGGCAGCCGGGGTCATGGCTTCGCCGGGCGGCCCCGCTCACGTGATGCTGACCGACCGGCAAGCGGAGCACATCCCTGGCTGCAACATGGCTTTTTACAAGCGAGCCCTGGAGGAAATTGGGGGCTTCGATCCCATGTTTCGGAAGGCTGGCGACGATGTGGATCTCTGCTGGCGTCTGCAGCAGGCCGGTTACAAGATCGGGTTTAGCCCCGCAGCGTTCGTCTGGCATTATCGCCGCTCCACGATCTCTGAATACCTGAAACAACAACATGGCTATGGCGAAGCTGAAGCCCTGCTGGTTCGCAAGCACCCGGAATATTTTAATTCGCTGGGCGGCAACATGTGGCGGGGGAGAATTTATAGCGCATCGAATTTCGGCGTGTTGATCCGGCCGCCGATTGTGTATCGGGGCCTGTTTTGCAGCGCCGGCTACCAGTCGCTCTATTCCGCGGGCCCGGCCCTCACGCTCATGCTCTGCACCACCCTGGAATATCATGTCCTGCTGACTTTGCCCCTGTGCATTCTGTCGGTGATCGTCCCACTGCTTTGGCCCTTGGCCACCGCCAGCCTGCTGGTCTCGGTGGGGGTCTGCGCGACGAGTGGCGCCCAGGCCGTGCTGCCTAAACAAAAGCTGCGGCCCTGGTCGCGCCCCCTGGTCGCTTTGCTGTTCTTTCTTCAACCCATTGTCCGCGGCTGGGCGCGCTACCAGGGCCGGCTATTTTTCCGGCCTACCCCGCTGGCGGCTCAGCAGACGCTCGACTCGATCGCGCTGCGGGAAAGCGGCCAATCGCTTCGTCAGCTGGATTACTGGAGCGCGGAACCCGTTCTTCGCCTGGCCTGGGTGGCTGATATTTTGCGGCGGCTGGACCGGCAGGGTTGGCCCAATAAATCAGATATTGGTTGGTGTGATTATGACGTGGAGATCTACGGGAGCCGGTGGAGTTCGGTCCAGCTCACCACCGTGGAGGAAGATCATCCACGTGGTCTGCGGCTCCTTCGCTGCCGCCTGCGCGCCCGTTGGTCGCTGGCGGCGAAGGTCGCTTTCTGGGGGATCGTCGGCCTGAGCCTGCTCGCGATTGGCCTGGGCGCTTCTCGTTGGCATTGGGTTTGGCTGGTGTTGGTTTCTTTGCCGGCGTTTGCCTGGCTGCTGCACCGCGAGCAGCGCACGCTGCAAAGTCTGCTCGTGGTCTTCCTGGATGAGATCGCCAAGGATTGGAACTTGCGACGGGATTCCCAACGTCCGGTCTTCCCGGCTCAGCCTGGCCCAGGCAAGCAGGACGTGGAAGAACCGGCAGCTCACCGGGGCCAATAGCTCGGCCGCTTAGACCGGCCTGTTCTCAGGGCCGCTTTTGAATCACTTCCTGAGCGCTCTTATTCTTGGCGATGCTGTTCGCCGGCAAAAATCCACGCCAATTCAGATTGGGGTACACCACGGAGTTACGCCCGATAATGCTGCCCGGATTCAGCACCGCGTTGCACCCCACCTCGGATTGATCTCCGATGATCGCGCCGAATTTTCGCAGCCCCGTGTCAAACGGCTTTCCCTCGAGCTCGATCCTGATGTTGCCCGGCACAAGCTTGAAATTTGAGATCTTCACGCCCGCGCCCAAATGCGCTTTAAAACCCAGAATGGAATCGCCAATGTAATTGAAATGCGGAGCCACGGTGTGGTTGAACAGCAAAGAGTTTTTTATCTCGCAGGAATTGCCCACCACGCACCCGTCTCCGATGAGCACATTTTCTCGAATATAAGCATTGTGGCGGATTTCGCAGTTGCGGCCGATGATCGCTGGGCCTTTGATCATAACGCCATCCTCCACCACGGTGCCCTCCCCGATAAAGACCTGGTCGCCGACGAAAGCGACGCCCTCGCAACGGTTGTGGAGACCGGGCCGGAGGTTTTTGGCAAGGTAGGCCTGGATTTTCTTCAGAGCTTCCCAGGCAAAGCCACAGTTCTCAAAAAGGAGCGCATGCTCCGTCTGGGTCAGATCGAATAAATCAGTCGGCTTGAACATGCCTGGAGATTAAGCAAAAGCTCCGGAGCGAAGAAACCTTTTTGAGACGGTTGGCGGTGGCAACGCCGTTAAAATTGAGATAAGGTTCCGCCTTTGCGACATGAAAGAGTCCTATATCGCCGCTAAGGAACGGTGGGCGCGTAAGATGGCCGGCCAGCAGAAGCCCTCGGCCCGGTCCGCCAACCGGCTCCCCACAGGCCAACGCCAGGTCCATAACTTTCCCGTTCTGGATTTGGGTGTCCGCCCGAACGTCCCCCCGGACAAGTGGGAACTGAAAATCCACGGGCAGGTTGAAAAGCCAATTACGCTTACATGGAGCCAGTTCCTGGCCCTGCCACAGTTTACTGACGTCAGCGATTTCCATTGCGTGACGACCTGGAGTCAGTTCGATATGGCCTGGCAGGGAGTCGCCTTTTTTACCATTGCGGAGCTGGTGCGGCCAAAGCCTGAAGCCACACACGTCTTTTTCAAGAGCTACGACGGTTACTCCACAAATAACCCCTTGGAGGTTTGTCTGGACGATGATGTTCTGGTTGCCCATCAATGGAACGGCCAGCCTTTGTCACCGGACCACGGCGGACCAGCGCGGGTCATCATCCCAAAACGCTACGCTTGGAAAGGGGCGAAGTTTATCCGGGAGATCACCTTTCTCGACCGTGATATCCTGGGGTTTTGGGAGCTGAGAGGTTATTCCAACACGGCCGACCCGTGGACGGAGGACCGGTTTGCCAAGAGAGATCAACCACCACCGGGATTCCCCTAACGAGCGCCGTTTACCCGGGATGCAGACGATCTATTTTGATTATAACGCGACCACACCTCTTGATGTGAGTGTGCGAGAGGCGATGCTGCCGTTTCTCGGCAGCACGTGGGGCAATCCCTCCAGCGTGCACCACGTGGGAAGGCAAGCCCGCGCGCTTTTGGACGAGGATCGAGACCGGATGTCGAGCGTTCTGCGCTGCAAACCCAGCGAGGTCGTCTTCACCAGCGGCGGAACGGAAAGCGCCAACCTGGCGGTGATCGGAACCGCCCGAAGTCTGCGGGAAAAGGGACGCCATCTGATCACCTCCAGCATCGAACATCATGCGGTCCTCCATGCCTGCGAACACCTCGCGCGGCACGAAGGGTTTGACCTCACCGTCCTGCCGGTCACCAGCGAAGGCCTGGTCGATCCGGCTGTCCTGCAGAACGCAATTCGGCCCGATACCATCCTGGTCTCAATCATGGCCGCCAATAACGAGATTGGAACCATTCAGCCCATTGCGGAAATCGGGGCTCTCTGCCGGAACCATGGGGTCCTCTTCCACACGGATGCTGTTCAATGGTTCGGAAAGCAGGATTTCTCCGATATCCATCAACTCAACGCTGACCTGGTTTCCATCTGTGCGCACAAAATTCATGGACCCAAAGGGGCGGGTGCCCTCTACATCAAGTCCCCTCTGCAGCCGCAACCGATCTTTTTCGGCGGTGGCCACGAAAATGAGCGCCGTGCCGGGACGGAGAACCTGGCCGGGATCGCCGGTTTGGTGGAGGTAGTCGAGCGTTTTGTTCGGCAGCCGGTTTTCGCCAAAGCCCAGCTGTCGGGCTTGACGGGGAGACTCATCCAGTTGGTTGATTCCCTGGACGGCGTCCACCTGGTGGGATCCCGTCAGCACCGACTGGCCAATACCATCGCCTTCGTAGTGGAACGGACCGATAGCATTGCGTTGCTGGCAGGGCTGGATATGGAGGGCATTTGCGCTTCTAGCGGTTCCGCCTGTTCCGCCGGCTCGTTGGAGCCATCCCACGTCATTCGCGCCCTGGGATTGGGGGAATCGCTGGCCCACTCCCTGGTACGGTTCTCACTCGGCCGGGACTCGACGCTGGAGGAGGTGTCCTTGACCGAGCAGATTTTGCCCGAGGTTATCCTCCGTGCACAACGGTCTGAATAAAACTGGTATGGAGTGTGAATCCATTGGGAGTAAGGTGAATAACCGGACCTTTCCGTTTTTTTTCACTGGCCATGAGCGCGGATTTAGATTTTGCTCCCTCGCTAAGTGGTTGTGGTAACCTTGACACAGATGGTTGTTTGCCTTATTCACACCCCTTAATAAGAATAAAGATTTAGGTTAAAAGAACTCTATATTAAGCACGCAATGAATTTGACCATTTCTAAGGAGCAAATCATCAATGGGCTGCAATCCGTGCAGAATGTGGTCAGCACTCGGACGACATTGCCGATTCTCTCTAATGTGCTGCTGCGTGCTGAGGGAGAAAAGTTGGAATTCACCGCCACCGATTTGGACGTCACCATCTCGTGCGGAGTCGAAGCCAAAGTAAAAAGGCCCGGAGCCGCCACTGTCCCGGTCAAAAGGCTTTTTGGTATTGTTCGAGAGTTGAGCAACTCCGAGATTGATTTGGAGGTGGACGAAAAGAATATTTGCACCATCAGGTCCGGCCCCTCGTTCTACAAAATTCACGGGCTGAGCGCGGAAGAGTTTCCTCCGCTGCCGACCTTCAAAGAAGATAAAAAGGTAATTTTGCCGCAGGAGACTGTGCGCGGGATGCTCAAGAAGACGTCTTTTGCGGTTTCCACGGACGAATCGCGTTACGTGTTGAACGGCATCTTCATCAGCCTCAAAGACCACAAGATGACCATGGTGGCGACCGATGGGCGCCGGTTGGCCCTGGTAGACGAGGAAGTGGACGTCTCCGAGACGAGCCAGGGAGAATTCATCATTCCCGCCAAAACAGTTGCCGAACTCAACCGCTTGCTCCAGGAGAAAGGAGAGCTCGAGATCCGGTATGCGGAGAACCAGGCGTCTTTTACCCTGAAAGACGAAAAAGGGTCGGCGGTTCTGATTATCACCAAGCTGATTGAGGGCAACTACCCCAATTATCGTCAGGTCATCCCTTCGGAAACCAAGGAACGGGTCACGTTGGTTCGGGAGGAGTTTTTGCATGCTCTGCGGCGCGCGGAGATCATGACGAGCGAGAAGAGCAACTCGGTGAAACTTTCGTTTGGCAAAAACAAGTTGGAAATCACCGCCAACTCGCCGGAGGTGGGAGAGGCTAAGGAATCGCTGGCGGTGAACTACAAAGGCCCCGAGATGGCCATTGCGTTCAACCCAAAATACATGATCGATCCGCTCAATTCCCTGGTTAACGACGAAGTGTTTCTGGAGTTGATCGACGAATTGAGTCCCGGAGTTTTGAAGATCAACGGCCCCTTCCTTTACGTGGTCATGCCCATGCGGCTGACCTGATCACATTTGTTCCAGGGTCTCGATTCCTAAAACCGCCAACCCGGTCTTCAGGACCCGACCCGATAAATCGCAAAGTTTGAGACGACTGGCCCGTTGAAGCGGTTCCGCCTTTAGAACCGGGCAGCTCTCCCAAAACCGCGCGAAGAGCCCCGCCAGGTCGTACAGGTAATTACAGATAAAATTTGGACGGTAATCGTCCACGGCTGCTTCCAGCACAAAGCCGAAACTCAGCAATTGTTTGGCGAGGGCCAGCTCGGCCGGAGCTGAAAGCTCAATTTGGTTGAAAAAATCTGAACCGGCGGCCACTGGGTTTTCGGAAGCTTTCCGAAGCACGCTGCGTGTTCGGGCGTAGGCATATTGAAGGTAGGGGGCGGAATTTCCGTTCAAAGCGAGCAGCTTATCCCAGCTGAATACGTAATCGCTCTGCCGGTTGGGCAACAGGTCGGCGTAACGGACTGCGCCCAAGCCCACGACCCGGGCGATCTCTTTGCGCTGTGCTTCCGGAATCTCAGGATTAAGCTCCGTGGCCAACTTGAACGCCCGTTCCTCCGCCTCGTCCAACAGGTCAGCCAGCTTGATGGTCTCGCCGGAGCGGGTCTTAAACGGCTTTCCATCCTCCCCCAGGATGGATCCGAACCAAACATGCGCCAGCTTCACCTCTGCCTCGGGGTGCCAACGTCGGAACACCTCAAAAAGCTGCTGGAAATGCAATTGTTGAGGGGCCCCGGTGATATACACAATTTCGTTCGGTTTCCAAGTCTCCAAGCGGTATTGGAGGGTCGCTAGATCCGTGGTTGTGTAGTTGAAACCCCCATCGCTTTTCCGAATGAGAGCCGGACTGTCTTTAAGCTGGGGGATTCCGTCAAAGAAGACTGCGATCGCCCCCTCGCTTTCGCGGGCGAGGTTTATTTGAACCAGTTCGTTCACCAGGCCGGCGAGCCGCGGGTTGTAAAAGCTTTCGCCCAGAGTGTGGTCAAAATGCACTTCCAGGCGTCCGTAGATGGTCTGGAACTGGACCTCGGAGAGGGCAATCATCTCTTGCCAAATCCGGCGGTTGTCAGGATCGCCCTGCTGGAGTTTGACTAATTCCTGCCGAGCCTCCTCGAGGACCTTGGGGTCTGATTCACCGGCCGCATTTACCAGTTTGTAGAGCCGCTCCATCTCCCCGATGGCATCCTGCTGGAGACGAGCCGGGTCGAGGTGGTGTTTCCAACCAACGATGAGCTTGCCAAACTGGGTTCCCCAATCGCCGATATGGTTGTCGGTAATGACGTGGTGCCCCAGGAGCCTGAGCGTGCGGGCCAAGGCATCCCCCAAAATGGTGGACCGGATATGGCCCACATGCATCGGCTTGGCGATGTTGGGCGAGCTGAAATCGATAACGATGGTGCGCGGCGCGGTCGTCTTTTCGAAAAACGAGTGCTCCCCTTGAGCTGCCTCAGACAAGGCCTGGGCCACCGCCGACGGCTTCAAACGAAAATTCAAGTAGCCCGCGCCGGCAACCTGAACCGCCTCGCAAATGTCCCCGACATCGAGCCTGGCCAGGACATCAGTGGCCAGCTGGCGGGGGTTCATTTTGCGGGCTTTGGCCAGGCCCATCAACGCATTGGTCTGGTAATCGCCGAACTGGGGGTCCGGGCAGGGCCGGATCAGCACGGAGGTTGTGTCCGCATCGGGCAGGACGTCTCGCACGGCCGACTGCAGAGCCCGTTCTATGAGTTTGTGAGGGAGCACAGACTGGCAGCTAAATCCCGGTTCGATCGGTCTCCGGCCTGGTTATTTCCGGCCCTGATCGCGGATGATCCGGAGCATGGCCTCCGCGTCGGGGGCCTCCTCGAGGGCTTGGCGAAACTCGGCTTTGTGCAGGAGCTTGGCAATGTTGGCCAGGGTATGAAGGTGCTTCTGGAATTGGCCCTGCGGCACCAGGAAAAGCATGACCAAATTGACCGGTTGATTATCCAGGGCATCAAAATTGACCCCGGCTTTCGAGCGGCCGAGGGAGCCGACCACTTCGTAAATTAAATCGGTGGAGGCGTGCGGGATGCCAATTCCGAAGCCGATGCCGGTGCTCATGGAAGACTCCCGCTTTTTGACGACGGCGGCTATGGCTTCGTGGTGCTCCGGTTTTATTTTTCCGGTCGTGACCAGATTGTTGATGAGCTCATCGATCGCCTCCCATCGGTTAGTCGCCCGAAGGTCGGTGATAATCTGCTCTCGCGTAAGAATGTCGCCTAAATCCATAGCCTAGGAATCATGGCACCAGCGCATTTCGCCTGAAGTGGAGGGGTATATCAAGACAGAAGTGCAAGGCGCCCGGCGTCGGCGCGTATTTCTCCCGTCGCACCAACGGTTGGCCGAGCTCTCGAGCGGGGTTGTCTTTCTTTTTAACACAGGATTTAGCGGAAGAGTCTTCCAGCATACTGGAGGAGCAGGTCGGTGCTTTCCCACCACCAACGGAAGGCGGTGGTGAGGTTCGGTCGCGCGGTCAAGAGCGGGATGCCCAGCAACAGGACGGTCACATTTCCCAAAAAAATGACCACCGACGAGAACAAATAGCCCTGTTCCGTGATGTCGCTCTGGCTGCTCCGCAAAATATGGCAGGTCAGCGTCACGTGAAAGGCATAGGCCATTCCCAGCAGCAAATGAAACCACACCAGGTACGAATGCCAATTCCATACCAGGCTCCCCCCCACGAACAACAAAGTCACCAGGACCGCGTAGAGGGGAAAAAAATACGGGGCGAGGGCGATGATAAAATTGTTCTTGGTTACCACGACATGGCCTCCTTTGGCTGAGGCTTTGAACTTTTTGACGCGTCCACCCAGAAGCCAGGTCCAAAGGGCATGAGTCAGCTCGTGGCCGACAACATACACCCACATGGGTTTGGGCAGCAGTAGGTAAATCACTAGCCAACAGGCCGCGCCGGACAACAGGGCTACCCAAATGGTATCGGCCTGCCCACTCGCGCCGACGACGCGGACTAGCGCCCAGGCTTGCCCGGCACAGACCGGAAGGAGCAGGACGGCGAGAATGGCTTTGCACCATTTGAGCACGCGGAATGATTAGAACCGGTCCACCTGGGTATTTTGCCATTGAAGGCTCACCGCATCAGGTTGGCCGAGCGGTCTGGATGGCCTGGACGCAACGCGCGCAGATCGTGGGGTGTTCCGGGTGAGATCCCACATCCGTCTCCCAATGCCAGCAGCGTTCGCACTTTTGGCCCGCGGCCTTGGCGACCAGGACCTCCACTTTGGGATCTTCCACGGCTCGTAATTCGAGCTGGGATACGTTCAAAAGTTCCCGTAACGATTCGGGCTGCGCTTGCGCGGCCGCCAGCATCTGGGTGGGCCCCGTGATGGTCAGCCGGGCTTCCAAAGCTTTGCCGATTTCCTTGGCCTGCCGGGCTTTCTCCAAGGCCGGCAGCGCGCCTTCTCGCAATTCAAACAACCTCTTCCACTCCTCCCGCTCGGTTTGCGGAAGTTCGAAACCAATAGGCTCCCAAACGAGCTGATGCACCGATTCCGCGGTTCTGCCGGGAACAAACTCCCAGGCTTCGTCGGCACTGAAGGAAAGAATGGGCGAGAGCAACTGGCACAGGCTGACAAACATCCGGTGCAGGGCCGTCTGGGTGGAGCGGCGACGTGCAGAATCGGACGCGTCGGTGTAGAGCCGGTCCTTCACTACGTCGTGGTAAATGGCGGACAATTCCACAGCCACAAACTGGCTTATCTTTTGGTAAACGACATGGAATTCGAAAGTGTCGTAAGCACGGATGACCTCCGATTCGAGGTGGGAAAATGCCTCCAGTATCCAGCGATCCAGCCCGGTGAGGTCGGCCTCGGAGCAGACGTGATGAGCTGGGTCAAAATCGTAGAGGTTGGACAGCTGGAAACGCAACGCGTTCCGTATCATGCGGTAGGTTTCGCCGACCTTATCGATGCGTTTTTCACTGACGATGATGTCGTTCCGGTAATCCTGGGATGCCACCCAAAGCCGCACCACGTCCGCGCCATACTTGTTCACATAGGCATCCGAGTTTTGCGGTTTTTCATAACCTCCCTGGCCCTGCTTGCTTTTGGAGATTTTTTCGCGGTCCTCATCGACCATAAAGCCGTGCGTGAGGACGCTGCGGTAGGGAGCCGCCCCGTTGCCGGCCAGCGATAGGAGCAGGGAAGATTGAAACCAGCCGCGGTGCTGGTCGCTGCCTTCGAGATACAGCTCACACTGGAAGGGCTTCTCGACACCTCGCAGTTCCGGGCGTCGAGCGATTACAGCTCGAGAAGACGATCCGGAGTCGATCCACACATCGAGGGTGTCGTTAGATTTCGTGGCTGCTTCGGGCCCTTGCCAATCCGTCGGGCGGAGGTCCTTCCAAAGATCGGCGGCGGACCGCTCGAACCAAATGTTGGAGCCATGTTTCTCGATTAGGTCCGCGGCGTTGCGCACGATTTGGCCGTCCAGTATTGGCTGGCCCTGGGAGTCGTAAAAGGCGGGGATGGGCACACCCCAAGTTCGTTGGCGGGAAATGCACCAGTCGGGCCGACCCTGAACGGCCGCCTCAATGCGGCTTTTACCCCAGTCCGGAACCCATTGGACACGGTTGATTTCCTCCAGAGCGCGGGCGCGGAAGGAGGAGCCCGTGCCGGTGGTTTGATGGTCAATTTCGATAAACCATTGATCCATGGCCCGGAAGATCACGGGAGTTTTGCTGCGCCAGCAGTGGGGGTAGCTGTGGTGGTAATTCTCCTGGTGAAGCAGGGCTTTGCGAACGCGCAATTCGTGCAAAACGACCTCATTCGCTTCGCTTCGCCCGTGCTTTTCCAGGATGGACTTGCCCAGCATCTCCGCCGGCATCTGTTGTTCAACAGGAAGGTCCGTGGTGTGAGTGAACCGCCCATCATCGTCCACGGGTGAGTAGATCGGCAGGCCGTGCTCGGAACCCAGGTGGTAATCCTCCAAGCCGTGGCCTGGAGCGATATGCACGAAACCGGTGCCCGTGGTGTTTTCTACGAAGTTATCGCCAGCAAAAAACTGTCCGGTGCGCTGGCAAAACGGATGTTGATAGCGGAGTTGGCGCAGGTGATTCCCATCCAGGCTGCGGATAATCTGGTATTCGGGCCACCCGCATTTCTCCGCCACCTTTGCCAGGAGCAGGGCCGAGATGATTAATTGTTCCGACCCGACCTGGACCAGGGAGTAACTGAACGTAGAGTTGTAAGCCACGGCCAGGTTCGCGGGTAGGGTCCAGGGTGTGGTGGTCCAGATCACCACCGAGGTCCCCGGATGATCCACGAGCGCGAACTTCACATAGACGCTCTGGCTGACATGGTCCTTATACTCAACCTCGGCCTCCGCCAGGGCCGTGCGGCACGGGATGCTCCAGTAGACCGGCTTCTTGCCGCGGTAAACAAAGCCTTGTTGGACGATATCCGCGAACAGGCGGAGTTCGTCCGCCTCATATTCTTTGTTCAGGGTTAGGTAGGGGTTTTCCCAATCCCCCAGGACACCGAGGCGTTTAAACTGGGTTCGCTGCAGGTCGATGTACTTGCGCGCGTATGCCTCGCAAGCTCTCCGGATCGTGGCGGGATCGGTCGCCGTATCTCCGGCCTTGCGCATGTCTTGAGCCACCTTGAACTCGATCGGCAGCCCATGGCAGTCCCAGCCTGGCACATAGGGGCTGCGAAAACCGCGAATACTCTTATACTTGACGACAAAATCTTTGAGAATTTTGTTCAGCGCCGTCCCAATGTGCACGTCGCCGTTGGCGAAAGGCGGACCATCATGCAGCACGAACCGAGCGCCGCCCGCCCGCTGCTCCTGAATCCGGCTGTACAGACGCATCTTTTCCCAGCGATCCAACCGGCCGGGTTCCCGCGCGACCAGGTCGGCCTTCATTGGAAAGTCGGTCTGCGGAAGATTTAATGTGTTTTTGTAATCCATTCAGCTTCTCAAAGAAGGGAAAAACTAACAGCCGGGTACGGGAGTGTCAACGAAGGCGGGGCGCCACAGACCAACCTGGATTCGGAGTGAAGCGCCCGCGTCGGAGGCCAGCTTCAAACTGCTAGCCGAAGCTTATTTTTTTTCGGGACCGGGGCTGCGGGGCGATCCCTCGCGCTCCCTGGGTCAAGCACCCTAGAGACACCGGGCATAGGCTTCGCTAATCTAAGCTGACGGAGTTGCTTATGATCCAGTTCATGAGGTTATCGTATCGGAGTTCGCAGGAGGTAGCCCCCAAGCGGGCGCTACCCAACTGGCTGATCGCGCTGTTAGTGGCGCTGATCCTCTGCCTGCAGATCGCGCTGCTCCTGCTTATTTCCTAGCGAACCGCCGGGATTATTTCGCACCTTGGTCGATCCAGGCGCGCACCAGCCCAACCTGTTCAGGGGTCAGCGGCTTGGGCGGAGGACCAAAATTGCGCGGACCACCGGAAGGTCCAGATCCCGGCCCTCCGGGAGGAGGAGGCCCACCCGCGCCCGGAGATCCGGGCGGCGGCCCGCCGGGGCCACCAGGGCCGCCGGGTCCGTGTCCGCCAGGTCGGAACTTCGGGGGCATCGCCTTCTTCTCATCTAATTGCGACACCGCGATGACCAGTAAGCTTTCCTGACTCTTGCCGGGAATAAGCACTTTTCCGTCTTTGCCGCCTTTCAGGATGTCCTCCAGTTTTTCTAACCGCAGGCCGGCTTTGGGCTTCTCGCCGCTGTGGCACCGGGTGCAGGAAGCTTCCAAAAGCGGTTGGATGTCTTTAGCGAAAGTGACGCCCTGCTTTTGGGCGGCCGGGGGAAGCTTGCTGAGGTCAACCTCGGCGATGGCCATTTGCCCGGAGGCGACCAAGGTCAGCACAAGCAAAGTGCGTGGGTCTTGAATCAATTTCATAGGTTTGGCTTAACATAGAAGTGGCGGAGGGGCGGTGCCAAGCAAATTTTGGCTCCAAACAACACCCGCCGTTGAATCAGGGCGGCTCTCGAACCGTCTAATGGGAAAATTCAGCTTGTCGAATGAGAGGGCCGGTTTATCTTGGTTGGCGCCCGGCTTCCGGTGCTCGGGGAAGCTCCCCAGAAGCGTTATGTACATCGCCGCTGACGTGTGAAGAATCAAGCACCTAGCCGAGTCTGCTCTGTCCTCGCGTCGCTTTGGGTCGCGACCGCTTCCCATGGGATCCTGGCCGCGACTGCTGGCGAGGCGACGAATTCCCCGGTGATGTTCAACCGGGACATCCGGCCCATCCTCACCGACAACTGCTTTGCCTGCCACGGCTTTGACGCCTCCAAGCGTAAAGGGGACCTCCGGCTGGACCAGGTGGAAGGGGCCACCGCGGTGCACAAAGGCCACCAGGCCGTCAAAGGTGGGGACCTGGCCGCCAGCGAGCTGTGGCGCCGGATTAACGAGGCCGATCCGAAGCAGAAAATGCCTCCGCCGGAAACAGGCAAGAAGCTTAAGCCGGAGCAGATTGCCTTGGTGCGCCGATGGATTGAAGGCGGTGCTGTTTACCAGAAACACTGGGCTTTCGAGGCACCGGTCCGGCCGGAGATTCCAAGCGTGAAACATGGGGCCTGGCCGCGAAACGAGATTGACCGTTTTATCTTGGCGACCCTCGAATCCAAACAACTGGAGCCGTCGCCGGAGGCGTCAAGAGAAACCCTGGTTCGGCGGGTCACGCTCGACTTGACCGGCCTGCCACCGACTCCCGCCGAGGTCGACCAATTTGTGGGTGACCGTCGCCCCGATGCCTACGAGCGTTTGGTGGATCGGTTGCTCGAATCGCCGGCGTATGGGGAGCAAATGGCTCGCCATTGGCTGGACGTTGCCCGGTATGGCGATACGCACGGTTTGCATCTGGACAACGAGCGCTCCTTGTGGCCCTATCGGGATTGGGTTGTAAGCGCTTTCAACAGCAACTTGTCCTTCGATCAGTTCACCATTTGGCAATTGGCAGGCGACCTTTTACCCAACCCGACTCGGGAGCAGCTTATCGCTTCTGGCTTCAATCGATGCAATGTCTCCACCAGCGAAGGGGGTGCCATCGACGAGGAATTCCAAGTCCGCTATGCGGTGGACCGCGTGGAGACAACCTCCACCGCCTTTCTGGGGCTTACGATGGGTTGTGCCGTCTGCCACGATCACAAACTCGACCCCATTTTGCAGAAGGAGTTTTACGGTGTTTTCTCCATCTTCAACAACCTGGACGAGCACGCGATGGACGGGAACGCCTTGCTGCCGCCGCCGATGATGAAGTTGCCTTCGCCCGAACAGGAAAAGCAGGTCGCTAAATTGCGCCATCGGGCGGAAGACCTGGAAAAGCAACTCAGCGCAACGGCGGCTGGTCTGGAGTACGTCGACCCCGCGGGCCTGACGAACGTCGCCCGGCCGGACCCTAAGGAAATGGTGTGGATCGACGATGACTTTCCACCGAAGGCCGACGCGAAAGTCCAAGAAGGTGCGGAAGGCCCGAGGTGGGTCAAGGGAGCGGACGTGCCGGTGTTCAGTGGGGAACGAGCGTTGGAGTTGGCTGGGAAAGGATTGCAGCAGATTTCCTACGCGCATTGTGCCGGGCCGTTGACCGTCGGTGCGGGCTCGCGGCTGTTTGCCTATGTGTATTTGGACCCCCGGGACCCGCCAAAAGCCATCATGCTCCAATACCATACCGAGGACTGGCGTGCGCGGGCCAATTGGGGCGACGAAGATGCCATTCCGTTCGGGGCCAAAGGCACGACCGAGAAGGTCCAGATCGGGGCGTTGCCTGAAACCGGCAAATGGGTGCGGCTTGAAGTTGAAGCCGCCCAACTTGGCCTGACGCCGGGCACCAAGATCAGTGGAATGGCCTTCACGCAGGTCGACGGTAAAGCTTATTGGGACAAAGCCGGTATGCTCTTCACCGACGACCCGGCCCGGAACCCGGCTCTTTCGTTCGTGGCCTGGGAGAAATCAGAACGGGCCGCTGGCGATAAATCGGGCGCTCCCAAGGAGCTAGGAGAGCTGCTCAAGCGCAATTCGGACGCTCTCAAGGACGATGACCGGAAGAAATTGCTGCAGTTTTATTTGGAGTCGGTTTACCGGGATCCGGAGTCGAAGCTGCCGCCGCTGCGAGCTGAGATTAAATCAGTTAAAGAAAAGAGCGAAGCGGTGGAAAAGGCGGAGCCGGCCACGATGATTTCCAAGGAATTGGACAAGCCCCGCCCGACCTGGGTGCTGGTCCGGGGCCAGTATGATAAGCACGGCGACCCGGTTGGGCCGGGTGTGCCGTCGATATTGCCTCCGCTGCCGCCCTCCGAGGTGACGAATCGCCTGACCTTCGCCCGCTGGTTGGTCGAGCCCAAACACCCGCTGACCGCCCGCGTGACCATTAACCGTTTTTGGCAGCAGTTTTTTGGGATTGGCATTGTAAAGACAGCCGAGGATTTCGGGAGCAAAGGCGAGTGGCCCTCCCACCCGGACTTGCTGGATTGGCTGGCCACGGAATTCATGGGCTCGGGGTGGGACCTCAAACATATGGTGCGGCTGATGGTTACTTCAGCCACGTATCGGCAGGATTCGAAGGTGACCCCCAAGCTTTTCCAGGCGGACCCCGAGAACCGTTTATTGGCCCGCGGCCCTCGCTACCGATTGGATGCGGAGGAGCTTCGGGATTATGCGCTGGAGGTCAGCGGGTTATTGGATCGCCAAATGGGGGGCCGCGGGGTACATCCGTACCAGCCGGGTGGTATCTGGGAGGCGGTGGGATACACCTCAAGCAACACCGCGAAATACTCCCAAGACCATGGCGAGGCCCTGTATCGTCGCAGCCTCTACATTTTCTGGAAACGGACCGCGCCGCCGCCTTCGATGACCACGTTCGATGCGCCGTCACGCGAGAAATGCTGTGCGCGACGGGAACGCACGGATACACCCTTGCAGGCGCTTCTGACGATGAACGATCCGGAATACTTCGAGGCGGCTCGTCATCTCGGATACCGGATGCTTCGTGAATGTGGAACGACCGACGCCGACCGGCTCCGCAATGGGTTTCGCCTCGTGACCGCCCGCCCGCCAAGCCAGAAGGAAAGCGACATCCTGGCGGAGACACTGAAGTCTGAGCGGACTCGCTACGAGGGAGATGTGGACGCTGCCCAGAAGGCGATATCCGCGGGAGAATCTCCGGTTCCGAATGATGTTCCGCCGGCGGAGTTGGCCGCCTACACGATGGTGGCCAACCTGCTGCTGAACCTGGACGAAGCGGTGACGAAGAATTGAGAACGATGGACCCTCAAAAGCAGTTTTGGCAGACCTTGACCCGCCGGGCGTTTTTCAAGACCAGTGGGCTGGCGGCCGGGCGCATCGCGCTGGGTTCGCTGATGTTCCCTGACTTGTTCCGCACGGCGTCCGCGCAGCCGCGGTCGGGGCCGACGCATCCTCCCCTGCCGGGCCTGCCGCATTTTGCGCCCAAGGCGCGCCGGTTGATCTACCTGTTCATGAACGGGGCCCCATCGCAGATTGATCTGTGGGACTACAAACCCAAACTGGGAGAGCTTTTTGATAAGGACTTGCCCGATTCGATCCGCAACGGCCAGCGGCTCACGACCATGACCTCCGGTCAAAAGCGATTCCCGATTGCGCCCTCCATTTACAAGTTCGCCCCTCATGGTCAGTGCGGAACGATGGTGAGCGAGCTGTTGCCGCATACCGCGCAGGTCGTGGATGACCTGGCGGTCATTCGCAGCGTCTACACCGAGGCAATCAACCATGACCCGGCCTCGACTTACATCCTGACGGGAAACCAAATACCCGGGAAGCCCAGCATTGGGGCCTGGCTCTCGTATGGCCTTGGTAGCGAGGCCGAAGACCTGCCGGCCTTTGTGGTGATGACGCCGCGCTGGTCGGCCAAGCGTGATGCCCAGGCGCTGTATCAGAGACTCTGGGGTTCGGGTTTCCTGCCCTCCCGCCATCAGGGCGTCGCCCTACGTTCCAAAGGTGACCCAGTCCTGTTTTTGAATAACCCGGCCGGGGTCGATCCCGCGGCTCGGCGCACGATGCTCGACGGTCTGGCCAAACTGAACCAGGTCGGGTTTGAGCGCAGCGGCGATCCGGAAGTCGAAACGCGTATCGCGCAATACGAGATGGCGTTCCGGATGCAGACGTCCATTCCTCACCTAGTGGATATTTCCGATGAGCCAAAGTCCGTGCTCGATTTGTATGGGCCGGAAGTGACACAGCCTGGCACCTTCGCCGCCAGCGCACTCCTGGCCCGGCGCTTAATCGAGCGGGGCGTGCGCGTGGTGCAGTTGCTCCACCGCGAGTGGGACCACCACGGCGACCTGCCGCGCGATCTGCCGCTGCAATGCCGGGATGTCGATCAAGCCTGCAAGGGTCTCATTCTTGACCTCAAGCAGCGTGGCTTGCTGGACGAGACCCTGGTGGTCTGGGGCGGCGAATTCGGCCGCACGGTTTATTGCCAGGGGGAACTGAGCCGCGACAATTACGGCCGGGATCATCACCCGCGTTGCTACACGATGTGGATGGCCGGGGGGGGCATCAAAGGCGGTATTGTCTATGGCGAAACGGATGACTTTAGCTATAATATTGTCCGCGACCCAGTACACATTCGTGACATGAACGCAACGATCCTTAGTCTCATGGGCATTGATCACAATCGCCTGACCTACAATTTCCAAGGACTGGACCAGAAGCTCACCGGTACTGAAGCCCGGGCCGTCCCGGTGAAAGGCGTCCTGGCGTGAGCGGCCCGTTGGAAATCACGCTTTTTTTCGGCCGGCTTCATCCGTTGCTGGTGCACTTGCCGATCGGTTTGATTGTATTGCTGGCGGCGCTTGAAATTCTCGCGCGCTGGCCTCGCTTCAGAACCGCCAACGCCAATGCCGGCTTGATTCTGCTCCTGACCGTTCCAGTCGCGGTGGTTTCGGTGGTGTGCGGTTGGCTGCTCTCGCGCGCTGGTGGCTACCAGGATCAGTTGCTGCAGTGGCACAAATGGACCGGTATCGCTACGGCGGGCTTTTGCCTCATCGCCGGTCTCCTGTATGCCGCCGACCTGAAGAAACTCTATCGCTGGTGCCTCGGCTCCTGTGTCGTGGTCCTGGTTCTCGCCAGCCATTTCGGCGGCTCGCTCACCCACGGCAGCGATTATCTTGTCCGCTACGCACCCGGTCCGTTTCGCGCCTGGCTCGCTGGGCAGAAACCACCGCCCGCCAATGAAACGAAGCCGGGGGATCCAGCTCAACTGCAGGCTTTCAGCAGTGTAATTCAACCGATCCTCAAAGAGGATTGCATCTCTTGCCACGGGCCGGAAAAGGCCAAAGCCAAGCTCCGCCTGGATTCTCTCGAAGCCATGCTCAAGGGTGGTGAGTCCGGACCGGCGCTCGTCGCGGGGAAAGCCGCCGAGAGTCTCGTGTTGAAGCGAATTCGGCTGCCTGATACCGAGGACGACCACATGCCGCCGGCGGGCAAGCCCCAGCCGAACCCGGGCGACGTTGCCTTGCTCGAGTGGTGGATTAGCCAAGGCGCCCCGGCGGATAAGAAGATCACCGAGTTGAAGCCGCCAGTGAACATCGCCCGAATCATCGAGGCGAGGTTTGGAAAAGGACCAGCCCTGGCGAAGACCGTTCCACCCAAACCACTCACGGAGGTGCTCCCGCTCGCGGCGAACCTGGCGGATCAGCTGAGTATCGCGGTGACGGCCCTCTCTCCCAACGAACCTTGGCTGCAATGCAATGCCAGCGTTGCGGGAAAGGATTTCACCGACGCCGATCTGGCCAAACTGGCTCCGTTAGCGTCGAATCTTCGCTGGCTGGACGTGGCCGGAACCAAGGTCACCGACAGCGGCTTAACTCAACTGGTGGCGATGCCCAACCTTACCCGGCTTCACGTCGAACGCACCGCGATTACCGACGCCGGGCTTGAGGGTGTGCTCCACCTTTCCAACCTCGAGTATCTCAACCTGTATGGCACGCAGGTGACCGATGCCGGCCTGCGGCAGCTTGAGGTTCTGCCCAAACTCAAACAGATCTACCTCTGGCAGACCAAAGTCACTCCCGCGGTGGCGGCTGAGTTTATCGAATCGCGCACGGACAAAGACCAACTCCAGCGCTGGCAGGACGAAATCGAGCAGCTGAAGACCAGGATCCGGGACGCCCACATCGCCGTGGACCTGGGAACGACGACCACCGCTTCTACCACCACCAAGGCCTCGGCCGTAAACGCGGAGTGTCCGGTGTCGGGGAAACCTGTCGATCCGACGAAGACGCTGGTGCACGAAGGCGTGCTCATTGGGTTTTGCTGCGACGATTGCAAAGCTAAGTTCCTACAGGACCCCAAACCCTTCCTCACCAAACTGGCGGCCTTAATGCCGAAAGACTCCAAACCCAAGCCGAGCCAGTGATTCTCCTCCACCTGAACCAGGTGAGATTTGCGCGCGGACCAACGGTTTCGTTTAGAACGGGTAGCCGAGTGAGAATTGGAGCGTGCCCGAGGGATCGAACGAGCGCGGGTTCAGGTTGTGGCCGTATTCCAGGCGGATCGGTCCGATCAAGGTGCGCCAGCGCAGCCCAAGTCCGACCGAAAAAAGTCCGGTGTCGAACGGGTAGTTAGCGATCCGTTGCGCGAAGCCCAGGGAATCGGAAAAGGCGACGACAGACCACTTTGGGGTGAGGGCCTGTTCGAATTCGACTGTGGCGAGCGTGTAGGTTTCGGCCCCGAGAATTTGGCCCGAAGGGTTTCGGGGCGAGGCTTGGCCTTCCTGGTATCCCCGGATTGAGTTATCCCCCCCGGGGAAGAACCGTTTGTTAAACGGGAGGTTGTTCGCGGGACTGCCAAATGTGAAGTCCAGTCCATGGCTCAGCCCCAGGCTGATAAAGCGTCCTCCGCCAAGAGAATGATGCCACGAAGGAGAGATTTCAATGCGCTCGTAATTAGCAACGCCGCCGATGTATTCGGTCGCTGTTTCGATGGTGGCAAACACTTTGTAGCCCTGTCTTGGGTAGAGCGGGTTATCCCGGCGGTCATGCTTAATCTCAAAAATGACGGCACCGACCGCTGGGTTGGTTAACCCCTCGGAGGCGACTTCCTCGAAGGTGCTGAAGTTTTGGGCGTTGAGGATTTGGTAGTTGTAGCGGGTGCTGAAATCAGTCGAGGCGGACTGGAAATACTTGTGCAGACCCACTCCGCCGCCGTATTCGAGGCGGGTGAAGGAGATTTCTTCGCGGCGCAACCCGAAGCCGTTGAAGAAGAGATCAATGTCTTTTCCGACTAACTCGGGAATGGAGTAGTTGAGGTCACCGCTGGTGGACTTAAAGGATTGTATGGCTGTCAGCCTGGCGTGGTGGGCCAAGCCCCAAAGGTTGTTCAGGTCCGCCTCGATGCCGCCTCGGAGGAGATCGTAACTGCCCCAACCGAAAAGCAGGCTAAGGTTGAGCGTTTTAGCCTCAGCTAGCCGGTAGATCACTTCGCGATCCTGTTCGTCCATGACCTGGTAATCAAGATCCACAGAATCAAAGACACCGAGCTTGGCCAGCCGATAGCGGCCCATCTCCACGCGGATGGGATCGAGCAGATCACCACGTTGAATTCGGACGCGCCGTTGCAGAAGCGAGCGCCGGGTCTTCTTCTCGCCCGGAAATGCGACTCCCCCGATCCGGATTTGTGGTCCACTCCGGACCGTGGCCTGCAAGTCCACCAACTCCCGTCCGTCCGCCGGTGAATGGCGGAGGTCTTTGATCTCCACCGTCGCATCCGGGTACCCCGAGTGAAACTCGTTGGTCTTGAGGCCGAGGACAAAATCCTGCAGCCAGAGTTTTGAGTAAGGCTTGCCGGGCAAAACCGTCCGCTCGGCTTCAGGCCGTGAGCTGCCGGGCTTGAAGAACTCCTCGCGGACGGATCGCACGATGAATTTTTTGCCCTGTTCGACGCGGAGGTGGACGGTGACGGCGCCGGTTTTCTGGTCCTGGTGAAGATCCGCCACTTCGATTTTGGCCTCCCGATAGCCTTGCTGATCGAGGAGACCGGTCAGCCCAAAGATGCCACGTTGCAGCTTATCGGGCGTGTAGATGCGCCCGCGCTTGAGATGCAGCAGGGTCTCGGTTTCGGAGAAGAAGGCCCGGGCCTGCTTAGGGCGGAGGGAGGTTAATCCCTGGAATTGGACGCTTTGGTAATAATAGAGCACGCCCTTCCGGATGCGGAACCGCGCGCGCGTGATGCGGATGCCGTGGGGCAGGGGATTTTGCAGCAACTCATCGGCGCTGACGCGCAATTGCCGACCATCATCGAGCTGGAGCCGAAGGGTGATCAGGGGGCGCAGGTAGCCGTCGCGCTCCACCCGGGCTTTGAGTATCAGGGCGGTGTCTTCAATGGTATCAGGGCTGAAAAACTCTGGCTTTTTGTCGGAGAACTCCAAGGTCCGGACCATCCGTTTCAGCTCGCGATCTCCCAGCAGGCCGTAGCCGGAAATCTTGAGGGAGGCGGGTTGGGCAGGCTTCGCCTTCGGAGCGTCGCCCCGCAAAAGCGAGGGCGCCAGCAGCAGGAGGCCGCAGAGACACCGGAGCGTGAGCGCTCGTGCGGTTACCTGGAGAGAATGCGCCATTTGAAGCCGGCATTGAAATCGCCGAAGCGGTCGTATTCGCCCACCAAAGACCAACGGTTGCTCAGCTTGTATTCGACATGGTACGTCGGACGACCCTGCTCAGAAATTTCCTCACCCGAACGAACGGTGATGCGCTGCTGCGACTGGTCGCCCACGCCCAACTTCGCGAGCAGATCGCGGCCGAAGAACAAGGCTACCGTTTGCGCCCGCTGTTGTGGTGTCAGCGTAAACGTGCCTTGCGGCAGCTGACCCGCGGTCACCATCAACAGGATTTGCTCGGAGCTGAGCGGAGGTGTCGAGTTAAACTGGATGACCGGCGCGTCGACCGGGCCGGAGACCTCCATACGGATATCGTAGCCGAATTGCTTGGAGGCGGCGGCCACCGAAATTTGTGGGTGGTAAGGATCCTGGCTGGAGAGGCCAACCAGTCCCTGCCGGACCTCAAGGCTGCCGAAGGGGAAGGCCACAATCCCAGAATTGATCCTGAGGTCGCCTAAAGCAAGGGGGTCCTTCAGGCTCCCTTGCAGTTTGAGATTCGCCGAGATCTCGCCGTTGAACAACGGGGTCCGCACCTTCAGGAAACGCGCGCCTTCGACGCTGACCGCCAATCGCCAGTCTGCGACAAAAGGGTCTTCAATGCTGAAATAGGGGGGGCGGCGATTGGGAGCGGCAACTTTCCCAGGGACTAGGGCCGAGAGGTCGGCCAGAAAAAAACTATCGTGCAATCGGGCCAGACCGGAGATGAGCGGCGGCGCTCCATTGGTCTTGGTGATGGCTAGTTCCAAGTCCCCTCGGATCACAGCCTCGGGCTGGCGAACCAGCGGTACATTCGTGCCATACAAAGTTAGGAAGAACGGCGGAATGTCGCCGTTCAGCCACTGCCAGCCTCCCAGGTCGCTCTGCCCGCTGAGTTTGACGGTCGAGCCGCTAATTTCTGCCGTGGCGCGGTCCAAGCGGATGCTGCGTTCCACGAAGCTCATCTCGAGCTCGATATGCCGGATGGGTCCAAAATCGCCGAGAGGCCGCGATCGGGCGTTTTGGAGGCGCATCTTGCCGGAAAGCTTCGGTCCCGGCAGCAACGAAAGATCGAGATCGAGCTGTCCTTCGGGAGCTAGAATATTGGGAAAGAGGGGTTCGAAAGCGGCTAGCTTGGCATGGTTAATTCGGACGGTGGCTGAGCCGTTTGCCAAATCAGGGAATTCCTTTTTTCTTAGCCTTTGCCAGAACTGCCGGCCAAGAGGCAAATGGCCGGTCAGGCTCACGGGTTGTCCTTGAACCGCGAGTTGGCCGGCGGTCAGCTCGGCCTCCTTCTGGTTGAGCCGCAGGTCCAGGCGAAGGTCCTCCATTGCCGGCAGCCGCGGCGCTGCTTTCTCCAGCCGGACCTGACGCGCTCTCAGTTGCACTCTGCCCAAGGGAGCAGCCCAGGTTCCCGCCAGCTCCACTTTCAGTTGGGGCTCGACCAAAACCACGCCGGTCCAGCTGCCGACTTCCTTCCACAGCGAGGCCTGGGGTTCCGTTATCGCCACCAGGCGAAGCGACCGGTCAAAATCCATTTGAACCAGGTTTGTGCCCGACGGGTTGAGCGAGAGCGGCAGGAAACCTTGAGCCGTTACCACGGTCGAGGTTCGGCTGTAGACCAACAGATTGGAAATCGTGATCCCGTTTTGGTCACCAGAAAGATCGAGGCTGGCCTTGAGCGGAATGGCGGGCGCCTCAGCGGGCGAGGATCTTAGAGCATTCGCACCGGGCTGGGCGGTCACCGGCCGATTCAGCAGCCGCCCGGGCGTGGCGAGAGCCATTTTGGCGTGGAAGACGGCGGGGCCGTTGGACCAGGCGGCCAACGCATCCAGGGTCTCAAGCTGGACCGAGGGCAGCTCTCGCTTGGTAACGCCGGCGAATACGGCCGAGGAGACCCCATGAATTGAGAGCGCGACGGCTGCCCGTCCGGGCCAGCCCAAAGACACGTGTCCTCGCAGTTGACCAGCTGGCCCAGCCCAATCGAGCGGTGTGGAATCAATGTTCCACCCAGAGTTCCCGGCCGAGCGGCGCAGGAGGGCGGAAAAGGGGTGAGCCAGTCCCAGAGCGCGCTGATCATTGGTGAACAGAGTCAGCGTGCGAAGTTGTAGCTCGACTGCATTGGTTTCGGTGAGCAACGCACCATCGGTGTGGAGGGAAGAATTTGCTGTGAGCAGGTCAAGCTTGAAATCCTGGACTGACTCTTTTTGGCCGTGCCAGTCTGCATGCACACGCAGCGGCTGAAGATACGGGGTGGTAAAATTTGTTATGTCCAGGGTTCCACGGTGGAAAATTGCTCCAAATGGACCTTCGAAATCTCCGGAAGCTTGCAGGCCCTGATACGCGTAGCCAGCAGGCAGCCAGCGTTGGGCCAGGGTTCCAGCAACCTCGACGTGCCCGGCGGCGATCTCCTTCGACTGCAAATCCAATCGGCCCGTGAGCGAACCCAGCGAACCATCACTGAACTTTGCTTTCGCCTCATTCAGCGTCAGCCAGGGCCAGTCGAATGTCCCTTTTAATTCCGCGGAGTCAGCCTTGAGATCCGATCGGCCCACCCCGGACCCGGAAAGCTGAAAGCGGACGGAAGGGAGTTTTTTGAAGGACGGCTCGAAATCGGCTGCTCCTTGGAGTTTGCCTCCCAGCGGGAACCACGACTGTTGATCAAGGTCCGCCGTCACTCGCAGTTCCACGGGTGCAAGCAGCTTTTGACCTTGGAACGCGACGACCAGGGGCTGGGAAATTTCAGCACTTAAAAAAGGCGACACGAACCTGGCGTTCTCGACCGTAACGGCATTGGTCGTGCCTGTTGCGCGTAATTCGAAATTCAGCGGTGGCGAGCCGGGTGGTGACGGCAGAGGGTCGGCGGCCGCATGGAACTCCAGGGAAAACCTTCCTTGAGCCCAGCGGCCAACGGCTGCTCCGGTAATCGGCTGATATTCCGGGAGGCGCAGCACCTCGGGTGGAATGTGGAGTTGGGGGGCCTGCAAGAGGGCGGTCTCCGGGAGTTTGCCAGACCTACCAAAATGGGCGTCCAGCTCAAGGCGATTGCTCCACCAGGAACTCAGGTTGTGCACATCGGTTCCCGAGGGGGTGTTGGACACTCGCACTTGGGAATCGAGGTGCAACGCCGGCAGGCGCCATTTCAGAAAAAAAGGAGGGCCGGCGCTGAAATCGGCCGAGACAAAAAGGGGGCCTTGGGGCGAGGGCAAATCCAAAGTCGCTTCCAGTTTAGCACCGGACCAATAAAGGCGATTCACCGGGAGCACGGTGTTCCCAACCTGCACGGTTCCGTCGGAAAAAATGGCCGTCGGCAGCCAGTGCCCCAGGGTCGCCAAGCGGCGTTCCGCAATCCGGATTTGGGAAGAGGTGGATGAAGTTGAAGGGGGGCCGGAGTTCAGCACGACCTGCCAATGAACAACTTGGAGGAAAGGCTGTGAGGTGTTCCGGCTTTCACTGGCCAGATGCCAAAGCCAAACGGTAGGCACGACCGCCTCGATACGGTCGGCTTTGAGTTTTACCGCTGGGTCGTCCAGCCTAACATCCGTGAGTGTGAAACGGGAATAGCCGTCTCGGTGAAATTGTGAGTAATGGACTCCCTGGGCCGCGGCGACGGGGCGCAGCAACCATGGAAACCAAATGGGGAACGCCAGTCCTAATGCGAGGGCTCCGGCAAGAATAAAGCCCAGGCCCCATAGAACTTGTTTTGTTCGCCGTCCTCGCAACACCGCCCAATCATAGCCCAGATCGACCCGCGGTAGAAATTCCAAGTTTCCCTAAGCTGCGCGAGTTGAAGCGGCTTGCTAATATGACCTGCTGAATCCTATGATGCGACCAAGGTTTCAACGATAGGGTTCGAGTATGTCACAAACTGGCCGCCAATCTCTCAATACCAGCAACGTTCTTTCGGTGATCATGGGTGGCGGACAGGGCACGCGTCTGTTCCCCCTCACCAAAGAGCGAGCCAAGCCCGCTGTGCCGCTCGCGGGCAAATACCGGCTGGTCGATATCCCCATCTCCAACTGTATCAACTCGGGCCTGCGCCGCATTTACTTGCTCACCCAGTTCAACTCGGCGTCGCTTCACCGCCACATCTCCCAATCCTACAAGTTCGATCAGTTCGCCGGCGGCTTTGTCGAGATCCTGGCTGCCGAACAGACCTACGCTGATACCTCGTGGTATCAGGGCACCGCGGACGCCGTCCGAAAGAACAAAATTCATTTTCGCAATCATGATTGGGACCACATCCTGATTCTGAGCGGCGATCAATTGTACCGGATGGATTTCCGGCAAATCATCCAACAGCATGCCGAATCCGGGGCGGACATTACCATCGCGACCATCCCGGTGAGCCGGCGGGAAGTTCCAGGGCTGGGGATCATGCAGATCGACGGGGAACGGCGCATCACCCGCTTTGTCGAGAAGACTTCTGATCCGGCGGTCCAGGATTCTCTGCGCCTCGATCCCTCGTGGTATCCCCAGTTAGGGATTCAGGGAACCGGCGAGCTGTTCCTGGCGTCCATGGGAATTTATGTCTTCAACCGGGAGGTCATTTTTAAATTGCTCGACAACAGCCAGGCTGATTTTGGCAAACACATCATCCCGGAGGCAATCACCGACCTCCGCGTCCACGCCTTCGTCTTCGAGGGCTATTGGGAGGATATCGGGACCATCCGCGCTTTTTTTGAAGCAAACCTGGACCTGACCAGCGAACTGCCGCGGTTCAATTTCTTCGACATGAGTTCGCCGATCTTCAGCCGTCCGCGTTTTCTTCCAGGCTCCAAGATCAACGGCGCCCAAATCGATCACGCGGTGATCTCGGACGGTTGTATTATCAACCGGGCCACCATTTCGCACAGCATCGTCGGCCTCCGCTGCCAGGTGGGCCCCGGCACCGTGCTCAGCCGGACGATTGTGCTCGGGAGTGATTACTACGAGTCGATGGACTCGATTATCGAGCACGAAAAAGCGGGCCGGCCGCGCATCGGTGTCGGAGCGAACTGCCGTATAGAAAACACGATCATCGATAAGAACGCCCGGATCGGCGATAACGTCATCATTTCGCCGGCCGGAAAGCCCGAGAAGGTGGACCACGCGGATTATTACATCCGCGATGGGATCGTGATTGTCCCCAAGGGGGGGGTCATTCCGCACGGCACAGTGATCTAAGCCCGCTCCCAGCGGGTCTGATTCCACCTCGGCCCGGCAGCGGTGCTGTGATTCCCAAACGGAAAATGATGGGCAAGGACCCGCGTCGTTGGTACTCTCCCATTCGTTATATGTCCGTTAGTCATTCCGGTGGGTGCCGGCCTGAGAAGGCGTTGGCTGGACCAGACCCGGGTCATTTGGGCCTTCCGCTTGCTTCTGCTCACTTGGTGAGGGCAGGTCTACTGCCTCGGTCGGAAGGGATGGCCGGTTTTTCGACCCTGGATGTTGGGGGATCAGCGCGGCTTTCTTTGATGATAACCCCGCAAGCCAAGGCGTCTTTCGCCGAACAGGTTCTGGAGACTCTTACCACACTGGCGGGCGTGCTCGGCAAAGCCGAACAACCTATGGTGGTGACCTCCCAGACCGTTTTCTTACGTGACCCAGGAACCCAGAGTGAGTGTGAGCAAATCCTTCGGCGATACTACGGTCCTACGCCGCCGGTGACGAATTTCGTGATGCAGCCGCCCTGCTCGGGAGCGGCGTTGGCCCTGGAAGCATGGGCCATCGGGGGAAGAGATGTTCGGATTGAACGTTTTGGCCCCCATTTGACAGCTGTGAGTTACGACGGCGTCCGCTGGCTTCACTGCGCGGGGGTTCGTCCAAGAATTCGTGATGGTGGAGTGTATGCCCACACGAGCGATGTCCTTGAGCAAATGCAAAAACTCCTGGCCCAAGCCGGCAGCGGGTTCGAACAAACTGTACGGACCTGGTTCTACCTGGGAGGCATTACCGAGTCGGAGGATGGGGTTCAGCGGTACATGGAGTTAAACCGGGCGAGAGCGGATTTTTACCGGGATGTGAAATTCAATTGCTCACTGCCGGTTCCGAGCATTCCTCACGGCATTTATCCGGCCAGCACCGGGATTGGGATGGCCGGGAGGGGATTGGTGGCGGGGTGTGTGGCTGTGCGCACAGAGCGTCCGGACGTGTTTGTCTTACCGTTGGAGAACCCACAGCAAACACCAGCCTACGCTTACCATCCCAAGTATTCCCCACAAAGCCCCAAGTTTTCCCGCGCCAAAGCAATGGTTTTGGGCAGCTACGTCATCACCTGGATCTCCGGAACCGCCAGCGTGGTTCACTCTGAAAGCCGTCATCCGGGCTCCGTTGAGCAACAAACCGAGCAGACCATCGATAATATCGAGCAGCTACTGATGCCGGCTAATTTCGCGTTTCATGGTATCCGCCGCGCCGGAGCCCAGCTGCGGGATTTGGCCAAAATCCGGGTTTATCTCAAGCGTGCCGAGGATTTCGCGCGTTGCCAGGCGATTTGCGAACGCCGGTTGGGAGCGGTGCCCGCGATTTATGCCGTGGCGGATATCTGCCGCCCAGAGTTGTTGGTTGAGATTGAAGGCGTGGCCTTTTCGCGGTATTCCCCTGCTCGCTGAGGCCTGTCGCCTCTGTTCAAAAGCGCCCGCGTCCCGTACACTCTCCGTGGGCATGAGTTCCGATGCCGAAAGCGAGTTGATTGCGCGGTGCCGCCGCGGTGAGGCAGCGGCCTGGGACGCGCTATTTGACGCGCATTATGCGGCTGTCGGGCGGTTTATATTTCAGCTTAGCCCACAGTTCAGCCCGGAAGACGCCGAGGAAGTCTGCCAGGAGGTGTTTCTGGCGGCCATTCGGCATTTGGGCTCGTTAAAGGGAGGCAGCCGGCTACAAACCTGGCTTTTCCGAATCGCGCTCAACAAATCACGAGATTACCGGGAACGGCAACAGGCTGCGAAGCGCGGGGGTGGCCAGAGTCCAATTTCTCTGCAGGCCGCCGACCCGGAGACCGGGCTGAGGCTGGATCCACCTAGTGCCGTGGCAAGCCCGGATGCGGCTGTGCTCAAAAGCGAAGAAATGGCTTTGGTGCATCAATCCCTCGAACGCTTGGGCGAGCCTTGCCGCGAAATTATTGAATTACGCTACTTCGGTGACTTGAGCTACGACGAAATTAGCCAGACCCTCGAACTAAACTCAAAAACGGTCAGCTCACGGCTTAGTAAATGCCTGGACCGGCTGGAAGTGATCACTCGCGAGCTTTTTGCTGGGGAGAATCCTGCCATCTTCCCGTCTAACTTATAGTGGATTATGGTCAACGACCCCGAACGTCCAATTGAGAAGCTGCTGCGCGGCTACGCCCGCAGAAGGCGAGGTGACGCTGGAGAGTCGGCGGAGATTCATCCGGTGAACCGCCGGCTCCTGCAGTCTGAGGTGGAGCGGGTTTATGGAGGAAATCGGCGTGCATCGCATGGTTTTCGCCTTTTATGGATCAAACGCTGGCCGATCTTGGCATGGGGGACCGGTGGATTGGGTTTGGTGGTGCTCCTGGTTCTGTTCTGGTGGCCGGCCAGCCCGGTTAAAGAGGAGTCGTACCAAATGGCTAAGCGTGAGGTGGACGGCCCACGGGCGGTTCTGGCCCAAAACTCCAAGGCTCCGGACAAGACCGCCTCCGAAGGACAGGATGCCTCAAGCTTAATGGTCGCGGGTCGGTCCGGGCAGGAAAGCTTAAGGATGGATCTCGCAGCCCGCCAGTCCGAGCCGCCGAAAGTATCCTTGCGGGACGCGGACGCGGTGCGGCCCGCACCGCCCAAGGACGCCCCCTCCCCTGCGCTTGGAGCGCCGGGCGGCACCGGATTACTCGCCGCGTCCAGGCCGCCTGTTCCGGAGACCTGGTTCGTTGCCCAATCACCTGCAGCAATCGAACCGGATTCGCTTTCGACGTCACGAAGGCTTGCTCCAGCCGCTTCCGGTGCGTTGCGAAGCAAGTCCGCCCAATTGGCTGCCTCTCCATCTATCCTGGCGTCGTTCCGGGTTGAGCAAAGTGGCGAAGAAATTCGGATTGTCGATAGCGATGGGTCACAGTATCGCGGCAGCCTGGCCTTGGCCCAACAGGATTTAGCCCGGACCGGCGTCGGTGGTGTAGCCATCAGTTCCAGCGTCGCCAGCGCCTCTGGGGAGTCGATACGCAATTCGCCTCTGAAGACCAGCGCGTCTCCCCCGAACGCTCCCTCGTCGGTGCAGAATTATTCCTTTCGCGTCACCGGGACGAATCTGAGCCTGAAGCAGCAGATCGTTTTCAGCGGCCAGTTCATGCCGCGGTTAGGAACGGCGGCTGCAACCCCCACGCAAAGCCTCCCTGGAAACGTGAGTCGAAGCTTCGCAATCCCACCACCACCGGAAACTTTGTCACTTCCGGATTATCAAATCCAGGGCCGGGCGATCATCGGGAGCAATTCGGAAGTGTTGATCAATGCACAACCAGCAAAGTGATGAGTTGTTCACTGACGAGTCGGCCGAGGCTGCGGGCACCCGGACGCGCGCGGGGCGGGCTCGGTTAATCGGCGCCGACGTTTAAGTTGAGCCAATAATCTCCCAGCGCCCCGGCGATTTCTACGAGGGCATTGAAATCGACAGGCTTGATCAGGTATGAATTGGCGCCGGCGTCATAGGCGCGCTGAATGTCCACTCCGTGATTCGATGAACTGAGGATCACCACCGGCAGGCGTTTCAGTTTTTCGTGGCTTCGTATCCACGTCATGGCCTCGATGCCGTTGAATCGGGGCATCTTCAAATCCAACAATACCAGCTGAGGCAAAGGGAACTGGGCGCGGTCGCTAAATTTGCCAGTGCCGCTCAGGTAGGCCACCCCCTCGTCTCCGTCCGCGACCACCTGCAGACTGCAGCGAAGGCCGGCCTTCTGACAGGCATGCTGGAAAAGAAGGACGTCGTTCGGATCGTCCTCTATGTGCAGGAGGGTTGGTTGGCTCATCGTATTTGCAAAACGGTAAAAACGTCTAAAAACGGTTCTTCGGAGGAAGAGTTAGCGCAAGCTTCAAAGAATACGGATGCCTGTCCGCTATTACCCTGATAGCCCAGTAACACCCGCCGTGCGCGTCGCGAAGGGGTACCTGCCGGATTGCCGGCCGGCCAGCAGTCATAACCGGTCTCACCTGGGTCAGGCGGAGTCAAGTTCTTAGACCCGTAAACCATGGTTTCCCAATTCGGGTGCCGGGAAAGCGCCGGGAGAGTTCCCTCCCGGGCTAAGATCCGCCAGAGGTTAGACGACCTAAGCCAGGCCGCGTTCAACCTGGCTCAAAGTACGCTTGTCCGGGGCAAAGGGGGTGAGGAGTTCAGATCCGCTGGAAGGAGGCCGCGGTCGTGGAAAGCCCCGGCCAAAAAAAATCGGACAGCGGAGCCGGAAGCGCCCTTTCCCTTGCTTCCCTGCTCCGCTGCCCAAACGGCTGCGGAATCGCTTTGGCGATCCTGCTCGAAACGGGTTACTGCTGAGTGCCCGAGTTGCCCGAACTCTGAGGAGTGGAGCTGCTGCTGGGACCACCACTGCTCGTGCCCGAGGAACTCTCCGAACCGGGGCTGCTCGCTCCGCCCGTAGCCGAACCGGGGCTGAGGCCGAAATATGAGAACACACTGTGTCTCCAGCCGGGTTGGCTCAGGTCAGTGGTCGCATCAAAGGTCGGCGCGGATTCAAGTTTGGAGCTTTCACCGCTGAAGGTGAAGGTGGGCTGTTGGCCCGAGGTGCTGCCGGCGCCGGTTCCGCTCATGCTGCTTGAAGAGGGCTTCAACAGGGCCCAGGGAACGGCCACCTGCTTGCCACCCGTCGAGGACGCACCGGAGGTGCTGGACGAGCCAGGACTCGAGGAACCGCCGGAAGAACTCAAGCCTCCCGAGGAACTGGAGCTACTGCCCAAGCTGCTGCTTGAACTGCTCCCGCCGGAAGAGCTGCTGCCCGGACTGGTCGCACTGCCGCTGCTGGAGCCGCCGCTCGAACTGAGCGAGAGGATAGCAAAATCCACACGACCTGACATGGGATTGATGATGACGTCGCTGATGGTACCCAATTCGGTCCCCGAGCTGCCCGTGACCTGTGCGCCGGTCAATTGGCTAGCGCGCAATTCCTGTAGGCCCATGCGCCCGGTGGGGCTCAAGTGCCCTCCGGTCCAGCCGGACTGACTTCCCGAGGAAGATGACCCTGAAGAGGACCCACTGCTCGAGCCAGAGGAACCTGGGCTCGATGACCCGCCTGATGGATCTGATGAGCTTTGTGCTTGCGCTCCCATAACCAGGCACGCGGCACAAAAAACCAGCATCCTGAATAGTTGTTTTCTCATAAACAAACCTGCCTTTCGTTCTTGTTTTCGGCCGCGGACACCAAAAGAGTATCCTGTCGCCGATGTCCAAACCTACCCACGGCCGGGTCTTACTCAAATAGGGCGAAGACACCAAGGCGGCTGCGTTTACGCCTCCCCTGGAGAGCCACGGTCGGCGATGGTGGCCGAGCCGGTTCCTGCGGAAATCGAAATTCGGGAGCCGGCGGAAAGAGGCCCTTACTGTGGCCGACACTTTAGCGCGGCCAAGGCATCCAAAAAGTCTGCGGGGCGGGGGGCCTCGAAACTCAGCCGCTTCCCGGAGCGCGGATGGATAAAAGCGAGGTGGAAAGCATGCAGCATTTGGCGGGGAGCGGTGTAGCCGGTGAGGTCGGCTAAGGTCATGTTTTGGCGATTACCGTATGTAGAATCACCCACCAGCGGATAACCCAAAAACTTAAAATGGACGCGGATTTGGTGAGTGCGTCCCGTATGCAAGCGCGCTTCGGCCAACGTGGCGGACCGCAGCCGTTCGAGAACCCGGTAGCTGGTGTGAGCTTCCCGGCCAAACTCGTCATCCACCGTCATGCATTTGCGATGCGAACAATGCCGGGCGATCGCCGCGTGGATCTCCCCGTGTTCCCGCGCAATTTCTCCACAGACGATCGCCTGGTAAACCTTTTCCACTTTCCGGCTGGCGAACTGCATCGAAAGGGCCAGGTGGGTATCGTCGTTTTTGGCGGCCACCAGGCAGCCGCTCGTGTCTTTGTCCAAACGATGGACGATGCCTGGCCGGGCCACGCCGCCGATGCCGCTCAATTGTCCCCGGCAATGGTGCAGCAGGGCGTTGACCAGGGTGCGGCTCTCGTGCCCTGACGCCGGGTGTACGACCAATCCTGGCGGTTTGTTCAAAACCACCAGGGCTTCGTCCTCGAACAAAATATCCAGCGGGATGGCCTCGGGCTGGGCTTCGGCGGGCCGGGCTTCCGGCCTATGCACTTCCACCCGTTCGCCTGCCCGCGGTGCGTGGGTCGGCTTGACGGTCTTTCCATCGACGCGGATATGGCCTTCTTCCATCAGCCGTTGAATCGCCCCGCGCGAAAGATCGGGGATCTTGGAGCGCAGCCAGGTGTCCAGCCGTTCCGCAGGCAGGGAGCGCTCGATGGTGATCAGCTCCGTCCGGTCGCCGTTCATTTTCCTGGCACGGGCTCCACGGACCGCACCTCGCGCTCGGTCTTCCAGGTGATAAGAAAGATCAATCCCACCCCGGTGCAAATGGCACTATCGGCGACATTGAACGCGGGGAAGCCGAGATCGCTGCCACCGCGTTGCTGCAGGAAAAAATACAGGAAATCGATGACGTGTCCCCGCCACAGCCGATCAATGAGGTTCCCCACAATACCGCCGAAAATGAGCCCGAAAGCGACCTGGCCAAGCAACGTGCGGGATTCAAAATGATGGCGGCTTAGGACGAGGACCACGAGAGCCACCAGGGCGACGAGCGCCAGCACGTAATTGTTGCCGCGGAACAAGCTCCACGCGGCCCCGGTGTTCTGCCAATGCACAAACTTGAAGAAGCCCTCCACCACCACCTTTTCCTGGGCATAGCCCAGGAGCCGCAGCACCAGGCCCTTGGTAAACTGGTCCAGCGCCACCACTCCCAGCGCGATCAAACCAATACGCCGATTGGAGGTCCGCAAGATCGAATCAAGCAAGCTCATTGTTTATGAGTAGAGAATTTAATCGAATTACCTCGTAAAAAACAACTCATTTTGCCCTAGAAACACCGCTTTGTCCAAGGAGGTGTTTCCAAGCTCCCAGGAGCCGGCTTCCTGAGCTCAGATCCTGAGTTTCCGCCGTCCCCCTTTAACAATGGTTGCAGATACCCTTAACGTGTGAGTATCCTGCTAAAGTGAGTCTGTTGGCTTTTTGGGGACGGCATGTACCCGTCCGTGTACTTATTCCGTTGTGCATTATGTCTTTAGCCCTTGCGAGGGCCGGCACCTTCTACGTCGCACCCGAGGGGGACGATAACAACTCCGGGACTGATGTCTCGGGACCCTTTCGCTCGATCCGGCATGCCGCCGACCTGATGGTCGCAGGTGATCAATGCCTCCTCCGGGGGGGAACCTATCGCGAGACTCTTCGCCCAACCCATTCCGGCACGGAACTCGCGCCCATTATTTTCGAAGCTTATTCGAACGAGATAGTCGTCGTGAGTGGTGCCGACCTCGTGGGTGGATGGAGCCCGCAGACTAACGGGATTTACGTCGCGCCGGTCTCCTGGACGCTGGGCATTGGTTATGACCAACTGTTCGTGGACGGCGCGATGACACATCAGGCCCGGTTCCCCGCGTTTGGGCCCGGAGATTTGCTCCACCCGGCGACGGTAAACGTCACTGTGGGTGCCAACCAACCTCAAGTCATCAGCAGCACCGCCTGGAGCGGCCATGCGGATAATTTTTGGGCCGGCGGCTGGTTTTGTGGAGGTGTGGGGGAGCGCTGGTCGTGGCAGAGCGCGCGGATCGTGAGTTCCTCCGGCAGCACGATCACGGTTGATGCGACGACGCAATCTCGTCCTTGGTTCACCGGCGCGGGGATTGGTTATGTGTGGGGTCAGCGTAATCTGCTCACCACGCAGGGACAGTGGCATCTGGAGACCCTTTCGGGGACCAATGCCCTGTACCTGCGGGTTGCCGGAGATGATGATCCGTCGACCCACGTCGTGGAACTGAAGCGCCGGAATTGGTGCATCGATTTCAACCAGCAACGATATGTTACCGTCCGAGGCCTTGAACTGCAGGCGGGCGCGGTTTACCTGAATGGCCAATATAACCTGGTTGAAAACTGCCGTGCTCGTTTTCTCAGCCATTTTATGAGCTACGTTTGGGGCTATGCCTTCGATGGCGGTCGCCTGCCGGGCGGGGGGGTGGTTATTAGTGGTACTAACAATATCCTCCGGGGCTGCACCTTGTTCGATACCGCCGGGGCGGGAGTGATCAGCACCGGGACCAGCAATCTCATTACCCGCAATTTGATCTACCACACGGATTACTCTGGCACGTATGCCTGCCCCGTTCGGCTGGGCGGCTCCCTGGATCAAGTGACGTTTAATACCGCCCATTCTTCCGGCCGCGATATCATTCACTGCGGCGGGGCAGGCAACTCCGTCTGCTACAACGATTTTTCCGATCCGGGCCAGATGTGCCGGGACCTTGGAGTGCTGTATACGTGGGGCATTAATGCGCAAAGCGCCAACGGTGCGCGGACGCGGATTGCCTATAACTGGTTCCATGACAACACGCATTCCATGGGCCCCTCGCCCATCATTTACTTGGATAACTGGTGCCGGAATTTTGTCGTCGATCACAATGTGCTGTGGAACAGCGCGGGGGATTCCGGTATTCGGATCAACGCGCCGGCCTCGGGTCATCGTATTTACCACAACACGCTGTTTAATTGCGATGATCTCGCGACTCACACCTATGACATGTGGCCCGACAACAATCCCGACCAGACTTTCTGGACCGGTGACTTTTACTCCTTTTCCTCGCTGAATAATCTCTTCCTGGGAACCTCGCCACAATCCGAGCTCGTGGATCCGCAAAATCAGGACTTCAGGCTTCAGCCCGGGTCACACGACGCCAAGATGGGAGCCCTGGTTGCCGGTTATACGACCAGCACGCAACCGCCACCCGGGATCGGGGCGTACGAACCGACCAGTCCGATGTGGAGGCCAGGGCGAGAGGGTTGGTATCAGCCCAAGCTCACCGTCGTGCGAACGGGGCCCGATACTGTTACTCTCAGTTCCGCGCCCGGCGCGGCTTATTTTGGGCTCCTTACTGCGTCAAACAACACTGGCCGGCTGGTGTGGGTCCCCGTCACCAACACCCCGACGCTCAGCAGCACCGAGTGGAGTGTGACCCTGCGAGTGCCCCCGAACGAAACGCGTTATTTTCGGCTGCAGGCCAAATAAGGAGCTTCGGCGGTGCCGTCCGCTGCCCCGAACGAACCGGTTAGACTGGTTTAGGGTACCATCCTTTAATGGGCGACCCCGTTTCGGCCCGTCGGAGGCCGGAGGCCTCGAATGGTGCGACTGCGAGAGCGCACAACGTAGCGGGGTGGAAGTCCCCGTCAGGAACAAAGTCACTGGTCCTGTAGCGGAAAGAAACTGCGGCGGCGAAATCCGACCGTGGAGAGCAACTGGAAGCAAACTGCCAGTCTGCAAGACCGAGGCTCAAGAGAGCCTCACCTTGAACTCGATTCGGTGGGGTATGACGGGCGAGCGTGCCATTTGAACGCGAAGCCTTGAGCGGAGACCCAAGCCCCGGTAACGGGGACGGCAGCGATGTCGGGGTGAAAGCCAGTCAGTGCGGCTGAAGAAACGACAGAGACAAACCAAAAGCCGACTGATGCATATCACATGATTGGAGGCAGAATGGCGGGACACGTTGGCGAAGTAAGCAGTGAACTTCCCCACCGGAGGCATTGGTGTTCATGCTCACAGGAGCCGAAGAGCCAACCGGAGGAAGTCAGAGCGTCCGTAGTAGCGATGAAGTGGGTAACGACCATGGAGCCAAGGGACGCAGGAAAGTGAACGCGTGAAAGAACCAACAACCGAAAGCAAACCGACGACAGTGGAGAGGAAGGGGCTAAGCCCGACCTTTCATAAACAAGCCGGAGAAGCCCGGGACAGCAAGAACTGGGTCGAACGGAGTGTGTGGACTGAACGCATGTTGGAGCGACTGGCCCAAAGCCAGGAACAGACCGTATGGTACAGCCTGTGGGATAAAGTCTGGAACCAGGGCAACCTGAACCAGGCGATACTCAAGGTAATACTCAACCAAGGCGGCGCCGGGGTGGATGGCTACCGAACCGAGCAATTGGCCAAAGAATGGGGGCCGCAAGGCGACCAGTTGGCGGCCGAACTCAAGAATGGGAGCTACCAGCCCAAGCCAGTGCGCCGGGCTTGGATACCCAAGCTGGGAAGTTCCGAGCTGCGACCGCTGACTGGAAAGCCGGATGCGGGAAATCCGCCTGTCCGGTTTGGAGGGAGGGGTGGCGGTAACACGCCATCCCTACCCCTATTGCATAGCCCCGGGTTGCAACCCTGGCTTGCAACTCGGGGAAAGGCATTCGCAACAAAGCAGGAACCACGGAGTGGTTCAACCGGCCCTGATACACCAGCAAGACTTAATATTCAGGGCATTTCGGATCCACGCCCTGTTTTCAGGCAGAAACAAGGTAGAAATAGTGCCGTTTTGTTCCCCTGGGCGCTTTCGCCCTTTCCGCTCGGGTAGCCGCCGCCGCCCAGGCAGGATGATTTGGGCAGAATGATTGAAAAGACGAGGGCCGAACGAAAAGCGGAAGAGACGGTCTGTCCATCAAAACACCACTTCAACGTGGGGTTACACAGTGCCCACAGTGCCCGCAGTGCCCGCTATGTGGCTTGCGCTATTGCCCTGCTCGTGGAAAACTAACTGACTCGATTAATGTATAGCAAAGCCACACATACCTGCGGACGTGAGGTCTGAACGACCGATTGCATGACTATTAAGGATTCCGAGTCACCCCTGAAGAAATTTGAGCGGTTCGAAAAGACGGCCCAGCAAACGGGGTGGGTTTTCCCACTCCGCAAAGCCGGCCTTGCACGCTTTGCCGAATTGGGTTTTCCCAAACTCAAGGATGAGGATTGGCGTTTCACCAACGTTGAGCCGATCGCGAATCTCCCGTTCCGGCCCGTTTTCGAGCCAGCGGACGCCGGAGTGACCAGGGAGTGGGTGGCGCAATCCACCTTCGGCAAGATCCCGGCTACCCGGCTGGTTTTTGTTAACGGGCACTACGCGGCGGAACTCTCGACCGCTACACCCCTGGCGGGCGGTGTTAAAGTCGAAAGCCTTTCTTGGGTCCTAGCCCATGAGCCAGCGCGGCTGGAAAGCAATCTGGGTCGGCTCACGCAAAATGAGAATAATGCGTTCACCGCGTTGAACACGGCGTTTTTCCAGGATGGAGCGCTGGTGCATGTTCCGGCGGGACAGATCGTTGAGACGCCGATTCACCTAGTGTTTATTACGGCCAGCAAGGAAACCGGGGCTACCACCCATCCGCGGAACCTGATTATTGTCGAGAAGGGCAGCCAGGCCACGGTTCTGGAAACGTACCTTAACCTGGCTGATGGCACCTATTTCACGAATGCGGTTACGGAACTGATTTTGGGGGAAGGTGCGGTGCTCGAGCACTGTAAATTTCAGGATGAAGCCGCGCATGCTTTCCACATCGCGGCGATCCACGCCTCGCTGGCACGGGGGTCCAACCTCATCTCGCATTCCTTTGCGACGGGCGCGAAGCTGTCCCGCAACAATATACGCACGATCCTTGCGGGAGAGGGGGTCGAATGCGTGCTCAACGGGCTTTACCTTACCCGCGGAGACCAGTTGGCGGACCATCACATGGTGGTCGAACATGCGCAGCCGCATTGCAATAGTCACGAGTACTATAACGGCATTCTCGACGGCCGATCCAAAGGCGTTTTTCACGGTCGGATCCTGGTGCGACAGGCCGCCCAGAAAACGGACGCCAAACAAACCAATAAGAACCTCCTGCTTTCCGACACGGCCACCATCGACACCAAGCCCCAATTGGAGATTTATGCCGATGATGTTAAATGCACCCATGGCGCGACCATCGGCCAGTTGAACGAAGAATCCATCTTTTATTTGCGCGCTCGGGGCATCGGCGTCGATACTGCCCGACGCATGCTCATTCATGCTTTTGCCGGTGAAATTATCGAGCGGATCCGTTATGCCCCAGCTCGCGAGGAGTTGGATCGCCTCGTCTGGGACCGCCTGGAGTCCAACCCGCAAGTGGCGGGGCGGAATTAATCTCGGACGTTCGGTTCCGAGCAAGAACGATGTTCGACGACCTTAGCGACCTTTACCAGCAGGTCATTTTGGACCATTGCAAACACCCGCGCAATTTCCACGATCTGCCTAACCCGACCTGCTCGGCCCAGGGTCATAATCCTCTCTGCGGCGACCAGTTGAAGCTGTACGTGGTGATGGAGGGTGGCCAGGTTAAAGAGGCGAGTTTTCTTGGTTCGGGATGCTGTATTTCCAAAGCTTCAGCCTCGCTCATGACCGAGCATGTCAAAGGCAAGGACAAAGCTCAGATCCAGTCCATGTTCGACCAGGTGCATGAAATGGTCACCACGGGCCGGATGCTGGGCGACGTCGGAAAGTTGGCCGTGTTCGCTGGCGTCTACAAATTCCCCGCCCGGGTCAAGTGTGCCATCCTCGCCTGGCACGCGCTCATGGCCGCCCTGAAGGGAGAGCAACGCAGCCCGGTCAGCACGGAAACGGAAGATACCTGAGCCGGGTTGGCAGGCGGTCCGGATTGCCCGAGACTCCCGGCCTCCCGCCTGGAAGGGCTCCCCAGTCGGGACACCCTTTTGCCGCCGGCACGGGGGGTCACCAATTTGGCCCGACAAGCACTGTAACATCGGTTATATTGATTATCGTAATTTATGAACAACAGCGAACCGGTTCCATTAACGCGTGATGTCGAGGCGGCGGTGATTCCGATCGGCACCAAAGTGACTTTGCAGAAGGGTGAGTCGGCGTTCATCACTCAATCCTTGGGCGGCAGTTACACGGTAATCGTGAATGGCAACATGTTCCGCATTGAGGGAAAGGACGCCGATGCCCTGGGTTTGGAACTGGCTTCAAAGGCTCCCAACAGCGGGGCGCCGGTGACGCAGGAGCATTTGGAGAAGGAGATTTGGAATCAGTTGCGGACCTGCTATGACCCGGAGATCCCGGTGAACATTGTGGATCTGGGGCTGATCTACGATTGCCACCTGAGTTCGCTGGCCGCGTCCAGCTACAAGGTCGATGTAAAGATGACTCTGACGGCGCCCGGGTGTGGCATGGGCCCGATGTTGGCCCAGGATGTTCAGAACAAACTGCTCGGGCTCGAAGCGGTGGATGACGTGGCCGTCGAACTGGTCTGGGACCCGCCGTGGAACCAGGCCATGATGAGTGAGGCCGCCAAGCTGCAACTTGGTCTATTGTGATCTCCCATGCTCACTGAAGCCATCCTGGCACCCGACAAAGGATCGGCCATGAACTGGTCCAACCTGCGCGAGGATTTTCCCATCCTGCACCAGAAGGTTCATGGCAAGCCGCTGATCTATTTGGATAATGCGGCGACGACACAGAAACCGCGTGCGGTCCTGGAAGCCCTGCGCCAGTACTACGAACGAGACAACGCCAATGTGCATCGCGGCATTCATGAGCTGAGCAACCGCGCCACCGCTGCGTTCGAGGCCGCCCGCTCGCGCACCGCTCAGTTCCTCCACGCCCGCAGTGCCGATGAAATCATTTTTACGCGCGGCACAACCGAGGGCATCAACCTGGTGGCGCAAGCGTGGGGCGGGAAACATATTCGGGCCGGAGACCGGATCCTGCTCACCGAAATGGAGCATCACAGCAACATCGTGCCGTGGCAGCTGTTGGCGGAGAGAACTGGGGCCAAGCTTTCTTTTCTTCCGGTGACCGGTGATACCGGCCTGCTCGACCAGAGCCGGCTCGACGAGTGGCTGACTCGCGACGTCAAGTTCCTCGGGCTCACGCATGTCTCCAATTCACTGGGGACCATTAACCCGGTGGCCGAAATCTGCGCCCGCGCCCGAAAATTGGGGATCACCACTTTGGTCGACGGTGCCCAAAGTGCCGGCCATCGCCCAGTGAATGTGCAGGAGATCGGCTGTGATTTTTTTGCGTTTTCCGGCCACAAGATGTGCGGTCCAACCGGCATCGGCGTCCTGTACGGCCGCCAGGAAGTGCTCGAAGCCATGCCCCCCTGGCAGGGCGGAGGCGAGATGATCCTCAGCGTGTCTTACGAGCGGAGCACCTGGAAACATGCTCCCCATAAGTTCGAAGCCGGCACGCCCGATATTTCCGGAGCGATCGGACTTCACGCCGCCATGGATTACCTGGATCAGATCGGGCGCGACCGGATCGCTCACCACGACCAGGAATTGGGGGCGTATGCGTACGAAAAGCTGTCTCGTTTCAAACAGGGCATCCGGCTCTTCGGCCCGCATGTGGGTCGGGCGGGAGTGGTCAGCTTCCTGCTGCCGGATGTGCACGCGCATGATGTGGTGACGGTGGCCGACCAGCAGGGGGTGGCGTTGCGCGGTGGTCATCATTGCAATCAGCCGCTGATGCACAAACTGGGGGTCGAGTCGACCGCTCGCGCCAGCTTCTATTTCTATAATACCACCGAAGAAATCGATCGCTTCGTCGAGGTGCTTGTGGAAATTCAGAAATTTTTTGCCGCATGACAACGCAGACCGTTCTGAGCCAGGATTCGACCATGCGCGAGGTGATCGAGGTCTTCCCCGGCGCGCAACGGGCTCTCTTCCGGCGCTACCACATCGGCGGTTGCAGCAGTTGCGCGTTTCAGCCGGACGAGACCCTGGCACACGTTTGCCAGCGCAATGGTATTTCGGATGTGGCGGAAGTCCTGGAGCAGATTCAGAGCAGCCACGAGCAGGATGCCAAGCTGCTGATCGAGCCAACCGAGCTTGCCCAGTGGCGTGAGCGCGAGCCCACCCTGCGGCTGGTAGATGTTCGATCCCGGGAGGAGTTCGAGGCGGTCCACATCGACGGTTCGGTGTTGTTATCGCAACCCGTCATGCGCGAGATCCTTGGTGAAGGCACCAACGCCCGGGCCCTGGTCCTGGTGGATCACGAGGGCAAACAGGCGTTGGATGCCGCCGCCTACTTCCTGGGGCATGGCCTGCAGAACGTGCGCTGTCTTCGCGGGGGTATCGATGCCTGGGCGCGCGAGGTGGATTCGAAAATGAGAAGATACCGGGTCGGATAGACGAGCTATGGAAAAGAACTTGCAGGAGCGGATTACCGAGGCTTTGAAAAATCCTCAAAACCTGGGGGAACTTCCCGGGGCAGACGCGGTGGGCACCGTGGGTAACTCGGATTGCGGCGAGATGCTGCGGATGTGGGTGAAGTTCAAGGAGCAGAATGGCCGGAAAGTCATTGACCGAGCTACTTTTCAGTCGTTTGGATGCGAAACGGCAATTGCGGTGGCCAGCCTGGCGACGGAATTGATTCGCGGAAAAACCGCCGAGGAAGCTCTCGCGCTTAGGAGCGAGGAGTTGGCCGGCGAATTGGGACCGTTGCCCCCGATGAAGATTCATTGCGCTCAACTGGTGGAGGGAGCCCTGCGCTCCGCACTCGATCCCGGTGCGCAGACCGGCGCAGCGGTCACGCATCCCAAGTCCGCTGCTCCTGGAAACAATTTGCTGGATAGCTTTACCCAGCCCAAACCTGGCGCAACAAAGATAACCTTTTTAGAAGAAGGTCCCGAGTCGGACGTACCGTCCTCTCGTTAAGACGGGCACGCGTTTGGCCGTCGCGACGGGCACCGGCCTGCGTTACAGTCAGACCCTTAGCGTCTCCAGAAGGCGAATTCGCGCCAGCCCATCATGGCTAAATTATAATCAACCCCGACCAGGGACATGCCGGCATAGACCAGGTTCCAGAAGGCCTCGTTCAGCGGTCTCACGTACCACATTAGGATGAACAACACCCAAATCAGCACGTTGGATTGTTGGAGCAAGCGTTCGCTGATCTCTTCGGGTAACCAGGGCGAGATCGCGCGGAAACCGTCAAGGGGCGGCACGGGTATGAGATTAAAGAGCACCGCCGAGATCTCGATCTGGATCAGGAAAGCCAATCCCGGAGCGAACCGCATATCGAGCATTCCAAGCCAAAACGGAATGCAGAGCGCCAGGGTGAGCAAGACATTCATGGCCGGCCCAGCCAGCGAAACCCAGGTGCGCCATGCCTTGGACCGCAGGAGGTGGTCGTTGATATAAACCGCGCCACCCGGTAACCCAATGCCGCCCATGAAAAGAAAAATCAGGGGCATCACGAGGCTATAAACAGGATCGGTGTAGTGGATGGGATTCAGGGTCAGGTATCCCTTGTCCCGCACCGTGTAATCGCCCCCTTTGTATGCCACCACGGCATGGCCAAATTCGTGGAGGCAGACCGAGAAAATCCAACCGACTGTGACGAACAAAAAGACCTGCATGCTCGTTTAATCGGAGGCCGTCAGCACCACGTAATTGCGTTTGCCCTTGCGCAGCAGGAGATGTTTGCCGAACAGCAGGTCCCCGAGAGTCACGGCGCGCTGGCCGTTCGCCTCCCGCACGTTATTGACGTAAATGCCCCCGCCTTCCAGGTCTTTGCGCGCCTGGCCTTTGGAAGTCGATAAACCGCTATGGAGCAGCAGGTCGATCAGCGGCTTGCCGCCTCCCTCCAGTTCGCCCCGGCCGATTGTCCGCGTGGGAACCTCGCCAACGATTTCGTTGAACGTGGTTTCGGAGATGCCCTGGAGATCGCCACCAAAAAGAATTTCACTCGCCCGCAGAGCCTCGGCCGTGGCATTCGGTCCATGAACAAGATCGGTCACCGCTCCGGCCAGGGCCTTGTGCGCCGCGCGCGCGCCGGGATTCTCGGTGTGCTGCTTTTCCAGGGCGTTAATCTCGTCCTGGGTGAGGAAGGTAAAGTACTTTAGGTACCGGGTGACATCGCGGTCGTCGGTGCGGATCCAAAACTGGTAAAAGCGGTAGACACTGGTTCGGGCGGGATCGAGCCAGACGGTGCCGGTCTCGGTCTTGCCGAACTTGGTTCCGTCGGCTTTGGTGATCAGCGGCAGGGTGAGACCATAAACTGTGCGATTTAATTTTCTGCGCGTGAGGTCAATCCCCGCCGTGATGTTGCCCCATTGATCGCTGCCGCCAATTTGCAGCTCGCAGTCGAAATCCCGGCACTGCACGTAAAAGTCGAAAGCCTGGAGCAGCATGTAACTGAACTCCGTGTAGCTAATTCCCGTCTCCCGATCTTCCATCCGGGCGCGGATGCTCTCTTTAGCCACCATCTGGTTCACGGAAAAGTGCTTCCCGATGTCACGCAGAAATTCCAGGTAGCTCATCGGTTCGGTCCAGGAGGCATTATCGAGAAGCCGGGCGGGATTCGTTTTGGTTTCGAAGTCCAAAAGCTGCTGTAACTGCCGCTTCACGCCGGCGATATTGGCAGCCAGGACCTCTTTGGTTAGCAACTGACGTTCCTGGCTCTTGCCGCTTGGGTCACCAATCGAGCCCGTCGCCCCGCCGGCCAGCGCAATGGGATGATGACCGAGCAATTGAAACCGCCGCAGCGTGAGCAAGGGCACCATGCTCCCCACATGCAAACTGTCGGCCGTGGGGTCGAATCCGCAATAGAGCGTGACGGGCCCGGCGCCGAGTCGCTTCTCGAGTTGCTGCGGGTCGGTGCAATCGGACACCAAACCCCGCCACCGCAACTCTTCCAAGATGTTCATCCGGCAGAGAATAAGTTGGGCCCGGCATTTTCCAAAGGGAAAACCCATCCGTGAATGAAGTGGGTGGCGGCCGGAGATTTCGGACCGCAGTGTCGCATCCGACCCCCATTGACGCAGAAGCCCGACGAGCGCACCTTTCCTCAACCATGAGCAAAACCCTTTTTGAAAAAATTATCGCGCGCGAAATTCCGGCCACCATTGTCTACGAGGATGATCAGGTCCTGGCGTTCCGCGACATCAATGCCCAGGCTCCGGTGCACGTGTTGATCATTCCCAAGAAGCCAATCCCTCGTATTGCCGAAGCCAAACCTGAGGACCATGCGGTTCTGGGTCACCTGCTGTTGAAAGCGGCGGTGGTCGCGGATCAATTAGGGTTAACGAAGGGTGGCTTTCGCCTGGTGTTTAATAATGGAGCCGATGCGGGTGAAGGGGTCCCGCACCTGCACTGCCATATCATCGGAGGGCGGAAGCTCGGGTGGCCTCCGGGCTGAGCGGGGGGTGTTCCGTCCCTAAGCCAGGAGAGCGCCGGCCCCGGGGAACAGCGCGTTTAGCGAGCCCGGACAAGCTTCTCATCTAGACCCGAAAACTTGAACTTCCGGAGTGGTCCCTTTTTGAAGCCTGATCAAACGCAAAAATCTTTCAATGCCGGCTTTGAAACGTGTTCGGTCCGAGAGTGGATCGTTGTGGTCCCCTTTCAACTCACAAAACAGCTTCGGCTCGTTCGCGGCCGCGAAATTGAGTTCGCCATGCCGAAAGCCAATGAGTTCGTCAGTCCGGCTGTGCATCACCAACAGGGGCACGCGTATTTGCGGCAGCTTCTGCAATGTCTCGTACCTGATGCGCGCCAGCCAGTGAACCGGCAGCCAGGGAAATAATTCCGCGCCGATATCCGGGATGCTGGTGAAGGTGCTTTGCAGAATGAGCCCGGCACTCTTCTCCCTCAGGCAAAGCTCGCTGGCGACCCCGCCGCCCAGGGATTCACCGTACGCAACAATGTGCGTCAGGCCTCTCTTCTGCAGCCAACGGACCGCAGCTTGTGCATCCAAATAAAGCCCCTCTTCGCTCGGCCGGCCTTGGCTCAGACCGTAACCGCGATAATCGAATACAAAGACGTTTACGCCAGCCTCCAGCAAAGTGCGGCAGAGGCCCAGGCGATGGCTGATATTCCCGGCATTCCCATGACAGACCAAGACCGTGAGCGACGCATCGGGCGAATGAGCATCCGCCGGGAAAAACCATCCATTCAGTTTCAAACCATCAGCGCTTTCAAACTGCACATCCTCAAAAGACCGGCCCAGCTCGGCGCCCTTAGCCTCCATCGTTCGGCCGGGATGGTATACCTGGTTATGCTCAAACCAACGCAGCATGACTACTAGAATTGTTCCCAGGAAAAACAGCGTGAGGACAGGCCTCCAGTATTTCCGCCGCATCATGGTCAGTAAACCATGCCACTATCGGACGTAAGCTGCAACCTTCGGAGCCGAAGGATCACTTAAACACCATTCGGCAAATTATCACCGAAGCCACCACGCCAACCAAATCCGCGGTTAACCCCGCCAGAACCGCGTACCGCGTTCGCTTTACCGCAACCGACCCGAAATAAACTGCCAGCACGTAAAAGGTGGTTTCGGTGCTGCCGTAAATCGTGGCGGCCATCCGGGTGACGAGGCTGTCCGGCCCGCATTGCTTGACGAGCTCGCTGAAGACCCCCAAGGTGCCGCTCCCGCTTAACGGGCGCATGAGAACCAGCGGCAGGAGGTCGGGGGGGAAGCCGATTGCGCTCAGGATCGGCCTGAGCAAGTTTCCCAGCAACTCGATTCCCCCGGCCGC